>WNFY01005280.1_pt1 | contig 11698 bp, 12 predicted proteins | sample 5400091 | NCBI WGS metagenome assembly WNFY01 (sample SAMN13153364, study PRJNA577476) | soil metagenome | isolation source: 60 cm soil or saprolite under grassland replicate 1 | place: USA:California | collected 2016-06-15 | reverse complement strand
CCCCTGGCAGGTAGTCTTCCTTTGCAGTTGCCTTGCAACAGCGCCGGTGACTCTCACGGGGCAAGTCGCGCCAAAAGTATTCAGCCACGCCGACACCATTCGCGGCTCGAACACCCCGCAGCGCGCGTGGTGGGATGTCTCGTTCTACGATCTGCACGTGAAAGTGAATCCCACTGACAGCAGCATTACAGGCTACAACGCGATCAGCTACCGTGTGCTCAGGCCCCCGCCTGCTCGCGAGATGCAGATCGATCTACAGCTGCCCCTCGTTGTCGACAGCATCGTTCAAGACGGACTCGAGCTGAGCGCGCGACGCGACGGAAATGCTTTTTTCGTTACTCTCGTCTCGGCCCAGCAACGCGCAGTGACGAAGACGATCTCGGTCTATTACCACGGCAAGCCAACCGTTGCTGTCCGTCCGCCCTGGGATGGCGGATTTGTCTGGGCACGCGACAGTCTTGCCCGCAATTGGATCGCGACCGCCAACGAAGGGCTCGGCGCCAGCGTATGGTGGCCGAACAAGGACATCTTATCCGACGAGCCCGACAGTCAGCGCATCGCCATCACAATCCCGGATTCATTGATCGATGTCTCGAACGGGCGGCTGCGAGGCACTACGCCGAATGCTGACGGAACGACCACTTACGAATGGTTCGTCGCGAATCCGATCAACAACTACGACGTTGCGGTCAATGCAGCGCACTACGCGCACTTCAGCGACGAGTACCAGGGAGAGAAGGGAAGGCTCACGCTCGATTTTTATCCGCTTGACTATCACGTGGACACTGCGAGGAAACAGTTCCAGCAGGTGAAGCCAATGCTGCAATGCTTCGAAAGCTGGTTCGGTCCTTATCCGTGGTACGAGGACGGCTACAAGCTCGTCGAGACGCCGCACCTCGGCATGGAGCACCAGAGCGCAGTCGCCTACGGCAATCACTACAAGAACGGCTACATGGGGCGCGACCGATCGCAGTCAGGGCGCGGACTGTTGTGGGACTTCATCATCATCCACGAAAGCGCGCACGAGTGGTTCGGCAATAGCATCACGATGAAGGATCAGGCGGACATGTGGATCCACGAGAGCTTCGCGACCTACGCTGAAGGTCTCTACACCGAATGTCAGCAGGGCAAGAAGGCGGGCGCAGAGTACACAGTCGGCCAGCGGAAACTGGTGAGAAATGATAGGCCAATCGTCGGCACGTACGGCGTGAATGACGAAGGCTCAGGCGATATGTACGACAAGGGCGGCAACATGCTGCACACGATCCGGCAGATCGTCGACGACGACGCTCGCTGGCGCGGAATCCTGCGCGGGCTGAACAAAACCTTCTGGCACCAGACCGTGACCGGGAAGCAGGTCGAGGACTACATCAGCCGTCAGTCGGGAATGAATCTGGGCAAGGTGTTCGACGAGTATCTCCGTACCACTATGATCCCGACGCTCGAGTACAAGCTTCAGGGACAAAAACTCTCGTATCGGTGGAACAACGTGGTGCGAGGATTCGCGATGCCAGTAAAGGTTGCTACGGCGACGAACCGTTACGGCTGGATCAGGCCGACAGCGAGTTGGAAAACGATGGCACTTAAACTCGACCGGCCTGAGGATTTTCGCGTCGACGAGAATTTCTACGTCAACGCCAAGAATCTCCTCAAGCCGGCCGCAGATTCAATTACCGTGCGTAAAGGCCTGTAACGCGCGCCGTCGCCAACTTATTCGCGTTCAGGTTGAAGCCGATGTAGGCCGAAGTAGCGTTCCCCGGAACATCGAGCTTATCGACCTTCAGTGCGAACACAGTGATGTGATAGTGGTGCGGTTTGTCGCCCACCGGCGGACATGGTCCACCGTATCCCTTCGTTCCGAAGTCCGTGTTTCCTTGCGCGCTTCCACTCGGTGCATTTCGTCCGTTCCCAGCGCCGTCAGCGAGACTCGTTGCCGATGCAGGAATGTTGTACATGACCCAGTGCCACCACCCGCTGCCAGTTGGTGCATCCGGATCATACATCGTGACGGCGAAGGAGTTCGTCCCCGCCGGAGGATTGGACCACTGCAGAGCGGGCGACACGTTCTGCCCGTTGCAGCCCATGCCATTGTAGACATGCGCCAGCGTGATGCGCCCCTTCGATACGAAATCGGGGGCTGTCAGCCTGAAATGCGAAGGAGCGGATGTAGTTTTTCCCTTCGCCTTGCCCTTCCCGGCGTCGACCTTCTGCCCGCCGGCCATTGAGGCTGCAACGAGCATCATTGCGGCTGCGCCAAGAATTGTTCGCCCATATCGGCGTGAGCACAACATGATCTTCCTCCTTTCCGAATGAACAGGATCAGACCTACGGTGCACCACTTTCGGGAATCTTGTTATGCAAACTTGATGACAGCGGCGCGGCCAGCGCGCGGGCTAGTGGGCGGTAGCTCCTGTCCATCCCATGATGATCGCCCCCGCCAGGAGGAAGGCAACGAGGTAATAGGAGGCTTCGATCAGCCATAGCTGTTTCGGCTTCATCGAGAATATTGCGTTCGTGAAGCTTGTCGTCGCCACGAAGCCGAGCCAGGAGAACAGGCCGACTTTCGCGCCTCTCAGCACCCAGGAGCTGACCGGCATTGCTGCCCGCGGAACGAAGCAGTTGGCGAGAACCGCGATCGCCCAAGCGATGATGAGCCCGCAAATAAAGGCTCCTAGGTACATCACCGGCATGTTGGCCCTCGCGGCGTCGGCCCGCACCTGCTCTTCAGTTCTGCCTTGAAGCGCGACCCATCTCTTAGAGAATAGAACGGGAGAATACCAAAGTCCGCCGAGGAGGAAGATGACGATTGCGGCTACGAATACTGCGAGGTAGTTCACCTGGGGCAACTGCATTTCAATGCCTCCGTGGAGTGGAAGAAACCGGAACGAATTTATGTTGGTTCGGCTAAACTCGCAGCGGTACAAATCAAATGGATGGCTGCTTTTGCTGCGGAGCCATCTGTATCGACGCTTGGATCGTAGGCTGAAACTGTCACCGCAGCGACAGGTAGCGCACCGGCAATAGCCGAGAGAGCGTACTCGACATCCCGAATCGTCAAGCCTCCGGAGGCGGCGTATCGGTTCGCGGTAGCGACAGCGGCGTCGAGCACATCGAGATCCAGGTGCACGTACATCTTCTGAACGTGCTGTTTGATCGAAGCGAGAGTCGAGGAGAGATCTGTGCGCAGTTTCCTGGGCTCGATGACCTCGACGGCTGACTGGTCGAGCAGTCCGCCTTCGAGCGAGTCGATGTCCCGAGCTCCAATCAGACACACGCGATCGTCGGAAACCGGTTCGAATCCTGGCACTGTCGCCGCTAGCTGAGTCCAACAACGCCCGGTAATGATGGCCACCGCGGTCCCGTCCAGAAAACCGCTGGCAGTAGTTTCGGGAGTATTGAAATCAGCGTGGGCGTCGAACCAGGCAACGCCGGTGGATTGTGCACCGAGACCGGCAATGGTCCCGACTGCGGTGTTGCAGTTGCCGGCAAGTACGATGGGAAAGCGGCCGGAATCAACTGCGTCGCCCACTGCGGTCGAGAGCATCCGCATCAGCTCGAAGCTTGTCTGAATCTCCGCGTGCCACGAATTCGCCGGGAGCTCGGCGATCTTCGTATGAACGCGGTGGCCTTTCTCTCGCAGCGCGCGCTCGAGTCCCGCTTTTAGAAGCGCCTCGGGGCCGGCGCCCATGCGGACGCCACGGTTACCCGAGTCGTAAGGGACAGCGAGGAGCTGGATGTCCATCGCCAAAAATTAGCGCGATTGGGTTAGACGAGTTGCCGCGTGCGACCTAACTTAGCACTGGCTCATACAAGAGAAAGGTGAAAAGTGCAACTGAACGGGTGCGAGGTGCGAGTGGGTAAGATCCCAGTTTTCCGGTTCACGACGTCGGGACTTCACTAGGCGCCTTTTATGGCACAGCCAGTAACCATCACGCCACCGAGGTAAGTCAGGGCGTAGTGAACTCGCACCTGGCGTCTATGCTACTGACACCTCGCACCCGTTCAGTTGCAGTTCAGACCCCTGCTTCGGGAAGATGTCAGTCGCGGTAGCTGTCAGAGAATTGTTTCTTCAGCGCCTCGACCTTCGGCTTGTCGTTGATCACGATGTAGAGCTGATTCGGGTGGTGCGCCAAATAATCCTGGTGGTACTCCTCGGCGGGATAAAATCCGCGCAGCTTATCGACCTGCGTCACGATGGGGCGCGAAAAAGTCTTCGCTGCGGTCAGCTGCTTGATATAGCTCTCCACAACCTGCTGCTGCTGCGCACTTCTGTAGAAAATTGCTGAGCGGTACTGAGTGCCGTGATCAGGTCCTTGGCGATTGAGTTGCGTCGGATCGTGCGCCACGGAGAAGAAGATCTGGAGAAGCTTGCCATACGATACCTGAGACGGATCGTAGATGACTTCAACGGATTCCGCGTGACCCGTATCGCCCGTGCTCACCTGTTCGTACGACGGATTCGCGACATCCCCGCCCGCGTACCCCGAGATCGCGCGCTTCACTCCTTTCACGTGATCGAATACAGCTTCGACGCCCCAAAAGCAGCCACCCGCAAACACGGCTGTGTCTTCGGTAGCGGTTCCGGGCGCCGTCGCATCGAAAGTGGGTGCGGCGACAGGCCCATCAGAGGAGCGCGACGCGCCACTCGTCAGCTTCGCGCCAAAAAGAACAAGGGCGACTGGAATGACTACCAAGGCAGCCAGAATGTTGGGCAGCGAACGATGCATTGTGATTCTCGGTGGGAGATACATATAAGACATCAAAATGTAGCGATTGTTCCCATACACATATGATTAATTACCAGCCGCATTTCAGTCATCAGCTTTGGTCCCAATCATTCTTGCGTCCATTCATTCCTATGTGAAGATTGGCTGCAGCCGCTGCTCACTCACCCTGCGGAAGGGATAGCTGTAAGCGAGTCGCTCCTCGAGCTCCGGGTCAGGAGCGTTCCGACCCTCGAGGAAGATCCATTCGATGTCGACGAACTCGCTGTTCTTCCACATCCCGATCCCCACCTGTCTCTCGAGGTCCAGCTCGTGCTTGGAGGCGACAGACAAACTTTGCAACGCGCCGAAGGCCCGGCCATGAAACTCGCGTGTAACCGGCAGAACGAGGAATCCGCACCCAGTGCGGGCGGAAGCCATTCGGTAAGGCAATTCGAATCTGTTGGCGCGCACTGCTTCCAACGCCTGGCGCAGCTGCTGCTTGAGTGCGCGCAGCTCGTACCGTCCGAGCAGAGCAAGCTCCGTCAGAATATCGTAACCGTCGGTGTCCGCATAGTCGCTTTCCTGCGCCGCAACTCTGCTCGCCAGAGTTTCCAGCACGAATGAGAACTCGCATGCTGTGGGTCCGCCGCGCGAGCGCGCCGCTCTCTCGAATCTCGAATCAGGAGGAGACGAGTAATCTTCCAGAAGATACTGCCCGATCAGCGCGTTTTCGCTCACCGCTGTCTCGGGAGAATCCCAATTGAGCAGGATGTCGCGCCGGAAGTTGAAGTAATCGAGGAGCTCGGCCGGTGTGACGAAGTGATGGCAGATCTCGAAGTACTCTGCGTCGCGCAGGATGTGGACGAAGCCGCCGGTTCGGTTTTTCTTGAATCTGCCTGCACGGAACGCGCGTGATTTGGCCGGGACGCGGTAGATGATCATGCTGACGAGCGAGCGCGGATCCTTTGCCGAAACGGTTATCCGGTGCCCAAAGTGATTCACTACTGACAGCGCCATGTAGCTGCCGAGCAAATCGCGCGTGTTCTGGATCTGCTTCATGCCTTTTCGCACGACGTAATTCGCAACCCACTTCTCGAGGTCGCCAGCCTTGGACGCGACCTTCGGTTCTCTCTCCCGCAGCTGAAAGATGAAGCCGATGTTGTCGAGAAGCAGCACCCCGTCGGCGAGTTCGACTTCCTTCTCGTTGCTGCCCGGAAGGGGGAGGGAGAAGGGGAGGGGGAGGGGGAGGGGGAGGGGGAGCTGGCTCGTGGAGAAAGAAAACGCTCTCGTGAATACGTTCGCGTGATGTTGGGCGACGAAATCGTGCAGGAGGCTGGCCGGTTCCCTGTCGCTCTCTTTCACGAAGGCTCGCTCAGAACCGTCTCGCTCGTCGCTCCCAGGCCAGAAGCAGCGCCGCGCCGACGAGACCGGTAATGACGCAAAAGAGGTAAAGCACGCGCAGACTCACCAGGCCGTAAAGCGGATTAGCGTCGCTGAACGGTCGCAAGGGACGGATGTCCCCGTGCATGATGCCATCGAGCACAGAGTGGAAGACGCCACCGAAGACTCCGCTCAGCACCGCAATTGGCATTCGGTACTCGGCCGCCAAAGCGTCGGGAATAAGGTCGCGTGGTCGGGCCCACCAGACACCAACGCGTGATACAATCAAACCGCACGCCAGCCCAATCAGTCCGCCCATTAGAAAGGTGTGGGCCTGCCGGTGGACCGGATAGCCGCCCTTGAGCATGTAGTAACCCGACTCGATGTCGATCACGATCTGCGCGACTGAGTACGCCGCCATCGAGAAATGTCGTGGGGCTACGGCCTTGATGAGCAGGCCCGGACCGAGATGAAAGGGAGTTGCGGGCATGGCGCTTCAGCCAATTTATGGTCGCGCCCTCTCACGAGCACTACTATTGGCCGATGAAAATCGGCCGGACGGCTTGGTGGTCCTCGATTGCGCTGCTCTGGCTGATGGCGTTCCCGCGGTTGGGGGCTCAGACCGACGAGATCCAGGTCTACACTGGCGAGGTCGAGACGCGGGGCAAGGCCAACCTTACCATTCACGCGAACTACACTCCGAGCGGCCGCACAGTCGCTGAGTTTCCTGGTGGCGTCGTGCCTCAGCGTTCGGTCAACGGTGCATTCGAGTGGGCGTACGGTGTTTCAGATTGGTTCGAAGCAGGAACATATCTTCCGGTTTACACGCTCACCCGCGATCGCAAGCTCGAGATCGATGGCGTGAAGTTGCGCGCGCTGTTCGCGGTGCCTCACGCGGAGACGAGAAGTTTTTTCTACGGCGTGAACTTCGAGCTGAGCTTCAATGCAAAGCGCTGGGACCAATCGCGAAATAGCGGGGAAATGCGCCCGATTGTCGGGACGCGAGCGGGTCGGTGGGATGTGATCGTCAACCCGATTCTCGACACATCGTTTGATGGCTTTCCCCGCCTCGATTTCGCACCATCGCTGCGAGTCGCGTACAATGAGTCTCCCACCTTCGCGCTGGCATTGGAGCATTACGCCGACTTCGGCGCGCTGGGTCACGTCGAAAGTGGAGCGCAACAGGAGCAGAACCTCTTCGCGGTGGTCGACTTCGCGCGCAAGCTGTTCGACCTCGAGGCCGGAATTGGGTTCGGCTTGACCAACGCTTCTGACAAGCTGGTGCTCAAAACGATTTTCGCCCACACGTTCTAGGCGGCGATGTCGCTACTCGCGATGCGGGCTCACCGCGCGATCATTTGCGTGGCAAAAGACGCTGGGCAACGTACGTTGCCCACGTCGTGCCCCGACGCTGACCCGAGCTGGCTAACACGACCAGGATCGTTCCATTCGAAAGAACGCGCGCGATACTGCTATGACCGGCATCGCCATTTCCCGAATGCATCACTTCGGTAACGCGTCCATTTCGCACGTACACTCTGGCGCCATAGCCGTAGTGAATCTCAAACGGAGGGTCGCTCCGCACGTGCATTAGCGGCGACTCGAGCTCGAGCGTTTCCGCTCGCCCGAAAAGCCGCCCGTCGCGGATCGCCGTCAGCCAGTGGTAAATGTCCCGGGTAGTGCTGCGCATCCCGTCAGCGCCTTTGTGTCCCCAGTCTCCGCCCTGGAAGCTCGTAGAGCGCATGCGCGCGGGTCGGAGAAGCTCGGTCGTTATGTACTTTTCCCACGTCACTCCCGACGCCACCTCGATGATCGCCGCCAGCAGCTGATAGTCGTCGTCCATGTATCGGTAGTGAGTGCCCGGCGGGTAATCGAGCGGCTGAGCAAGGATCGCGTTGACAGCACCCTCTCGGCGTACGATGCCAGCGCCCGCCGAGTGTCCGCGCAGTCCCGAGGTATGGGTGAGAAGATGGAAAACGGTAATACCGCGTTTTGACTCGGCGGCGTGCGGAAAAAATCGGGAGATGGGATCGCTGAAGGAAAGGCGACGCTGCGAGCGAAGTCTGAGGATGGCTGCTGCAGTGAATCCCTTGGTCATCGAGCCGATGTTGAACCTGCTCGAGACACTGAGCGGTTTGCCAGTCTGGGGCGAGTACGCCTTTTCCATCTCGACGGTGTTGTCTCGCGCCACGAGTATGACACCTGCGAAACCACTATCGGCTTGCGCTCGCGCGATTGCTTCAAGACCGACGGGGGACTGTGCCCCGATCGGTACCGCCCACGACACAAGTGCAGCGACTGCTAAGACAGTCCTGTTCACTCAGTGCTCACCGCAGGGAGCTCATTAGGTCTGTATAGAGTAAGGCACTCTCCTCGTCAAAAAGACAAGCCACTATGCGATCGAAATCCCCCTCGTATGCTCGCATTGCACCGATGGCGATTTCCGCGGCGCGTGGCTTTGGGAATCGGTAGGCGCCTGTCGATATCGCGGGAAAGGCAATCGAGCGAATCGTTCTTTCCTCGTTGGCGAGCTGAAAGGATCGCTCGTACGCCCGGCGCAAAAGGTCCTCCTCGCCTCGTCTGCCGCCAGACCAGACTGGCCCGACTGCATGGATTACAAACCGGCATTGCAACCGAAAACCCGGAGTGATAACCGCATCGCCCGTCGGGCAGGGGCCGAGCGGGACTGCTGCCTCCGCGAGCGCCGGCCCGGCAGCTCGATGAATCGCTCCATCCACCCCTCGACCGCCGCCAAGCGAAGAGTTGGCGGCATTTACGATTGCATCGACGTTCAGCGTGGTGATATCAGCCTGGACGATTTCAATCATCGCCGGTCCCAGGCGGATCCATTGTGTCCGAAAGCTAAGGAATGAGAGCGAGCGCCGTGAGAATCGACGCTGTGATGACAGATTTGATGTAGACAGCCCGCGCCTGACGCTGAAGCTGCTGCAAGTCTGCGGCGTCGGAGATCTCCTGCGGGCCGGTGTCCAGGTCGCGCAGACCGCGCGACGCAAGCTTCACTCACGTCTTGTCGCGCGCCTGATAGAAGCCGAGCGCGCCAACGTAGAACGGGACGAAGAGAGGAAGGCGCCACACCAATGGCGCACGAACCGCGACCAGGAGCCCGGCAATGATCACGCCGACGCTCAACGCCACTATTCCTACAGCGAGTCTCTTGCGCCGTTCTCGCGGGCCTATGTTGATGGCGCGCGCCGCGGGAGTGTCCATTCGCGTCCTCGACGCCGTTACTGACGCTCTATTTTAGCTGCGCTGACTGCAGCCGGCCAAGGTCAGCCGCGACCAGGTTGCCGGGATGTGCAATTCCTGCCAATCTAACGCGATGGGCGACAAGCACCGACTGCGCGACAGATTGAGGGCGACTGAAGACGGTTCGCCTGCGTGTCTCAACTGCGGCGCGCCACTCGCAGGCGCGTTTTGCGCGGCCTGTGGCCAGCGCGATGTCCCTCCCTACCCGAGTGTCCGAGAGCTTGCAGCGGAGGCGATCTCGGAGTTCTCGGGATGGGACGGGGGGCTGGCATCGTCGGTGCGAGCGCTGATTCTGCGTCCCGGCCTGTTGACGCACGAATTTCTCGAGGGGCGGCGCGCCCGGTACATCTCACCTCTTCGATTGTACCTGACGGCCAGCTTGATCTACTTCGTTCTCGCGGCCGCTGCGCCCAACGTCAAGCTCGAGTCGGGCAGGAGTTTATTCCTCGGGGTTCAGGTTGGGGCAACGACCACGGATTCCAATCGGCCGCAATCAAGGCCCGAGCGGGTTGCGAACGCTGGGTCGGTGGGTGTAGGCTCACGACGCGCAGAAGTTCACGTGCTTCCCCTTCTCACGCGCTCGGGGCTTTCAACAGCTTTCTTGAGCCCGTCGAGCACCATCGTCCAGTTCTTCGTGTATTCCTGGCGATTCTCCGACGTCAGCGGTTCGGCGTCGTTCTGATTAGTCTGAGTCAGCACGGCTTCGGTGCCGTCTTTTGTCGGTCGGAGATCGAAGGTTACGATGTGGTAATTCTCGGGCCGATCCTCCATGCCGGAGAGCGGACTCCAGTGCGTAAAGGCCAACCGCTTCTCGGGCTCGAATGTCTGAATGCTGCCCTTGTCTTCGTAGGGCTTGCCCTTCCAGTTGCCCCTGAAATAGATCGGACTGCCAACCCGCCAATCAGTCGAGATATCGGATCCAAAAAAGAATTGCTTGAGCGTGCTCGCCGTGGTGAGCGCTTTCCAGACCGCTGAAGACGGCGCTTTCACCGTGGTCCGCACCTGCGACGCCTGAACTGCCATTGGAGTCTCCTCCGCTTAATGTGCCGGCCGCGCCGCTCATCGCGTGCTTCGCGCCGACTCGGGCAGAGGCAGACCTCGGCAAAATCTCAGCCTGCGTTAGACGGCGGAGGGCTCGCGAGCGCCTCTTAAGTTCCTGACATGTCGGAACGCTAATGCGGCAGCGATGGCTGTCGCCAGCACGATGAGGGCGTTGACGGCGGCAGTCACGACGAAGGCTTGAGTGAACGCATCGCGAGCGGCTGACAGCAACTCAGCACCGATTGGATCGCCCAATCGGTGCGCGACTGCCGATGCACCCCCAAGCGTACCACGCGCGATTTCGGTCGCATCAGAAGGGACGCCGCTCGGCAAGGCGGTCGCCATCCTGCCTCGATAGACGGCCATCCCGATACTGCCAAGAATTGCGACGCCCAGCGCTCCGCCCAGCTCGGAGCTGGTCTCGGAAATCGCCGATGCGCTGCCGGCACGCTCGACCGGCGCGCTTCCCACAATGATGTCCGTCGCGAGGATGACCACCGGAGTAAATCCCAGCGAGTAGATGACGGATCCAGTCACGATGACTGCGAGTGGAGATGCCCTGTCGAGTAGCGTCAGCACCGCGAGTCCGATGGCCGCGATCACCAGACCGGCACCGATCAACTGCGTTGGAGGAAACCGGCGGGCCAGTACCGGAACGATCATGGATCCGATGATGAACATGCTGAACGACGGCAACGTCCAGAGACCAGCCTTTAGCGGCGTCAGTCCGAGAACTAGCTGCAGATACTGCGCGATGAAAACGTAGGCTCCAAATACAGCGAACGTCCCGAGCATGTAGGCAACTAACGCCGCGCTGAAAGCTCGTGATCGAAAGAGTTGAAGCTCAATGAGCGGATGCTCCAGCCGACGCTGCCGTTGCACGAAGACGACTCCGATCAGCACGCCCGCGCCTACGGACACCGCAGCAGCTAGCCCGAGCCCGTGTTCCGCTGCTCGCTTGAGCCCGTAGATAACCAACAGAATGCTGGCGAGCGAGAGCGCCGCACTGGGAAGATCGATTGGCCTTGCGTTGGGATCGCGGTACTCGGGCAACAGCTTCGGTCCGACAGCAAGGAGCAGCAACATGACCGGCACTCCCAGAAGAAATACCGAGCCCCACCAGAAATACTCCAGAAGCACGCCGCCAAGCAGCGGACCGACTGCGCCACCAATCGAGTAGCTGGTTACCCAAACGCCGATCGCGAAGGTGCGCTGGTGTGGATCGTGGAACATGTTCCGGATCAACGAGAGGGTAGAGGGTGCGATCGTCGCCCCGGCGACGCCAAGCAGAGCACGCGCCGCGA
>WNFY01006757.1_pt1 | contig 11701 bp, 11 predicted proteins | sample 5400091 | NCBI WGS metagenome assembly WNFY01 (sample SAMN13153364, study PRJNA577476) | soil metagenome | isolation source: 60 cm soil or saprolite under grassland replicate 1 | place: USA:California | collected 2016-06-15 | reverse complement strand
AAACTGCACTTTCGGATTGGTCTTCCCCAGCACCTTGGTTATCGCCGCCGTCAAAGTCGTCTTCCCGTGATCCACGTGCCCAATCGTGCCAATGTTCACGTGCGGCTTGCTGCGATCAAATTTCTCTTTGCTCATCTTCCGATTCGCTCCTCACTCAGTACTTTTTCTCATTACTTCGAGGCTACACCTTGAACCTTTGCGATCACTTCTTCGGCGACGTGCTTGGGCGCCTGATCATAGCGCTCAAAGTGCATCGTCGAAGTTGCGCGACCCTGAGTGGCCGAACGCAAGTCAGTCGTATATCCAAACATGTCCGACAAGGGCACGTATGCCGTAATAACCTGTACACCGCCGGGGCGCGGCTCCATCTTTTCGATCTGGCCACGGCGACGTCGCAGATCGCCGTTGACAGCGCCCATGTACTCTTCAGGCGTAACCACTTCGACACGCATGATCGGCTCAAGCAAAACCGGCTTAGCTTTCTTCAACGCATCCTGAAAGGCCAGCGAACCGGCAATCGCGAACGAGCGCTCGTCCGAATCTACTTCGTGAAAGCCGCCATCAACCAGCCGCACTTTGATATCCACCATGTCGTAACCGGCCAGATAGCCGCGCTCCATCGCATCGTGAATGCCCTGTTCAGTCGGCTTGATGAACTCGCGCGGAATTGCACCGCCCTTGATTTCGTTTTCGAACACAAAACCTTCACCTGGCGCGGGTTCGATCTCGAGTTCGACGTGCGCGTACTGGCCACGACCGCCGGTCTGCTTCTTAAAGATTTCTTTGCCGGGGGCAGGCTGCGTGATCGTCTCGCGATAAGCTACTTGCGGCTTGCCAACGTTCGCTTCGACGCCAAACTCACGTTTCATGCGATCGATAATAATCTCGAGATGCAGTTCGCCCATGCCGGCGATAATCGTCTGACCGGTTTCATGATCAGTGGAAACGTTGAACGACGGATCCTCTTGCGCCAGTCGTCCGAGCGCCACGCCCAGTTTGTCCTGGTCGGCGCGCGTCTTGGGCTCGACTGCAACCCTAATTACCGGCGCCGGGAATTCGATTGCTTCAAGGATGATTGGCTTATTCTCATCACAGATTGTGTCGCCGGTTGTGACCTGCTTCATGCCGCCGATAGCGATGATTTCGCCGGCGCTGGCGACTTCAATGTCTTCGCGCTTATTCGCATGCATGCGCATCAGACGTCCGACGCGCTCTCTCGTATCTTTAGCCGAGTTGTAAGCGTAAGAACCGCTCTTGATCGTGCCGCTGTAGATGCGAACAAAAGAGAGCTGGCCAAGGTGCTTGTCGGCCATGATCTTGAAGACCAAGCCGCTGAACGGCGCGCTGGCATCCGCGGGCCGCTGTTCCTTGTGACCGTCCTTCGGATTGATTCCTTCAACCGGAGGAATGTCGAGTGGCGAGGGCAGATAATCTACAACTGCATCGAGCAGCGTCTGCACACCTTTGTTCTTGAAAGCCGAACCCGTGACAACAGGCACAATTCTGAGCGCCAGGTCATCGACCGTAGCTACTGCTTCGATTAACTTCTCTCGTGCTGCTGTCGCTTCATCTTTCAGATCTGCGGGAACCTCGATCGTCCCGTATTCGGCCCCTTTGGTCTCATCTTTCCATACCAGGCCCTTCATTGTGATGAGATCGACGACGCCTTTGAATTGATCTTCTGAGCCGATGGGTATTTGGAGAGCCACGGGATTTGTACCAAGACGGGTTATGATCGAATCGAATGAGCGTTGAAAGGAAGCGCCTGCACGGTCAAGTTTATTAATAAAACAAATGCGCGGCACACCGTACTTATCGGCCTGGCGCCAAACGGTTTCTGATTGCGGTTCGACTCCGGCAACGCCGTCAAACACTGCTACAGCGCCATCAAGGACGCGCAAACTCCGCTCGACTTCCATGGTGAAATCGACGTGACCGGGCGTATCAATAATATTGATTCGATGATCGACACCATTACGTTCCCAGAAACAAGTTGTTGCCGCGCTGGTAATCGTGATCCCTCGCTCCTGCTCCTGCTCCATCCAGTCCATGGTCGCCGTGCCCTCATGCACCTCGCCTATTTTGTGCGAGACCCCGGTGTAATAGAGGACGCGTTCCGTAGTGGTGGTTTTACCGGCATCGATATGCGCCATGATGCCGATATTCCTGAATGTGTTTAGGTCGTACCTGGCCATTACCACTTGTAATGCGCGAAGGCCTTGTTGGCGTCCGCCATTCGATGCGTATCTTCCTTCTTTTTCACTGCGTTGCCGCGATTGTTAGCAGCGTCGAGTAACTCAGCTGCCAAACGGTCAGTCATCGTCTTCTCACCTCGGCCGCGAGCGAATTGAACAATCCAGCGAATCGCGAGCGCGCCGCGACGCTCTTGATGAACTTCAACAGGAACCTGGTAGGTGGATCCTCCTACGCGTCGCGACTTTACTTCTACAGTTGGGCGAACGTTTTCAATTGCCCGCTTGAAAACTTTGAGCGGCTCTTCACCGGTTTTCGCTCCTACCTGAGTCAAAGCATCGTAAAAAGTTCGTTCGGCCACCGACTTCTTTCCGCCCCACATGCATCCGTTGATAAACTTTGTCACCAGCGGACTGTTGTAAACGGGATCAGGAAGGACCGCACGTCTTTCTGCAACTCTCCGTCTTGGCATGAAATTACTTCGCGCCTCCCTTCGGACGCTTCGCGCCATACTTCGAACGGCTTTTCTTGCGATCGCCGACGCCAACTGAATCGAGAGTGCCGCGAATTACGTGATAACGAACACCGGGTAAGTCTTTCACGCGCCCCCCGCGGATCAAGACGATCGAGTGCTCCTGCAAATTGTGGCCGACGCCGGGAATGTATGTCGTCACTTCAATACCATTGGTCAAACGCACACGCGCGACTTTGCGCAGGGCCGAGTTTGGTTTCTTTGGCGTTTGCGTGTACACGCGAGTGCACACGCCGCGTTTCTGCGGCGAACTTTGCAAAGCCGGGCTGGCCGTCTTGTATTTCACTTGTTGACGGCCCTTGCGAACCAGTTGATTGATCGTCGGCATCGTCTTCCTTTTGACTGTGAACTGAGCGTCGCGCCCAAAGCGCAAGAGGGCGGCACCTGCCTCTTTCCGGAACGAGTCCGGCAGTCAGCGCAGACAACTGCCCTGCTACTAAATTCTGAGTTAGGGACGTTCTGACTTCGCTTGCGAGGCGGGCGCGGATCCTGGCTTCCCTTGAGCCGAAACTTTTCTGTGGCGTCACACGGCGAGTGGTTTCGCCTTTGTGTGCGCTCGCCTCAGCAATTTCCTTCAAATCGCGGACGAGAACTCTTACGCCACAATAATGTCAAACGGCTGATGACCTTAAACACCTCAGCCGGGCAACGCCTCCGCACCGACAGAACCAGTTGCAGCGTTGCACGTGGGGAAATCAGACCGAAGTCCGAAACGGGAAACTATACGAGGCTGTTGTTGCCTCTGTCAAGCACGGCTTGCCGTTTTTTACTCTCCAAACCCGAGTTATAAAAACCACTTAACCAGGTAAATGATTGCCGTAACGACCGCACCAACTACCAACAGCAGAAAGAAAGCGAGACCGACAATAGCAAGCTTGAACTTTCGATAGCGCTCTTCATCCGGTGGCGATAACGAACTCTGCGGAAAATAGGGCGGTGGTGTGTAAGTAGCCATGAGATCTCCGAAGACCGATTATGTTGAATACAATCGATTGCCTTGAAATAAGCGTACCCTAAGATTACCACGGCTTGCGCGGACTGCGCTTTGGAACAGGTCGCCCTTCCGAATTGGTATTTGAGTTTATGTTTCCGTTTGCATTTTCATTCTGTTGCTTTTTGAGTAGATCCTCGGCATGCTTTTTACCCTCTTTAATTCGGTTTGCGCCTTCGCGAGCCGTTTCAATTGCATCAGTAGCCCGGTAGTCATCGGGGTTAAGCTCGAGCGCTCTCTGAAAAGCCGTGATCGCTTCAGGGTAATGGGCCAGCCGCGTTTCAGACATTCCCAGTTGATAGAACGCTTCCTCATCATCTGACTTAATACGCGTCGCCTGCCGGAAAGCATGCGCTGCTTCTTCATCCTGATGTAGCAGACTGTGCGCCTGGCCGAGATTGAAGAAGACTTCGTGGTCCTTCGAATTGGATTCAATTTGTTTTTTATAAAGCCGGATTGCTTTCTTATAAGACTCTTCGGCCTCATCCTTTTTTCCAAGTGCCGCGTTAGCCATACCTAACCGTAGGTGCGCCTCGGCCAGGTCGGGCTGAAGACGTATTGCCTGTTGAAAGGCCTGGGCCGCCGGTTCATCCTGATCGTTCTTATAAAGCTCCTTGCCTTTTTCAACCAATGATCGAGCTTCTCGATTGGATCGTTCGCTCTCGGATTCATTTGCTGTGGTGACTGCGCCGTTGGCGTTCGTGTTCTTCCCGGCGCCCCGACGACAGGCACAGGTCGCCAAAGTGAATATAAGTGCGGGAACGACGAGAAAATTCCTCGTCATCCTGATAATCGCAGAAGGCGAAGCCATGAAACGCCATGTATCTACGCCCAAACGCGATTCTGAGTCAAATTAGGGAAGCTGTTGAATTGGTAAAAAGGAAGATCGAAATGGCCTGTAAAAATAGAATGGGCGCTGCAACGTGGGGGTCGCAGCGCCCATCCATTTTCGTGGTTACTGTCCTCACCCCAGCAACCACTTGAGACGGAGGATCCACCAACCGTCTCTCTTGCCCCACAATATACATCGCAACACTTATGCCGCGCAAGAGTGATCTTTTCGCGCATGGAAAGTCACGAAAAGTCTAGATTTGTTCGAAATGCGTTCCGGCTGGCAGAGTCCATAATGCAAGTCTTTCACTGTGCGTATTGTAAGAATTTCTCGATCATTGACGGCCGAAGCGGTCACGAATGGTTCGTCCCAATGGCTGCCTTGAGTGTCTGCGCCAACTCATTCGCGGAGGCTTTAATCTCGTTTTCATTTTCTCCTTCGATCATGACGCGAGCTAACGGTTCGGTGCCGGAGTAACGCAACAGCAATCGACCGTGGTTGCTTAGCTTTTCTTCGATCCGCAGAGCCAGGCTTTGCACGCCCGGAATCTGATCAAACGGTCTTTTTTCATGGACGCGCACGTTTACGAGCACTTGCGGATAAGGCTGGAAACCCCGAGTCAGTTCTGCGAGCGATCGATTCTGATCGTGCATTGCGCGAAGCAGACAAAGCGTCGTTATCATTCCATCGCCCGCCAGGCTCAATTTTGGAAAGATAATGTGGCCTGATTGTTCCCCGCCAACCGCTGCGCCGCTGCGCAGCAATTCATCAAGGACATATTTATCGCCGACGTCCGTGCGAACTAGTTCAACGCCCTGGGAACGAAGCGCAACTTCAAGGCCAATGTTGCTCATTACTGTAGCAATGACTTTTCTTGGTTCCAGCTCCCCACGCGATTTCAGATAATTAGCCATCACCCAAAGCGTCGCATCGCCGTCGACCAGCTTGCCGTTTGCATCGACGAACAATGCCCGATCGGCGTCGCCGTCGAAGGCCACTCCCAGATCGGCGCCGCGCTCCGCAGCAATTTTGTTCTGCAGACCTTCAATATGAAGCGAGCCAGATTCGAAGTTGATATTCTGACCATTCGGCCTTGCATTGATTGTAATGACGTCAGCACCAATACGGCGGAAGAGCTTTGGTGCCATCTCATAAGCGGCGCCGTTGGCACAATCAATGACCATTTTGAGCCCCTCAAATGACAGATCGTGGCCAACACTGTGCGCGAGATAATCAAGGTAAGACGTCTGCAACTGCTTGGCGTTCTGCTCGTTTCGATCAGACGGATCTTCATTTGCTGACTCATTGAAATCGGCGAATTCAGAATATTTGCCGGCGATGTCTTTCTCGATCAGACTCTCAGTTGTCTCGTCAAGTTTGCGCCCGGATGGTTCAAAAATTTTGATTCCGTTGTCCCGATAGGGATTGTGCGAGGCGCTAATTACAACTCCGGCATCGGCCGGAAGCGTTCGTGCGAGAAACGCCACGCCAGGCGTCGTAATGACGCCTGCCGAATAGACCTCAGCAGCTGCCTCGCGCGCGCCAGCGATTAATGCCCGCGCGATCCACGATCCTGATTCCCTGGTGTCGCGGCCGATCACGATTCGCGGAACACGGCCGGTTCGCTCCGCCAAATGTCGAGCCAGCGATGTCCCAATGATCTTCGTTGCCCGCCGATCCAGTGGGAATTTTCCAGCTTCGCCGCGAATGCCGTCGGTGCCGAAGAGTTTGGTAGTGTCTATCGACTTCAATTTGTATCTCTGGATTTGGACTTCGAATCCACCAGGGGAACAATCTCTACATGAACATTGACAGTGTCGTGGGAATCCACGTTTGGATCGGAAATCTCCACGGGCGCGGATGCCACATCAAAACTGTCGCTCCGGCCATCGACTGATATGGTTTTCGTGGAAGCTTTGTGAAGAGCATTGACGTGATCTTCCGGGCCTTGCACTCGAATCTTGTCAGGCGCAGCCAGAACTTGTCTAACCTCGTAGCCCGGGGCAGGCGTGCCTGTGATATGCGGCTCTACAATTAACTCTCGCTCAATCTGACGATCGTGTCCGGTAACGACAAACCAGAGCAATAGGGTGATCGCCAACGCCAGCAACTTCAAACTCCAATCGTCGTAGAACAGCCGACGCAACCAGCGTTTCGCACGCCGAGTGGGTTTGTCGAAAGCGATGAACGAACTGAAACTCATGCCGACACAACCCCTTCGGTTTCTCGTTCCGATTCTTTAGTGCGCGGCTGAGCCATTGCTGAGACTGCCTCGCGTCCCTCGATCGCTTGAAAGATCGCAGCACGCAAACGCGTGGCATCAAGCGCCCGATTGATCCGACCGGCGCGAACGAAGGATATCAAGCCCGTCTCTTCTGAAACGACGATCACAACCGCATCTGAGTCTTCTGTCACGCCAAGCGCCGCTCGGTGGCGAGTCCCGAGATCTTTCGACAGCATTGGATTCAAAGACAGCGGCAGAAAGCATGACGCTGAGACTATCCGGTCACCCCGAACAATGATGGCGCCGTCATGAAGCGGCGAGGCTGGATTAAAGATTGCGACGATCAAGTCATAGCTGAGCTCGGCATCCAGCTTCACACCGGCATCGGCAATCACCTTCAATCCGACATTGCGTTCGATGACGATAAGTGCGCCCGTCTTAGTGGAGGCCAGAGTGGTCGCAGCCAAGACGATTTCGTCGTAGATGCCTTCGCCGAACTGTCCGCGATGGCGGCGTGTGAATGGCACCCGAAAGCGATTACCGAAACGAATTAATGCCTGACGGATTTCTGATTGAAAGAGAACGATGATCGCGACGCCGATGTAGAGCAGACCGCCACGCAAGACAAATTCAAGCGTTGCCAGCCCTTGATTCACCGCGAGCCAGTAAAGGAGAGCGAACACTCCGATGCCGGCGGCCATCGGAGCGGCGCGCGTGCCGCGCACAAGTTTCAAGACTCCGTAAACAACCAGAAACACGAGCGCGATGTCCGCGATTGAACGAGGCTCTGCCAGTCTCGCCAGGTATTCTTTCAGTGGCAGCACCAAAATTAGCATGCTCGCGTTTTCTAGTTCTCGACCTTTCGATCTTCAAACCAGAGGAAACCAGCTTTCGATCGATTAAAACCCAAAAGCGATTATGAAATTGGAAGCGACGCTAGACAGTTTCGAGCCAGCCTCAAGTCAACGGACGCTCCGCTTGGATTATCGCGGAAAATTGGAGACGAAGCAACGATAAATCCACGGATTGAAACGGAGCACCGCATATTTCGGAGAGTACGAATCAACGCGACGTTGGTAGGATTTTGGTGGCTTTCACTTTCGGTGGATTGCCCGAACAAAACCCACCAGTTTGCCCGAGCCATCCACGATTCCTAACGCGCCGATTTCGTTGCGTTGCATTAGATCATTAGCCTGAGCCATGGTCGTCGACTGGGTGACAAAGAGCCGCGGGCTAACTGCCCGCATAACGTCACGAACGCGGCGGTCATGCCAGCGGTCACGCGGCACGCTCTTAAGATCCTCCAACGCGAGAATTCCAAGCAGCCGTCCACGATCTGCGACCGGAAAAGTTGCGTAACGGTGAAGCGGCAGAACTTCGTCAACAAAGCGAGCGACAGTTGAGTCAGGATCAATTTCGATTGCAGGCGACATTGCTTCACCGGCGGTCATCGGTTCCGTACTGACGGCGCTTTTCACGACGCTGGTCGCCGCGCCCAGAAGAAAAATGCCAACGAGCACCGACCAGAGTCCCATGAAGTACGCCCTGAAGGTCGGGGCAAACACCATGTAGAGTCCGAAAATGATCAGTACCAATGCCATCAATTGGCCACAGAACCCGGCGATGCGCGTCGCGTCGCGGATATTCCCGCTTCGCTGCCAAATGATTGCGCGCAGCACGCGGCCACCATCGAGTGGATAACCCGGGAAAAGATTGAACACCGCCAGCAGCAGATTGCCTGCGCTGATGAAAAAGAAAAAAGCAGTGCCGAAATTGAATGCCAATACTGAAGAGAGCACCATTCCGCCAAAAGCGATCAATGAAAAAATGAAGCTTGCAGCAGGGCCAGCTACGGCGATGCGAAACTCTGCGCCCGGGCTTTGCGGCTGGGTGCGCAAACGCGCCAAGCCCCCGAACGGATGGAGCACGATCTCATCGATTTCGATTCCTTCAGTGCGTCCCACCAAAGCGTGTGAAAGTTCGTGACCAAAGACTGATAGAAAGAGTGCGAGCGTAGTAACAATTCCCAGCGTCCAGGCCAGAACATCTCCCGTCGGCGGCAGTCGCATTGATATTAGTTGCAGCGGATGTTTGCGCACATTGGCCGCGATAACGACCACGCTCAGTGCGAAGACCAGGAACCAGCGATAGTCGATACGGACGGGAATCCCGTAAACGCGCGCGACCATAATCTGGCGTTTGAAAAATCCTTTGAGATTGATGGGCATTTCGGAAGGTTGTGACTGCGCCCTCACTGACGCTCGGGTTAGTGCGGAATTATGCGCTGGTCGCGATCTGCCATTCGACTTGAAAGAGCGGCACGGGCTGCTCGCGATTTTTGACGCTGATGGGATCGCGCGGCGTCAACTGATAGCGCGAACGTGCCGCTTTGGCGGTCACCTCGCTGACCAGAATTTCTCCAGACTTAGCATTTGACTCCAAGCGCGAGGCTGTATTTACCGTGTCACCGATCGCGGTGTATTCGGACCGACGTTCGGAGCCTATATATCCGACCGTGACTTCGCCGGTATGCAAGCCAATCCCAATTCCGATTTCAGGAAAGCCTTCCTGGTGCAACTCGTCGTTGATACTGAGCATGCGCCGCTGCATCGCGACGGCGGCGCTGATTGCATTGGCTGCGTCCTTCGGAGTCACGGTCGGCGCGCCGAACAATGCCATCATTCCATCGCCGAGATATTTGTCGAGCGTTCCGCCGTGCGCGAAGATTATGTCGGTCATCGCCGAGAAGTAACGATTGAGCAAGTTCACGATCTTTTCCGGCGGCGCGTGTTCTGAGATACGCGTAAAGCCCCGGATGTCGGCGAACAGGATGGTGATTGTCTGAAGCACGCCGCCCAGTTTGAACGAGTCAGGATTATCAAGCATCTGCTTAACGACGTACTCGGGCAGGAATCGGCTGTAGTTCGCGCGCGCTACTTCTTCCTTCGCCAGGCGTTCGTGGGAGCGCACATTCTCGACAGCGATTGCGGTCTGTGCCGCGACCGCGCTGATCAATTCCAGGTCATCCGGCTTAAAAGCTGAAAATGGATCAAGACGATCAGCATAAAGGGCGCCGTGCACTCCAGATTCAGTAAACAGAGGCGCGCAGATCGTTGAGCGCACGCCTTGAGAGACAATCGAATCGACGCCGGCAAATTGCTCGTCAGCCGCGGCATCCTGCGAGAGCAGTGCCACCCGGTCCTTCATTACTTTGCGAGTGATGGTGCGACCGATGGTCATCTTGCGCGCGTGCGCTTCCAGTTTTTCATCGCGCGCGCGCGTGGCGATGGGAAACAACTTTACGTCGTCAGTATTCTGTTCAGTCACTACGCCTTCAACCAGCAGCGCGATCACACGATCAGCGGGTGTCGAACGGAAGATGATGTCCGTGGCTTTCTTGAAAATCTTATCCAGGTCAAAGCCTGAGCCCAGGGCTTTGCTCATCTCGTAAAGCTCGCTCAGGATATTCGCTTTGCGTTGCAATGATTCGAGGACTTTGTCTCGCGGCGCGCCTGGTAAAGACGTTGGTCCCGATTCGGCCTGACGCAAGACGGTGGTCAGGACATCCTTGGCCGACATCAACAACTGAGTATGACCTAAGGGCTTGTCATCGAAGCTGAGGTCGGCGGTCCGTTCTTCTTTTGGTTGCTCAAATCGAATCGTGCTGGCGCCAATAGTGATGCGGTCACCGTCCTTTAACGGATGTTCGAATTTCTGTTCGCCGTTGACGTAGACTTTGTTAGCACTACGTCTAAGTTCGCCATTGACCATTACGCCATCAACGATCGTGAACGAACCGTCATCCGTGGACTTGATATGCGCGTGATGTCGCGAGGCGCGCGGATCGTCAAGCACGATCTGATTGTCCGGCGCTCGCCCAATCATGCATTGAGCTTTTGTGTTTAGCTGATGCTGCGCCTGACGGCCACTTGCGTCGGTGATCTTCAGTAAAGCCATACGATGTCAGGAATCATCAAGAGTTAGACAATTAACCACCGAAAGATGTTTCAGCGGGGTTGATTCTACAAGGTAAACGCCATTTAAGCCTAGCAACATCATTCGCCTCGTTTGGACTTGTTTCAAAGCGCATCTCGCTCTTGCTCTGCTGGACAGACGGTGCGATGATGACGCCTCGGAACCGGCTGAACCTCAATAACGGATTGGAGGCTTCCCGTGTCCAGCCCAACGCATTTGTTTTCCTTCTCCTTAATTCTTACGTTCGCGGTTCTGTTCCAGCCCCAATCAACCTGCGGTCAATCGACTGGCGCGAAATCTAAAGCAACCGGATCAATCTCCGGCCGGGTAACGATCACTGGTAAAGCAGCCGCTGGAATCACAGTCGCGGCACTAGCAGGCGATATACCTAATCGGCAATTTATTGCTCGTACCATAACCGACGGCGAAGGCCACTATCACTTGTTTGGCCTGGCACCTGCCCAGTATCAAATAACCGCATTGGCCCCAAGCCTCGCCGTGGCCGATCAGAGTGGATACGCGAACTCCTACTACGGGCCAGGCAAGAGCATTGTCTTGTCGGCCGGTGAAACCGTTGACGATGTCGACATAAAATTGGTGCGTGGCAGTGTGATCACCGGACGTGTAACAGAATCTGACGGCCAGCCTGTAATCGAACAAACGGTAGACATCCAGGCAGTTGATCAAAACGGCGCTCCCGCCAAGCAACCGCAACCCTACCTTTCCAATTATCAGATGAATGAAACTGATGATCGAGGTGTTTACCGAATTTATGGATTGCCGTCAGGACATTATCGTGTAAGCGTCGGAAACGATTCTAACAACCGATCCATAAGCTCAAACAGTCATGGTTACTATCCGCTAACTTTCTACCCTGACGTTAGTGATCCGGCAAGGGCAACTATCGTTGAGCTGAATGAAGGAAGCGAAGCCACAAACATTGATATTCGGGTC
>WNFY01005276.1_pt1 | contig 11701 bp, 10 predicted proteins | sample 5400091 | NCBI WGS metagenome assembly WNFY01 (sample SAMN13153364, study PRJNA577476) | soil metagenome | isolation source: 60 cm soil or saprolite under grassland replicate 1 | place: USA:California | collected 2016-06-15 | reverse complement strand
TGAGGTAGGCTAGGCCGCCAGCGAGTTACCTTGTGAGGCACTTTTCTGTCGGCCCGCCTCCGAACCACGCATGAGAGTTTCCTACTCACGTGGCTCTCCAGTGACCAGTCCTTGAAAACTGCCGCGTTGGCCGTCCTGCATGGATAGCATCATGACAGTTTTGACAGACGACAAGCGTTTTCCTTCTCCGAGCCGCCATCCGTTTTACCCAGGCGGGTTTTTCTGGTCTTCCTTCAATATTGAGATCAGCCAGTTTACGGATATGGTGGATTTCGATATCCTCCTTGCTTCCGCACATTTCACAGGTATCCGCAAGTAATCGTTTGACGAGTTCACTGCGCGTTCCGTCGAGCATGCGCGGCGTTTGATCATGCAACATAACCTCTTTTTGTCGTCGCAGGGGAATGCCGCCGAAGTAGGTTACAAGCGGTTTCTTCCCATTTTCGCGCTCTACTATCACCTTGAGACACTTCATCGGGCCATAAGGAGTTTCAATTGTAGAGCGATATTTGTTTCGCATCTGCTTCGCTGTGGACTTGTGCTTGTTCGCCAAGGTTCTGGTTAACGAGCGTTCCATAACGAAATGGAGCTTACTCAAGCGACAGACATTGTAGGCCAGCAGGTAATACTGCACCACCCCCCGATATTCCGCTTGATACCGATCAATGATGGTGTAATCGCTCTCAAAGAGAAGTGCTGGTCTGTGGATAGGTTTGTTGCGTTTCATGTATAGACGACATCGTGCATCGATGGCATCTATGGGTACTCGTAAGCCGATGACTCCGTTGATGCAGCGTTTCCCATGTTGGTCAAGTTGATCGTTGCCCTGTTGAGCCACAATCTCGTATCCCAGGAAACGTGCAGCTTCCGTCTTTGCATGTGTAATGAGCGTCTTTTCTTCGGAGAGTTCGAGTTTGAGGGTGTCTTGCAGAAACTCTTTTAACTGCCGTTTGATCTCTTCCGCTTCAGCCTTGGGGCCGGCAAACCCAAAGAGCGTATCGTCGGCATAACGCATGTAACGAAGTCTCCGGTAGTTCGGGTCAGTGGAGTCTCCTTGAGGAAGAGTGCGTAGTTGTTTACTCAGCGCTTTTGCCTCTTTGAGTTTTCCAGCTTTCCTCCTTCGGTACAGTCGTTTATAGATGAGACGATATTGCGGATTTATTCTTCTGGTTTCTCCTCGATTGTATTTGGGGAGAAGCGTCTGTTCCACAAAGGTATCCAACTTGTCCAGATAGGGTCGAAGGGCAGCGCGTTACTTCATCGCTGAAGCCCGTTTCTGCCCAGCGCCCTCAGAACCGGACGGGCCACTTGTCGCGGCATCCGGCTCGCCAGGAATATCCTGTCTTCGTGCTGTTTTACCTCCATTCCATCCTCCCGGATGGTGGTGTTGGTGACACTCCCAGCAGAGCAGTTTCACCTGTTGCTCTTGTGCCGAGGCAATCACATTGGCTGGTCCTTGCTTTGGCTTGCGAAGCCGTCCTAATCGATTGGGATGATGGACAAACAACTTGTCTGCGGCCTTTCCACAGTGTTGGCAGCAGCCTTCTGCACGATGCTGTGCTTCCATCCGCTGCTCATAACTGTGGCCCTCTGCCCAACTATTGATTGGCAGAGGGTGTACATCTTTTGCCTGGACTGTTGGGTTCAACAGCGACCGCCATTTCGGGGGCTTGTTCCAGAGAAACACGCGTTTCCCGGTGTCGTTGGTCGTGTACAATGCTTTCTTTCCGCTTTTGGGATCTCTTCCATAGCGGATGCGCATCACTTTCTTGATGGAACAGCGATGCTTGCGCCCCAGGTAGTGTGCTGTCAGCCAATACGCTACCCCGGTCAGGTAGAGAAAGCGGTGGCTGGCATTGTTGGCATAGCGATAGTAGTTCGTCCACCCGTTCAGGAGCGCATTCACGCTGGTGAACAGGTCCAATTCAGGGATTTGGTCATAGGTGCACAGTCGTTTGACTTTCGCTTTGAGTTCGCGTTCCTTTTCGGGAGGAATGCTCAGACGAAGCCAGCGCGAGCCGTTGCGGTTGCGTTGGCCGCGTAGGTCATAGCCCAGGAAGCGAAACCGTTTGCTCCAGTGGGTGATGTGCGTCTTTTCTGGGTGCTGTATCAGCCCCAGATGCTCCTTGAGCCAGGTGGCCATGGCCTCTTTGAGGTCCTGTGCTTCTGCCTTCGAGTACTGGCAGAGCACCACGACATAGTCGTCGGCGTAGCGACAAAACGAGATCATCCGTCGTGGGCGTACCGAAGGGATGCGTGCTCGTGCCTCAAGCGCTTGCTTGATTTTGCGTCGCAATCCCTCTGGGGTTTGTCGCCCCATCGCAAGACGCCCCGCCAGTTGTGCTCGCCATCGCACCAGGTTCCGTTTGTGCCGTGCATATTCAGGGGTGGCTCTGGCATACTGTTGTTTACGCGTCAGCGCGGGAGGATTGGCCTGCCACTGGTCTTCGAGCCAACAGTCGAACTCATGGAGCACGATGTTACTCAAAATGGGCGAGGCCAGTCCTCCTTGAGGAGTTCCAGAGTAGGTTGGCAGAAAGCCTCCCTCTTCCATCACTCCCGCCTGGAGCATCTGTCGGATGAGGTCAATGAAGCGTTCATCCTTGATACGCTTGCGTAAACAGTTCAAGATGACTCCCTGTGGGATGGAGTCAAAGCACTTGACCAGATCGCCCTCAATCACCCAGGTCACGCCTGCTCGGTACGCTTGTGCCAGATGTCGCAACGCCTGAATGGTGTTGCGATTGGGTCGGAAACCGTAGGAGCAGTTGCGGAAGATGGGTTCGTAGAGTTTCTCTAAGACCTGAGCGACCGCAGCCTGCACAATTCGGTCCCGAATGGTGGGAATACCGAGGGCGCGCCGCCCGTTTTTCCCTTTCGGGATGTAGGCACGACGCACCGCCCGTGGGTGATAGCGATGTTGCCGGAGTTCGTCAGCCAGAGTTGCCAGCAGTTCTGTATTGATCTGCTTGCGTGTTTGGCCGTCGATCCCGGCTGTGGTTCCGCCCGTATTTTGACTCACTCGTTCGGCTGCAATGGCGAGGATATCCTTGGCGCATATCAGTCGATACAGCTTGTCAAAACGCTTGGTTGGATCAGCTTTTGCGAGTTTGCGAAGATGTCCAAGTTCGCTCAAAGGGTCACGCATGAGGTCTAGTTCCTCCGTACTCTTGTGCTCTTGAACGACATTCCCTGTGATCCTTCGCCCTGTGGACGGTGCTACCGCCTCCCTGGTGGGGCGTGACTCCCACGACTACTACGATCACTCTGCGCTGACCGTTCTCGATCATCATCCAAGCCGATCATCCTCCTCATGGAGGAAGAGAGCGATCAGGTCTCTGGTAGCTGCATAGGTACGTTGACCAGTGAGGGCCGACTTCCGAGCGCGTTCCCGCCTTTGCGGGCCTGAAGACCGGAACTGGGTGGTGAGTGGGCCTTCCAGTTCAACCATCTACCTCTGGTTCGACCTGAACCATCGCACTCCGGCTAGGTCGCTGTCTTCCACATCGTTTTTCCACCGCTCCCGATATGTTCGCCGATTGGTCACGTCTCGTCTTCGCCAATCACCGGCTAGCCCTTCTGGTCCTGTCCAACACGCCAGCTTCTTGCAGGTCGGTGTCCTGCTCACTGGTCGCGCTGTCCTCTGGAGGCTAACCACCTGCTGCGTGCTTGACCGCGACAGACGCCAGAGTGAGGACGTGTTTTCCCATCAAATCACGGTTGCATCGAAGCAACAGTACCCATGCGCCCGAACAGACGCCCGTAGATATTGCTGAGAATGGGTGAAACCACGCCGCCCTGTGGGCTTCCGCTGAGGGTTTTGTGGTACTGCCAGTCCTCAAGATATCCAGCTTGAAGCAGATGTCGGATCAGACGCAAGAAGCGGTTATCATGGATTTTCTCTCCCAAGATGGAAAGTAAGACTCCATGATCAATTCGGTCGAAACACGCTTTTATGTCTCCTTCGATGAACCATCGGCTGCCATTCCAGGTTTGCTTGATGCTACTCAGCGCTGTGTGGCAACCTCGTCCAGGGCGAAATCCATGGGAATGGTCACTGAATTGGCAATCGTAGTAGGCTTCCAGAATTTGTCTGATGACCTCTTGAAGCAGCTTGTCTGACCAGGAAGGCAGACCTAATGGCCTGAACTTTCCTTTTTGCTTTTTCGGGATGTAGATACGGCGAACTGGCGTCCATCGATAGCGTTCCTGCCGAAGATCCTCAATGATCTTGTTGATTTTCGTCAGTGCCATCGCGTCTACTGTTTCCGATGTCGAGCCTTGGGTCATTGCACCTTTGTTGGGGTACAGTTTCGCGTAGGCTCGCAGGTACAATTCCGGGTTGTAGAGTTGTCTGTAGATATCCTCGATTGGAAGTTTTCGCTTGCCGCGTTGTTGGATGATATTCAGCACGGTTGTGGCTGTTCTCATCACGAGTACCTCGCTTTTCTGAATATCGTCGTCACCTGCGCTGCTTGGCCCTGTGCGCGGCCTTCCCGCGCTCCCTGGTGAGGCGTGACTCTCACGACTACTATCAGCGCTCCGTCACCATCTCACTCTCGTGAGGACGGTGATCCCGTGTTTCATCCATGCTGCACGTCCGAGCATGACGTAGGGAGTCCGTTCGTCTCCTTGCTTGGCTTCATCAGCCACCGCCTATGATGAGAGGTTGCAGTGGTCGCGAGTCTTAACCACTGCACATCACAGCATCGCCCTTAAACGTGGTAGCGATGGGGAACAAGCCGTCCCGATTGGAGACTAGACTTCAAACAATGCAGTTTTTCCCTTATCACGCGGGTCTTGCGATGCTTCATCGTACACGTCTTCGGGTGATCATCGCGTTATCAGCAGGCTCTTTTCCACCATTGTCTTTCGACTCCGGGTAAGCTGTTGACCCAAGAACAATTCCTCTAGTTCTTCCTGGCTGTACCAGGGATGCAGCATCGTGCGACACGGCGCACCCTCTCAGCTTGTAGGCGATCCCGTATTTACGCATAGCAGACGTTGAGTGCGGTTAGGTTGCCCATTTCGTTTCCTTGAACCAGATCCTTTCTGGTCGTTCATCAGAGAGAGCGTTTCACACTCGCCCTCAATACGTGTGGATTCTGATGTCATCGCTTCAGGTATGCTGCGATGGGCCAACGCTTAGACCACTGGAAACTTGGGTTGAGCCAATTCTGGTTTCACCATACGCACAGGACTTGCGGTGCATCACAGTACATACCTTCCTGTTTATCCGCTTTCCCAACATGCTCCTTTCCCCTTTGAGTTTCCTCGCCAGGTAGGTTGGGTGTCCTTGAGGTCCTTTGCTCTCGACCTCATCTCCCTGGGGGAGAAATCTTCTATGCGCCAAAACGGCGCACCAGGGCCGCATTGACATCGCGGTCTAACTCAGTGCCACAATCACAACTATGCCAGCGTTCGGACAAATCTTTCTTCCGAACTTGCCCGCAACCTGAGCATACTTGTGAAGTGAACTTGGGAGAAACCTTGAGGAGTGTCCGCCCGGCCCATGCTGCCTTGACTGAACACATGCTGACAAAAGTTCCCCAACCTGCGTCTAAAATGCTTTTGTTTAACCCACCTTTAGCAGCTGCACCATTCGGAAGATATGTCCCATTCTCATCCTGCTGAGGTTTGGGTTTCCGTGTAAGGTTGCTTGTCTTGATATCCTCAAACACGATCACCTGATAGCGCTCTACCAGCTTCTTGGATGCTTTATGCTGAAAATCCTTGCGTAGGCGTGCAATCTTGCGATGAGCCTTGGCTACCAGCTTGCGGGCTTTCTCCCGTCGATGCGAACCACGCTTTTTGCGGGAGAAGGCTTGTTGTCTTTTCTCAAGCACCTTCCTGGCTTTGCGGTAGTAGCGGGGATGCTCGATCATCTCTCCATTGGAAAGCGTAGCCAGGTGGGTGACACCTAAGTCAATGCCAATATCCTCATAACTGAGAGGCAATTTCTCAGGTGCTTCTACCTCGCAAGAGAAGGTAACAAACCACTGATCCACTTCGCGCTTAATGGTAACGGTCTTGATCTTGCCTTCTAACGGTCGATGAAGTGTGACCTTTGCCTGACCTATCTTGCTGAGACTGAGCGTCCCTTGAAGCTTCTTGCCCTGCTCTTCCACGGTGAGCTTCCAGCCAGCCCCATCGGGATAGGTGAACGAGTCATAGCGGTTGCGTCCCTGAAACCTGGGATAGCCTGGATTTTCCCCGTTTTTGCACCGTCGGAAGAAATTATCAAACGCCTTGTTCAGGCGTCTCAACACATCTTGCAGGACGTGAGCAGCGATATCCTGGTACTCTTCTCGAATCTCTGCCTTGATCTCAGGCAGATCGTTTTGTTGATCGTAGTAGCTGATCGACTTGCCCGCATACTTATAGGCGTCTTTACGTTCGGAAAGCGCGGCATTGTAGAGTTCTCTACAACGTGTGAGCGTCCAGTACAACTTCTGCTCAGTCTGCTTATTGGGATAGAGGCGATATTTACAGGTCTTGCGCATTAGCCCTGTCCTCACTCGATGTACTTCTTGACGGTGGCTTCGGTCATGTCTCCAACCGTGCCAACGTAATACGAACGGGACCAGAAGGAGCCGCCCCATAACTGTTTTTTGACCACTGGAAACTGCTTAAACACTTGCCTGGCAGTAATTGCCCTTGAGTGTATTGGCAATCAGTGAGGGAGCCGTTGACGGCAAGGCAGAGAGAAACAGATGGACATGATCTTCTTGCACGTTTAAGGCTCCAATTGCCCATTTATTTTCCTCACACAAACGCCGAATCTCACTCTCCACACACTGTGCGACCTCTCCTGTAAGTATTGCCTTGCGATACTTAGGACACCACACAAAATGATAGGCTATTTTATAGGTAGCATGCTTGGTATGTTGTTCTTCCATACCAAGCATTATAGCATGGTATACCATAGAATGCGAGAGGGGCGGCTAACCCCTGCCTAAAGGCGAGGGGAATGCGCCGCCCGCGTCTTCAAAACTCTTGTTACCATGTCTCCGCGTGAACCGGCACAAGTCTACAGTTACAAAAAACACGGAATGGCATTCCTCACGCTATTTGCAGTAATCGTTACACTATTTTCTAGCTTAGCGGTTAGGGCAAGCCTCCTGTCTTACACAACAGATCACCATCGCCCTATTTCTGCTATTCCGACATCAGCACCCCAATCCGTCCAGACCTCTTCGCCTCCTACTGCCATTCCTACCTCAAGGATCACACCAACACCTGTCCTTACTCCCACTGCTAATCCTAGCCCCACGTCCACATCAACGCCAGTTCCTGTTTCACCCTATCCAAACATAGCCACATCATATATGGGTACCCTTCTCGATATACCCACGGGCGCGACCACAAGCATTTCTCTCACAAGCATTCGACAGCAACAAGGAAACATCAGCGGCTATCTTGGATCGGCTACAGGGAAATGCAGCGACTACGGCATCTGGAGCATTTCTCCCGCGCCATGACACATTCCTTCGCTGCTTTGCAGTTGCCGTTGCTCGAGGATGCAGCCCTTTTGAGCCCTTGATGATAGTCCCCGACGATCCATCCAGCGCGCCCGATGCCACTTGACGCGCTCCCAGGCGGGCTCGAGCATGGCGACCGGTACCGAAGTCAGAGCGAGAACCGCGGTACCGGCATACATTTCAGCAGCCTCTAGCAGTCAACAATTCATAACCAGGTAGATGTGAAAAACACCAATTCATCACCTTTTCTCCATACCTTCTTCCTGCCCTATCAATTATACTAGATGCGGATATAGCTATGTATTTCTAAATCCTCTTCCCGAGTCTTCTACCAGAAATGGAGAGGTAACGCCCTCCCGGCGTGAGGCTGAATATTATAGCGTAGCTGAAATATAGATACTTTCGAAGATAACTATTCAGGACTTTTCAAATGAGCTATTGTAAATTGAAAACCTCCTGAGGCTCAGGGAGCATGGCTGTAGATCGAAAAACTTGAAACAAGGACGGGGTGTAAGATGAAGCTTTTAGTTGTTGATAGTGACCGGGACATAGTAGAGATGCTTACCAGCTGGCTGAAAACCCTTGGATATGAAGTACATCGTGCGTATACAACGGAACAAGCAAGGACCCAGTGGGTAAAGCACCAACCTGACCTTGTCATTCTGGATAGCGCGCTAGGGGATGGAGACGCGCTGGCGATGTGCCGGGACATGCGAACTAAACATGATGCCCTGATATTGATAGTGACTGATGGAAAAGATGTACATGATGAGGTACGTTGCCTGGAGTCGGGGGCCGATGATTACCTCCGCAAGCCTTTCTTTCCAGCGCAGCTAGTGGCGAGGATTCATGCAGTAGGTCGTAGAGCTCGTTCTACCCTGGAACAGCGTCCCTCTTCAATTATCACCGTTGGTCCTATTCGCGTTGACTCACTGCATAACGAAGTAAGTATGCATGGGAAAACTACTCGGCTAACACCAACGGAAGGTAAGCTTCTTCATTTTCTTGCCACCAATGCCAACGATGTTTGTACATCGGAGCAGATAGTGACCCACGTATGGGGGTATGGCGGAGAGGGAGATGTTTCTTTGATCAAAGCCCATATACGTCACTTACGTCAAAAAATCGAGCCTGATCCCAGTAAACCTCACTACATTCATACCGTGCCAGGAGTAGGCTACACGATGGTGCGCCGTTCTGCTGAGGAGCAAGAAGCTAAGGATATGGTACGTCCTTTGCGAGCTGCTTCTTCATAACGTTTTCATATTTTTCCCGTCTGGATAATGTATTGATTTTGGCTTTTTTTTAGTTTATAGTATCTATTGTGTAGATAAAAAGTAGGGTTTGGTATATTGCGCCCATTCTAACGTAGACATTAGCCCATGTTTTTCAGATCGTTTTTAATAGGGGGGGAGGTCTGCAATGTTTGTGGCTGGCTATTCATAGATGGGCCAGAATACATTATGTTTTGGCGAGCAAATCGGTCACTCTAATGGATTATGTGAAATCCGTTCTTTTTCGCATTGCCCCGGCTTACATAGACGTAAGTTCAGCACGTCTGTATCTCTTTAGATCGATTTGTGTCTAATAACTCGAGGTCCTTCTAAATCCCCTCCTGAAAAGTTGTGTTGTCCTATACATTTGACTTCAGTTAAAAAACCACCAGAATGAGCTGGTGGGTGAGTTTTGATGGCAATATTAACCACTGTAAATGAGGACTTATAGATTGAGGCTTTTCTATATGCTCTTGTAAATGTTGTTTTTTTAGTGAAGCCTGGCTTAGGCGAAAAAAGTGATTAGTAGTGATTAGTAACGGGGGTAACATGAAACTTTTAGTCGTTGATAGCGACCGTGATTTGGTCGAAATGCTTACCAACTGGCTGAAAACTCTTGGATATGAGGTGCACCGTGCGTATACTGGGGAACAAGCAAAAGCCCGCTGGTTAGAGCAGCAACCTGATCTTGTTATTTTGGATAGCGCACTGGAGGATGTGGACGCGCTGGCAATGTGCCGGGATATGCGAACTAAACATGATGCCTTGGTAGTAGTTGTGACTGATGGAAAAGATGTACGTGATGAGGTACGTTGCCTGGAATCAGGCGCCGATGATTACCTCCGCAAGCCTTTCTTTCCTTCTCAACTGCTAGCACGAATTCGTGCTGTTAGTCGAAGAGCCCGCTCCACTTTGGAACAACGACCTTCTTCTATCATCACTGTTGGTCCGGTCCGGGTTGATTCACTGCATAATGAAGTATCTGTTCATGGGAAAACTGCTCCCTTAACACCTACTGAAGGTAAGCTTCTTCATTTTCTTGCCACCAATGCCAATGATGTTTGTACATCAAATCAAATCGTGACGCATGTATGGGGGTATGGTGGAGACGGAGATGTAAGTTTGATCAAAGCCCACATACGTCACTTACGTCAGAAGATCGAGCTAGACCCAGGTAAACCGCGCTACATCCTTACTATACCGGGAGTTGGCTATACTATGGTGCGCCGTTCTGCCGAGGAGCAAGAAGCTAAGGATGCGATACGCTCATTGCGAGCTGCTTCTTCATAATATTTTCGAATGTCTACAAAAGATGTAAAGGCGAAGAGAATATATCTCTTCGCCTTTCTCTTTTTTCCGAGAACATAACAAAGTCTTCACGTAAATGGCTATGCAGACACCATATATTCTCGTGCATGAACATCTTGTTTACACCTCGGTTGATTACAATATTTTCATATACCCTTTCAAATATAGTGCGGGGACTGTGTCTTATGAGAACTGCGTGTATTATGGGGAAAATACAAGATACAGCACGAAGCGTGCATGATAATCCGATCCCGCAATTTCGTGATTTACGACGCATACCCACGCGCTATCAGCATATTCTGCCTTTGAGCGTGATGAAGCGCTATCGATGTGCAGTGATTGGGTCTGCTCAAGGGGTACTGACCGTAGCTATTATCAATCGGCGCGATACTTCTTTAATTGAAACACTTGCGAGGCTCACAGGCCATCCTATCTTTCCCGTTTGGGTTAAACCTACTGGTATGAACTTGCTCATTCAGCGTATAGAACGCTGGGAACATCGTAAAGATGAAATGCTGCGCTGGCCTCATCCTTTAAACTTGATTCAGATTCATATCATAGTGGTGGTTCCCATTTACCAAATTCCCCCTCTGAAAGGCCCTTGCTTCTAGCTATGGGGGGCGAAGCGGATGGGCCTGTCCATTTCCGCTTTTCCCCCGGCCACCAGGAATGGTTCTGTAGACACAATAGATAGTCCTGACAAATCTCTTGTATGAAGCGCAAACTCAAAACGAACAACAATGTAGCCTACATTTGCCATTATCATGTAGTGTTTTGCCCAAAGTATCGGCGTAAGGTGCTTGTCTCATCGATAGATGAACGCCTGAAAGTTATCATCATGGAAACGGTAGAGAGCTGGGAGCAAATACTGATTGAGTTGGAAGTCATGCCCGATCACGTGCATCTCTTGCTCGGCTGCGACCCACAATTCGGTATTCATCGACTCGTGAAGTACATCAAGGGAACGTCGAGCCGTTACTTGCGTCAAGAGTTTCCCCAGTTGAAGCGCAAGCTGCCAAGTCTATGGACAAACAGCTACTTTGTGGCGACAACAGGGGGCGTCACACTGGAAACGCTCAAACGCTATGTCGAGGGGCAAAAGAACCGATGAGAAAAGCCTTCAAGTATCGCCTCTATCCGAATAGGGAGCAAGAACATACGCTGTCCTGGACGCTCACACGTTGTAGGGAACTCTACAATGCCGCGCTTTCCGAACGGAAAGACGCCTATCAGTCTGCGGGCAAGTCGATCAGCTACTACGATCAACAAAACGCTTTGCCTGAGATCAAGGCAGAGATTCGCGAAGAGTACCAGGATATCGCTGCTCACGTCCTGCAAGATGTGTTGAGACGCCTGAACAAGGCGTTTGATAATTTCTTCCGACGGTGCAAAAACGGGGAAAATCCAGGCTATCCCGTGCGCCGCATCGTCGGCAGATTTCGAGTGCAACAAATGTTGTTGGAACTGATGGAAAGGTCCATGCACACCTCGCTTACCCTACACCTCGAAAGAGGAAGGCAACCATAGCATGCGAGGACGGCCACGTAGGGAGAAGTCACCGATCTTTTGAGTGGTCAGTGTAAGACGTGTATGGCGAACGCTAGACTGCGTAAATCCTAGTCCTGACTGGTTTACCCT
>WNFY01009499.1_pt1 | contig 11702 bp, 10 predicted proteins | sample 5400091 | NCBI WGS metagenome assembly WNFY01 (sample SAMN13153364, study PRJNA577476) | soil metagenome | isolation source: 60 cm soil or saprolite under grassland replicate 1 | place: USA:California | collected 2016-06-15 | reverse complement strand
CTGTCATTGATGCAGACCGAGCCGCTTTGCATTCGTTCCGCCAACTGCCGGGCGACTGCCTTGTCGCGCGAAAAGATGCTAGCGCCAAGTCCGTAGCGAGAGTCATTTGCCAAACGCAGCGCGTCTTCCGGGTTGTCGACCTTTACGACCGGGATAATGGGTCCAAAGGTTTCCTCGCTCATGACCGTCATGGAGTGATCGATTTCTACCAGGACCGTCGGTTCATAATAATAGCCGGGAAGAACTGGATTACGCCGGCCGCCGGTGAGCACTTTTGCACCCTTGGCAACGGCTTCGTCGACCTGGGCGGCAATTTTGTCTAGCTGCACTGCGGAAGTCATGCAGCCGATTTCCACCTCATTTTCACTGGGCCCTTGACGACTCGCCCGGACTCGCTCGACAAGTTGGTCGACGAACGGTTGATAAACCGGGGCCTCGACATAGACTCGCTCAATGGACGTGCAGGCTTGGCCGCAGTTCATCAGCGCGCCCCAAACGCAGGCACCGACGGCGCGGTCGAGGTCAGCGTCTTTAAGGACGATCATCGGATCCTTGCCACCCAGCTCCAATGACACGGGAATCAAACGTTCCGCCGCTCGGCGCATGATCCGCTTGCCGGTTTCGACGCTACCCGTAAAGGCGATCATGTCCGCGTGATCGATGAGCGCCTCACCGGTCGCGCCACGACCAATCACCACCTGCAGGAGATTTTCCGGAAATCCCGCTTTTGCCGCGACCTCGGCGCCAAATATCGCCGACAACGGCGTCAATTCCGACGGCTTGATTACGACGGCGTTGCCGGCCATCAATGCGGGAATCGCTTCGCCCAATGTCAACGTCAGCGGAAAATTCCATGGACTGATAATGCCGATGACGCCGCGCGGCGCGTAGATCGAGATGACTCTTTTGAATTTCATGAGCGGGAAGTGTGGGCGAATTTTGTTGGGTCGAAGGTAACCGGCACTTTTTTTTGCCCAAGAGCCGATGGCATCGCAAAGATAAAAGAGCTCGGCGCCGTAGACTTCAGTTCTCGGGCGGCCGGTTTCAGCTGTTAAGATATCGGCCAATTTGTCGCCGCCATCGAGCAGGAGATCGCGCAGGCGATAGAGTGCGCGAGCGCGTTCTGCGAAAGTGGTTTGTTGCCAGACCGCCTGGGCTTTGCGACCGCGCGCGACCGCCGCGGCGACGTCTGCGGACGACGCTACCGGCAGTTCGGTAATTTTTTCCAGCGTGGCGGGGCTGCGCACAGTGATCTTTTCAGTGCTCACGATTAATATGTGTCAACTGTGCGAGGGAAAAGTTTCTCAGGTAAGAGGCTCCGGTCCGGAGATTTTCGTTGTTCGCGGGCTGCCTATTTGCCAACGGCTCGCTTTACACCATCGTTTGCCCGCCGCAAATATTCATCGCTTGACCCGTGATCCCTTTTGCCGCATCCGACGCGATGTAGCAAACGAACTCCGCCACTTCGCCGGCGTCTAGGAATCGCTTGATCGGTACCGCGGCAACAGCCTGAGCTTTAAACTCTTCCGGTGTGATGCCCTGGAGCGCGGCGGTCTCGTTGATCCCGAGGCTGGCCATTTCAGTGTCGACCCAACCGGGACAAATCGTATTGACGGTGATGCCCCGGTTCACGACTTCCAAAGCCAGCGCGCGAGTGAATCCGATCATGCCGTGCTTGGCCGCGCAGTAGGCGGTGTAGCCGGGCACGCCGAATTTTCCCAGCACCGATGAGATATTTATCACGCGGCCCGCTGAATGATCCGGCATGTGTTTCAATACGGTTTTGGTGACGAGATACATGCCGCTTAGGTTCGTGTCGATAACGTCATACCACTTGCTGTCCGACGGATCGCTAATCAGGCTGAGTCCCGATATGCCGGCATTGTTCACTAATATATGAATCGCTCCCCACTCCGCCACAATTGTCGCAACGCCCCGCTCTACGTCCGATTTCTTGCGGACGTCCATCTGGATTGGCAACGTCAGCAGTCCCAATCTCCTTAATTCTTCGGCGGTTCTTTCTACGTGTTCCCGGCCGCGCGATGCAATCGCGACTTTGGCACCATTTTTGGCCATTTGTACCGCAATGGCCTTTCCAATCCCGGTGCCGCCGCCGGTTACGAGCGCGACTTTAGTGCTCAACATAGCTATTTATCTTCCTCAGAAATGAATCGATAACTAGCTGCTTTTAAACGGAAAAGCAAGTCGTTTCTGGGTAACACTTCAAACTCGGCATGGTAACAATAAAGTGTTTTCGGTAATGGTCTCGATATTGCTCGCCTAGATACCCCTAAAGCAGATATTCTTTGCAGCTTTCCAGCCAGTATATTAAAATTTTCGCTAATCAACGAGGAGCACATTCATATGGATATAACCGAACTATTGGCATTTGGCGTCGAACAAGGAGCATCGGACTGCCACCTCAGCGCCGGTGAGCCGCCGCTGATTCGCATCAACGGCGATCTCAAGAAGCTCGACAGCCCGCCTCTGACCAAGGAGCAAATCCATGCGCTGGTATATGACATCATGAACGACGCGCAGAGAAAGACCTTCGAGGAAACTCGCGAGTGCGATTTTTCATTCGAGTTGGGCCAGGTGGCGAGATTTCGCGTCAACGTTTTTATGCAGAGAAAAGGCGAGGCCGCGGTTTTTCGGACGATTCCCACGAAAGTATTGACACTCGAAGAATTGGGTATGCCGCCGATTCTCAAGCAGATGTGCGATAAAGAGAAGGGCCTAATTTTGGTGACGGGACCGACGGGATCCGGTAAATCAACCACCTTGGCGGCAATGGTCGATTACCTGAACAGTACCTTCGAGGGGCACATCTTAACCGTCGAGGATCCGATCGAATTCGTGCACGAGTCAAAAAAATGTTTGGTGAACCAGCGCGAGTTGGGGCCGCATACTCAATCGTTTGCCAACGCGTTGAGAGCCGCGCTGCGTGAGGACCCCGATGTCATCTTGGTTGGTGAAATGCGCGATCTGGAGACCATTCAGCTGGCTCTCACGGCGGCGGAGACCGGCCATATTGTTTTCGGCACGCTGCATACTTCCAGCGCGCCAAAGACCGTCGATCGCGTCATCGATGTTTTTCCGCCGACTCAGCAGGCTCAAATTCGCGCCCAGTTCGCCGAATCGGTTGAAGCGGTAATCACTCAAACATTGTTAAAGAAAAAAGCGGGGGGACGTGTCCCGGCGCTCGAGATCATGACGGGAACCACCGCTATTCGAAATCTCATCCGCGAAGGTAAGATTCACCAAATTCCCGGCACCATGCAAGTGAGCCAGAAAGACGGCATGCAGACGATGGACATGGCGCTGACGAACCTCGGGCCGGCGATGTTTCGGGTGGACGGGAAAATCCGCGCCGCAGGCGATCATGTGTTTTCCCCCCCGGAGTTGGTGACTCTCGCGCAATCGATCATGAATGAAAAGCAACGCCGAGAATTCGCCGAGACCATGGAAATGAATATGGCCACCTCACTTCCGGGGGTAGCCCGATTCCGCGTGAATATCTTTCAGCAGCGCGGTTCGGTCGGTATGGTCATCCGGCGCATCAAGGCCGATGTTGTGTCGGTGGGTGAGCTGGGATTACCGTCTATACTTAACGATATCGTCATGACAAAGCGCGGTCTCGTCCTGGTCGTCGGCGCCACAGGCTCGGGCAAGTCCACTTCGTTGGCAGCAATGATCGATTATCGAAACTCCCACGAAGCCGGCCATATCATCACCATCGAAGATCCCATCGAGTTTGTCCATCGGCACAAACAATCAATTATCACTCAACGCGAGGTCGGATTTGACACCCATTCGTTTCAGGCGGCCCTCAAAAACACTTTGCGCCAAGCGCCGGACGTTATTTTGATCGGCGAAATTCGCGATACAGAGACAATGGAAGCCGCACTAACCTTCGCTGAAACGGGCCATTTGTGTCTCGGCACGCTCCACTCCAACAACGCTAACCAAGCCATCGAACGGATCATGAATTTCTTTCCGATAGAGCGGCACGCTCAGTTCTATTTGCAGCTGTCATTGAATCTGCGTGCGATCGTTTCTCAGCGGCTGATTCCTTCGCCGGACGGAAAGCGGGTGGCCGCACTGGAAATCTTGATGGATACGCCGCGCATTCGGGACCTGATTAGGAAAGGCGACGTCGATATCCTTAAGGAAGCGATGGAGCAGGGGATTCAGGAAGGTTGCCAAACCTTCGATCAGGCGCTTTTCAGTCTTTATAAAGCGGGAAAGATTAGTTTTGAACAGGCGCTCATCAACGCCGACAGCACCAACAATCTGCGACTGAAAATCAAACTCGCCGGTCTTAAGGTAGACGAAGAGCCCACGCAAACTGAAAAAGTAGAAGGGGATAACGGCAGACCGGAACCGCTTCAGGTTGCGGGGGGATTTCGTTTGCGCAAGAGTTAAAAGAAAAAGTTCAGCTTCTTACCGGGGTCAAATCGGTCGGTTGCAGGGGCGAGGATGGCCCCGCAAGGCGCTCGTTTGTACACTTCTCGTGCTAATTTCAACCGGCGCAGCGGATTCTAAAGGGATCGGATTTACCTCGGATTTCGCCACTGTGCTCTCTTGCGGCGTCGGAAAAAAAGGGCCGATTTCGGGCATCGACGGTAGCCTCGGTAACGTAAATGACGGTCACTAATTTCCTTGACAATTCATTAAGTTGAGCGTAAAAAACAGTTCTAGATTCAAACCGCTAAGGCTAGCAAAAAGCTCGCGAATGTCGCTTGATCCAAACCAAATTACCGGCGTCGGAGGGGACTTGATGAACGGGATGATGGGATATGCTCAACTTTTGCGGGCGATCGGGCAGGCTTTGGAAACGTTGAACATCCAAAGTTTCGAAATGGAACCGGTCGGAGGGGACTTTTTCATTCGCGGTAACGTCCTTTTAGCGAGCGCCGAATCGTTAGACGGTCAATTGACATACGATGAGCTTCGACGGGCTATATGGGGAAAACTTCCCGACGAAAACGGCGGAAGTGGCGAGGACACCGATGCGACCAGTCTAACGGTCCATTCGCCGGTCGAACTTCTTTATGGAGTCAAGGACGTCGAAAGGTTGGAGGAAGAGGGACGATCGAAACGCGTCAATCCTCACGGAACGGCCAATCCCTCAAGTCTGTCCCAAGTCCTGCGCTGCATTGGCGCTTATCTCAATCACAAACGTGCCCGCTTGCTCAAGTTGTCGCGTGAGGCTGAGACCGTTGCGGTAGAGTATGAAACGTCATTAGGAACTACCATTAAGGAAATACTCAGTCTCTCGGATCTCTACGATCTTTGGGTAAGAATGTATCTGCAACGGGCAGAACGAACGAGTCCATAAGGATTAGCGGCGGAGAGGAAAATCGCCGGAGAGGATCCCATGCTTGAAGACCTGAGTTATGCCGCCTTGTTGCGCCCCATCGGACAAATGCTGGAGACTTTGCGCATCGAGTCTTTTGCAGTCAAGCCCGACGGCGAAGGTTTTATCATTCGAGACAAGACGCGGAACCGCGCGCAGCTTACGCCCAGAGAACGAACCTTTCTCGCGGAACTCCATTCAAACCACACGGCCTCGCTGGATAAAGAAGATGCGCTGCGTCTGGCAGCGGGTGTTTTTGAGTGGCATGTCACCAAAGATGACGTAGAGCGTCTTGAACGAGAAGGCCGCCGGCGACGGGGAGGCCCCGAGCACACTCCCGATACGCACTCCGTGTCACAGATTCTCCGAGTCATCGGCAGCATTTTGGATCAAAAGCGCGGCCGGATGGCTTACGTCTCAAAAGACGAACAGGTTGTCACCGTAGAGTACACATTGCCGGGAGGGCAACGGAATTCAGAAGAATACAACTTGCCCATGCTTTACGATTACTGGGTGCGCATGTATAAAAAACGGACCGGCGCTAACGGCGTCGCGCACCTCACGGCCTAGCTCATTTCACTCACTCCCTCGTTCAACCCAGATAATTGGTGTCTGTAAATTCTAATTTTTCGCCGCCCGGTCTGGCAGATGCCGGAGCCGTTGCAAATTGAATCGTTCTCGGTAAAAAATCGAGGAGCGTGGCGTTCATGTGAGCGCTCAAAAACGAGAAGAGCACGATCCGCCCTCCCGCTGAAAAAAAAAAGCTGACGGAGCAATTTACCGTGGCGTCTCTCTACGATTATTGGTGAAAATGTACATGCGGCGCAAGGAACGCTCGTAACAAACCGCCCGCCCAAGCTAATCAACAACGATTTTCGTGCAGACTAAGCGACTCTAATCAGCGGACTGGCCTCGTTAGGTCATATCTTCAGCAGAATCCACGCAGTAACAAACGTGCCAACGATCGCTCCGCCGTAGCACAGCACGGCAAGAAGTTTACTGATTGCTTTGAGCCCCGTGTCATTGAGCGTAAAGTAGAAGCGATGGGCCCAGTGATAGAGGGGAAGAACGATCAGAACAAAGAGATAAAGCTTTACCCACCAGATGCGGTACAATGCTCCGGTGTCGGTAGTCCAGCCAAGTGGCACCGCGAAGCCAACGAGAATGATGTGAATGGGAACTAAGAATGCGGCTACTACGCCACCGGCAGAGAAGAGCCCCCACCACAGCGGTTCTATGGTTTTTTCTGTCGCCATAATTCAGCTCTTAAGCGCGAGGAATAAAATTAGCACAATCACCGAGACCACCGCCCAGGCGCCGACGTGCAGCGCCGTAACGATCGGCCGGGAAATTAAACGCTCGCCGATGCGCAGCGGCAGGACAACGGCGCTCGACTGAAACCACGTAAAGCTGTGGTACAGCGCGAACAGCAGTGCCACCAAGTGAAAAAAAATCCATCCCGGCGAGTTGAGCTTTTGCGTGAATGCGTTGTACGCGTCGGGTGCCTTTGACAACTGATATAACTGACAAAGGTAAACAACGAGAAACAGGGCGATAAAGACACTTGAAAGCTCGCGCAGCATGAACAGAAAATAGCTCCGGTTCGTCAGCCACCAAGTCGCCGGCATCTTTCGATAGTAAAGCTTGGAGGGATCAGGTCGCACAGCGCTCATCCTGCGATCCTCCTCCAGATGATCCTCAGCCTAGTCGAACAAATCATCGTTGCCCCCATGGCATCAAGAAAGATTGAAACCAGTCTTTGGTAGTGTCCACTTTGGAGCGCTGGATCGCCGCCGCTGGATCCACATGCTTGGGACACACGACGCTACATTCCCCGACAAACGTGCAGTCCCAAATGCCGTCGTGGTTGCCGATGATTCCGCGTTGATCTTTGCCCTGGTCGCGCGAGTCCATGTTGTAGCGGTAGCCGAGCGCGATGGCGGCTGGGCCTAAAAACTTCGGCTCGAGCCCGTAAACCGGGCAGGCCGCGTAGCAGAGCATGCAATTAATACACTGGGTGAACTGATGAAACGCCTCGAGCTCGGCCGGCGTTTGTAAATATTCACCTTCACTCACAGGTTTCTCTTGCTTGCGTATGATCCAGGGTTTGACGCTCTTCAGTTTTTCCATAAAGTCGGTCATATCGATGACCAGATCGCGGATGATCGGAAAGTTGACGAGAGGCTCTACCCGAATCTCCTGGGGGTAATAGTCACGCAGGAACGCAGCGCAAGTGAGCTTGGGAGTGCCGTTCACCATCATGCCGCAACTACCGCATACTCCCATACGACAAGACCAGCGATAACTCAGAGTCCCGTCCATCTGATCCTTGATGTGATTTAACGCGTCGAGGACGACCCAGTCTTCCCGGTAAGGGACTACGTAGGCTTGGGTGGTCGGCGCCCGATCTTTTTCGGGGCGATAGCGAGTAACGTTCAATGTGATAGTTGGCTCTGCCATTGTCTCCTCTTGATCAAATAGAATGAAGGACGAGGAACCAAGGATGAATTTTCATCCTTTCCCTTCATCCTTAGTATTTTCTCTCCTCCGGCTGCCAGCGGGTAATCGTCACTGGTAGGTATTCGATTCGCGTTCCGTCGGCTGTTCGATAAGCTAGAGTGTGTTTCAGAAAATTTGGGTCGTCGCGTTTGGGGAAGTCTGTCCGCGTATGAGAACCGCGCGACTCCTTTCGTCTTAGCGCTGAATTCGCGACGGTCTCGGCCACGTCGAGCATGTAGTCCAGCTCGAGCGCGTTCATGACTTCGGTGTTAAACGTGCTGTCTCGATCTTCAATGATGATGTTCTTAAAACGCTCTCGCAGAGCTCGCAGCGTGTTGCACGTTTTCTGCATGCTCTGTTCATCGCGATAGATGCCTGCGCCTTCCTCCATGGTTTTTTGCATCTCTTGGCGAATGGTAGCGATTTTTTCTTTGCCGCCGTCCTTCTTCAAGAACTCGCGATCAAGACGCCTTTGCTCGTCGGCCGCGAGCGCCTCGATTTTTGCCGAGGCGGCTGCCGAAGCGGTGGAGGCATAGGTCGCTGCCGAGCGGCCTGCCCGATTGCCAAACACCAATAGCTCCGTGAGAGAGTTGGAACCCAAACGGTTGGCGCCGTTAAGCGAAACGCACGCGGATTCGCCCGCGGCGAAAAGTCCTTCCAGGTTTGTTTTGGCGTTTATATCCGTGGACACGCCGCCCATCATATAGTGCACGACCGGGCGCACCGGAATCGGCTCATACACCGGGTCGATGCCGACATACTTGCTCGCCAACTCTCGCACAAAGGGCAGTTTCTTATCGATCACTTCCTCGCCCAAGTGACGCAAGTCGAGATGGACGTAATGGCCGTAAGGGCCATCGAAGGTGCGGCCTTTGGCGAATTCCTGCATATGACAACGCGAAAGAATGTCACGCGGGCCTAGCTCCATTTTGCGGTGCGTAGGTTTATCGGTCGGCGGACCGAGGCCGTAGTCCTGCAAGTATCGATAGCCGTCTTTGTTCTTTAGCCACCCGCCTTCACCGCGCGAGGCTTCGGTAATCAAAATTCCCGTTCCCGGCAACCCTGTGGGATGATACTGAACGAACTCCATATCTTTGAGCGGCACTCCCGCCCGATAAGCTGCTGCCATGCCATCCCCGGTGTTGATAGCGGCGTTGGTGGTGAAAGGGAAGATGCGGCCGCCGCCTCCCGTACATAGAATAACGCTTTTGCCGGCAATGACTTCTACCTTGCCGGTATAAAGATTGATCGATGTGACTCCGCGCACCTTGCCGTCGTCGACCAGCAACGAAGTGAGGAAACACTCGTCGTAGCGCACGATGCTGTCATACTTCAGAGAAGTCTGGAACAGGCTGTGGAGCAAGTGAAAGCCAGTTTTGTCCGCGGCAAAAAGCGTGCGATCGACGGTCATGCCACCGAAGGACCTGACGCTCACACGACCGTCAGGGTCGCGGCTCCACGGGCAACCCCAGTGCTCCAGTTGGATCAGTTCTCGCGGAGCCTCTTGGACAAAAGCCTCGACAGCATCTTGGTCCGCCAGGAAGTCGGCACCAAAAATAGTGTCCTTCGCATGGAGATCGAGGCTATCGAAATCGCGCATAACTGCCGCGGTTCCCCCTTCAGCGGAAACCGTGTGACTTCTCATGGGATAAACCTTGGAGACTAATGCGATCGATAGTTTATTCGATATCTCTGCTGCGGCTATGGCGGCACGCAGGCCGGCACCGCCTCCGCCGACGATTATAATGTCATGCGTATACATCGTTGATTTTTTTTATCCGGTGGTTTCCCAGGTGTCAAGTTTGGTGGGGCTTTTAACGCTGTGCCGTCGGCTATCAGCCCGCCAGAAACTGAGAGCTGATCGCTTATCTTACGGGGATTTCTTTTTCACTAATTCATACCCGAGTTCTTCTATCGCAGCGAGGATGTCGACGACCGCTGTAAGGTCTTGGATCCACGCGTGACCCATTCGGACCTTTACCGCGTAATTGTAACCGAATGGGTGTTTCTCCTTCCGAAACTTGATGATCTCCTGGGCCAATACGATAGGGTTAACCTTTTTTTCCGCTGCTTCCATGCCGGATGGGGTGTGGAGTAATGGAGTGTTGGAATATTGGAGTGATGCGTGTTAAGAACGACACTCCGTTAGTCCTTTACACCACTACACTCCATTCCTCCAATACTCCATTTCATCTAGGACATCATGTTGACCTTCGACTCGACGTCGGTAGTGGAGACAATATGCCGCTTGAGGTTCATCTCATTGGGATCAAAACCCAGGGCCAAACCTACGAACTGAGGCAAGTGGAGAATTGGCAGATCAATCTCTTTTCCTGTTTGTGCCTCCGCCCTCGATTGGTTCCCATCCAAGTTTAGATGGCAAAGGGGGCAGGGGGTAACCATAAAATCAGCACCCTTCTCTTTGGATTCGCCGGTGTGCTTTGCCACCATAGCGAGGGAGTTTTCCTCGTTGGCCGAAAGGATCGGAAAGCCACAGCACTTTCCCTTGCCGCTGATGTCCGCCATTTCGGCGCCTAAAATGCCTATGAGCTCATCCAGATAAGCTTTCCGCCGGTTAAGTTCTTTTGTTGGAGTTATGGCTTCAGGGGGGCGGCGCAAATAGCAACCATAAAAGGGCGATACCTTGAGACCCTTAAGGGGTCTTTGTATCAAAGACTGGAGGCGCTCGATGCCATAGTCTTCAAAGAGAACCCATAGCAGATGTTTCACCTCAGTGGTTCCCTTGTACTCGAGGCCCTCGTCCGCGAGGTATTCGCGGTTTATCGTGTCGCGGTAATTTGGATCTTCCTTGAGCCGGTAGTTCGCTTGAGCCATGACTCCCGTACAGGTGCTGCATATGGTCATGATCGGCAGCCCCAGCTGTTCGGCTTTGGCGAAGGTCCTAGCGTTAATCGGATCAGAGATGTTTTGGGGCAGGACGCCGGCTCCGGTGCATCCTACACTCTTCAGCTCGTCAAGTTCGATTCCCAGTTTGTCAGCGACCTTGACCGCCGATGGATAAAGCTCGGGGCAGCCTCCACGGGAGACGCAGCCGGGGTAGAACGCGTATTTCATTTTTCCTCCTGCTCAGCTTTCTCAAAAATTTTCTTGATCTTATCGGCGTCGGGCCGCTTCGAATGCATGTACGGAATGGGCGCCTTCCCTCGGCTGAGCGCTTTCGCTGCTGTGGGAAGGAGTTTCATTAGGCCTTTTACGTTTGTGAGTCCTTCAGATTCAACGGCAAGCCTACCTTCATCCAGCCAGCCGCTTTCCTTAACCGATGCGGCAAAGCTCTCGTGGTGCCGGGCGACGGCTTCATGAGTGATCCCAGAGTTGAAGGCCCTGTCTCTCAACGCAACAATCCGCTTCGTAGGTTCAATGCCGCGCGGGCAATGTTCGTCCGCCTCGTAACAGTGAACGCAATCCCATATACCCTTGGGTTTTTCAACGATCTTCACTTGTTCCCGTGAATCCTTGTTCCTCGGATCAAAGGCCAAGCGATATGCTTTCGTTAAGGCCGCGGGACCGAGAAAATTAAAATCCACGGGGAGGACGGTACAGCCCTCGTCGCACATGCCGCAGTAAAAGCAGCTCATCACTTTTCTTATGTCTTGCATTGCGGCATCCGAAACCGAGTTTTCTCCGTTAGCGGAGGTTTCCTCCGCCTCGAGCCACGGCTTGACCTCCTTAATCTTGTTCCACATGAAAGCGTCCCAGTCGAAGACGAGATCTTTGATGACTGGAACGTTGCGCAGCGGGTCGAGGGAAATCTCGGGTCCCTTTTGGGTGTAGGCAGATACTTTGGCCGTGCAAGTCAGACGGCTACTGCCGTTCACACGAACCA
>WNFY01009649.1_pt1 | contig 11704 bp, 10 predicted proteins | sample 5400091 | NCBI WGS metagenome assembly WNFY01 (sample SAMN13153364, study PRJNA577476) | soil metagenome | isolation source: 60 cm soil or saprolite under grassland replicate 1 | place: USA:California | collected 2016-06-15 | reverse complement strand
CCATCGACCGCTTCTGGACGCCGGTGCTCATCAGCAGCCTCAATGAGGACCTGGACAAGACCTCGGTGAAGTACGCTGCCATGGTTTTTCGTGACGCCTTTCTGAAGTCAGCCGAGGCCTCCTGGATGGGAGTGCCATCGGTGCCGCTCTCCGAGCTTTATGGCGTGGCCGAGCGTTATATCACCGAGCGGGGCGGCCGCGTGATGCGGCGATGCTCCGTCGAGCGGGTGGGGCTGGAATATCTAGGGCTGGCAGATCTTTGTCGCGAGGAGGGCGCTGCCACAAAGGGCCTCCACCCCAGCACGCCAACAGAAGGCGCGCTGGGGACCCCGAGCCTGACGCTTCACACCAGCGAGGGCGACTTCACCTTCGACTACGCAATCAGCGCAGTGCCGTTTCATCAGCTCGGGCGCATCCTGCCGCGCTCGGAGGCCGCCGACGAGCTGCGCCGCAAGGTGAACCATCTGCGCACGGTGCCCATCACAGGCATCCATCTGTGGTTCGACCGCGAGATCACGCACTGGGAGCACGCGGCGCTTCTCGACCGCAACATTCAGTGGATGTTTCAGAAGTCCAAGATTCTCGATTCGAAGCTTTCGCAGCGAAGCACGCCGGAAGCCGAGAGCAACGGCAACGGCAGCTATCTCGAGCTGGTGGTCAGCTCGTCGAAGAGTCTGCTGGAGATGGGACGGGCCGAGATTATCGAGCTGGCACAGAAGGAGCTGAAGGAATTTTTTCCCGCAGCGGGGTACGCGAAACTGGTGAAGGCGACGGTGATCAAGGAGGTGCACGCGACCTTCGCTCCCTCGCCGCTCAGCGACCAATTCCGCTCCTTGCCCGCGAGCCCGTGGCCGCGGCTGTTTTTGAGCGGCGACTGGACGGCGACGGGCTGGCCCGCGACAATGGAGGGGGCGGTGCGTGCGGGATATCTGACGGCAGAGGCGCTGTGCAGGGCCGCGGGTGATCGCCGGCAGTTTGTCATTCCGGATCTTCGGCCGCAGGGGCTGATGCGGCTGTTTCCGCCATAAGAAACCGTAATTCCAAGCACAGCCCCGTTTCTACTTAATCCCTGCACTTCTTGCCCCATGAAGCAAAACTTTCAGGTCAGGTACTCCGTCGTGCTCCGGTTGGCCCTGAATCGAGGCCTCTGGGGTGGCATGGCTCCTGCACTGGAAGGAGCCGAGGAGGAAATTCATGAAGAAGATACTCACATTGGGGAGCATTGTGCTGGCTTGTTGCCTATTTGCGGCGGCGCAGACAAGCGGCTATTCCCAGAGTCCCTCGGGATCATCGGCCTCCGGGTACTCACAGAACCAGACCGGCAACTCGCAGTCTTTCTCCAGCAACTCTCCCGACCAGTTCAATTCAACCGCGGAAAGCGCAAACCAGAAGACCACGGTGCAGGGCTGCCTCAGCCAGTCGGCGGATGGCGCATTTATGCTATCCGACGCGTCGGGAACCAGCTATCAGCTCAATGACGGCTCATCGCGGCTGGCGCAGTTCGTGGGCAAGGAGATCCGTGTGGACGGCTTCGGGCTGTTTACCGGCACCACCGACACGCTCCCGGGAGCGATGACGGCTCGTTCCTCCGAACTGAAAGGACCGGTGCAGCAGATCGACGTCACCAGGGTCCGCAAGATCGCCGACACGTGCCAGACCCGCTCCGGCAACAAATAGGCGCACTGCGCTTCCATGGCAAAAGGGCCGCCCCCGGCGGCTCTTTTTTTCATTGGACTTCATCGATTGCAGACACAAAAATGCTGCGTTGAGAGCAGCCCTTTGTACAATCGGTGGGAGAGGTCCTTGGACCTCAAAGCTTTTTTAGACCGGCGTGAAAGTGGTCAGGCCACCTTCATCACATTGCCTGCTTGCGGTCCTTTCTGTCCCTCCACAATCTCAAATTCCACAGTGTCGCCTTCTTGCAGGCTCTTGTAGCCGTCGCTGGCGATCGCACTGTAGTGGACGAATACATCCGGACCATCCTCGCGTCCGATAAAACCAAAACCTTTTGCATTGTTGAACCACTTGACGGTTCCCTTGATACGAGACACTTACTTTCCTCCGAACGTCTTACTGACGGCGACGTAGCCGGCGGTCTCAACGGGCCGGCCTCACGGAATTCAGTTTGCGGGGAACGCTGCTGAAAGGCATGGGCCAACGGGTTGTTGACCTGTTTGCGACGATTGTCCGCCTGTTCCGCGGGGTTGTCAATAAGATGAACAGAGCCGAAACCCGCTCTGGATGCGGGTTTTCCGCACCCCAGCGCAAGTGTGAGTTAGCGGCGCTTGCTAACTTTGCTGTCGCCTGAGATATGGAACTTCTGAGCAGCCCACAAAATCCCGGCGATGGCTTTGCCGTCCTGCACCTTGCCGCTCATCACCCACCGCACGGCCCGGCTGAGCGGAACCAGCCGGCTGGTAATGCACTCGTCGTCCTCGGGTTGGGCCTTTCCGCGGCGCAGGCCGCGCGCAGCGAACAGCGACATGGTTTCATCGAGAAAGCCTGGGCTGGCGTAATAGTACAGGGCGGGCTTCCACTCCGAAGCCGAGTAGCCGGTCTCCTCCAGCAACTCGCGCTGGGCGGCCTCGAGCGGGCCCTCGCCTTCGTCGATGCGGCCCGCCGGAAGCTCCCAGAGCTCGCGGTCGGCGGCATAGCGATATTGCTTGATCAGCAGCACCGCGGGCTCCGGCTTGCGCTCATCGAGCGCGAGAATGACCACCGAGCCGGGATGGCGGATGATGTCCCGCCGTGCGCGCACTCCAGAGGGCTCGATGATCTCATCGCTGGTCACGTTGAAGACGCGCGAGGTGTGCACGACCTTCGAGGAGAGGACTTGAACGCCGGACTTCGATGCATTCCTGGGGGACGCGCTCTTAAGGGAGGCGCTCTTAGCGTCACTCTGCTTGCGTGGTTTTGCCATGGCCAAAATATACAGGTTTCAAGGTTTCAACTTTCAAAGAAAAAGTTGAACAACTTAAATTGCGGGTGCCCCATTCAAGCTTCTTTTGCTTGAGTGGGGCTGTTGAATTTCCGTGGCGCAGGTGGCCCATATTTGCCTTCTTCTGGCAAATGTGGGGACTCCGAGTCCGTGCTACTCTGCGGTGTGCCGAAGCCGCTGACAATCTCATTTGTAGGCGCTGGGGCGCTGGCCAATGGGCTCGCGAAGCTTCTGCGCGCCAAACGCTGCACGATTGCCGAGATCGTCGCGCGTGAAGGACCGCGTTCCAGGCGGCGGGCGGCGGCCTTGGCGCGCGAGGTCGGGGCCTCGCCCGTGACGCTCTCGACCGCCAGGCTTGTGTGCGATGTGCTGTGGCTGGCGGTGCCGGATGCTGCCATCGAAGAAGTGGCCGCGGAGCTGGCGCGAGCGCTGGAACGGGATCCCCAGCAAGCCCGGTTTCGGCTTGCTGGGGTTGAGGGTGCTCCGGGGGCGGTGCGCGCAGCGCGGGAGATGGCGAAAAAGCTGGGGGCCAACAGCTTTGTGATTGAGCCGGGCAGTAAGACGCTCTACCACGCGTTCGGCGCGATGCTCTCGCCAATGCTGGCCACCGAGCTTGAGGCTGCCGAACGCATGGGCTTGCGCGCCGGCATTGAGGCGCGGACGGTGCGGCGGATCATGGAGCCGCTTGTGCTGCGCACCGTGCGCAACGTGCTGCGTAACGGGGCGGGGAAGTCATTCAGCGGACCGCTGGCGCGCGGCGATATAAGCACGGTGGCCGCGCACCTGGAGGTACTGCGAGCAATGCCGGAGGGCGCCGTCTATAGCGCGCTGATGGAGTATGCGACGGAGACGCTGCCGGTGAAACGGCGCGAGGAGATGAAGAAACTATTGACTCGCTGACGTTTCGGAGTCTACGACGGCAACTAGCCCATCCTCGGCAACTGCGGGCTAAGTTGGGCACCCTCAAGGGAGCATCCGACACCTTCAGCTAAGAAACCGGGAGCTTACCGCTGCCACTGCAGAGTGGGCATTGTTCGAACAGTGGAGTCTCTCCGTCCCAGTCCACTGGGCTGAGTCTATTTCCCGTCGTCTTACAAGTGAAGCAAAGCCCGTGAGCACGAAAAAAGTCTTCTAGCCCAGACTGTCTCCCTGCATCGTGCTCCTGCTTGCGCCACTTCTTGATTTCTGGGAGCCTGTCCTGGTATGCCTGGAATCTACTTTGGGCTAGTTCGCTCCACGGGCTCCTTTGTCGATTCATGAGGGATCTCCAATTGTTCTCGCGGGTGGCCCACCCTTTCGCCCGCTTTTGGCGAAGGTCGCGGCGGTTGACTTTTTGGTTGAAAAGCCCCGGGCTGCGCTGCAGGTCGGGATGGCGCTGGGATTCCTCGCTGCGCTCGGAATGACAAAGAACATCGGCAACGGCACCTCAAAAAACCTTAGTCTAAGAATGGATGATCCAAGTGGATCATTTAAAAGCTAGAACAGGTGGCCCATCTTCTCGCGCTTGGTGCGCAGGTATTTCTCGTGGCTCTCGTAGGCCTCGACGTCGGCCGGGACGCGCTCCACGACCTCGATCCCGGCGGCCTGCACCGCCTCCACCTTTTGCGGGTTGTTGGACATCAGTCGCAGGCGGCGCACGCCTAGCGCCTTGAGCACCTCCATCGGCATGTGGTAGCCGCGGCAGTCGGCCTCGAAGCCCAGCCGCTCGTTGGCCTCAACCGTGTCCAGCCCCTGGTCCTGCAGCTCGTAGGCCTGCAGCTTGGCCATCAGGCCGATGCCGCGCCCCTCCTGCTCTTCGTAGATCAGGATTCCGCTGCCCTCTTCGGCGATCATGCTCAGCGCCAGCTCGAGCTGCTGGCGGCAGTCGCAGCGCAGCGAGTGGAAGACGTCCCCGGTGAGGCACTGCGAGTGGATTCGCACCAGCGGCGGCCGGGCATGGATGTCTCCCATCACCAGCGCCACGGCCTCCTCGCGACGGCGGTCCTTGCCGTCGGGCGAGCCGGTGGCCGGCGTGCCGGGCACGTTGCCCTCAAAGCCGAGTATGCGGAACCGGCCCCAGCGGGTCGGGAAGTCGGCTTCGGCTATCTTCCGGATCGACATCGCGTTCACCACTACAAGTATAGACGCTCTGGGCCGGGCTCCGGGTTCTTAGAGCTTGTTTGATGAATCGTTCTTGGTGTATCAGGGCACGACTTTAGTCGTGCCGAACAAGGTGCCGCAGCCTCGGGGCTTTAGCCCCTGCAAACACGGGGGCTAAAGCCCGATTTCCAATAAGCTCGCTGTGGCACGGCTGAAAGCCGTGCCCTGATACGAATCGGCATTATGCATACGCTCTAGCTAGTCGGTTCTGCCCAAAGAAGCCAGACGTGGGTACCAGCATAAAGCCCGACGCGGACCTGGGCACCCGGCCCGCGCATCAGCTCGTGCTGCGCTGCTGGGCGGGACGTGGCCGTTTGACCAGGCTGAGGACGATGGTGGTGCCAAGCGCGAGGACGATCATCGCGAAGGTGTAGATGATCGGGATCTCAAAGAAATCGCTCCCCAGCATCTTCACGCCGATCAGCAGCAGAATGGCAGCCAGCCCGTAGTGCAGCAGGTGGAAGAGGTCCATCAGACCGGCCAGGGCGAAGTAGAGGGCGCGCAGCCCGAGGATGGCGAAGACGTTCGAGGTGAAGACGATAAAGGGCTGGCGGGTGACGGCCAGCACGGCGGGGATGGAATCGACGGCAAAGACCAGGTCGGTGGTCTCCACCACAAGCAGCACCAGCGAGAGCATGGTGAAGGACCGCACACCGTTGCGCACCACCGTGAAGGATCCATTGGCAAACTCATTGGTAAACCGCAGATGACGCCTGGCAAAGCGAACCAGGAAGGTCTCGGCGGGGTTCTGCTCGGTGTCATTCTGAAAGAGCAGCTTGAAGCCGGCATAGAGAATGACCGCGCCAAAGATATAGCTGACCCAGTGGAAGCGGTTGAGCAGGGCCACACCCGCCGCGATGAAGATGCCACGCATGACGATCGCGCCGAAGATGCCCCACAGCAGCGCCTTGCGCTGGAACTGCTGCGGAACCTTGAAGACGCGGAAGATCAGCAGGAAGAGGAAAAGATTGTCGATGCTGAGCGACTCCTCGACGAGGTAGGAGGTGGTGAACTCCAACGCGAGACGGCGGTTCGAGACTGTGCTGCCGGTCATCTGCTGGCCATAGAAGTAGACCAGGACGCCGAAGCCGGCGGCCATTCCCACCCAGAGCACGGTCCAGAGCAGGGCCGAGCGCAGGCTCATGGGCTTAGTCTCGCGCTTCAGGAGCCACAAATCCAGCCCGAGCATGAGAACGACGAAAACAAGGAAAAGGATCCAGAACAGAAGATTGTCGGGAGTGTGCATGCGGAACTTTCCAGCGCCTCCGATGGCGCCAACTAGCCTAACATTTCACGCCCATCATGTAGCCGTCGCACGTCCCACATCTGCTAACAACGGCGGGGCCCCCAGCAAGCCCGCTGTTGGCTTGCCGGGGTAGAGATGTGGGGCACAGTTCAGCTATCGTGTATTCAGCGCCCGGACGGTCTCCATCGTCACGTCACCCACGATCTGCAGGCTCTGGGCGCTGCACTTGTCGGCCGTGTCCTCGGTGGTGTGGTGATAGATGTTCTGGAAGCCGTATTCGATATCGATGATGTCGGCCACGGGAATTCCAGCCTGCGCGAACGGAATGTGGTCGTCGGAGACTGTGTTGACGCGTGCGAAGAAATGCTGCTGCTGTCCGCGTCGCTGGGCGGCGCGGGCGATCACGTCGAGCAGCCACGGCGCGGAGTTGGTGTCGCGGTCGATGTTCAGCTCTTTGTCGCCCACCATGTCGAGCAGGAGAAAAGCCTTGATCTTCGCGGCCGTGCCGTCGGATTTCCAGCGCTGTGCCAGGTGCCGGCTACCGTAGACGCTGTCGGAGTCGGTCCAGGTGAAGACGGCCTCCTCGCCATCGGTGAACAGCAGCCAGATGCTGTAGCCCTCGGCCGGGTGGGTGCGCAGTTGGTGGGCGATCTCCAGCATCAGCCCGACGTTCGAGCCGCCGTCATTCGCGCCGATGTAGCTGGTATTGCGCAGCGGGTAGTTCGTATCGTAGTGGCCCGCGATGACGATGATGCCGTCCTTTTTGCCGGGAAACTTGGCGAGGATGTTGTCCATCGCGAATTGCCCCTCGGGCGTTATCGTGGTGAACTTGTCCTGCTCGATTTGGGCGCCTTCGAGGTGGCTGAGGATGAACTGCTCGGCCTTGGCGTGCCCGGGGCTACCGAGATAACGCGGGCCAAGCGCGACGAACTCCTTAAGCGATTTGTATGCCTTCTCTCCGCTGATGGGCAGCGCGGGCGGCGTATTCGGCGTGGGATCGAAGTCCTCGGGGCGAAGTTGGGAGAAGCTGGTCTGCGAGGCGGCGGCCGCTCCCGGCGCGGAGCCCGACTGGCGGCAGCCGGCGGCGAGGAGCATCGAGATGGATAGCAGCGCGGTAGCAAAAACCACACTCAAGCAAAGGAGGCTTGAGTGGGGCACCAGTCGGCTTCCTGAGTGGGCCACCGCCTTCAGTGTGGATTTTCGGCTCATTCGCCCTTCAGCTCGCGAGCTTTGCGCTGCCGCGGATGGACCATGTAGGCGACGCCGATGCTGAAGATGTAGAGGATGATCATGGGCGCGGCGAAGGTGCACATGCTGAGGATGTCCGGCGTGGGAGCGATGGCGGCGGCGACGATGAAGATCCCCAGGATCGCATAGCGTATGTTCCGCCACATCCAACCCGGCGCGATGATGCCGAACAGCGCAAGGAAGAAGACCAGGATGGGCAGCTCGAAGATCAAGCCAAGTCCGAGCACAATCGTCATGAACAGATGGATGTACTCGTTGATGGTGATCATCGGCGTGAACTGCAGGCTGTACTGCACCAGGAAGCTGAGCGCCGCCGGATACACCATCTTGTAGGCAAACAGGCCACCGGCCAGGAACAGGCCGACGGTGCTGAACATGAACGGGCCCACGTAGCGCCGCTCGTTCTTGTAAAGGCCCGGAGCGATGAAGGCCCATACCTGGTAGAGGATAAAAGGCGAGGCCAGGAAGATTCCGGCGATCAGGCTGATCTTCAAGTACATGTTGAAGGGATCGACCGGATTTGTATAGACGAGCTGGGTGCTCATCTTGTGCTCGCTGAGCACGGTCGTGATCGGCTTCTGGATCCAGGCAAAGATCTCTTCGTGCCAAATGTAGCAGATGCAGAAGCCAACGACGATGGACCCGAAGCTCCGGATGATGCGCTTGCGGAGCTCCTCAAGGTGCTCCATGAAGCCCATGGTGAGCAGTCCGGAGCGCTCGGTGATCTCTGCTGTGGGGGTCTCGGTCTCGGCCATCGGAACCTTTGTCGGCTAGGTCAGCTGCCCTGTTCGGCGGGGCCCCCGATCTGCCCGCTTTTGACAGATTGGGGATGAGAGTCGCCGGCCGGCGCCGAATTGGACGCCGAAGGCACAGAGACAGGCTCAGCCGGCGGGGATGGTTCTCCGGCCATGGGCGGAGCTGCATGTGCCACTGGGGGAGGCTCGGGTGGACGCAGCGTAAACGCCTGCGCCTCGTATGCCATGCGGGCCGTCCTCATCAGCCGCTCGTGTTCGGCTTCGGCGCTGGAAGCCGAGGGAGCGCCTTCGGAGGGCGGAAGCAACGGGATCCCCGGGGCGCCCGTTTCTGGCGTGCTGGGGGAGAGAGTGGGAGTGGAGGGGCTGCTCTTCTGGGCGCCGGAGTCTGCCTTGTCGATCTCGGCCTGAAGCTGATATTTGAAATCGTTGGAGGCGCGTTTGAACTCGGCCACAAATTTGCCGATCTGACGCGCAATCTCAGGTAATCTCTTGGGCCCAAACAAAATCAGGGCCAGCAAGAGGATGAAAAGCATGTCCACGCCCATACCCTTCTATCATACACGCACGGGCCTCACATCTGCCCGCTTTGGCTGTGGGACGACGGATGGCGCTCCTGGTTATGCGGGCCTGCGTGCCCGGCGTCGGCGAACGTTGCGCCCGCCGCCAAAGATCGGTTTGCTTTCGCAGCTGCGCACCGAACAGTGCTTCGGTTTCATCTAACATTTCAGAAGCCAGAGAAAGCGCAGCGCGTGGGAAGGATTCGCAAACCAGCATCCGCGGGCTCTCCCCCGAGCGTTTTTGAAGCTGCTATACTCTTGCTACTTTGAGGGTTGTGCCCTGACCGCCCCGGCCGTCTGCAGTTGGGTGGAGCAACAGGCAAAAAGAGGGAATCAAACACAATGGCAGGTCGTTTTCGCCGCTCACCGGTCCTGGTAGTTCTCGTTATTCTGGCATGTGGGTTCTTTGGAGCGCTCTTCGGGCGCACGGACGACACTTCGGCCAAGAGCGACATTGACCTGCGCGACTCGGCGCGCTCCTTCGCACAGGTCTACAGCGTCATCGAGCAGAACTACGCGCAGAAGGTGGACGCCGATAAGGCCATCTACGACGGCGCTATTCCGGGCATGCTGCGCGCCCTCGATCCGCACTCCAACTTCTTCGATCCCAAGCAGTATTCGGCGCTGCAGGAAGAGCAGCGCGGGCGCTACTACGGCGTAGGCATGCAGGTGGGACCGCGCAACAACAAGGTCATCGTGATTGCGCCGTTCGCCGGTGCTCCGGCCTATCGCGCCGGGATCCGCCCGGGCGACATCATCGTCTCCATCGACGGCAAGCCCACCGACAACATGACGACCAGCGAAGTGGCAGACAAGCTCAAAGGACCCAAGGGGACCACGGTGCACATCGGCGTCCTGCGCGAAGGCAACGACAAGCCGATCGAGTTCTCCGTGGTGCGCGACGAGATCCCGCGCTACTCGGTGGACCTGCACTTCATCATCCGGCCCGGCATCGGCTACCTGCACATCAGCGGCTTCCAGGAGACGACCGAGGCCGAGACCAACGCGGCGCTGGATTCTTTGGGCGAGATTAAGGGGCTCATCCTCGATCTGCGCAACAACCCCGGCGGCCTGCTGAGCGAAGGCGTGGGCGTGGCGGACAAGTTCCTGCACAAAGGCCAGGTGATCGTCAGCCATCACGGTCGCAATTCACCGGAGAAGGTCTATCGCGCGGCACACGGCAGCACGAAGGAGTATCCGATCGTGGTGCTGGTGAACCACGGCACCGCGTCGGCGGCCGAGATCGTCTCCGGCGCGCTGCAGGACCACGACCGTGCGCTGATTGCGGGCGAGAGCACTTTCGGCAAGGGACTGGTGCAGACCGTCTACCGGCTGAGCGAAAACACCGGCCTGGCGCTGACCACGGCCAAGTACTACACGCCCAGCGGACGCCTGATCCAGCGCGACTATAGCGGCATCTCGCTCTACGACTACTACTTCAACCGCAACGCCGAAGATAACTCGATCAACGGCACCAAGCAGGACGACGGCAATCGCGAGGTGAAGCTCACCGACAGCGGGCGCACGGTCTACGGCGGCGGCGGCATCACGCCGGACGTGAAGATTGCCGCGCCCAAGGCCAACAAGTTCCAGGAAGAGCTGCTGCGCAAATATGCCTTCTTCAACTTCGGCAAACATTACGCGATCAGCCACAAGATCGACAAGAGCTTCCAGGTGGATGACGGCGTGCTGCGCGAGTTCCGGGCCTTCCTCAATGAGAACAAGATCGCGTTCAGCGAGAAGGACCTGACGGACAACCTCGACTGGGTGCGCTCCAGCATAAGGAGCGAGCTGTTCGTGGGCGCCTTCGGCCAGCAGCAGGGAATGCAGGTGCAGGCCGAGTCCGACCAGATGGTGCTCAAGGCGCTTGAGCTGATTCCCAAAGCCAAGGAGCTGGCCGACAACGCCCGCAAGATCATCGCCGAGCACAACCAGGCGCGCCTGGCGGCGACGACGAACTAGCTTCGATTTCGCTGTAACAAGATAAAATGGCCGTCTACGGATGCCATTTTCTTCCTGCTGGTGGCCCACTCAAGCTTCTTTAGCTTGAGTGGGTAGTTCGCTTGCGCCAGGCCAAAAGCCCCACTCAACGGAAGGAACGTTGAGTGGGGCACCCTAAGTTCGAGTTCTCACTCAAATTCCAATCACGCTGGTGCCCCAGCTCCCGCGCGCTGACGTCTTTGCGGCGCTGACCCGGGGCTTCATCCGGGAGACACTATCGGAACAGGTGTTCCTTGTTTGCCGCCGTCCATTCGGGGTAGGCGCCTGCGCCGAGCTCGCACATGTCGAGCCCCTGGCGCTCGCCGTCCTTGCTGATGCGCTGCGGATAAAAGCGATCGAGCAGGCGGTTGAGGGCGTAGGTCAGCGGAAGCACAAAGCCGAGCAGCGCCGAGAACATCGTGAGCTGCGCGAGCCATTGCCCAGGGCGCGTGTGCACAAAGAAGCCGGTGGCGAGCACGCCCCACAGCCCTCCCAGCGCGTGGACGGGGATGGTGCCGCTGGGATCGTCGAAGCCCCAGCGGTCGAGCCACTCCACCGAGAACGGCACCATCAGCCCGCCCAGCAGCCCGATGGCCGCCGCAATTGCCGGCGAGACCAGCGAGCAGGCTCCCGAGACCGAGACGAGCCCGATCACAAAGCCGTTGGCGCTGATGGATGCGTCCGGCTTGCCGTAGCGGAAGCGGGTCACGAGCAATGCCGTCATCAACCCAATCGCCGCCGCGGCCATGTTGTTGATCGCAATGAGTGCGACGCTGCCGGCCGGGGCGCCGGCAAAGAGCATTGCCCCGGCCGAATCCAGGCCGAACCAGCCGATCAGCGT
>WNFY01005274.1_pt1 | contig 11706 bp, 6 predicted proteins | sample 5400091 | NCBI WGS metagenome assembly WNFY01 (sample SAMN13153364, study PRJNA577476) | soil metagenome | isolation source: 60 cm soil or saprolite under grassland replicate 1 | place: USA:California | collected 2016-06-15 | reverse complement strand
TGCCGCCGCGCACGCTCGGCCTCGCCCACCTGCGCGCGAGCCAGATCAACGGCTGCAGCGTCTGCGTCGACATGGCGCGCCTCGCGAAGAAGAAGACGGGCGAGACGGAAGAGCGCCTGTTCGCGGTGGCGGCGTGGCGCGAGATGCCCTACTTCAGCGACGCCGAGCGCGCCGCGCTGGCGCTGACCGAGGCCGTAACCCGGCTGAGCGACCGGACGGACGCGGTGCCGGACGCGATCTGGGACGAGGCCGCGCGCCACTACGACGAGAAGGCGCTCGGGGCGCTGGTATTGTCGATCGCCATGACCAACGTCTGGAACCGGCTCAACGTCGCGGTGAGGCAGCCGGCGGGGCAGAGCTGGGGCTAGAGCGGCGCGGGCCTACGCCGGCCCAACGAAGCCGACGTACACCCCGCACGCGTGCTCGAGCATCACGAGCATCGCCTGTTCGCCGGTGTTGCGGATTCCGCGCGCGGGCGGCGGGACGCCGCGGTTTACTTTGCCGGCTGCAGGACCGACGAGAAGCTGTAACGGGCGATCTTCCAGCGGCCTTGGCTCTTGTGCAGCACGAACAACTCCTGGTTGCTTCCGGGGACCTGCGCGCCGTTGGCGAGAATCTTGACGATTGCGACGGTTTGCGTCGTGAACGCCGCGGATCGCAAAGGCCCCCGCAAGAAAGCCATACGAACGTATGGCTATTCCGCCAGATTCGTGCTAGTCTTTGCCCCATGGCGAAAACCGGGTTCGCTTGGGACACCGGCAAGGACCAGGAGAACCAGGCAAAGCACGGCGTGCCGTTCGCCAAGGCGCAGCTGGCTTTCGCCGATCCCATCCGCGTCATTGCCGAGGATCGGTCTCACAGCTCGGGTGAAGAGCGGTTCTACTGCTTCGGCGAGGTCGAAGGCGGGATCCTGACCGTCCGGTTCACCTACCGGGACGATGTCATTCGAATTTTTGGCGCCGGGTACTGGCGGAAAGGCAAGCGAATATATGAGCGAGAAAATCAGGTACACGGACGAACCTCTCGGAAACCCAAGGGTCGTTCCTGACTTTCTCCCTCGCCCTGAGGATCTCGTCTTCAGGGACGAGGGGGTCAAGGTCACCATCGCGTTGAGCAAACGCAGCGTGGATTTCTTCAAGACCGAAGCGCGAAGGCACAACACGCAATATCAACGCATGATCCGGCGGCTCCTGGACGCTTACGCGGAGCATCATTCGCGAACTCCCGCCACGCGCCCGGCGCGGACGGCACGCAAGCGCGCCGCGGGTTAGCTGGATACGATCGACGAAATCCCGAAGCGGACGTGAAGGCCACGCTCGCATCTACAAGGCCGACACGCGTAGTTTATGATTCGCCCATGGCCGCAGGACTTCCGCTTTGATCACAGACAGCCGCGAAGACGTTCGCCGCGAGTGTGAGAAGCTCGGTGAACTCGTAGTAACAGCCAAGCTCGAGTCCGGACATTTCGGAACCGGCAAGACATTCGCCTGGGAATGGCTGTTGGAACAGTATTACCGCCGCCGCCGGGAAGGAGAGTCCCAGGAACGCGAACGCGCCGAGCGGACTCTGAAGGCCGCGGAGGACTCCGCCGGCGCGGCAAGAGCGGCGGCCGCCGGCGCGCAGTCCGCTGCACGCTGGACGATGGTTGCCGCTCTCTCCGCCGTAGCGGCAGTCGTTGTTACGCTGGCGAAATACTGGTAAGCGTCGCGAACCTCGCCTGGCTGCGGCAAACGTGCTGTTCCCCAAGGACGATCCCAAACAAGCGCATCGGATCAGGCAGTACCTGATCGCCGTGGGCACCTCGGTGCTCGTGTGGGCGCTGTTGTTTCTGCTCTGCTGGGAGGGATACCTGGAGAAAGCCGGCCTCGTGCATGTCACGGGCGTATAGTCCGCGGAACGTGCAATTATCTTTAACAAGCCGAGGTTTACGCGCACGAGTCGAACACGGACACGCTCTCAGGGATTCCCTGTCAGGGATTGCCTGGTATCGGAGAATTTCTTTCTTGAGTAATCTTTCGGTCGATCGTTCTCCCGTTCGAACCGGGACGAGAAACGAATCCAGCGCACAGGGAGGGATAGGCGCGTGGAACCGCAGTGGTCGGCCCGTTTGCGGCTGTTGGCACTTGTCTTGGTGTGCGTATTCGGCCCGCTGTACGCCGCGACGGCCCGCGCCCAGGCCCTCTCGCCCGAGGTTTCTCGCGGTCTGTCATGGCTGCAAAGCCAGGTCCAGGCGAACGGTAGTCTCGCCAACGAAGCCTCTTCCGTCGCTACGGCATTGCAGGACCGCAGCGAAACGGCGCAGGCGCTCGCCGCGCTTGCCACTCTTCCGTCCAATCTCGCCGACGCCATCGCGTCCGAGTCCGACGGAAACACGGAATATCTAGCGCGTCAGGCGATTTCGCTCATCGCCGCAGGGCGCGACGCCTCGGCGCAGATCAACCTGCTTCTCCTTCGCCGGAACGGCGACCGCGGCTTCGGCGGCGGGCCGGGATTCGAAAGCAATCCTCTCGACACGGCCTGGGCGGTGCTTGCGCTGGCGCGCGCAGGGCAGGGGTCAGGCACGCCGGCGCAGGATGCGCGCGCCTACCTGATGGCGAGCCTTCAGTCCGACGGCGGCGTGAGCGCCGGCGACGATGTGACGCGCATCGAGTACAGCGCGGCCGCCTTGTATGCGCTTCAAACAACAAGCGACGGATCGACCGCCACCACGGTACGAGCGCTCTCCGCATGGCTTCTGCAGCGGCAAGGCGCCGACGGAAGCTGGCAGGGCGACACTTATCTGACCGCGTTTTCCGTGATCGCGGTCGCGCCCACTATGAGCGACCAGACCGTACGCGCGGCTGCATCGGGGTTTCTCGTCGCCAGGCAAAGCGCGGCCGGGAGCTGGCAGGACGATCCCTTCCTCACCGCCGTCGCCCTGCGCGCGCTGAGCACCGCTTCGGCCTCCCCCGCCGCGGCGGTTCTCACCGGCAAGGTGATCGACCAGAGCACGAACCTGGCGCTCGCCGGGGTCAGCGTTTCCGTGAGCGGCACCTCCTCCGGGAATGCGACGACGGGCAGCGACGGACGTTTCACCGTGAGCAATCTCACCCCGGGAACGTATTCCGCCCAGCTGGCGCGCGCGGGATACGGCGGCGCCTCCGTTTCCTACTCGCTCTTCGCCGGCCAGACCCTGGACGCGGGGACCATCCCGCTATCGCAGATCGCGACGACGGCGATCGTGCGCGGACGCGTGACCGCGGCAACCGGCGGCGCCGCGCTCGCCGGCGTGTCGATCTCGGTCATCGGCAGCACCGCGCTGAGCGCGACGACGGACGTTTCCGGAAGTTTTGAATTTTCCGGCGTTCCGCCCGGCGCGATGACCATCACTGCAAGCCTCGCGGGTTACCAGAGCGCGACGGGCAACGCAACGATCGCAGGCGGCCAAACGCTGGTCTTCTCCCCTGCGCTATATAAGACCACTGAAACGACGCCGACGACCGGGCGGTTCGTCGGCAGGACGGTGGCGGCAGGCACCAATGCGCCACTGCCGGGTGTGACCATCGTCCTGAACGGCGCCGCCGCGGGCACGAGCGGAAGCGACGGCCGGTTCGATCTCACGCTGAATCCACAAAGCTATATCGCGGCATACAACCTCGCCGGCTACGACAGCGTCAGGCAAAGTTTCGTGCTGTCAGCCGGGACGATCGTGGACGCGGGCACGGTCGCTCTCCCGGCACAGCGCGCGACGACGAACCTCACCGGCGTCGTCGCCGATTCGAACGGCTCGCCGCTCGGCGGGGCAAGCCTGCAGATACTGGGAGGAGCTTCGGTTACGACCGGCACGGACGGCGCGTATGCGTTCAGCGGATTGACCGGCAGCAGCTTCGATCTGCGCGCCTCCGCGACCGGGTACCAATCGCAGCTCATCAGCCTGCAGGTGCCGCGGCCGAGCGACGTCGTTCAGAATTTCGCCCTGTTCGCGGGGAGCGGGTCGTTCGCCATCGGCGATCCGAGCGTCAGCCCGGCGAGCGTGGGCGCCAACGCCGACGTCACCGTGTCCGCATCGATCACCAATACCGGCTCGTCGAGCGCCGCCGTGGTGCTGCGGCTGCAAGTCATCGACCTGGACGGCGCGAACGGCACGGTCGGCTCGGTCGTCGGCACGGGAGCGGCGTTTGACGCCGGCGGCGCGCCGATCGGCCAGATCCAGCTCAACGCGAGCGAGTCCCGCGCGGTGCGCTTTGTCTGGAACAGCGGGCGCTTCGCCCCGGGCCGCTACCAATTGCTGATGCGTCTGATCGCTCCGGGGTCGATCACCCAGGCGACGCCGCAGGGCTCGGTGCTGCTCGAGCGCCCGGCGCAGGCTTCAGTCGTTTCCCAGACGCACTTCGCCGGCTCGGTCAGCGCCAATCCGCCGGTGCTGCGCGCGGGCACCAATACCCCGGTGAGGCTTTCCGCCGCGATCCAGAACGACGGCAATACCCCGTTGCCGCCCCAGGGCTACACCTTGAACGTCATCGACACCCAGAACAACGCGGTCGCGCACGCGCAAACGGTCGCCGGCCGGATCCTGGCGGTCTCGGAGCTGGACACGCTGCCTTTCGATGAATGGACTCCTGCCGCGGGCGGCAATTTCCGAATCGAGCTCACGTCGCCCAATCCGGCAGAAGGCAAGATCACCGCATCGCTCTACGTAGGCGATGCCGGCTCGGCCCGATACACCACCGACAAGCTGGTGGTGCCGGCGGGCACGCAAACCGTGCGCGCCAACATCACGATAACCGGGCAGGACGTGACCAGCGGCACGATCAGCGATCCATTGGTGCCGCTCATCAAGACGGCGGTCCAGAAAGCGGTCACGTATAACGATGCCGTCGCCGCGTCGGAAACCATCGAGAGCCGTTGCCTGCGCTGTCACGTGCAATCGCAGGCGCTCGTGGGCGGCGAGCTCACCCGCAAGCTCACCACCTATAACGCGAACAACCGCAACACCATCTTCAACGCCCTGATCGAGTATCAGCAGAGCAACGGCGCCATTGACGGCTTCGGCGGCTACCAGATGACCCAGAGCATGCTCGGCATGTGGGCGCTCAACGCCTGGCACAAGAAGAACGAAATCGTCTCGACGCTGGTCAAGGGTGCGCAGTACCTGATGAGCATACAGAGCGCGGCCGGCGCCTGGAGCGCCGACCACGTTTCAGGTTGGTGGAGCACCCAGGTCGCCAACACCGCGTTCAACGTCAAGAGCTTGATCGAGATTCACGATACGCTGGCCCAGGCGCCCGCGGGCAGCGCGGTGAATTACGTTGCCACGCCGTGGACGTCAGGCGTGAACTATGCCTACCACCTGGCGAGCGACGCCGCGGGTAACCTCTACGCTTCCGCGTATTACACCGACCGGGTTTTCCAGATCCGGCCCGACGGCACGGTGCAGCCTTATGTGACGGGATTGTTCTATCCAACGGCGGTCGCGTTTACCAGCGACGGCACGGCCTACGTTTCCTCCTACGGGGGACTGTACCGCCGTGAGCCGGACGGCTCGAAAACCCTGATTGCGGCTCGCACCGGTTCCGGGCTCACCGTTGGGACGGACGGCAACCTGTACATGTCCTCCTACTGGGAAAACAAGATCAGTCAAATCACCCCGGCCGGCGTCGTGAGGGATTACGTCGTCGGCGGAGGCTTGAGCAATCCCTGGGGAATCACCGCTGCGCCCACGGGCGAATTGATCGTGGCGAATTACGGCGGCGCGAACATCCTGCGCTATCGCGCCGACAAGACGTACGAAGCCGTTGTGGGATGGACCGGTGGAAATGCCTATGAAGTTCAACCATACGGCAGCGGCTGGCTTGCGGCGACCAACTACGGCCTTTATGCGTACAACAGCGAATGGCAAGGAGAGCGCCTGTTGTACCCGTTCCTGGGAGGCGTGGCAGTTACCGCTGATGGCATCATTTTGGTGGCAGACGGCGGCAACACCTTGTACCGCGTCAGCAAGACGCCGATCAACAGCGCCGCTGCCCTTACCGCCATGGACGCGTCGATTACCCGGGGCGTGAATTGGCTGCTGCAGGACGGCAATACCGATTCGAACAACAACCTGAGCCTTGCGCAGCGCTTGATCGGCTTGGGCGCGGCCCGAGGCTATTACGAGGGCCAACCGGCCGCCGACACCTTGCAAGCCAAGATGAACACGGTCGCCACGCTGTTGCGCTCGCGCGTCAATGCGGACGGCGGGTGGGGCTGGTTTACAGGTTACGGCAGTGATTCCCTGGTCACGGCCCAGGTCGGCGTGGCGCTCGATTACTTGAATCCCTCGCCGTCGGATCCGATCGTGCAGAACGCGGTGAAATTGTTGTTGAGCCGCCAGCAGGCGGACGGGACGTGGTTCAGCGAGAACGGCATCCTTAGCACCCATCTCGCGGCGACAACCTGGGTGTCGATCTGGCTGCCCATCGTGCTCGATCGCCTGGGCGGCATCGATACGGATGTCTCGGCGACGTTCGCCTCCAACGTCACGATGAGCGACCCGGACAAGGCGCCGGCGACCTCCACGGTCAATCCGGACGGAACCCGCACGTACATCTGGAAGCTCACGGGCGTGACCTCCTCCGGGCAGGAGATCAACTACGACTTGTCGCTTGCCGACATGGTAGTCAACGAAGTGCGCGCGGTGTCCACCGACGCGCACCTCACGTTCAAGAACAGCTTCACCGGCGGCAACGTCGACGCGCCGATCGACGTCCCCCGCGTGACCGCCTCGGCGTTCCTCGCGCTGGGCCTTGCGACGGACAGGACGACCTACGGCGCCGGCGCGCCCGTCAATATCACGGGCCAGGTCACGAACACGGATGGAGGTCTTTTGGGCGGTTCGGTGAAGTTCCAGATCTTCGCCGCCGACAACAACCTTGTCACCACGGTCGGCACGTTACCGTTCTCTACCGTCGCGGCAGGTGCCTCGGCCAACCTGACCCCTGTATGGAACACCGGCGCCACGTTGGCGGGTGCCGGCTATTACGTGCTCGCGACGCTGTATGACTCCGCGAGCGCATTCGTCGGAACCGCGCGCTCGAACTTCAACATCGTTTCCGACACGGCGAATCTGGTCTCCGGCCACATCAGCGCGGACAAGCTCTCCTACCTGCCCTCCGAGACGGTGCTGGTGACGATCCGGGTGAGCAATCTCACGCAGAACCAGCCGCTGGATAACCTGACGGTAGTGACCACGGTCACCAGTCCGGACGGCAGCGTGCGCTTTACGCGCTCGGAGCAGATCGCGCAGCTCCCGCAAGCGACCCTCAAGGACTACAGCTACTCGCTGCCGCTCGGGTTTGCCCTGGCGGGCAGCTATGCAGGAGGTTTGAGCGTACGCGATGCGGGCGGGACGGTGCTCGCGTCGAGCAGCACGAGCTTCACGGTGCTCTCCAGCGCCGCGACGGGCAGCGGTCTCACCGGCACCTTGAGCGCCACGCCCAAACCCGTTCCCTTCGGCGATCCGATCGCCTTCAGCGCGGCGGTCAATAACCTCGGCAACGCCGACATCCCGGCGCTGCAGGTGAAAATCATGGTCGTCGATCCTGCAGCGCAGCAGGTGCTCGCTGAATTCCCGGCGACGCTCGCCATCGCGCGAGCGCAGACGGCGCCGCTCTCTTTCGGCTGGCCCGCCAGCGCTGCCGTAGGCGGAACGTACGTGGCGGTGCTCACGGCGACGGTCGGCACGGCGACCCTCACCCTGGCGCAGGAGGCCTTCGTGATTGCGCCGCCGGTGACGCGCGTCACCGGCACGCTCGCGGCGCTCCCGAAACAGGTACCGCAGGGGAATCCTGTCACCCTCAACCTCGCCGTGACCAACGTGGGCTTTGGCGTCATCGCGGGCCTCCCGCTCTCGGTGACGATAGTCAATACGGCCACGCAGCAGGTGGCGGCGCAGTTCACCGACAGCGCCAATATCGCGCTCTCGGGCACTTATCAGAGAGCGTTCAGCTGGCCGGCGACGGGCGCGGTGGGAACGGGCTACACGGCGACGCTGCGCGCCACGGTCGGCGGAGTCGCGAAGACGCTCGCCCAGGACAGCTTCTCCATCATCGCGCCGCCGGTGCAGCTCGACGTGGCGCTCACGGCCCTCAAGCAGGCGCGCATACTCGTCCTGCTGTCGTGCAAGTACGGTGACGACGACTTCGACGGAGATCACGATTCCGAGCAGGGCGATCCGGCGAAGCAGGCTTGCGTCACGCAGAAGAGCGCCTTCCTCGCGTCCTATCTGACCGGCCTGGGCGTCAACTACCGTATCACGACTACGGACGACGATTTCACGCGCGCCTTGCGCAGCGGCCAGTTCAACACCTACTGGATCACGGGCGGGGGCTTGAAGCTCGACAACGCACTCACCGAGGAAGTGCGCGAGGCCGTGTTCCGCGGCGATGCCCTGATACTCGACGCGGTGCACGACGAGCGCAACCACGGTCTCGACGCGGTCGCCGGGACCAACGTGCACGGCAAGCTGGGGGTGACCGGCCCGACGATCAGCGTGAACGGGCCGATCTTCGCAACGGGAACGCTCGGCAGCTTCGGCCGTCCGCTGCAGCTCGACCTCACCACCGGCGTGGCGCAGGCGGTGTTCGCGGCCTCGCCCGACCGGCCGGCCATCGTGACGAACCAATACGGCCTGGGCCGCGGAATTCTCTTCGCATACAACCTCGTGGCCACGCTGATGACGCAGCCCTCGAGCACCCAGAACGATCTCGTCTCGGCGGCGATCGGTTGGGTGGCGCCCGCGCCCGCGGCGGTGTCGGAAGCGCGCAGCTATACGGTGCTGCGCGCCCGCGTGACCAACCTAGGGTTGCCCGCGGAGCTGAAAGCGACGTTCACGCCGCCGGCCGGGGCAACGGTGCTCGGCACGGCGCCCGGGGTGGACGTTCCGCCGAGCGACCGCCCGGTGTGGACTTTCAGGCTCGACTCGGGCGCGACGAAGAATCTGGACATCGCGCTGCGCCTGCCGGCCGTCACGGGGAGCTTTAGCGCGAGTCTTTCGGTCGACTTGAGCACCGGTCTGCCCTCGCCCTTCACGAGCTTCGTGACGCTGGCGGTCGAATCGGCCGACACCGTCGCGCCGCGCGTGGCGGCGGAGTTGGCGGCGCTCAACATCACCGCGAGCAGCGACAAGTCGGATCGCGACCATGCGGTCTCGAGCATCCGCGCGGCGCAGGCTTCAATGACCTCGGGCGCGTACGAGCAGGCGATCGGGCAGCTCATCGACGCCGCCGAGCACCTCCTGAAGATCACGAGCGCGGACGTGAGCGCGCAGCGCGTGGAAGTCGACCGGCTGCTGCAGGAAGCCGAAGCGCGCTGGTTCATCGCGCAGCCGTAGAGGAAGAGGAGAGCCCGTGTTCAGATCGAAGGCGCTGCGACCGATAGCCGGTGTAGTTCTGGTCTCTTTCACCGCGCTCACGCTGCAGCCCCTCACGGCAGCGGCGCAGCTGCCGCCGGCTCCAAAACGCGCGCAGGCGAGCCCCACGACGGGCGAGGAACGTTTCTCGCGGACGCTCAATGAGATTCACGAGATTCTGAAAGAAGTGGTGCCGCAGGCGGCGATGCCGCACAGGCCCAAGGCCGCGGCGCCCGCCGCTGCCGGCAAGCCCGGGGAGAAGGTGCTGCAAGCGGTGGGTCCGAAAATGCGCCTGGAATCCGAGCGTGCGAAACCGCTGCCCGGCGTCGACGTGACGGCGAAGGTGAAAGCGCTGCTCGGGAAATACAAGGAGCTGAAGAGCCTCGAAGCCGAAGTGACCAAAGGCTTCAAGGCGACCGAGAAACATATCCGCGACAAAAACTTGCCGCCCGAGATTCTCGCTCGGCATGAAGCCGCGGTCGCGGAGTACGAAAAGCGCAAGGCGGAATTCAGGACGCTGATGGCGGCGGTGGAGTCGGCCGCCGACGGCAAAGGCGAGCTGCAACCGGCCCTTTCGAGCCTGGGCGAATTCATGGCGAAGTACCCCAACGCCAAGACCCACACGCCCATCGACCCGAACAACCTTCCCTGGGGAAGTCCCAAGCCCGTCACGCGCGCGCCCTATACGAGCCCCGCGCAGTTCAAGACGAGCCGGCTCTTCGGCGAGCCGGTCAAAGTGGCGCAGGCAGGAAGCCTCTCGGGGATCGGTTTGCCGAACACAACTCTGCCCGCAACGCCGAACGCGGGGGACCTCGCTCCGACCGAGGACGTACAGATCACACAGGCCATCAAGGATCTCGCGACGAGCCTCAACAACAACCCGGTGAAGATCTACAACTGGGTGAGGAACAACATCCAGTTCGTCCCGAGCTACGGGAGTATCCAAGGTTCGGACATGACGCTGCAGACCAAGCGCGGCAACTCGTTCGACACCGCGAGCCTGCTGATTGCGCTATTGCGCTCGGCCGGAGTCCCGGCCCGCTACGTCTATGGCACGATCGAAGTGCCGGCGGACAAGGCGATGAACTGGGTGGGCGGTGTCACCGCCCCCCGCGCGGCGATGGACCTGATGGGTCAAGGCGGCATCCCGAGTATTGGGATCACGCAAGGCGGGCAAGTGAAGTGGATTCGGCTCGAGCACGTCTGGGTGGAGGCCTTCGTGGACTACGTCCCGAGCCGCGGCGCGGTGAACCGCAATCCCAATACCTGGATGCCGCTGGACGCGAGTTACAAACAGTACCGATTCACGCAGGGCCTCGACATTGCGGGAAACGTGCCTTTCGACACGCAAACTTTCCTCACTCAGCTGCAGCAGGGCGCGACGATCAACCAGACGGAATTGTGGGCCCAGAACGTCAGCCAGGCATCCATCCAGGCGGCCGTTGCCGATTACCAAGCGCGGGCTACCGGTTACGTCAATGCGCAAAAACCAGACGCCAGCGTCGGCGACGTCCTCGGCGCGCAAGCCATCGTCGAGGAAAACCGGCCGATATTGCTCGGGACGCTGCCCTACGCGCGCATCGCGACCGGGGCGAAGTTCCAGGCCGTTCCCGACAACTTGCGCTGGAAATTTCAGTACGTCCTGTACGGCGGCGATCTCGATCGCGCGCTGGACAACCCGGTGCTCCGGCTGGTCGAATCGCTGCCGAAGCTGGCCGGCAGGAAAATCACGCTCTCGTTCGCGCCGGCGAGCGAGGCCGATGCCGGCCTGATCGAGAGCTTTCTGCCGAATCCGCATCCGGACGGCACTCCGATCCAATTGAGCGAAATACCGAGAAGCTTGCCCGGATATCTCATCAATCTCACGCCGGAATTGCGGGTCGATGGCCAGGTGGTCGTGACCGGCGGCACGTTCGCCATGGGGACGTCCATGGTGAGCAGCGCGGGGCTGTTCGACCCCAGCGAAGGATGGAATTTCGGCGACGACAACCAGCCGGTCGCAGGCGAGTACATCGCGACGCACGTAGATCTGCAGGGTCTGTCGGCAGCGCAGCTGCAGTCGGCGCGCGGCAAGCTGGCGGCAACGAAGGCCTCGCTGGACAGCCATTCGCTCGCCGGCATCACGAAGGAGGAGCTGACGGGCGACGTCCTGTACTCGGTCGTGCTCTCGTACTTTGCCGCGAATCAGGCGGCCAGCGACATCGCTGCGCGGGCGAGCGGCGCGATCGAATACCGGAGGCCGTCCTTCGGGAATTTCCAGACGGCGGCGCAGCCCGAATTCTGGTTCGGTATCCCCCGTCGCGTCGGGTTCCCGGGCGTGGTAATGGACGTTGATCGCT
>WNFY01010893.1_pt1 | contig 11710 bp, 11 predicted proteins | sample 5400091 | NCBI WGS metagenome assembly WNFY01 (sample SAMN13153364, study PRJNA577476) | soil metagenome | isolation source: 60 cm soil or saprolite under grassland replicate 1 | place: USA:California | collected 2016-06-15 | reverse complement strand
GAACGTGTGAATGGCCAGCGCCAGCAGCAAAATGTAAAACGCCGAACGCCTGAGTACGCTGCTCCATCCGAGCCATGACGCGCACGCCAGCAGAAACGCAAGCACGTAAAGCGTCATGCTTTGGCTGAATGGCTGAAGCCGATTGAACAAAAACTCGAACGACGCTCGCTGCGTCGCCTTCGGCTGCGCTTTGGCGAACCAATCAGTCACAAGCTGCATGTTTTGATTGAAGAGCATCCGATCGTCCGCGCGATACGCATCACCGATGGTGGCGTAATCGCTCACAATCGGATGAATTCCGCCGGTGCCGACAGATCGGAGCAAACTATCGCCGGCCGAATGCCACTGATCATCTTGTCGGAATGGCGGAACAGCCAGGACGTATGCCATCTCCGACAGTCGCTCGTAACGCTGAATCATGGCAGCCACGTCATCGAGTTTTTCCTTGTCGAAATTTTCGCCCATAGAGCGTTCTCGGGCTGCCTTTGCTGCACCGGGGACAGTGCTTTCGAAGCGGTGAAGTTCGGCAGCGAAATTCTGTACTCCCTCAGGTTGAATGCTGTTCTTCAACCGCTGATAAAGCGAGAGTCCGTTACGCAGATTTAGAATCGCACTTTGATAAGCCGAGCGCTGGACCGCTTCGAGCTTGTCCGATTGTGTGGCTTGCTCATCGATCTGTTTCAAAAAGGGCGCAAACTCGGCGAAGCTGAAATATTTCCGGTCGCTCTGTTGCCACCCAAACAAGCCGAGTACGTCGGCGTTTTGCACAACGAACACCGGATATTCATCGGCGACGGGAGCTTTGAAAAGGACGTCGGTAAGCCATTGCATCGCGCTCAGGCGCCTGCCGTCCTCCAGCCGCAGTTCCTGTTTTCCGTGAATGATCAACAACGAATTACGCGCGACCGTGTCCAGCGGTTTCACCCGGCCCCCGACGAGCACGGGCTTCTCTCCAAGCCTGCTAAAATCGAAATCGTCCTTCGCCGCTTTTCGCGGCAGCCAATTGGCCGCGATACAGGCGGCAGCAACAGCCAAAATAATCCAAGGTAAAAAACGTTTCATGCGATTGCCCTCCGCCGTTGTCGCGAAAACCCAACGAGATGGAAACCAAATTGCACCAGCAGACCGGCTGCGACAATGACGCACGCAACATAAGGCGCAATGAAACTCGGATTGTGCACCACCTGCAAAATTGTGGCGGAATCGTCTGGTTGAAACCCGGCCTGATAAAATGTTTCGCCGCGATAGCGCAGCGGATGATTCATGTAAATCAAGACGTCGCGGTTCACGGCCCGTTGGGGATCGATCAAACTGACTTTGCTTGAAAAATCCTTCGGGATTTCGGTGCCGGCATATTTCTCGTGCGTGAACTTTTGCAACGTCACGCTGTAAGGCTTGTAATAGCGCGACGGCCGCAGCGTGATCATCCATGTGCGGCCGCCGCACGCAAATGTCTGCGGCGCGCCGAGCCCATCCGAAACGAGCCACGTGCCTAACGAACCCCCGTCCTTCGGCAGAATTTCGATTGCAGCGCTCGGAACGTCACGCTCATCAGCAGCGGTCGCACGCGGCGCAGGCTCGACTGCAAGCATGGCGCCTGGACCTTGATTCGCTATCGGTCGTGCGCCTTCTCCTGCCTGGCTCAACATCTTCAAACGCGAATTTTGATAAAAGTTTCTGACTGCAATCCGGAACGGCAAACTCCAGTGGTCGATCACCCGGTTATGGCGCAGCACAGTATCGGGAATGGCGGTCACCTGATCGAGATCGGCGCCGCTCGTGTTGATCACGGCCAGTTCTGTCTCGCGCATGTCCTCGGAGTAATTTTTCGTGTCGCCATTCGACAGCCGCATGTGGCTTTCCACTGCGAAGAGATCGGTGAACAGCCCGCCGGCAAGCATGATAATTAGCCCGGCGTGTGTGAGATGAATCCCCAGTTTCCGCCACGTCCAGCGGAAACGTTTCACGTGGGCGGCGATGAGGTTAATTAGCAAAACGGCGCCAATGAGATGGCCCCCAGGAAAAATCGGTATTCTTAATCCGCGTCCTTCCGACGGCCACCAAACGAACATGCTTTGAAAATAACGCTGCTGCGCCTCATGGATCCCGACATGCACCTGCGCCAGTGTCCCGGCGAAAATCAGCGCCATCGCTGCCGCAAGACAAATGATTGTCAGCTTCAGCGATGTGATAATGTCGACGAGTTTGTGCAGCATGTTTTCTAAAATCGGACGGATTCGACGAATTTCACGAAATTCGGTTTCTCTTTTTCAATTGCCACGTTTGGCCCGGTTGCTTTAAAAAACCAGACGCGTCCGTCGCGTCGCGTCCAGGCCGCGATGGTGCGCGTTTTGTCCCCCGCAATGTCGGTGGTCGAAAACGTCGTGTCCGCCGTTTTCAGCGGAGCGACCTGTGAAGTGACCGTGCTTGCATCAACTGGCGCAAGACCCATTTGGCCGCGCCAACGGTTGACGTTGTCGGCATCGCTTCCTCCATCGCCGGGGAACGTCACAACGGAGATGTCGATTTTGCCGCCATCGTCTGCGGGCGCGCTGAAACTGGCGTAGCGCATGGAGGATGGCGGCACTTCTGTCCAGCCTTCGGGCGTTTTCCATTTGATCTGAGGCGCATTTGTCGTCTGCGGCGGCGCCCCTGCCATTTGCGGAGGTGCGGCTTGCGTTTGGGCGTTGCAAACTGCTGCGACCCATTTGATGAAGTCGCCTTTCTGCGCCTCGGTCAGATCGGCGTTGCCGCGCATTTTGAAAAACAGCGTCGAAGTGTCGGTCGTCACCATCGCCGCAATGATTCTGCCATCTCTTGCCGGATCGGCGTTGTCGGGGAGTCCTGCGAGGTCGATGATGGGCACGTCGCCTAACGAAGTGTGCAGTCGCTGCGCCATCTCGCCGAGTTTCTGTTCGGTGATCAGCGGTTGACCGAGTTGGCCCAGCCAACGGTTCACATTTTCAAGGACGTTTCCAGCAGCGGAGCCAAGACTGACAAATGAAATATCTGCGACGGCGCCGTCATCGCCTTTGACCAGAAAACTTGCCTGACGCATTTGTGAGAGCGGTTGCGCTTCCCAATTCGGCGGTGTCGTCACCGCAGTTTCTGCCGTCGGCGCGAGACCGCCGGGCATCCGAGGCACGGTCGTGTTCGTCGGCATCGCATCTTGTTGCTGAGGCGCCGATTCTTCCAGCGGTGCCTTGGAAACGCGATAAACCTTGATCTCTGAGTTTTTCTCGCAGGCTGCCAGCGCAGCGAAAAGAGCCACGCAAACGACAACAGCGCTGCTACCTGCCCAATTGTGTTGTTGCGGCTTACCCAATAACCCCATTGTCACGAGCAAAACTATTTCTGAGGTCCGCCGGTATGGCAATCGGTGCATGAAAATTCCGTGTACGGGGCGTCAATATGCATGAAGTCGTACCCCTTTGCGCTAATCTGCTGGAGTGCTTCACCGCTGCCTTGCGCCAGGATGAGGTGGCACGAGTTGCAGTCGCTGGCTTTGATCGACCTGTTCCCATCGGCAGTAACGTGTTTGCCGTCGTGGCAGCGGAAACACCCATTCCAATTCTTGTGTCCAACAAAATCCGGATATGTACGCCAATCGACCTTGACCTCCGGGAAAAAATTCTCGCGATAAATCGCCTGGGCTACGCTGACGATCGTGTTCGCCTGCGCGGGATCGGGATACGCTGCGCGCAGATCATTTGCGATCCCCTGCTCCGCTTCGGCTTTCGTAGAATACGGTTTGACCAACGCAGCGACCACTTTGGATTTCACCCAGGGCGTGTTGGAATCGAGCCGCCCGGTCATTAGCGCCAAATCAACCGCCTCGTTAGGCGTATGCACCTTGTGGGCGGGCCGGCTGTGACAATCCAGGCAACTCATTTTTCGAACCTGATATTTGGAAAGATCTTCTTTGAAATCGGGGTCGCGATACTCGGCCGTTGCCCCTTGCGCATTCGTCATTCTGACCCACGGAATTTTGAGAAGCTGATCGTCGGTGGCGATGTATTCGATCTTGTTCGCGATGTTCATGTGCCAGTGAATTCCCCCGACGGGTCCGTTCGACGGATCGCCGCCGCCAACATTGAGTAGAAGACGGACGGCGAACGGTGTGTTTTTCTCGTCGGACAAGTAATGCTGAAACGTGCGATCGACGTTGCCGACGTATTTCTTCGGCCAGTGACACTGCTCACAGATTGCTTGAGCCGGACGCATATCCGTTGGGAGATAAATCGGCTGATCGAAGTCGTTGCGAACCGTGTGATAAAGTTGTTTCACCCCGTTGAGCTTCGTCTTGAAGTACGCGGCCGCGCCCGGTCCGACGTGACACGCCACGCACTCAACACTGGCGTGGGCAGTATGTTGATAGGCCACGAATTGCGGTGTCATCGGTAGATGACAAGTCTTGCCGCAAAAACCTACCGACTCGGTGTACTGATACGTCTCGTAACTACCAAGTGCAGTGACAAACAAGAATGCCATGCTGCTGAACCCAAATAACGCAAGAATTCTTCGGTCACGCGGCCGCGACAAATCTATTTTGATGGCAAGAGGCTCGGCCGCTTGCACAGCTCGTCGTCGTGTGCGCCAACGAATAATCGCACCAAAGAAGGTGAGAAAAATTCCGAGAAGGAAGAATAGTGGCGCAATCAAGTACGCCAAGATGCCGATGTAAGGATTGGGATGGCCGGCGATCAGATTGATCGCGAACAGGAGCGAAAAAGCGAACAGGGCGCTGGCGGCCAGCACCATTCCGGACCAGCTAAGCCAGTTGCGGAAATTGCGCCTGAACGGCCGAGGCTGCGCGGGAGCTGGAGCTTCAGGCATCGCGGCGATTATTTACCCCTGGGTCGAAAAGTCACCCCGAAACGACCTGGCGATTGCCGATTTCCATCTATTTTTTAAACGAGCGAATGTATGCAACCAGCGCTTTGATGTCAGCGTCGGAAAGTTTGCTCCCAAATGGTTTCATCGTCTCCTTGCCGTTCGTTTTTACGCCTTCCTTGATTGCTCGTTCCGCTTCTGCATCGCTGAACGCTGCCTGCACATTGGCATCATGATAGTCTTTCACTCCCAATTTTTTACCCATCATGGTGTTTCCGCTGCCGTCTTTTCCGTGGCAGGAGGCACAATTTTGCGCCCACGTTGTCCTGGCATCAGCTCCAACACCAACGCCCGCTGACGAGATGACAATTGCCGCGAGGACAAATATTTTTCGTTTCATTAAATTAGTGGCTCTGCCAATCGCGATCTAACCTCGACGATTCAGAAGCAAGACCGGAAAGGATTTATTTCTTGAGCGTTCGAACGTAGGCAACAAGCGCTTTGATCTCGTCATCGCTCAACTTGCCGCCGAACGCTTTCATTGCCGTTTTGCCATTCTGCTTAATACCGTCTTTGATTGCCGCGGCCGCTTGCGCATCGGTGAACGATGCCTGCTTCTTCGGATCTGTTAAATCCGCCGCATTTAACATTTTCCCCATTTTCGTATCCCCCTTGCCGGCAGCGCCGTGACACTGGACGCAGTTGTTGGCCCAATTTGCTTTTGCATCCGCGGCGCGGACCGCCAACGGCGGCGCGACCAGGAGGCTAATAGTAAGTACAGCGATGTTTTTCATATTGGATACTCCGTAATGCCTTGATTGATCAGAACCGAAATTGAAGACTCGAAAACAGCGAATGTGCGCGATAATTATTGTGACCGCCAGTGGTTACATCCCGGTAGTCATAGAAACCATACTTCAACGTTAGGCGCGTCCTCCTGCTCAGTTGGCGCGTGACAGTCGCCGTGACGGCGTTTTCAGTCGCGCCTTCCCCGTATGGGACAGCGACGGCTGCGTTTTTAAAGTAGTCATTGGCGCAGTAAAAGTAATAATCGGCGTAGAAATCGGTTTTATCGTCGATGATGTAGCCGATGCCGCTGGTTACGGTCCAGTAGTCGTTTCTAAAGTTCACGACCGTTGGACCTGCATTAGGGACCAATTCGATGTTGTTCGCCGGTGTGTCCGTTTGATTAAGAACATAGGAGAAGTTCGCCTGCAGAAAAAACCGAGGCAGAGGATTCCAATTCAGCGATTCGCTGATCACGTGCTTTTTGATTTCACCGCTTTGCAGCTCGGCAAAGGTTTCGCCCTCGTGAAACCACTGGCTGTCAATCGAGGTATGCACGAAATCGTAGCGTGTCACCAGAGCAAGCGTACCAAGGCACACCGGCATCTTCGGCCGAAAAGTCATTCGAATGTTAAAGTCATTGACGTTCCAATCCTGGTTGACCAATCGTGGAAACTCTGCGCTGATAATGTCTTCGTTGTAGGACGCAATTCTGTGAAAGTATTGCCCCGCCAGGCTCAATCTCATGCTGGGATTCCATGTGGCACCGACCGTGTATATTTGGCCAAGGGCATTCGTGTTTTTATCCAGAGGCACCTCTTCGTCTACCGTCTGAAACTCATTTACGCTGCCGTAGTCCTCTTCCCACTCCCCTTGGACCCAGAACAGCCAGTCCTTGATGCCCGTGTAACGTAGCTCCAGCCTCTGGGCGAAGAGGTTGTAATCTGAATTCCGGGCGCCGTTAGCCGGTTCTCCCAGTCCGTAGTGAAATCCACGCTCCGGATTCAGTGGAGTAAATGGCGGTGTATTCGGAACAGGTTCCTCCGCAAGAAAGGTCGATTCGCTATCGTTATTCTGATGGGTGTACCGGAAACCGCTCAAAATAGCGAGGTTATCGAATGGCATCCAAAACAGGTTGGCATTCACCAAATTCTCCTTGATCTGGGCAGTTCCTGCCAAATCGATGAAAGCATGGTCCCGGCTACCTAGCGTCGGCACCGGTTGTCCGAATGCCTCATCCCAATGCGTCCCATAGATGCGTGTACCCGAAAGATCATTTGTTATCGTCGTATAGGAGTATCCACTAGTGAACCAAAGGTTATCGGTAATTCGAGTCACAGTGATTCCATGACCACTGAACAAATCGACGTCATCATTCTGTTGCTGAGTGACCTTGCGCTGCTGGCCCGGAGGCGGCACTACCGGTGGCAGTTGGCCGGCGCCGCGCTCCATGTTTATCGAGTAATCGTTCGTGTTATGTTCATAACGCATCCCGAGCAAAACGTCGGTGTTGCCGATGGTTTTCGATGCCTCGAAGGAAAATATGTCGCGCTTCTCGTCGATGTTGCGGAAAGAGGGAATGATTTTTCGCGTTGAATTGAATGGAGGTAACAAGCCGGTCAGGTTTGTATCGCCCCAAACAGTTGAATCTTTCTGGCCAAAGCGAAATTCATGATCGTAACGGATCGTGATCTCCGGCCAATCTGGTGCGCGCAAGCCCAGTTCAATCCAGGCGTCTCCGCGATCAATGTGCATTTCGGGATAGGGCGGCTCGAAAAACACATCGTTGTGAGGAAAGAACCCCGCATTCCCGTCATACCAACTGCGAAACTCGGCGTAGCCGGCCTTGATGTAGCCGAGATTCGGCTTCGCCAATTGCACCGTTATGTCGTAATCGTTGAAATCCCAGAGCGCGTGACCATCGACCGAAAACACGCCGTTTTTGTCGAAAGTTCCCTGCTCTTCAGTAGCAGTAGCAGTTATCGCTTTGCCATCCGTTGTGCCCGCGCGAACCCCAGCGGCGGCAAAAGTTCCCGCAAAAACCAGCACCAGGAATCTGCGAGAGGCGGTCTTCATAACATCCAGATCAATATCTAAGCAACGGCGTCACGTTAGAGCCGTGCGGTTCTTCATGGCAGCCCGCCGACCAACACGTTCCCTGCTGCAGGAAGTTCGAGTGATCGACGTCTCCAATGAAAATGTGCCCGGGTAATTTTTGCTCCTGGAAATGGCACTTCAGACACAGCGTTGCGTTGCGCTCGTTCAGCAGGCGCTGGTTGACGGAGCCGTGAGGCGAATGACAAACGGTGCATCCTTGCCGCAACGCCTCGTGCTCATACACAAACGGGCCGCGTTGCTGAGTGTGACACTCGAAGCACGTTTCGTTTCGGCTGAGAAACGCAAGGCCGCCGGCTTTGAGCTTTTGCTGAATATTCGCCGGCGCACCTTTGATCGCGATGCCCTTGTGCACCTCGTGACAATCGGCGCAACCCATTTTGCCTTCGAGTACCGGATGATGATGAGGCAATGAGAATGCCGCTCGAACTTCAAGGTGACATTGGAAACAAGTTTCCGGCGACTTTCGTGGATTGATGATCGTACCCGCTCCGCCCCCGGCTTTGACGTGCAAACTCCCCGGTCCGTGGCACGACTCGCAGCCCATGTCCGTGACCTCCTTTGAAGTTCCGCCGCTCTTTGCCTCAGTGCCTTTTCCGCTGCTCTTACTTACGATTACCTTTTTTGTCTGCAGTCTCGCGTGGGTGGCTGTTCGGAAATCGCGCACGATTTGTTCGTGACAGGTTGCGCACTCCTCTGAGCCAACGAACTCCGCACCAGGGATACTGGGCGGAGCGAGAATGGTTCGATTCGTTGTGCTGCAAGAAAGCAGAATGACCGCCAGCGCGACGGCTCCCCCCGCACCCCACAACAGACTTTCGTGCCTACTGCGGATCCATCGAGTTAGTCTCGAACGCCACACGAATGGCGAGTATGCGCAGAAACAAAAACTTATGACTACGCATTTTTTCGGGCTTTTTCTTGCCGACCGCTCGGAATTCTACCGATGCCGGCCATCGACACGCTTGGCAGCACGGTAATGCGTCGGCGATTCCCCGGAGAATCTCTTAAACACGCGATTGAATTGCGAGAGCGACTGAAACCCAGCCGCGAACGCGATCTCACTGATGCGTAGATTTGACTTGCGCAGAAGATCACACGCATTGGCGAACCGGGTGCGCGCGACATACTCGACGAAATTTGTGCCGGTGACCTGCTTGAACTTTTCACTCAGGTAATTGGCGTTCATATTAACGACCTTTGCGACTTGGATCAGGGAAAGCTCTTCGTCTGCGTGTGCTTCGATGTACTTGCGCGCTTTCCAAATCGCGACTGGCTCGGCTCGATGCCGTGAAGTTGTTTCGTTTAATTCATGTGCGACCAACATCCTAATCACCCCGAATGAAGGTGATCATGCGTGAAACACTGCTGCTTTTCTTCTCTTGTCATTTTCTCACCTGATCTTGCGATGACGCGAAACATCGCCGCTTCGTGCGTGAGCAATTTTTGCAAAGCAAAAGGCAAGAAACGTGGAGCACGAGATCCGTTGGCGCCTTATAAAACACACTCAAAGGAGCAAAGTATGGAATACCTGATTCTAGTTGCCGTCCTATCAATGATGGCGCTCTACGCGCTGATCATAGTGGGCTGCTTAAAGCAGCCTGAATGGTAATAGCAATCGCGATGAGGAGGTCATCAAACATGAACACATTATCAACGCCACTCACAAAAGAAGAGAAACACGTGCATAATGAAATCGCAGCGGTGCTCAGCATCGTGCCTGGGCTCGGACACATCTACAAAGGCCATTACGAGATGGGTTTTCTCTGGATGTTCCTCGGAATGCCGATTGCCATATTCGTCGGCATCATATCTGTCCTTGGCACGGCAGGTGTTGGTCTACTCTTCCCAATCGGGTGCTGGGCAGCTCTTGCGTATGACGCCTACAATGAGAAAGACAGGCGTCATCATCATCATTTGACGTGGGAAGGTGACGATGAGTCACCAGATTAATTCGTCAACGAATCGGGGTTTGTCTGTAGTGAGGGCTCCCAGCTCCCACGATGGCAATAGCGCAAGTGCAGTTGCGCCGAGAACTTTGGCGAGAAGCACGCCGCCCGTGCGCGAAGGTTTTCCAGCGACGATGCCGCTGGGCCAATTTCTCTTCGAATACCTCTACCGGCGCGGTGTTCGCCACAGTTTCGGTATTCCAGGCGACTTCGTCTTGCCGACATTTACCTGGCTGGAGAAATCGAAAATTCAGAACATCACCACGACGCATGAGCCGGCTGCTGGTTTTGCCGCAGACGCTTATTCTCGCATCAACGGGATTGGTCTGGTTTGCGTCACGTACTGCGTCGGCGGACTCAATGTTCTAAACGCCATCGCCGGCGCATACGCAGAGAAATCGCCGGTGGTGGTTATCAGCGGCGCTCCGGGTCGTAAAGATCGGGAGAAAGATCCGCTCCTTCATCACAAGGTTAAAACCTTCGAGACTCAGCGCCGCATTTACGATGAGCTCACCGTTGCGAGCACGGTGCTGCTCGACGAGCAACGCGCCGCTTCGGAGATTGTGCGTTGCGTTGAAGCTTGTCTACGTCACAAACGCCCTGTTTACATCGAAGTGCCCCACGACATTGTCGATCGAGAAATTCCGATAACCGGAATCTCTCTCGCCGCGCCTGAAAAATCCGATCCGCACACGCTCAAAGCGGCACTTGAAGAGACAATCTCTTTGATCCGGGCAGCGAAGAAACCGGTCATTCTCGCCGGAGTTGAGTTGGCACGTTACCACACCGCTCGTTTAGTTGTGCGAATGGCCGAGAGAATGAACATTCCCATCGCCGCCGATCTTTTGAGCAAAAGCGCGGTTCCCGAAAACCATCCTCTCTACATCGGCGTCTATGGCGGCGCAATGAGCAGCGATGAACACGTTCGCAAATACGTAGAATCTTCGGACCTCGTACTCATGCTCGGCACTTTTATCACCGACATGAGCATGGGTTTTTACACGGCCAAACTCGACCGGCGACGGACAGTTCTGGCTACATCGGAACGCGTGAGCGTTCAGTATCATCGTTACGATTCAATTCAGTTTCGCGATTTTCTCGAAGCTCTCGCCGCCGCGAAGATCACGCCAAAGCGCTTCAGGCATCCGAATCCTCACGCGCCGCCCAAGCCGTTGAAAACGGGCGAGCGGTCTCGCGCGCTGACGATGGTCGACGTCTTCCGAATTCTTTCATTACATCTCGATGAGCGCTGCTGCGTCATCGCCGATATTGGGGACGCTATTTTTGGTGCAGTGGGTATTCGAAGTGCGCGACAAGCGCAATTCATCGCGCCCGCATATTACATGTCGATGGGTTTCGCTGTGCCGGCCAGCATCGGCGTCGCCATGGCCGCGAAAAAATTGCGGCCGTACGTTCTCGTTGGCGACGGTGCGTTCCAGATGACCGGAGCTGAAGTCTCCACCGCAGTGCGCCTCGGTTTAAATCCAATCATCATCGTTTTAAACAACGATGGTTATGGCACAATGCGAAAAATCCGTGAGGGCTGTTTCAACGTCATCACGCAGTGGAACTACAGCAAGATCTGTGACCTAGTGGGCGGCGGCAAAGGTATCATCGCATCTACAAACGGAGAGTTTGACGACGCGCTCTCTCGCGCGCAAAAATCAGATCGCGTTCACGTGATTGAAGTCAGGATCTCGCGCGACGATGCCAGTCACCAGCTAGCAAGAATCGCAGCCGAAGTGCGTAAAAGGCGCGGTAGCAAACTGCAAGGGACGCAAAGGACCGAAACGACGACACCAGCGCGCTCCCTTTAGTCCCTCATGTCTTGCCTTGGCCAACCCGGCGATGTACCGCATTACGACGCCGCGGTCGAGGGCTGACTCCTCGGATAACTCTTTAAAGCGCGCGTGTATTGCGCGCGCTCGAAAGCGGTTGGCTCCGGGCAGTTTTTCTGGCTCATGATGCCTTTGATTTGCTCGATCGATTCGTATTCGTGTTCCTCCAGCCATTCGTGCATTTCGCGC
>WNFY01016455.1_pt1 | contig 11712 bp, 7 predicted proteins | sample 5400091 | NCBI WGS metagenome assembly WNFY01 (sample SAMN13153364, study PRJNA577476) | soil metagenome | isolation source: 60 cm soil or saprolite under grassland replicate 1 | place: USA:California | collected 2016-06-15 | reverse complement strand
GCCGGCTATCTCGGCTCGCTGGTTGTCGTGGCAGAAGGCGCGAAACCAAAAGACGGCCAGCAAGTCATGCGCGAGACGAAGGATGGCGAATTTAAGCTCGGCGGCATGGGCGAAATCGTTGCGCGTGAGATTGCCCAGCGTACCGGCAAAGAGACGCGCTCCTGTGTCCTTGGGCATCTCCAGCGCGGCGGTGCGCCCACCACGCTCGATCGAATTCTCGGCACGCGCTTCGGTGTGAAAGCAGTGCAACTAGCCAATGAAGAACACTTTGGATCGATGGTCAGCTATCAAAATTATCAAGTACGCCATGTGCCCATTGCCGACGCCGTCAATCGTCTGCGCTTGGTTCCACCCAACGGCGAGATGGTGCAAACCGCACGCGACGTTGAAATTTCCTTCGGCGACTGATTGTCGATTTCTCTAGCGGCGGTCTATGACGCCGATGTCGATAATGAAAATTGTCCTCGCATATTCCGGCGGGCTCGACACATCGATTATCCTCCGCTGGCTCAAAGAAAATTATCAGGCGGAAGTCATCGCCTTTTGCGCCGATATCGGCCAGGAAGAAGAACTCGACGGCTTGGAAGCAAAGGCGCTCAAGACCGGCGCAGCGAAGTGCATCATCGAAGATCTGCGCGAAGAATTCGCGCGCGATTTTATTTTTCCAATGTTTCAGGCCGGCGCGATCTATGAAGGTCAATATTTTCTCGGTACCAGCATCGCGCGCCCGCTGATCACCAAACAAATGGTACAGATCGCACGGGCGGGAAAAGCAGACGCGATCGCGCACGGAGCGACAGGGAAGGGGAACGATCAAGTTCGCTTTGAACTTGCCGCGGCCGCTCTTGCGCCTGATCTGCGCGTAATTTCGCCCTGGCGCGAAGAACGCTTTCGCAAACAATTTTCCGGTCGCGCCGAGATGATCGCGTTCGCAAAAGCGAACGAAATCCCGGTGGAGGCGAGCGCGGAAAAGCCGTACTCTATGGATCGCAATCTTCTCCACGTCAGTTACGAGAGCGGTGTGCTGGAGGATCCTTGGTTCGACGCCAGCTCACGCGAAATGCGCGACATGTATAAACTAAGCGTCGCGCCCGAAGACGCGCCAGATGAACCGGAATATGTCGATCTTGCATTCGAAGCCGGCAATTGTGTGAATGTAGCGCGACCGTCTCGGTTGCGAGATGCCGACGCGGAAGCGGAGACGCTTACGCCACTTCAAGTCATGCAGACGCTCAACAAGCTCGGTGGAAAACACGGCATCGGTCGCGTGGATATTGTCGAAAATCGTTTCGTTGGGATGAAAGGACGCGGCGTTTACGAAACGCCCGGAGGCGCCATTCTTCATTTTGCGCATCGGCAAATGGAAACACTAACCATGGACCGCGAAGTCATGCACCTGCGCGACAGCCTGATCCCGAAGTATAGCGAGCTTGTTTACAATGGCTTTTGGTTCTCGCCTGAACGCGAAGCCGTTCAAGCGCTCGTCACTGAAACGCAACGCGATGTCAGCGGGGTTGTGCGCCTGAAACTTTACAAAGGCAACATCATCGTCGCCGGCCGCAAAAGCCCGAAGAGTCTCTACGACCCGAAAATCGCCACCATGGAAAGCGATGCATCCGCATACAACCAAGGCGACGCCACCGGCTTCATTCGGCTAAACGCGCTGCGATTGAAAGTACGGGCCGCAGTGAAATTCTCGCCAAAGGGTACCAAGGATTGAGGACAGTCAGTGGGCTAGAATCTGGAGCGGTGCTTGTGTGTGCGAGTTCTTAGCTGGAACCGCTTTGATCCCAATTTCTCGGACGCTAAACGACGAAGAAGGCGCGTTTACGTGCGAAGCCTTTCAATTCGTAATCACCTAACCGCCGCGACGAAATAAAGCCTTCTAGCCTGCTGTTCGCGATGTCGCTGAGTCCACACGCCTCGCCCAGTGAGGCGGCGAGCTTTTCGAGACGGAACGCGAAATTAACTTCGATGCCCATTAAACTTTCTTCGCCCAGCGAGGCTACACCGCCAATCGCGGCCAAACCAAAATGGAGGATGAATCGGAAACGAGGTTCTGCCAGCGCTTGAGCTTTCTTGAGTGCTTTGATTGTGGCAGCTATGCCTTCCGGGGTGGCACCGCTCTCGTGCCAATAAGCGAGAATCCCGTCGCCAAGATACTTATTTATCGTTCCCTCATGCTCTTCGATAATCTTCTTGCAAGTAGCGAACCAGCCGCCTACCAACGCGGCTAATCGCTCACCCACCAGGCTGCGGCTGAGCGGGGTGAAATCTACGATGTCCGCGACTAGGAGCCAGCAAGGCACATTCTCAATCTCCTGGATGGTTCGCTGTGCAATCGTGGTCTGGTACTCAGGCGAAATCTCCTCCGGCTGTCGAAAAATAAACTGTTTGCCGCCGATCAAGATTTTGTCCTGGTCGTGGAGCCGGACAGGCTGATGAACACGCCGCTTGTTCAGAAAGGTTCCGTTGCTACTGCCCAAATCGACCAGCCAGAACTCGCCGATATTTTGCAGCTGGATGAGCGCATGCATTCTGGAAACTTTCGGCAAGTCTAGAACGAGAGTATTGGCGGCAGCTCGTCCCATCGAACAATTTCCCTGAAAGGTGTAGTGCTCGCCGTTCGCTTCGAGCCAGGCGCCCCCATCTTCTGGCTGATCCATTAAACAGTTTCTACCAAAAACTTGTGGGCAAAGCAAAAGCAGTGGCGATTTGGTGAAACCCACTCTCCCGGCAACTATTTGGCCAAGAGTAAGGTTCGCTGTTTTGGCTTTATCGAGGTTTCTTCGAGCGTTACCCTACCAAGGTGAGCGGTGAGCAAACCGGCAACGCGTCGGATGTGACGCAGCGTGAGTTTGTCGGCGGACAAAGACTCTTCGGCCGGTACACGCTCATCAGGATTTTGGGCAGAGGTGGGATGGGAATTGTCTGGCTGGCACACGATGAAGAATTAGAGCGCGATGTTGCGCTCAAATTTCTACCCGACTTGATCATTCACGATGCTGCCGTCTTAAGCGATCTGAAGCGCGAGACGAGACGTTGCCTGGAACTTACCCACAAGAACATCGTCCGCATTTACGACTTTGTGCACGATGAACGCTCGGGCTGCATTTCGATGGAATATATCGATGGCGACACGCTTTCGAACTTACGCTGCGATAAGGAGCGAAAGGTCTTTGAGGCGGCCGAACTGACCGATTGGATGAGCCAGCTCTGCGATGCGCTCGACTATGCGCACAACTACGCGCACATCATCCATCGCGATCTCAAGCCGGCCAATCTGATAGTGAATCAACGTGGCGAGCTCAAAGTGTCCGACTTTGGGATTGCACGCAGCCTGGGCGATTCGATGAGCAGGCTCACGATGGCGGGCGGCAGAAGCGGCACACTTTCTTACATGAGTCCGCAACAACTGGAAGGCGAGCGCGGCGCGCATCTCGACGATATCTATTCGCTGGGCGCGAGCGTTTACGAACTGCTCACCAGCAAGCCTCCTTTTTATGCCGGCAACATCGATCGGCAGATTCGGGAAAAAATTCCCCCGTCAATGACGGAGCGTCGAAAAGAATTTGAGATCGAAGCGGACCCGATTCCAGCGGTGTGGGAAGAATGGGTGGCGGCTTGCCTGGCAAAGGATCCCGGGCGGCGGCCGCAGTCGGTCACCGAGATTGCCCGCAAATTGCAAATACCGTCAGCGGAAGCGCGCCCGCAGGCTTTAAGGTCGTTCTTTCCGCGATCGAAAAAGAGAGTTCTTGCCCTCGCGCTTGCATCGCTCTGTTTACTCGCCTTCGGCGGGTGGTATTTCGGCGTTTTTAAACCAGCCCACGCTAAAGTCGGGAGAGTCGCACCTGTCTCAACAGCAACGGCTATTCCAGAAAAAAGCATCGCCGTGCTTCCGTTCGAAAACTTAAGCGCGAATCAGGAGAATGCGTTCTTCACTGATGGCGTGCAGGATGAAATTCTGGCCGATCTTGCAAAGGTGGCGGATCTAAAAGTGATCAGCCGCACTTCGGTTATGCTGTATAAGAGTGGCAACCCAAGGAACCTGCGGGAAATCGGACAGCAGCTCGGAGTGGCCCATGTGCTGGAAGGGAGCGTTCAACGCGCAGCCAACCGCGTGAGAGTGACAGCGCAGTTGGTCGATGCTCGGACCGATGCCCATCTTTGGGCGCAGACATACGATCGTGACCTCGCGGACGTTTTCGCTATTCAGAGCGAAATTGCCAAGACAATCGCTGACCAACTTCAGGCCAGGCTCTCTCCCGTGGAAAAGGCCGCGATCGAGCAACGACCCACTGCTAATCTCGCGGCCTTCGATCTTTACGTTCGGGCGACGGCATTGATCGACGCCGCTCCCAGCAGCCTGACCGGGAAGGAGAAGCTCCTCCAAGCCGTGAATTTCCTCGACCAAGCCATCGATCGCGATCCCGCATTTCTGCTCGCCTATTGCAAGTTGGCCGGCGCGCACGACTTTCTCTACCTCACCGGACTCGACCACACCCCTGGCCGTCTCACCTTGGCGGACACGGCAGTTAAAAACGCCCTGCGGTTGGGACCGGATTCGGGCGACGCGCACCTTGCCTCGGCGCAGCATCTTTACAGCAATCTCGACTATGACGGCGCACGCGCCGAAATTGGTGTTGCAGACCGCACTTTGCCGAACAACCCGCGAATCTTTGAGTTGAGCGGCTACATCGACCGCCGGCAGGGTCGCTGGGAGGAGTCCACGCGCAACTTTGAACGCTCGCTCGATTTGGATCCCCGCAACGTTGTCACGCTCCGGAGCATTGCTCATAATTATGTTCGCTTGCGGGATTATGCAAAAGCAGGCGCTGCTTTCGATCGCGTGCTCGCGTTCAAACCAAACGACACCGATATTCTACTAGCGCGTGCCTTCGTCGATATGGACTGGAAAGCCGACGCCCGACCGTGGCACGCACTAGTCGAAACGATGCTCAAGGATAATCCTGGATCCGCGGAGAGCATCGCCCCAACCTGGCTTTATCTCGCTTTCTGCGAGCACGACTCAGTCGCTGCCGCTCGCGCCCTGGCAGTCTTTGGTAACACAACTTCCGGATGGGATGCCGTTAAATTTGGCCGAGCCTTCATGGAAGGCTTGCTTGCTCGCATGAAAGGTGACGCCGCGGCGGCGCACGCCGCTTTTACAGAAGCCCGTGCTGCTCAAGAGCAGATTGTGCAAGCACAACCCGATTACGGCCCCGCTCTCTGCGTGCTTGGCGTGATCGACGCTGGACTTGGGCGAAAAGAGGATGCCCTGCGCGAGGGTCGCCGGGCGATTGAGCTTCTGCCCGTGACAAAGGATTCCATCAATGGCGCTCATATGATTGAGTATTTCGCTATGATCGCTGCCTGGGTCGGTGAGAAAGACCTCGCTTGCGAGCAACTGGCGATCGCGACCCGGCTCCCTGGCACGCTTAGCTACGGCCAATTGAAACTGGATCCTAATTGGGATCCCTTGCGCGGCGATCCGCGCTTCGAGAAAATCGTCGCCTCGCTCGCGCCGAAGGATGCGAAATAGTGAAAAACTCGAATGTCGACTGAACAACAATCCGCCCTTCGTCTCGAGATCGGGCACGTTTTGTTAATCGACATTGTCGGTTACTCCAAATTGCTCATCGATGAGCAGAGCCAGTTTTTGCGCGAGTTAAGCGAGATCGTACGCTCTACCGAACAATACCGGTCTGCCGAGGCAGATGGCAAACTGCTGCGATTGCCCACTGGCGACGGCATGGCACTTGTTTTTCGAGATAATCCGGAAGCGCCAGCGAAATGCGCTTTGGAAATCAGTGCCGCATTAAAATCTCATCCAGAATTGAAAGTGCGGATGGGAATTCATTGCGGCCCGGTAAGCGAAGTCGCGGATGTGACCGAGCGAGCGAACATTGCGGGCGGCGATGCCGGACACATTCTGCTCTCCAAGCACGTCGCCGATGATTTGGAGCAGTATCGCCAGTGGCGACCTTATCTGCACGATCTTGGCGAGTGCGAAGTGAAGCAGGGCGGCAAGATCGACATCGTCAATCTTTACACGGATCGAGTAGGCAATCCGCGACTGCCCAAAAAATTCCAAGCCCTGAAGAAGCACAGCGCGCGAATCCGTTGGGCGGCAACAACAGCAGCGTTGCTCGCGCTCGCGGCAATCGTCGCTGGCATCGCAATATTTTCCCGTTATCGCCTGGGCTCGGCTGCGCCGGAAAAAAGCATCGCGGTGCTTCCGTTCGAAAACCGGAGCGAAGACAAAGCGAACGCCTACTTTGCCGAGGGCATCCAGGACGAGATTCTGACGCGCTTGTCCAAGATTGCCGATTTGAAGGTGATTTCGCGTACATCCACGCAGCATTACAAAAGCACCCCTGAAAACCTGGCCGAGATCGCAAAGCAACTTGGCGTCGCCCACATCCTGGAAGGAAGTGTGCAGAAGAGCGGGGATGCCGTGCGTGTCAACGTGCAGTTGATCAAGGCAGCCAATGATTCCCATCTTTGGGCCGAGACCTTTGATCGCAAACTGACCGAAATCTTTTCGGTTGAGAGTGAAGTAGCAAAAGCAATCGCCGATCAATTGCGTGCGAAACTCACCGGCGAGGAAGAGCGAGTCATTGCCGCCAAATCGACGGACAATGTTGAGGCTTACGATGCCTATCTGCGCGGTCTGGCTTATACACTGAAAACCGGTTCAACCGCCGACGCCCTTGGCGCAGAGAAATATTTCAAAGAAGCGGTGCGTTTGGATCCGAAGTTCGCCCTTGGTTGGGCACTGCTGTCATACTTGGATTCGCGCAGCTACATCGCACAGAATCTTCAACCAACGCTCGCTCTGTGTGAAGGGGCACGGGAGGCGGCCGAAACGGCGCTCACGCTTCAGCCCACTCTCGGCGAGGCCGTATGGGCCAAGGGCTATTACCACTACGCCTGTCTGAAGGATTACGACACCGCAGTGCGCTACTTTGAGGAAGCACATCAGCTCCTGCCCAATAACAGCCGGATTCCTGAATCGCTGGCTTATGTCGCACGGAGACGAGGCCAGTGGGACCGGAGCGAGTCGTATTTCAACGAAGCCGAGCGGCTCGACCCGCGCAATGTGAACTTACTCATCCAGCACGCGCTTTCCTATGTGGTCCGTCGTCGTTTTCCCGAAGCGCTACGAAAGCTTGATCAGGTTCTTAATATTATACCGGACGACGTGAATATCCTCACGCTAAAGGCGGGTATCGCACAAGCCGAAGGCGATCTGCCGCGTGCTGCTGCGCTCCTAGCTCCGCTCCACCCCGGAGCCGAAGACCCCCAGGCATTGGAACCACAAGTTTACCAAGCGATCCTGGAGCGCCGCCCTGCACAAATCATCCCTCGGCTAAGGGAAATACTGGCCAAGTCTGATCCAGCGTTGGGTTATTTCAATAGCGAACTGCGCTTTTATTTAGGCTGGGCGCAAGAAGTCGCTGGCGAACATGTCGCTGCCCAGGAAACTTGGCGGCAAGCGCGTAGCGAGCTGGAATCTTTCCTCAAAGAACAGCCGGAAAATCATTTCCTCATTGGAGATCTCGCGTTGACCAATATGGGTCTCGGTGACAAAGCCGCCGCATTGGCTCTGGCGGAACGGGCCATGGCCGCGGTCCCGATTGAAAAAGACGCTCTGTTTGGTCCCATTCCGCTCGAGATCCTCGCCCGGGTGGCTGCGCAGATGGGAGAGCCCAACCGTGCCATCGCCGCTTTAGAGAAACTACTCTCGATACCGTACGGGAACCCATTACCGCTCACTCCTGCGCTGCTCCGGCTCGATCCGATGTTTGATCCGCTTCGGAACGATCCGCGCTTCCAAAAACTCGTCGCCTCGCCGGAGCCGAAAGATAAACAATAGAACCCGCGACTAGCGGCAACGGCACCCTCCGGGTAGCGCACGGCCTGCCCTGAGCGGAGTCGAATGGGCGTCACGCGTGTTGGCGAGCGCGTTCTCGCGGTCGCGAAGTTTCTTGTAGCAGTATTTCTCGCTGGATTGTGAACTCATCGAAAGCCTGTTTCGGCGTGACGCCAAAACCAGCACGCGGGACGCATGTGCTACCCTTGCGACGGGCGATTGCCGATCTTATATTTATGACGCGCGTTCGGTTACGCTGCGCCGAAACAAAACATGGAGGTCATTATGCCCACAACAATTGCTGCTCCAAAAACGAAAACCGCACCTGCAACGGAGAAGGACTTTCTGCCGCTGCAAGGCACGGATTACATCGAATTTTACGTCGGCAACGCCAAGCAAACGGCGCATTTTTATAAGACGGCGTTTGGTTTCCAGAGTCTTGCTTATTGCGGGCCGGAAACGGGAACGCGAGAAAAAGCGAGCTACGCGATTCGACAGAACAACCTGACGTTGGTCCTAACGACTCCGATCCGACCGAATAACCCGATTGCCGATCATATTTACAAACACGGTGATGGAGTGAAGGCGCTCGCTTTGACGGTGGAGGACGCAACCTCGGCCTGGGAAGAAACCACCAAGCGCGGCGGTAAAAGTTTCATGAAGCCAACGACGTTCTCGGATGATGATGGCGAACTGGTGATGAGTGGGATTCACACTTACGGAGAGGTTGTTCATCTGTTCATCGAGCGAGACAATTATCTCGGGACATTCATGCCGGGGTTTCGAAAATGGGAGTCGAACTACAATCCACCTCAGACAGGGTTGCAGTATGTCGATCATTGCGTGGGCAATGTTGGTTGGGGTCAGATGAATCCGTGGGTGAAGTTTTACGAAGATGTGATGGGGTTTCGGAACATCCTCAGCTTCGACGACAAGGATATCTCGACCGAATACTCGGCACTCATGAGCAAAGTGATGAGCAACGGAAATGGCTTCGTGAAATTTCCGATCAATGAGCCGGCCGAGGGCAAAAAGAAATCGCAGGTGGAAGAATATCTGGAGTTTTACAACGGCGAAGGTGTCCAGCATATCGCCATGGCCACCAAGAACATCGTGAAAACCGTTACGGAATTGCAGAAGCGTGGTGTCCAGTTCCTAAACATTCCAACGACTTATTACGATACGCTCCCCGATCGCGTCGGTCATATCGATGAAGACTTCGAGCCTCTAAAGCGACTTGGCATTCTGGTTGATCGCGACGACGAAGGTTATTTGCTCCAAATATTCACCAAGCCGGTGGAGGATAGACCGACGCTCTTTTTTGAAATCATCCAGCGCAAGGGCGCGAAGAGTTTCGGAAAAGGCAATTTCAAAGCACTATTCGAAGCATTGGAGCGAGAGCAGGAAGCCCGAGGAAATTTGTAAAGGAGGATCGACCATGCCGTACTATCAAAAACTTGGCGAAGTCCCAAGGAAACATCACATCTGGTTTCATCGCAACGGGGCGGCCCCGACTTATAAAAACGAAGGCATCGCGTACGAGCACGTTTTCACAACGCAAGGATTCGATGAGGCCTACTCTATCATGTATCATCTGCGTCCGCCGACGCGCGTTCGCAATGTCAAACTCATCAAATATCACGAGCTGAAGAAAGCCGCCGACAGTCCGTTGCGTCATCATCATCTGCGCACCGCGACCATTCCGCGACGCGGGGATCTCTACACGGGACGCATCCCGGTGCTTTTCAACCAGGACATGACCGCGTACCGGGCGAAGCCGGCAAAGGCCTACGACAAATTCGAGTATTACAAGAACGGCGGCGCGGATGAGATTATTTTCGTCTTTCACGGCGGCGGGACGCTGGAAAGCGTATTCGGTAAACTGCGTTATCGCGCCGAAGATTACATCGTTATCCCGCGCGGTATCACCTACCGAATCGTGCCAGACAATGTCGAAGAGGAAGATTATCTCATCCTGGAATCCGCGGGTCCCGTTCGGATTCCGCAGCGTTATTTGAATCACGAAGGCCAGATTAAGATGGGCGCGCCGTATTCGGAGCGCGATCTGCATGGGCCGTCAGAAATCATCACCGTCGACAAAGAGGAAGATGTCGATGTTTTGGTGAAGGACGGACCACGCTGGACAGATGTGACGCTTGCGCATCATCCCTTCGATGCAGTCGGCTGGGATGGCTATCTTTACCCATTCACCTTTAATGCGCAGGATTTCGAGCCGATTACCGGCACGGTGCATCAACCGCCGCCGATCCATCAAACGTTCGAGATTCGCGGCTACGTCGTCTGCACGTTCGCACCGCGCATGCTCGACACCCATCCCGAAGCGGTCAGGATTCCATGGGTGCACGACAACGTCGAAGCCGATGAGGTCCTCTTTTACGTGCGCGGGAATTTCGGTTCGCGACGCGGCATTGAGAGTGGTTCGATCACATTGCATCCGCGCGGGATTCCGCACGGGCCACATCCCGGCACGATTATGGCGAGTAAGAATGCAACGCGCACCGAAGAGCTCGCCGTCATGTTCGACACACAACATACCCTCGAGTTGACGGAAGAATCACTGGCGCTCGACGATCCGAAATATCCGCAAAGCTGGCTCGAATAACGCCGTGGGCCGGCGTCGTCGCATAATCGATCTATGATTCAACGTCGCAATTCCGATCTCGACATCGAGGAGCGCTTTATGCGCGAGAGTAACCGTTTGCCGGAAAAAGACCTCGATAGAATCGCACAAGCTTTTCGTGAACTGCTGCGAGGCATTGGCGAAGATCTGAATCGAGAAGGTCTGCGACGCACTCCAGACCGTGCAGCACGTGCGTTGGAATTTCTGACACAAGGTTATCGGCAAGACCTCGACGAGATCCTTAACGATGCCATCTTCGATTCGGCGGCAAGCGAGATTATTCTGGTCAAGGACATCGAGCTTTATTCGATGTGCGAGCATCATCTGCTTCCGTTCATCGGCCGTGCACACGTGGCTTACATTCCAAACGGGAAAGTCATCGGTCTTTCCAAGGTGGCGCGCATTGTCGATGTTTTCGCGCGCCGCTTACAAATCCAGGAAAATCTCACCACCCAAATCGCCGAGTCGCTGATGGGATGTCTCGAGCCAGGCGGCGTAGCGGTCGTCGTGGAAGCGAAACATCTTTGCATGATGATGCGTGGCGTCGAAAAGCAGAATTCTGTAATGAAGACCTCCTGCTTGCTTGGCTCCTTCAAAGACGACGCGCGAACCCGCTCGGAATTTCTCTCGCTCCTCAAGGACTAGCTGGCGTCATGCTGCTGACGGTCAGCAAACGTCTCGAGTTCTCGACATCTCGGCGTCTGCGCGTTAGCCGTTGGAGTGACGGGGAAAACCTGGCTGCCTTCGGTCCTGAGACCAACGCGCGCCACGGCACCGGCCGCAATTACATCGCGTATTTTGTTTTTACCGGACCGGTCGATCCAAGCAATGGAATGCTCATCAACATCAGTGAAATCAAAGAGCGCGCCGGCAAAATTGTGCGCGAGCGTTTCGATCACAAATTTCTCAATGAGGATAGCCCTTCGCTCCGTGACGTTGCGCCTACGGTTGAGAACATTGCGCGACAACTCTATGTCGATGTTGCGCCGTTGTTCTCTGATGTCGATGCAAAGCTGGCCACTTGTCATCTCACGGAATCGCCCGAGCGAAGCGCGACTTTCTATTCAGACGGGGCATGCGAAGCAAATTATTGGTTCCAATTTTCGGCTGCGCGACAAACGATGTCGCCGCATCTGAGTGAAGAGGAAAACACGCGGTTCTTTGGCAAGGCAACTTCACCTCACGGGCATAATTA
>WNFY01006888.1_pt1 | contig 11712 bp, 11 predicted proteins | sample 5400091 | NCBI WGS metagenome assembly WNFY01 (sample SAMN13153364, study PRJNA577476) | soil metagenome | isolation source: 60 cm soil or saprolite under grassland replicate 1 | place: USA:California | collected 2016-06-15 | reverse complement strand
CATAGAGTATTGTAGATGTCAGCGAGTATAATAACGGGCGAAAATTCGCCAACAGGGAAGGTAACAGTGGAACCTGCACCCCGTTGGCAAACTATATTTATGTGGGTAGTGCCCTTAGCGCTCCTGGCAATTGCCATCTACATGCGACTGTATAACCTGGGCCAGCCCTTTGACCATGACGGCTATGATGAAGGGGTCTACTGGCAGTCCTTGCGCGCAATGGGAGCCGGGCATACGCTCTATTCACAAATATTTTACTCGCAGCCTCCCTTTTTCTTGCTTTCTACCTACCCTGTCTTCGCCCTCTTTGGCGGCACACTCTGGTCTGCACGCTTCGGCATAGCGCTGGTGTCACTTATCGGTCTCCCGGGAGCCTTTCTCATGGGCAAGGCGTTAAGCGGACGTATTGGAGCAATAATGGCCATGCTCTTGCTTGTCCTTGATCCCCTTTACTTAAGTATGTCACAAAAGATCGAAGCGGAGGTATCGTCGGCGGCTTTTTCTTTCCTGGCGGTCGGTGCGGCCTACCTCTGGTGGGAGAATCCAGATGGGCCTGGTGGCCTGTATTTAGCGGCCCTCTCCGGCATCACACTCTCTTTAGGTATTCTTTGTAAACTACTCGCTGTTACCAGTATTGTGCCGGTCGGATTGCTGCTGCTGGCCCGCCTCTGGCAAATCTGGCACAAGGAGTCAGGGACAGGCCTGCACAGCTTGCGTCCTATAGTTATCACCATCATCGCTTGCGTGGCAACTTTCTTAGCAGTACTGGCTCCTTTCCTCGGCTCATATTCCAGTATGCTGCGCGATGTGGTTACGTTTCATACTGATGCTAAGGCCTTACTCATCAATAATCAGATACATAACGTGGGTATCATGCAGAGCTTTCTGCAATCAACCCTGCCTCTCGTTATCGCTGCCACGTTTGGATTACTGGCAGCCCTTTTGCGCCGCAATTGGCGTGTCTTGCCATTAGTTGCCTGGGCCTTGGTAACCCTTTACCTGCTCTGGATTCAAGTTCCCCTCTTCTATCGTCACTTTATTGCGCTCATTCCCCCTCTCATCTCCCTGGCTGTCATCGGCATTGGAAATATATCATCAGCCAGGCACTTTTTAGCCAGGTTCAGATTCCCGCAGGTTTTGACGTCGCTGGCGGTGCTCCTGATACTGGTCATCATAGCCACGGATCTCCCACAATACCAACCATACTACCAGGCCGCATCAAAACGTGGCAACGATACATATGCAAAACTCCAGGCACATGTTGCAAATGATGTACGCGACTCCATTGCACCTGATCAACTCGTTGTCACCGATGGGCAGTTCGTGGTTTCTATGGCAGCTCGTAATACTCCGCCGGACCTGGTGGATACATCGATAGTACGTGTCGTAACCGGTTATGTGACACTTCAACAATTAGTTCATGATGCCTCACAGCCGCGGGTACATGCCGTCCTCTTTTTTATGGATCGTTTGCATTTGCCACAGGTAGCTGCCTTCTACGCCTGGGTTGCCCAACACTTCCATCTCAAATATAGGTATGGACCGGGCAAAGAACTATGGGTGAGGTAGGCCTGATAGGCATAATGTCCTATGCAAAGCAAGGAAGCCTGCATTTACGGTGCAGTTTTGCGCTGCCCTTCGTTATACTAAAGGAAACCCATAAATGTATCAGGAAGTAGGTAAATTACTGTGAAGCGTCAATTTGAGCCATCAAATACTTCTCAAGGCCCAGAGCATCACCCAGAACAGCCGTTCGATGAGTGGTTTACAGCAGGTGTTTACCCTGATATCCCATCTGCACAGCCCCAGGAAGGACCCCCTCCACAAGTAATACGCCGTCCTGCCGGCAAGGGTCTATTATCAAGCTGGAAATCCAGTGAATTGCAGCGATCCAACGCTGTTGCAAACCCTGCTCCAATATCGATAATAGAGCAAGAAACATTGAAACAGCCAGCAGTACAAGGACCAATCACAGGCAACGGGCAGGCTTTTTCATGGGGACAGGTATCACCACATCAATCAGGTATTACCCCACAGTCAGCACTGCTCTCAGAAAGCCAAACACGTCAATCCTTTGCTTCACAACCGCTAGCACCAATGGCTGGGTCGGCCCAGTTACAGCCGTTTCAGCCTTTTGGGCCTGCACCTATACCTGGACAATCCCAGGCGCAATGGCAGGCAATGGGTTTCCAGGGCGCTGCGCCACCATTTGTGCAAGGACTGCCCATCCAGGCGCCGGGTTACGCGCCGCAAAGCAAATCCCGCCAGAAAAAGAGGCGCTTCCCTATGTGGGCACGAGTAGTAGTATCGATACTACTTGTTATCCTTGTTTTAGTGGCAAGTGCGGGTTATTACTACTACGCTAACTTTGCGGCTCCAGTAAGTAACATTACAGATCAAACGGTAACACGCGTCCAGGGCGATAATAACCCGAATCAAGTGCGTGACACAGCGAGTACAGGTAACATTTTGAGTGGTAGACGTATCAATATTCTCTTGTTGGGCAGCGATACAGACGAAAAATTTCAAGGTGGTTACCTGGCTCAGACAGACATCGTTGTTACCATTGATCCAACCACGAAGAGCGTGGGCATGCTCTCAATACCCCGTGATACCTGGCTTAACGCAGCAGCTGGCAAAGGCATGATGAAGTTGGACCAGGTCTACTTCTATGGAGGGCCAGCCCTGAGCGAGGCCACGATCCACCAGGATTTTGGCATCTACATCGACTACTATGCGTGGGTAGGGCTCAATGGATTTATTAAGGTAATTAATACGGCAGGCGGTGTCGATATCGACGTACTTCATCCCATTACCGATGATCTTTATCCTGATGACACGGGCAATAGTCAGAATGCATATGCATATAAACGTCTGTATCTGGCTCCTGGTCCACAACACCTGGATGGGCCAACGGCATTAGAGTATGTGCGTTCTCGACATGCTGACCTTGTTGGCGACTTTGGCCGCTCAACCCGCCAGCAACAGGTACTTAATCAATTGAAAACCAAGTTGGATAATCCAGACATCATCGGCAAGCTCTCGGAACTGGCACAAGACTTGAACGGGTTTGTTAAAACGGATATGCACCTGACAGATGTGTTTAAACTGATGAATTTGGCGCGAACGATTGACCAGAATAAGATTAATCGCCTCATCCTGGATACCAACTATTCAAGGGTAGAGAATCTACAAACTCCCTCTGGTACTCAGTCAGTCGTTATTCTCAATTGTGATAAAGTTCGACAAAAAATTGCGCAAATGTTTAATTTGGGCGATAATGCAATCTGCAACACTGGCATAGGTAGCAGCGGTACTCCAACGGTTGCCTCTGTGTCTCAACCTTCACTTTCTTCAAACTTATCCAGTGAGGTGAACGTCAATAATAATACATGGCAAACCACTAAGCAACTGGCAAAGATCAGCACAATGAGCCTGAATGGTGGAAGCAAAGATCTGTTTGGTATTCGCAGCTTGCTCGACCTGATGCTTTTAGTAGTCTTTGAGTCACCTGCTGCATTGCAGACATGATAGGATATACTGGCAAGGGTATAACTATGAAAAGATCGATTCCTTGGCGCGCATTTTTTTTACTGGTGCTGCTGGCAATCAGCGTACAGGGTTGTTTGGGCACTAGCGATAATAGCAATCAAAACTTTAAGCAGGTCAATACTAGTAACGGGCAAACGCTACAAGTCAACACCAGCGACCAGGCTCTTTTTAAAGGCAAGATTTATTTTACGCAAGGCCACGTCCTCTTACTAATCGATGGGTCGCGTAATGTTCATACATTGACACCCCGGAATCAAGATGTTCGTGACCCTGCTGTCTCGCCTGATGGCAAACGGATTGCCTTTATTGTTCGGTATAAGTATTCCTCTGACCTCGTCTATATGCCAGCTCAGGGTGGCCCAGTTCGTATACTGGCTTCTGGCACGGGGCACTTCTTCCAGAACAACAATGATTTCACCCAGGATAACTATATCTGGTATTCACAGCCAGCATGGTCAGAGAATAGTTCAACGCTAATCTTCCTGAGCGATCTGCAAAAGTACTATGATTGGGCCAATTATCCATATGGCGACCTGGGTGGTGATTTTGACCAATCGCTCTTTTTAGACTTGCAGGTGTTTTCTGTTCCCCTCAATAACCCACCTCCCAGAAGTGTTATTGAAAACTCAGGTATCGTTGCCTACGCCAATTTCGGAGATGGGGGAGATCGAGACCCAAGTTATCGTCCGCACCATCCATATGAGATTATATATACGCACTACACCTATGACAGTTCAAGAACTAATCAGGTCATCCAACTCTTTATGGAAGATCCAACGATGATTGTCAAACATCCTGAAAAGCACTATCATCCTGGAGATCCAGGAGGTGGCTATGATCCAGGGGTTGCTATAACGCCACCCAATGTACAAAATCTACAGCCGGCCTTTTCGCCCGCTGGCAATTCTATTGCATACATACGCCGCATCGATACCACCCATATGGGCTTGTATGTGATGCCAGTGCCAGAGAATATAACAGGTGATCCCAACAATAAGGATGTTGAGCAAAAAGCGCTACAGCCATATAAACAGTCATCATTGATTGTGCAGGGACAATTCGTAAGCCAACCTGTCTGGTCACCCGACGGGAAACAAATTGCTTACCTGTCCTACAACAACAATACCTTTGACATCTGGCTGGCTAATGTAAGTGCCGATGCAAAAACTGGCGCGTACAAAATGCAAGGAAACCCTGTACAATTGACAAGTGGCGGGGTTGATGGCGATTCACGCCCATTCTGGGCGCCATAAAAGATTACTGACATCCACTCATCAAGAGGGGGTGCAGGGGGCGAAGCTCCCCTGACGGGGTCTGGGGGACCCTGCCTGGGGGGCAGGTAATCCCCAGAAACCTTCTTTTCCCTTTTGTTCTCCTCCGCAGGAGGCAAGTTATGAGTGAATGTCTGAAGATTAGTGTTGACTGTGTAGTTGCACGTTGGTATACTGCTGATATGAATGAAGTCTACCAATATCCCCAGGTTGCTTGAGGTAAAACGTTGAACCATATTGAAAGCAAACCGCCGATTGCTGGACGATACGAGATCCGCGAACACATCGCGACAGGTGGTATGGCTAGTGTCTATAAAACTTGGGATCATCGCGTGGAGCGGATAGTAGCCATCAAGGTCTTACGATCCCTGGACAAGAATGATCTCCGCGCTGTTGAACGCTTTCGCCGTGAGGCTCGGGCCGCCGCCGCACTTACTCACCCCAATGCAGTTACAATCTATGACTTCGTCGAAGAGTGGGGCCAGTATTTCCTTGTGATGGAATATATTAATGGACCCACCTTGAAGCAACTGATTGGTCAAAGCCATCAATTGCCGGCATCTCAGACCATAGAGATTGCAGCCCAGGTTTGTGATGTACTGCAAGTAGCCCATGCACGAGGTTTTATTCATCGTGACATTAAACCACAGAACATTATGCTCACCTGGGGTGGGGCCTCTAGCAGCAGCATGAACGGTGAAAGACCGCTGGTCAAACTCACCGATTTTGGTATCGTGCGTGTGGTTGAAGAAGGTGGCCTGACTAACAGCGGCATCGTGCTGGGCACCGCAGACTATCTCTCCCCTGAGCAGGCACGCGGCGAAACACTGACGGCTTCCTCGGATCTCTATTCACTCGGTGTGGTAATGTTCGAAATGCTAGCCGGTCGTCCACCTTTTGTTGGCCCTACCGCGGTCTCTATTGCTATGCAGCATGCCTCGACCAACCCGCCATCCCTGCGCCAGTTTAATCCCACTGTTCCGCCAGGAGTTGAGCATATCGTCATGCGAGCACTGGAGAAAGAGCCAGAAGATCGTTTTCAATCGGCAGCAGAAATGCAACAGGCACTACGTCAATGTGCGAAAGAACTCGCACGAGCAAGCCGCAGCAAAAGGATGCCAACTGGTTCAGAGGGGCAGGGGCAAGCTCCTGCCGCCAAACGCGGGCAGTATTCACCTTGACTGTTCGCTATGGCGGGCACAAAGATGTTTTATTAATCACTCATCCATAGCGACCTTTGTGGTCATCACGTTTTGAGGAAAGTAGCTATGCAACGCATACAAATCAACACCAAACACGCGCCAGCAGCTATCGGACCGTACAGTCAAGCTATACGCTGCGGTCAGTTTATCTTTGCCTCTGGTCAGGCTGCGCTTGATCCTACCAGCGGTGAGCTTGTGGGTGATGATATCCAGGCACAAACACATCGTACCTTGCAAAACCTGCAAGCAGTGCTCACCAGTGCGGGAACTTCACTTGCCAATGTGGTGAAAACAACGGTTTTCCTGGTACGCATGAGTGATTTTCAAGCTATGAATGCTGTCTATGCCACTTATTTTAGCGATGTCCCCCCAGCTCGTTCAACAGTGGCGGTTGCAGAGTTGCCAAAACAAGCACTGGTCGAGATTGAATGCATCGCCTTTGTTGAGGAGTAGCCACAGGAGAATGTCCAGTGAATGCAGCAGCTATCTGGCGGACCACGCTTGAACGATTAGAAACGGCACCTATTGACGAAGTAAGTAAAGCGTGGCTACAATCTGCTCACCTGACGGACACTCCAGGCATCGGGGCAGACGATATTGATGCTGCCTCGCTGGCTCCACAGGACCAGGCCCTCTACTTTACACTGGAAGTAGCCAGCAGCCTGGCTCGTGATGTGATCAGTACGCGCTGGCGGCGCTCCATTGAAGACATTCTCATGGATCTCACAGGCCAACCTGTCGCCATTTCTGTCACTAATTATCCCGATGATGGCCTCTCTGAGCAGGACATGCATCCTGGTACCTCCCTGCCGACAAACAATGCGGCAAGTAACTATGCCTACTATACACACATTCCTACGAAGTCGGCCATGCACAATCAGCTTCGCTTTGTTGGACCGGCCAGCTCTGATGTGTTGGATGAGTGGGAAAATGAGCAACGAGCCAACATCTTGATGCATAACCGCCTCAATCCGCGTTACACCTTTGAGGCGTTTATTGTTGGCAATAGTAATCGCCTTGCCCACGCTGCTTCACTTGCCGTAGCGGAGGCGCCGGGCGAATCGTATAATCCGCTCTTTTTATATGGCGGTGTGGGATTGGGCAAAACGCATCTCTTGCATGCCATAGGACACCAGGGAGTACTGACGGGGCTGGCGGTGCTTTACGTCTCCTCGGAACAATTCACCAACGAGATTATCAATGCTATCCGCTACCGCACAACTGAGGAGTTCCGGGCCAAGTACCGCTCCGTTGATATCTTGCTGGTGGACGATATTCAATTCATCGCGGGCAAAGAATCCACCGAGGAAGAGTTCTTTCATACGTTTAACAGCTTGCATGAGATGAGTAAGCAGATTGTGATCTGTAGTGATCGCCCCCCTAAAGCCATTGTGAGCCTGGAGGAACGTTTGCGTTCCCGTTTTGAATGGGGACTGATTGCCGATATCCAGCCCCCGGACCTGGAGACACGTATGGCGATTCTGCGCGTCAAGGCCGACCTGCTGCGCTATCGCGTTCCCGATGACATCATCGCCTATATCGCAGGCCGCGTACAAACGAATATTCGCGAACTGGAGGGCTGCCTGAATCGACTGATGGCTTACCAACAACTGCACCGCACTGAGCTGACCATGGATGTGGCCCGTGCAGCCATGTCATCGCTGGGAAACGATACCAGGGAAACACGCCTCGACAGCAAACAGATCGTGCAGGCGGTAGCAGAGTACTACCAGATTTCGCTCGATGCAATGTGCGGCAAACAGCGCGATAAACACATCGTTATGCCTCGCCAGATTGCCATGTACCTCCTACGCCAGGAGACAGAGGCTTCTCTCCTGGAAATCGGCCAACTTTTCGGTGGACGCGATCATAGTACCGTGCTGCACGCCTGCGAAAAGATCGACCGCGAGGTGAATATCAACCCGACATTGCGTCGCGAAATTGTCGCTATCCGCGAACAACTACTGCGTGAATAAAGTCGGTGGAGTACCATGCTACCATATACAACCTATCTGATTGATTTAGACGGCGTAATCTACCGGGGCAATGAATTGTTACCAGGCGCCAAAGATTTTATTGCGTGGCTCAAAGCCAATAACAAAAAGTTTCTCTTCCTCACTAACAATTCTTTTGCTAGCGAAACACAAGTCCTGGAAAAGCTTATAGGCCTGGGCATCGTTACCGACACATCACACTTGCTCAGTGCAGGAGAGGCTGCAGTACAAAATATTGCCCGCCGCTTTCCAGGAGCCCTCGTTTATCTTGTCGGTGAGCAGCCCTTAAGCGACCCTTTAAGGCAATACCAGCTCCAGGTAGCAGATGTGGACTCCCACCAGGCTGATGTCGTCCTGGTGGGCCTTGACCGCCATTTTGACTATAAAAAATTGACGGGAGCAGTGCTGGCGGTACGTGCAAGCGCGCACTTTATCACCATCAACCGGGATCCGCTGCTGCCGGTAGAAGGCGGCTTCCTACCGGGATGCGGCACGATGGCTGCCGCCATCGAAGCAGGCTGCGGGGTGACACCGGAGGTAGTAGGTAAACCAGAGCCCCTGCTGCTGCAAGAGGCTATGCGCATGTTAGGCAGCAATCCCAGTGAAACAGTGATGATTGGCGATAGCCTGGCTGTCGATATCCAGGGGGGCAAAGCTGCCGGTACACATACTCTGCTGGTATTATCGGGCAATACTTCACGCGAAGATGTGGCACATTCTTCGATCAAACCCGACTATATCTATCAAGACGTGGCCGCGCTGTTAGCGGATTTAAAGTCGTAGGAAACACGTTCTTCAAAAAAATTGGGGGTGTGAGGCGACGCAGTCGCCTCACACCCCCAATTTTTTTGAGGCGCAGCCTCTAACCAAAACTGGGTATATCTTTGTCAAAGGGATTAACAGTATTGGGAGGGCGATCAACGATAGCGACAGTACAACGCGAAATACAGACCAGTTTCTCGTTTTCGTCACTGATTCTGATATCCCAGACATGGGTAGTGCGGCCCAGCTGGATGGGAGTGGCTACGGCAGTAAGCTGGCCCTCGCGCTTTGGCCGCAGGTGATTGGCGTTGATCTCGAGACCAAAGGCCATTTGCCTGCTCGGATCAATATTCAGCGCAGAGCCAAGTGAAGCTACCGATTCAGCCAGCACTACCGAAATACCACCGTGTAGATAGCCGATCTGCTGGCGATGATTGGGGCCAATCGGCATACTAGCAACCACTTTATCTTTTGCCGCTGATACCAGTTTGATATCAAGTATCTCCCAGACTGAACCCTCGCGAGTTGTATTTATACGTACCACTATTTCTTCGTTGGAAAATTCCACGAGCTTTTTCCTTTTCTTAGTTTCTAACAATCGCTATGGATTCTGCTTCCTCAACCTCGTTTGTATAGGAGCTAAACGACTAAATACCACGAAGCCCGTATAGAACATCAGCAGCCACATGACAACGTCAAGAGGCGCGGCAAGGGGACTATCAAATTGGGTATAGCCGGTGTATGTCACAGTTGAACCCACAATGTCGGTGGTAGCCCTAAAAATTGGTACAAAGATCAACAGCAAAAGTGCCACCCAATGCCCTCGCCCATGCCAGAAGCGCCAGATCAGCAGGTAGACAATACTTCCATAGGTTAGAATTGGCGTGATATAAAACGGTAATGGCAGGTGCAGAATCAGCCCATTGAGGGTATAATGCCACCAGTGGGCATAATAGGCCAGCAGATCAAAAAGTACATTGAGAACACCCATTGTGAGTCCACCAAGTAACGAGGCCAACAGGACTACCCTTGGTGGACGTATAAATAACAGTACCGCAAGATAGACGACAATAATAAAGGGAATAACTAAAGTGGCAAAAGCCTCTATTTCCATGGTTGAGAAAACTCCTTAGTGGTTGTGTTTATATGTACCTGTTCATTAGCGTAGTCCGTTTCTATGAGTTCGTCAAGAGCAGAAAGGGGAGCTGGACAGCTATGCAACAGGCACATGCGGATGGCGCACATATTGTCTGCCTGCCCGAATTGGCGCTGACCGGCTATCCTCCTGAAGACCTGCTGCTCAAGCCAGGTTTTGTCGCCGATAACCTGCGCAAATTAGATGAACTCATTGCTGCCAGCCGGGACCTGTTAGGGCTTACCTCCGTCATCGGTTTTGTGGATCGTGACCATGACATCTATAATGCGGCAGCAGTTATCTGCGAGGGAACACTCACAGGCGTCTATCATAAGCACTACCTGCCCAATTACGGTGTTTTTGATGAGAACCGCTATTTCCAGGCTGGCCGCAAGGCACCTCTTTTTCTGTTTAACGGTGTTCACGTTGGCGTCAATATCTGTGAAGATGTCTGGTATCCTACTGGGCCGATGACGTTGCAGGCGTATGCCGGGGCCGAAGTAATTATCAATATCAATGGATCACCTTACTATGAAGGTAAAGGAGTATTCCGCGAAGAGATGCTGGCAACGAGAGCCGCCGACAACGGCGTCATCGTTGTCTATCTCAACATGGTCGGTGGACAGGATGAACTGGTCTTTGATGGTGGAAGTATGGTCTTTAACGAACAGGGAACATTAATTGCACGCGCTAAAGAGTTTGCGGAAGATATGCTCATCGTTGATCTGGATACGGCCTCCGTTTTCCGTTCGCGTCTCCATGATCCCCGCCGCCGCCAGGAGCGTTTACAGGTTAACCCCAACGAGGTACCCGTCATCAAAGTGGCATCTTCTCACGAGCAGCGTCTCCATGATTCAAAGATCGTCCTTGGCGCACCACAGCGTATCGAGCCAAAGATGGGATACTTGCAGGAAATCTATTCAGCTCTGGTCCTGGGCACAGGTGACTATGTACGTAAAACCGGCTTCAAGAAAGCTATTGTTGGCCTCTCAGGCGGTATTGATTCGTCATTGACAGCGGTAATTGCCGTTGACGCGCTGGGAGCAGAAAATGTGCTCGGTATCTCAATGCCTTCAGGCTATTCCTCGCAGGGCAGTAAGACGGATGCGCAGGAATTGGCCGAGAACCTTGGCATACAGTTCATGACCATCCCGATAGAGGAAACGTTCCGCGCATCACTCAAGATGCTGGAGCCAGCCCTTGGTGAAGGTGACCAGGGTCTGGCTGCCGAAAATCTCCAGGCGCGCATTCGCGGTAACATCCTGATGGCCATCTCCAACAAGCTTGGCCCGATTGTGCTGACTACTGGTAATAAGTCTGAGATGGCAACCGGTTATAGTACGCTCTACGGGGATATGGCCGGCGGCTTTGCAGTGCTAAAAGATGTCCTGAAGACACTTGTCTATGAACTCTGCGTCTATCGTAATAGCGTGGGCGATAAGCCGGTCATTCCCCAGTCAATACTTGATAAGCCGCCGTCCGCTGAACTGCGTCCAGGGCAGAAAGATGTCGATAGCCTTCCACCTTACGAGGTGCTGGACCCCATTCTCAAGGCGTATGCCGAGGAAGACCGCAGCTTTGCTGAGATGCTAGCCATGGGTTTCGACAGGGCAACGGTAGAGCGAGTTATGCGACTGGTCGATACCAGCGAGTACAAGCGCCGCCAGGCTCCTCCCGGCGTGAAGATCACGCCGCGTGCCTTTGGACGCGATAGAAGGTTGCCAATAATCAACAAGTACAGGGAATCATGAGCCCTTCCGATTCTTGACGATCTTGTACAAAAATGAGCAAAATAT
>WNFY01006160.1_pt1 | contig 11712 bp, 6 predicted proteins | sample 5400091 | NCBI WGS metagenome assembly WNFY01 (sample SAMN13153364, study PRJNA577476) | soil metagenome | isolation source: 60 cm soil or saprolite under grassland replicate 1 | place: USA:California | collected 2016-06-15 | reverse complement strand
TAATTCCATTCGAGTCCTAAGCGTAAAGTGAAGCGACAAATTCCGAGTAACCGTTGTACTTCAACGTGGGAATGCGCATATCAGTGCCGATGTCGCGCTCCGTCATTTGCGACCAACGAGGGTGCGGCACATCCGGATCGACATTAGATAAAAAGCTGTATTCGTTCGGCCCCAAATCATTCCAGAAAGTGCGGGGCTGCTCCGCGATGAAATCGATCTTAACGATCGACTTCGGACTCTTGTAACCGTACTTCCAAGGAACGATCACACGCAAAGGCGCGCCGTGTTGTCTGGGCAATGGTTTGCCGTAAATTCCCGTAGTCATCAGCGTCAACTCGTTCATCGCTTCGTCCATGCGCAGACCTTCGTAATAAGGCCACGGATATGCTTGTTCCCGTTGTCCCACCGCTTCTTCCGGCCGGTGAAAGGAAATAAAGCGCACGTATTTCGCCGATGAGAGCGGCGCGCAAAACTCGACGAATCTCGCGAACGGAAAGCCGACCCACGGCACGACCATCGACCAGGCTTCGACACAACGGAGACGATAAATCCGCTCCTCCAGTGGAAATCTTGTGACGAGATCTTCGAAGCCAATCTGGAAGGGTTTTTGCACGAGACCGCCGACCTCAAGGGTCCACGGATCGATCGTGAGACCAGATGCAAGACGTGCGACCGCGGCTTTGTCGGTGGTGAATTCGTAAAAGTTGTTGTAGCGGCCAGCAATGCCAGCTGGAGTCAGAGTTCGATCGTCAATTTGGAATTTCACATTGCGCGATGCAGGATAAAGCGCGTCGGAAGCGCGCGCCGGCAGTGGAACGTCCGCCGCTTGGGATGCGTTTTCCTTTGAGCCGCAGGCGGGGAACGTGGCCGCAGTTGTAGCGAGGGCCAAAGCTCTAATAAATCGGCGGCGATTCCAAAAAATCGCCTCCGGCGTGACCGCTGATTCTGGCAACGAGTGGTGAAAAGCGCGTGCGATATTCATAGCGAAGGTTTCAACGTTTGGCGCTCAATGTGACGGTGGTCTCGCCGCGCCCACGAGGTCCGTCGTAGGAAAGTTTGCCCGCCCAATCTCCGGCCATTCCGACTTTGATCTTCGCTCGGTAACGCCCAGGTGCGCCCGTCGGCTGAATATTTGCGCCTTCGTGCATCTGCATTCCGGTCATATTCATGTTGAGTTCAAATTTGACGTTGCCCACATCGATAAGACTTCCGCTGCTGTCGCGAAATTCGATCAGTACATCGTTGTCGCCATTCTTGAGCTGTCCGCCGGGCGATGAAAATGTGATGGTGAGATCGTTAACGGTCTGAGTGGCAAAAGGAGTGCCGGCTGTATTTCGGCTCGTAAATTTGTGCCAGCCGAAATTCGCGGCGTAAATGAGTGCTGCAGCAATCAGAACCATCGCGATAATCCTCGGCATGCGACGAAGAACGCTTTCGGATGGCACGAGCGCAGGCGGAACCAACGGGGTTTCTTCTTCCTCTTGCTCTTTCAGTCCGCGCTTTTTCCACATGATGTAAATCACCGGATAGATCAGGAGGTTTAAAAACGCCGAGGTGATGACGCCGCCGATCATCGGTGTAGCGATGCGCTTCATGACATCGGCGCCAGCCTGGGTCGCCGGGGACCACATAATTGGCAACAAACCAAAGAGAATCGCTGAAACAGCCATGATCTTGGGCCGAACTCGGCTGACGGCGCCTTCTATCACCGCGTCGTGCAGATCTTTCATCGTGTTCATCCGGCCTTCGGCGCGGAATTTTTCCCAGGCGTGATCGAGATAGAGCAGCATCACGACGCCAGTCTCCGCATCGAGTCCGGCGAGCGCGATAAGCCCCACCCAAACCGCGACACTCATGTTATAACCGAGCAAGTAGAGCAGCCAGAACGCGCCGATCAGCGAGAACGGCACGGCCAGCAAAACGATCGCAGTTTTAATCACCGAGCGCGTGCTGATGTAGATCAGCATGAAGATAATCAAGAGCGTGAATGGGATCACGATCTTGAGCCGCTCCTTGGCGGCCTGGAGATATTCAAATTGTCCCGCCCACTGGATGTAGTAACCGGGCGGATACTGAATGCGCTGGCCGAGCAGTTGCGCGGCCTTGTGCACGTAGCCGTCAATGTCGCTCGTCGTAATGTCCACAAAAACGAAACCGACAAGCTTGCCGTTTTCGCTCCGCACCGACGGCGGACCGGTCTTGTATTTAATATCCGCAAGCAACGAGATCGGTACCTGCGCTCCGGTCGGCGTGGGCACGAGCACGCGTTTGAGCGCGTCGATGTCCTGGCGAAAATCCCGCGCGTATCGCGCGTTGATTGAATAGCGCTCGCGCCCTTCGACCGTGGTGGTGATGTTTTTGCCGCCGATGGCCGACTCGATAATGTCGTTCACGTCGCCGACCCTCAGCCCGTAGCGCGCGGCCGCTTCGCGGTTCACCACGAAATCGAGAAAATATCCGCCCACCGTGCGCTCGGCGAAAGCGCTGCGTGTGTTTGGAAAATCGGCCAGTTCTTTTTCAATCTGCACCGCAATCTTTTGAATTTCGCCCAGATCAGGACCAAAAACTTTTACGCCGAGGACGCTGCGAAAACCGGTGGTGAGCATTTCCGTGCGTGTTTGAATCGGCATCCAGAAGATGCTCGCCATCCCCGGCGTCTTGATGTTGGCGTTGACTTCCGCGAGCAGCTTGTCCCACGTCATTCCCTTACGCCATTGGTTCGCCGGTTTGAGCGCGACCACTGTTTCAAACATAGACAATGGCGCAGGATCAGTTGCTGTTTCGGCCTGGCCCGCTTTGCCAAACACGGTCACCGCCTCGGGAATTTTCTTCAGTTGTCGATCTTGAATCTGAAGAATCTTGGTTGCCTCCGCGATTGATATTCCCGGCACGGCGGTCGGCATGTAAAGCAGCGTGCCCTCGTTGAGCGGCGGCATGAATTCGCTGCCCAGCCGGCTATACGGAAAAATCGTGAGCACCAGAATGACCAGCGCAGCGATGAGCGTGAACCAGCGATAGCGCAGGACGAAATTGACCAACGGCTGATACGCACCAATCAAAACTCGGTTTACCGGATTTTTGATTTCGGGCATGATTTTGCCGCGGATAAGCATCGCCATCAGCACCGGCACCAAGGTCACCCCAAGGAACGAGGCGAAGAACATCGAGAACGTTTTGGTGAACGCGAGCGGCTTGAATAGCCGGCCTTCCTGCGCGGTGAGTGAGAACACCGGCACAAAGCTCACCGTGATCACGAGCAGCGCGAAAAAGAGTGCGCGCCCGACGCCTTTGGCGGCGGCTATGATGACACTGATGCGCTCAACGTTGTTCGGTTCGCGGCCGTGTTCTTCCCGAAAGTGTTCCAGAGATTTGTGGGCGTTCTCGATCATGATAATCGCCGAATCGACCATCGCGCCGATGGCAATGGCGATTCCGCCGAGGGACATGATGTTCGAAGTCAGGTTCATCCACCACATCGGGATGAACGAGAGGATGATCGCGATCGGCAGCGTGATAATCGCAACCAGCGATGAGCGGATGTGCCAGAGAAAGAGGATGCAGACCAGCGCGACGACGATGCTTTCTTCGATCAACTTCTCGCGCAACGTAGCGATCGCGCGCTTGATTAAATCGCTGCGATCATAAGTCGGCACGATCCGCACGCCCTCGGGCAATGATGATTTGATCTCGTCAATTTTCTTTTTGATGCCGTCGATAACGTTGAGCGCGTTCTCGCCGTAACGCATGACGACGATGCCGCCGACGGTTTCGCCCCGTCCGTCTAGCTCCGCGACACCCCGGCGGATGTCGCCGCCCAGATGCACGGTGGCGATGTTTTTTAAATAAACCGGGGTACCGTTCTCGACTTTAAGGACAATGTTTTCAATGTCCTCGATCTTTTTGATGTAGCCGCGGCCGCGGATGAAATACTCCGTCGTCGCGACCTCAAAGATGCGGCCACCGACATCGGCGTTGCTCATCTTGATCGCACTGACGACGTCACTGAGCGGAATGTGGTAGGCGACCAGCGCGTTTGGGTCGAGATCGACCTGATATTGTTTTACAAAACCGCCGACGGGCGCGACTTCCGAGACACCTTTCACCGACGCAAGCGCGTAACGGAGGTTCCAATCCTGGATCGAGCGCAGCTCGGCGAGGTCATGCTTTCCGCTGTCATCGACGAGCGCGTATTCGTAAACCCAGCCGACACCTGTCGCGTCAGGCCCAATGGTGGGATTCACCCCTTCGGGCAACGAGCCGCGGACCGAGTTGAGGTATTCAATCACGCGCGAACGCGCCCAATAAATGTCGGTGCCGTCCTGGAAAATTACGTAGACGAACGACTTGCCGAACATCGATTCGCCACGCACGAATTTCACTTTCGGCGCCGCGATGAAGACCGTAGAAATCGGATACGTGATCTGGTCCTCAATCAGGTCGGGCGAGCGGCCTTCCCAATCTGTATAAACGATCACCTGCACGTCGCTCAGATCGGGAATGGCGTCGAGCGGCGTGTGAATCAGCCCGTAAATGCCGCCCGCAACCGCGAAGATCGTGAAAATGAAAACGAGAAATTTGTTCTTCGCGCTCGCCTCGATAATGCGCTCGATCAGCGGGCCGCGTCCGGGTTCGGCCGCGCGGTTATCTTTGGGAGTTGAGTCTGCTTCGGTCATGGCTTCACTGGCGACCCGGCGGCTTCTTCTGGCTTTTCTTGCTCAAATTCCTTCAGTGCGCCTTGCACTTTCGATTCGGCGTCGATCAGAAAGTTCGCGCTCGCGACAACGCGCTCGCCTTCCTGCAAGCCGCTTTGCACCTCGTAGATGTCGCCGTATTTCGCGCCTAGCTGGACAACGCGTGGCTCGAGTTTCCCTTCGCCTTTATCGACGAACACGACGTTACGCTCGCCGGTCGGCATGATGGCGCTCACGGGAACGGTGAGGGCCTCGCCCATGTCCATCGCCAGCTCAGCGTTCACGTACATGCCGGGCCGCAGCTTGAAATCCGTGTTCGGAATATCGATTCGCACTTTGGCGGTGCGTTTCATTTCGTCGAGGAACGGATTGATCAAGCTGATCGTGCCGTCGAAGTTTTCGCCCGGATAAGATTTCGCCGTGACCACGGTTTTTTGCCCGGTTTGCAACATCGATAACTCATTCTCGTAAAACTCCGCCCAGACCCAGACGAGGCTGAGGTCGGCGACTTCGACCAGCATGTCCCCAACTTTGACGCTCTTGCCCTGTTCGACCGGCACCGATTGCACGACGCCGCGGAACGGCGAGAGTAACGTGAGCGTGTCGGTGGCTTTGCGCGTTTTCTCTAACTCGGCAATTTGTTCTGACGTTACATTCCAAAGTTGGAGCCGGCGTTTGGCTGATTCGATCAAGCGCTGTGGCGTTTCGCGCGCGTCTTTAGATCTGGCTTCATCGCGCATTCGCAAAAGTTCAACGAACTCGCGCTCACTGGTGAGCAGATCCGGGCTATAAATCGACAAGAGCGGCGCGTCTTTATCGACAACCTGACCCGGCGACGTCACATTTAATTTTTGCACGTAACCATCGACGCGGGAGACAAACTGCCAGTTGCGACTTCTGTCTGGCACGATCATGCCGACCGAGCGAATTGTGTGACGAAGCGGTTTGCGCTCGGCCTTGGCATATCGCACACCGATTTGCTGCTGGCGCTCCACCGGAACGACGAACTCGCTTGTCTGCGGCGGTTTGGTCTCCGTGCCCCCTTTCATTCCAGGCATCCCGGGCATTCCCTTCATCTCGCCGCCCTTCACCGTTTCTCCTTGCGCGGGCGACGGCTTCGTTTCGCCGCCGCCTTTCTTCATCACTGGCACAAGGTCCATCGAGCAAATGGGGCATTTGCCGGGGTCCTTCGCATGCACGGACGGGTGCATCGTGCAGGTCCAGTAGTCGATGTTGCTGTTTGCCGGACTACCGTTTTGCTTCGAACAGGACGCCGCGACGAGGAAAGCGAGTAGCGCGAGGACCGTCGCAATTTTTGTTAATTGCTTGCTCATTTAGTTCCACCTTTCGTTGTCGCCGGCGCGGTGATCCCTCGCCTCCCTAATTCGGGGCCTTTAGTTGGGAGCGGGTAAAATTCCGCGCCCACGATTGCCTCGAGTTCCGCGACCGCGACCTGGTAATCGGTTAGATGCTGTCGTCCCATCGCTTCGAGATCGCGCAGGTTGCGTTGTGATGTGATCCAATCGAGAAACGACGCTTTGCCCGACTCGTAGTTAAGCCGGTTCGCTTCGTACGCCTGTTGCGCCTGAGGAATGATCTTGTCGCGGAACAGTTCGAGATGATGATGCGCCGTTTCGACTTTTTGGAGTTGGTCGCGCAAGAGTCGCAGCGCGTCCTTCTGTGAGCGGTCGAGCGCTTCCTCAGCCGCGCCCAGGTTCTCCTGCGCTTCGCGGACAACGGCACCGTACTTCCTAAAATTGACCCACGGAACCGTGAATGAAACTCCCGCATCCAATTCACTCACAGCCTCCGCAGCGTCATTGTAACGCTGCGCTTTTACGGTGAGCGACGGATCGGGAATCCAGGCCCGCCGCGCGAGCTGAAGTTTCGATTTCTCGACATCGATCCTCGCTTCGGCCATTTTGATCTCTGGCCGGTGGGCGAGAAGAACTGGGCGAAGCTTTGTCGGCGAAACCTCCGGCATTTTCGGCGTGACTTCGCTAGGCGCACCAAGCGACACGAACGCATCGCGATTCATCAACGCATTTAGTTGCGCCTCCTCTTCGGAAAGCTGGCGTTCCAGATCGCGTTCCGATTCGAGCAGTTTGCTCGCTTCCGTCTCTGCGACTAGAACGTCGGCAGCCGAGTGCGTTCCGGCTTCGAATTTCGTGCGGCTGATATCCGCGATCTGCCGCATCGAAGTGATATTCTTCTGGTTGATTTCAATTTGTGCATGAGCGTTCGCCAGCCGGAAAAACGTCGCCCGCGTTGCGGCAATCACATCCAGTTGTTGACGGCGAAGTTCTTCGTAAGTCGAAACGGCTTCGGCAGTCGCGGCACGCCCACGGACAAGATTCTTCCCGGTGATCGGAATCGGCTGTTCGATGCTCGCCGATTGATCCGTGAACGCGTTCGGCGGAACATCGACAAACCGGTGCACGCGCGATTCGCCGCCGACGCGCAGATCATCCCATGCTGTCGCTTGAGGAATGCGTGCCTTTGCCGCATTCCATTTGCGCAGCGCTTCTTTGATCGCTGCATTATTGGCCAGCGCGGCGGAAGTGACCTCTCTAAGGGTGAGGCTTCCGCCTTCGGTTCCTCCGATGTCGCCATCGCTGGCGCGCGCGATCTGCCGGGGTAAAACTAAAGTTAAAAAAAGTAATAATAGGTAAGTTGTTTTTGTTTTCATTGATCCAAGAGCTCCGTTGAAGACCAGGCGTACCGACGAATGGGCACACCTCCGGCATCAGGCTCTTCGGATCAGATAAGAAACGTGCAGAGAAAGACGCGCTTCGGCGGCGTTGAAGCCGTGAGGCCGAGCGCCGCTGGATCAGCAGAATGCTCCGCTGGTCGCACCGGAAGCAAACAACTCGTCAGGCCCGGTGTAATAACAGCGACGAGCAGTGAGGCCGTGCTGTCATCCTTAACAAGTGGTGGTGACGACGGCCGAGCCTTATTCTTCTCTGCTTCAGCGCAGCAAGTCTTGTTCGGACAGCTGCCTTGCTTGCAAGCTTGGCCAATCGGCGGACTCGACGCCGGGCAGGCGGACGCGGGCAATCGAACGGCGCTTACGAAAAGCGCCGTCACCATGAAGGCGGCCAGCGTCAACCGGTTTAACATTGCCTAAGCTTATAGCACAAGACACGCCCCCACGCTATTTGTTCGGAATTCGTCCCGCCAGTCCGGCTCGGACTGAGGAATCTCTGACTTATTTTTGCGTTCTGTTTCCCAAACTCTGTTTCATTCGTCATATTCCCTCGTTCGTAGGTGAAGGAGGAAGCCATGTTTCGAGCGAAGTGCGTTCGTCCAGGAACACAGGCATTTCTGCCTGTGCGCCCAGCGGAGTTACACTCCGCTGTTGTCGGGGAACGTGGGCGGCGTCAAGTCGATAGCGCAGCGGGTTAGAAACCCGCTGGGCGCACAGGCCACAGGCCCGTGTTCCTGTTCTATTAGAGACGTCTCGACTGCGCTCGACATGACAAAAGGCGCAATCCCGGTGATTGGAAGCAGCTAATCACCGCTGCTGGAGTCCAAGTCTACAATAGGTAAAGCTTTATGGCTTCGGCCGCATTCACAATTGGCCAAATCGACACTGCCGCCATGATGGCGAAGAGAATCGACTCCACCACTAAAAAGCGAAAATGTTCGGTCCCGAAATAATTCCGGCTGATATCGCGGATGGAGCAACGCCGTAGTAATGCGGCCTTCCTAATGCGACGGACAGTGATGATGTTTGGCGAGATCATGACGAGCAAAGCTCCGGCGGGTTTTCCCCCCTGTCATGTCACGAAGCGTGAAAAGCAGGTGACAATTACGTAACTACTCGCAAAATAATGAACAATTATTGGCTTGAATTGTCAGGTTGAGCCTCTTCGACTTGCGCTCAGCGCGGTGCGCCGGCAAAGCTTTAACTCGGACCCTAGGGCGTTGCCTGGGGTACATCGCGCAGTTCGCGCTAAACACATCCGGGATCAGCGATCCCGGCTACAACTTGAATGTGCAGGACGTCGGAACATTGTAGCGCATCGACGATGCCGGTGTCGGTTCAAAGCAAAGCGCGCTGAGAATCGGACTCAGCGCGCTTTTTGATTACATAACCTGCTGCGGCAGTTACTTGATAGGGACAAACCCGACTTGCTCGACTATTTTCTGCCCATCGGGGGCGACGGTGAAATCGATAAAATCCTTAACCACTCCGGTTGGGTTGCCATTAGTATAGAAAAAGGTAGGCCGAGCGTAGGGATAGCTTTTTCCCAGGACACTTTCTTTCGAAGGGGAGGCTCCGTCGATTGGCGCTACCTTGATCCCGCTGGCTTTGGTATAAGCGAGGCCGACGTAGCCCACTCCATTTGGATTCTTGCCGACTTCCTGCGCAATCTGTTCGTTGCCGGCGAGTTTTTGCGAATCCTGGGCGTAGTCGCGCTTCTTCATTGCCAGTTCTTTAAACTCCGCGTAAGTGCCCGATGAAGTATTCCGGGTATAAACCGAGATCTTTCCACCGCTGCCGCCAACGGCACTCCAATCGGTAATTTCGCCGGTAAAGATTTGTTCTACCTGTTTTCTCGTAAGACCCTTGATCAAATTAGCGGTATTGACGATGACCGCGATTCCGTCATAGGCCACAATCGTTTCCTTGAGCTCGACCCCTTTGGTCTTGCCGTTGGCGATCTCTTCCGGCTTGGCTGGCCGGCTCGCCATTCCAATCGCCGCTGTCTTATCGATCAAGGCGGCAAATCCGGTAGCCGATCCTTCCGCCGCAATGTCGAAAGTGGTTCCCGGATGTTGTGCCTTAAACTGTTCCGCCAACTGCGGAACGAGCTTGGCCCCCAACGTATCCGAGCCCTTAATTACGATTGTATCCGCCCGGCCAATGGTTAGACCGGCGACAGCTGCTAAGACAGTACCTAATAACGTTTTCATATGTTCCTCGATTACTTGATTGGAACAAAGCCAACCTGATTGACGATTTTCTGCCCGACCGAGCTCAAAGTGAAATCAACGAATGTCTTCGCGATGCCACCTGGTTCCCCATTAGTATAGTAAAAGGTTGGCCGCCAGTAGGGGTATGAGTGGTTTTGCACCGTCTGAATCGACGGGGTCGCGCCATCAATCGAGACCACTTTCACCCCACCAGCTTTGGTATAGGCCATGCCCACGTAGCCGATACCCGCAGGATTCCGACCTACTTCCGACGCGATCTGCTCGTTACCGGCCATTTTTTGCGATCCCGGAGCATAATCGCGCTTTTTCATCGCCAGTTCCTTGAAGTCTGAGTAAGTGCCGGAGGATGTGTTCCGAGTGTAGATGGAGATCTTTCCGCCCGAACCTCCAACCGCACTCCAATCCGATACTTCGCCGGTAAAGATTTGCTCTACCTGCTTCTTGGTTAACGACTTCACCGGGTTATTTGCATTTACGATCACGGCTATGCCATCGTATGCCACGATAGTCGGCTTCATGTTAACGCCCTTGGCCGCTGCCGCGCCTATTTCTGATGACTTGACGCGGCGACTGGACATTCCAATCTGCGCGGTGCCGTCAATGATCGCCGCGATTCCAGTAGTGGAACCTTCTGCTGCGATGTCGAAGGTAGTGCCGGGATGCTGCGCCTTAAACTGTTCGGCTAGCTGCGGCACAAGCTTTGCCCCGAGAGTATCGGAACCTTTAATGACAAGACGGTCCGCCTGGGCGGCGCCTGCAATCGCAACAGTAGTTATTAAACTTAAGTAGATTGATTTCATTTCGTGTTAGTTGACCGGATTAAAACTTCACATTCAAGTCGGCTTGAAAAATTTGGTACTTATCTAGTGTCGCTCAAGGCGTAGCCGGCTTGGACGACCACTCCTTCGATGTTCACCCGGCTATCGAAGAAGTCGGAGTCAACAAGGTTTGGATCGAGTGAAAATTGCTCCGTGTGCTGCCAGAAGGCCTGCAATTGCCAATCATGCTTGGCTTTGAGCTGCCCGATGCCCGCCCCAATTTGATAGGCGTAACGCTGATCTCCCTTGCCCGGGAAACCAGCGGCCTTGGCGCGATCGTCGCCCTCGAAGTTAACGGCAAAGTCGCCAAAGATGCGGACCGGGAGTTCCCCGATTTTCCAACCGATCTCCATCGGCATATCGAAAACCAGAAGGCTGTTGATACCTACCTGGTTCGTGCTGAGGGAATCACTATTGGAAAGAGCCGGGTCGCCGCCTACATAATGTCCGTTAAAGGTATCGCCATTTCCGGTATAGTTATAGAGGGTTGGGGCGAGTTGCGCGTAAAGGTTGTTCGGAAAAGTGAACCTCGCGCCTACCTGCCACGCTAGCAGCCAGGCGTCGGTAGTTGGCACGAGTTTGCCACCGGACGTTCTCGGCGCCCCGATCGGGTTCTCCGGGTTAACGTCGTCGTAGATAAACTGTGCAAAATTCGCGAAAACATCGACTTTCAACTTCCACGGCTCTGAGGTCTTGGTAATCGCAAGATTTTTACTATCTTTGGCGTAGGACTGTTGAGCCTGTTCCACACCTCCACCCCCGAAATTAAAGGTGAAAGTGTGCTTCCACTGTTCCGCCGTCCCTTCTGGATTAATGTCGGCGTCCCATGTCATCAGGGTGGTGACAAGCGGATTCGGCATCTTCCCGCCGGTCAGGGTGATGTCTTTAAACCCACGATAACCCAGGTAAGCCTGACCGACGTTGATACCGTCGCTGTTCTTGGCAAACGGACCATTGAATGTCGTGGTGGTGCCACTCGTAGTTGAAGTATCGTCTCCGAAAGTCACGTTGGTGGAACGCGGATTTTGACTGGTTTCCAGCCGGATACCAAAGAACCAGTCGTCCGCCAGAACGCCGCGCAGCCCAATGCGCAAACGATAGCGTTCGCGTTTGCGCTCTTGCCAGTCGTTGGGCGGGGATACGTCACCCGCTGTCCGCCCACCACGGTATTCGTAGCGCAATCGCGCGTCGCCATAGAGTTCCAGCTCCGTGATTGGCGCGGACAGTTTCCATTTGCCCGCCGAAGTCGCTGCACTCTCTTT
>WNFY01009178.1_pt1 | contig 11713 bp, 15 predicted proteins | sample 5400091 | NCBI WGS metagenome assembly WNFY01 (sample SAMN13153364, study PRJNA577476) | soil metagenome | isolation source: 60 cm soil or saprolite under grassland replicate 1 | place: USA:California | collected 2016-06-15 | reverse complement strand
AGTTTTAGTTCCGGGTCCCGGAATATCAATTTTAAAATAATCACCTGTTTGTGCATCACGTTCTATTTTATCGCCTTCTGCACTGGTAAGTGTAAAAGAAGCAGATATATCGCCGCTTATTTCTTTCCATGAGTTGACAGACAATAATCTTTTTTTGGCTTCATTAAAAATCTGTTTTGCCTGCTCTTCATTTTTCGGCTTTATCTTCTCTATAATATTTGATTGATTACCTTCTTTCTGTTGGGGAATTATATCACGGGCGCTGCTTGCCATAGCTAAAATTTTTAATTTCTTAGTTGCATGTTCCGCATTGGCTATGTCCGCTTTAGAGCGACCACACCATTAATCAAAACTTATATAGTTGCGGATTCCGCATTTTTATCTATTTGCGCACTGATCTGATGATTGCACCATTCAATAAGTTCATCTTCTATAATCGCTGCGCTGTTTTCATCCTGCAGCCATGCTCTTGTTCCATTAACTTTATTTAAAAAGAAGGATTGTAATCCAAGCGTTGGATGTAATAACACCACAAGATATCTTCCGGTGCTCTCATAATTTTCACGCTCAACAATTACTTCAGGATGAAAACTTGCATAAAATTTTTTATTGCCATGTATATAGGTTCTCGTAAATATACCCTGTGTATAATTGATCATTTTGAAAGGTTTTTAAGAAATTAAAAAGATTATTTTTTAATAATTGATTATACTATAGTCTAAGCTTTATCTTCAGATTTATATTATCAACCGATATAAAAATCATTCCAGAAAAAATAACTTCTTTTCACTTTAATAATCTATTATTTTATTTATCAAATCTATTTATTTTATTTATCACAAAAAGAATATCGGATAAGGTTTGATCATATAAATTTTTAAAAATTGATATTAACTGAAAATGTTAGTGGAATTATTTCTACAAATTCCTGTGACAATTTACATTAACATATTTACCGTCAAAATGGTATGATATTTATACTATTACAGGTATTGCTCATCTAAAAATTTAATCTTATGGTACGTAATGATGCCTTAATTGATGTCTTAAATGATTTAGTTCAAATTAACAATGACCGCATCGCCGGATATGAAAAAGCTATAAAAGACAGTAAGCCGGAAGATAGCGCTTTTCATTCCATGTTCAGAAGAATGATAGATGAAAGTAGTCAATATAAAAGGGAACTGATAGGTGCAATAAATACACTGGGTGGAGAAGCAGATATAAGAAGCACCACTGCTTCAGGAAAAGTATACCGTGTGTGGATGGATGTTAAGTCCACATTCACAGGAAGATCCGATCTTTCTGTTTTAGAGCTTTGCGAATTCGGTGAAGATGCTGCACAAAAAGCATATGACGAAGCACTTAAATCGGATGTTGAAATGCCCGCAAAAATCCGGGAGATTATTGTAAATCAGAAAGGACAATTGAGGAATGCCCATGATACAATTAAAAGGCAAAGAGATTTGCATGCTGCAGCACATTGATGACATTGATTTATGAGGCAAAAGAATCACCCTGCTATTTTTTATGGCGGGGTGATTCTTTTTGATTGCAAGTTGCAAGATTAAAGATTGCAGCATTAGATAGTTATTCAAAGAAATTCGTTTGGAGGAAAACTACAAACATTTTAATTAATAAGTACGGTTGCCAAGAAAATGCATCAAAGAATATTTCAGTGATATGTCCACTTTTAAACAACTCATTCGTCATTAAAATATTTTCAATTAAAAGAAGAAAATATTATGACAACAAAAGAACTTCTTGAAACCTACTATGAAGGTTTTGCACAAAAGGAGGATTGGGATTCGGTTCTTTCTGATGACTTCAAATTTGTTGATGGAGATATGAAAAAGACAACTCCCATTGTAGGCAAGGCGGCATAATTGAAGTTATCAAAAGATCCTCTCAATTATTTAAAACTATGCGGGTTAAAGAGATGAAGGAGGATGAGAGGGCTTGTGCGATTGCAAACTATGATTATGTATTTCCCAACGACAAAAGTATCAATGGCGATGTCGCTGAGATTTGGAAAGTAAAAGATGAAAAGCTTGATGCGCTTACTATATTTTTTGATACGCACACTTTTCATATTCTTTTAGGAAAAATAAAATCAGTTGTCAAATTATGGCTTACAATGAAAAATTGACAAACAGGGTGAGGTCCGCACTTGCACATTTACCAGAAGTAGAAGAAAAGAAAATGTTTCGTGGTGTGACATTTATGGTAGATGGAAAAATGTGTATCAGTGTTGGCGATAATAGAATAATGTGCCGCATTGACCCTGCTATTCATGAAGAATTAATTCAAAATAAAGGTTGCCGGACTGTGGAAATGAAAGGAAGGGAATACAAGGGATATGTTTATGTAAATGAAGATGCAATCAAAACAAAAAAAGATTTTGACTACTGGATTGAACTTTCTCTTGACTTTAATAAAAAAGCAAAAGCAGCACCTAAAAAAAAGACGAAATAAATTTTGGGAGATGAACTTCAATGAGCGATTGCACATTCAAACAATCCGAAAAAATTTTTATTTAAGTTTTGTGTGTAGTTCTTCCTCCAGCATCGTACAAGTGAGTGACACAACGAATGATGATTAGTATTATGAAGATTCCCCAAAAAAAATTAAAGCAAAATTCTTACGTTTGCCCTCTCACGTTTCACGATTAATTATTACCTGCTGTTTAATTCCCTGTACAAATTCATTTTATTATAAAGTGTGCGCCTGTCAATCTTCAGCATTTTTGCGGCTTTACTTTTATTGAAATTGCATTTGGCCAATGTTTTTAAAATGAGCTTGTACTCCATATCTATCATCGCTCCTTTTAAAGTAGTTGCAGTTGAGGATACATTTTTTTCTTCTGTAAACGGCATTTCCTGCGGTGGAAATGAATAAGATGTCGTCGCAGTATTTACCAGCTCTTCTTCAGGAATTAATCTTTCATAGTTACAAATTTCAAAAGGAAGAAAACGTGCTTCAATATATTCTCCGTCAGCAAGCAGCGCTGTTCTTTTCACTACATTTTTCAATTCCCTGAGATTTCCATACCAGGGATAATTTTTAAAAATATTTTCTACTTCCGGAGTAAAACCTTTTATCTCTTTGTGCAAAGTTTTATTTGCTTTTTCTAAAAAATGTGTTGCAAAAAGCATGATATCTTCCTTGCGCTCTCTTAAAGGCGGCACTTTAATGGTAAACTCATTCAGGCGATGAAACAAATCTTCCCTGAATTTTCCTTTTTGTGAAGCGCTCCATAATTCTTCATTGCTGGCAATTATAAGTCTTACATCCAAATTAATATCTGCAGTGCCGCCTACGCGACGCATTTTTCTTTCCTGTATCACCCTTAATAAAGAAACCTGTATATCATAAGAAAGATTGCCAATTTCATCAAGAAACAAAGTGCCTTTATTTGCTATTTCGAAGCTTCCAATTTTTTGATTAACAGCGCCGGTAAAAGCGCCTTTTTCATGACCAAATAATTCACTTGCAGCAAGCTCTTTTGAGAGCGCTCCGCAATCTATTGCAACAAAGGGATAACTTTTTCGTTTGCTTCTTTTGTGTATCTCCTGTGCAATTGCTTCTTTACCACTCCCGCTTTCACCATATAAAATAACACTATAATCGGTAGGTGCAACAAGGAGCATTTGTTCCATTATCATTTGAAAATCTTTACTATGCCCTGAAATATAATCAGAGTCAGCACTAAACAATTCTTCATTTACTTCCTCACGCACAGATACCGGTTTTACGGGCGGCTTTTCACTTTCCACTTTATCATTTAATGCATTGTTGATGGTTGACAGCATTTCTTCAGGAATCAACGGCTTCAGTATATAATCATAGGCCCCAAGCTTCATAATATTTACAGCAGTTTTTAAATCATTATATCCTGTAATAATGATGACAGGCAGCCTGGGATACAGTTCATTTGTTCTCAAAAGAATATCTTTTCCATCTCCTTTTTCTAAACGCAAGTCACAAAGCACGAGGTCAAAATCGCGAATATCATCAAGGTATTCAATTGCTTTTTTTGCTCTAGTTGTTGTTACTACAGTAAATCCATGTTTCGTTAAAAATTTCTGCAGTAAATCACACGTGTTTATGTCATCATCAATAACTAATAGCTTGGTCATACAGGCACATTTTAGATATTATATTGATATTGGATTTTATTTTTATTGCCATAAAGCTCTCATCTGAGCGGTAGGTATTCGTAAAAGTTCCCGATACTTGGCTACAGTGCGCCTTGCAATAATATAGCCACGCTGAGCAAGCTTTTTTACAAGCTGCTGATCAGTAAACGGAGATTTTTTATCTTCTGCTACAATTATTTCCTCAAGAGCATTTTTGATTACATGATTGCTTACAATACAACCTTCCACAGTAGGAATCCCTTCGTTAAAAAGATCTTTCAGCAGTATTAAACCAAAAGGAGTTGATACATACTTATTGCTTGTAATTCGCGATATGGATGAAATATCCATTTGAACAACCTGTGCAATATCCTTCAGTATCATCGGTTTTAAAAAGCCAATATCACCTTCAAGAAAATAATCATGCTGCCATTCTGCAATTGCTTTCATAATCTTCAGCATGGAAGATTCTCTTTGCTGAATTGCTGATACAAACCATTTGGCTGCCGTTATTTTACTTTTTATATATTGTTGAGTAGCCCTGTCTGATTGTTTACCATTTTTGTTATTTATGGTATCAAGCCAGTCGTAATTAATGGTTAATGATCCTGCGCTGGAGCGGTACAGGGAAACATTTATTTCATCCACGTCCATCGTTAAAATAAAATCAGGAATAATATAGCCATTTGAAAAAGATTGGTCCTGTGCAGCAATTACCGGGTGCATATTCAAAGAACCGATCAGCCTCAAAATATTTTTTAGTTGTACTTCATTCAGTTGCAATGTTTCTCTTATGCGTGCCATATTCCTGTTTTTGAGATCGGCGTAGTAATTCTTTAACAGGTCTATTGCTTTTTGCACTTCGAAGTTTGGAGGCAATCTTTTTAATTGCAGGATAAGACATTCACAAACATTCTTCGCACCAATGCCGGGTGGTTCAAGCTCCTGGATAAAACGCAACATCTTTTCAATTTCATCTGCATTTACCCAGCGATTATATTTAAAAGAAAAATTTTCAGCAAGCACATCGGGATCTTCTGTAAGAAAACCTTTTTCATCCATTGAGTCTACAATATAATCAGCCATTTTTAAATCATCTTCTGATGCTAATATAAACCTGTACTGATCTTTTAAATTTTCCTGAAAGGAATCGCCTTGTATAAATGGCTTTTCTGAATAAATTTCTTTATTAAGATAATTGGAATAGATAATTTTTGCATCTGCAAGATCATCCTGCAGGTAGTCTTCCCAATCCCGGTAGTCATCTTCTGTTTTGGTAGCAGATATATTTTCTCCATCCGCATTTTCAGCAGGCTCTTCGTTTACTTCCTCGAGACAAGGATTCTCCTCCAGTTCCTCTTTTATTTTTTGATTTAATTCCAGTGTGTTTAAGTGAAATAAATTAAGCAATTGAATTTGCTGGGGTAATATTCTTAATTGCTGCTTTTGAATGTTAGACTGGTGTATCATGGTTAGCAATTTTTTACCCGTTTAGCTATTTAATAAATGCAATGCAATAGCTATTTGGTAAGATTCTTATCATTGTGAAAATTCTGCAATCATTTTTAAATTTTACAAAAACTACGCCACGGTTTAACTGTGAAAAGTATTGCCCAATATCCCTGTGTATTGATTTTTTCTTTTTCCAGGGAGTTTCAAAAGCAAAAACAGGCATGAAATTTTCAAGACATAAAGTGTTTATAAATGGAAATTTTCTTTCCATTTACATATAAACAGGCTGAAAAAAATTTATCACTATTAAATCTAATCTTATGTTACGCTGGACCGTTATTTTCCTGATCGTGGCAATTGTTGCCGCTATTTTTGGATTTACAGGAATTGCAGCAGGAGCTGCTGAAATAGCTAAAATAATTTTTTACATTTTTCTGGTTTTGTTTGTTTTGTCCCTGATATTTGGAAGAGGAACTCCGCCGGCGGAGTGAATGCCCGCACTTTCAAAACAGATTATCAAAAGAGAGTTATTGAATTCACTCTTTAAAAAAAGAGCGGGATAAGTGAATAAAATTGGTTTAAACTATTAATAAGGCCGATGGTTTACTATTGGCCTTTATGTTACTCTCTCTTAGCAGCGCGAAAGAAGATGCTTCCCTTAAATTTCTTACTCATTATTTTCACACTCTTAATGCATTCTAACCAAAATGAACTTTGAAAAAGAGCTTGTGTGTATACAGATTATTCGGATAAACTATAAAATCTTAAACCGTTATAAAAATAACCATATCAGGAATATTGTTCATTTGATTTCTCATTGAAACTAAATACACTATATTTTTGGCTGAATTAAAAAGCATATCCGGTTTGAAAAAAATGAGATGCATACGCTAAAAAGAAATACATTTATTATATGAATTCTATGAAAAAATTTTATATTCTGATCGCTGAAGACGATGCAGATGACCGCTTCCTCTTAAAAACCGCCTTTGAAGAAAGTGGCTACAAGAATACACTTAAGTTTGTTGAAAATGGAGTTGAATTAATCAGGCATTTAAAAGAAGTTATTGAACGTAAAACCAGTGATGAATTTCCTGCTTTTATATTACTCGATCTTAACATGCCCAAAAAAGACGGACGTGAAGCGCTGAAAGAAATAAAAGAAAATAAACTTCTTAAAAAAATTCCTGTCGTTGTTTTTACTACTACAAAAAATGAAAGTGAAATAAGCAGATGTTATGAATTAGGTGCTAACAGTTATGTGGTAAAGCCCCTCGTTTTTGATGAACTGGTAAATATTATCCAGGGTTTATATTCTTACTGGTTTAAAATTTCTTCCATTGCTGTTTAAACGAATTGCTCAATACTTGCTTTGTTTGCGCTCATCATTTTTACGATATAATCTTAAATGCACACAAATATATTAAAAAGACGGCTTTTATGCCGTCTTTTTAATTTGTTAACCCTTCAATTTCAATCTACATCATTTTATTTCTTAGCGCTTCAAGCTGGCGTAAATGGTCAGAGACTATCGGTAAAGATTTACTGATTAAATTTTTAATGTCAGCATTTTGAGTTTTGCCTAACTCAGCTTTAAATTCATTTATTGTTTTTGTGTGACCCATTATCATATCACTTACCCATTTCCTGTCAAATTCGTTGCCGCTTAAATTATTATAAGCCATTGCCTTATTATTATTCGTTGCCGTGGAATCATTCCTATTCATTTGATTGCCGCCGGTATTTAATTTTTCCAATTCCTGCAGTAATTGCTGATGATCATTTATTAAGCGCTGTGCAAGAGATTGTATTTGCGGGTTAGTTGATTTTTGCATCGCCAATTGCGCCATCATAATTTCTTCCCTGTTTGCCCTGATTGCATTTGAAACAAATGACGTGTCTTCTGCAAATACAAAAGAGCCGGCAACCGATATTTCTTCTCTGGCAGCTATAGCTTCTATATAAGCTCCTACACCCTGCAATTGAGTACACTTATTATTTCTATGACCGGTATTCCAGTTGAAAGCTAAAATGACCAAAGCTGTTAAGAGAATTGTGCTTTTCATATAATTTAAATTTAAGCATTAACTAATTCAATAAAGCCGGTTAAAAAGCATATATAATAACAGCATAAAAGTTTATACCACCGTTTATGTCAATTGGTATTCAAAAGAACACATCTTTATTGTGAAAATAATTTTACAATTTTTATCAGAAAGGAATATCCCAAATACAATAGCCAGATATTTTTTAAACATCTGGCTATCGCAATATTTAACCTTATGGTTTGATTTATTATTATTCTTCTTCCCCATCCTCGTTTTCAAGGCTTGCTTCGTAATTAATGCTATTTTCAGCAATGTGGGTTAATTTTTCATCGGCTTCTTTTTCTTCATTAAGTGTTGGTACCAGTATATCGGCTATATCGTTGTACCCTAAAGTTTTTGCTAATTGAATTAAGCCGCCGTAGGTAGCAATTTCGTAATGTTCTATTTTTTGAGCAGACATAATTACGCCTACATCTCTTGTAGAAGTGCCGGCTTCTGTTTCGTCAATAACTCTCTGACCTTCTGTTGTAAGTCCTTCCATAGCGTCACATTTTTTTGCCTGTGCTTTTTTGTCCAGTGTTTCAAATACCTGCTCCAAACGTGAAACATGTTCCATGGTAAGTGCGAGATGATCACCAATTGCCTGTTTTAATTCTTCTGAGTTGGCTGCCTTTTGCATTTTTGGCAATGATTTTACCAAATGTTTTTCAGCCCAGTAAATGTCTTTTAATTCATCCACAAAAAAATCACTTAGCATTGAATCTTCAATACCTGTACCTGACGCTGCAGTAGCATTTTTAGGCGTTGTTCTTTTTGTGCTGCCCCTGGAAGCAGTAGAAGAAGTGGTATTCTTTTTTGAGGAGGTTGACTTTTCCATATGAAATTATTTTTTGTTAGCAATGTTTTATCAGCAATAATTATTATGCCAAACTCAGTTCATTTTTATTCATGATAAAACATAAAATTTTTCAGATTTTACCTATATCATTTGCATAAATCAGAACAAGAGAATGGCAGGGTTTTTAGCATCAGTTAATTCAACTTGTGGTGTTTTATTTTGTCTTGAAAAGCAGTATCACAAGAAACAGATTAACAGGAAAAAGAAAAATGATTAAAGACGCATGATGGCCGGAGTAAATAATTTTTTTCGTGAAAAATTTGAATTAAAAAAAATTTGCTTGCTGATGGGAGAATATTCCACACAATCAAAAAGAATGAATGTAGATATACATCCACAGCGCAAATACTTTTCCTTTGCATTCAATAAGGCATTTAATTGCCAAAACGTAGAAACAATTAAATAAAATTCAGAAACATGATCACTGCACCACTCGACGGACTTTCTATAAATATTCCTGACACAGGCAAACCACGTGTAGTAATCATTGGCGCTGGTTTTGGCGGATTAAACACAGCGGAAAAATTAAGCAGTAAAGATTTCCAGATAGTATTGCTCGATAAACGCAACTATCATACTTTTCAACCTTTATTATACCAGGTAGCTACTGCGGGGTTGCAGCCCGATTCAATTGCAGCCCCGTTGCGCAATGCATTTAACCACAAAAAGGATTTTCATTTCCGCATGCTGAGAGCTTTATCAGTTAATTCTGATACAAACACAATTTCAACAATAGCCGGCGATTTAAAATATGATTACCTCGTAATTGCAAATGGAATGAAGACAAATTTTTTTGGAAATGAGCAGATAGAAAAATATGCGCTTCCACTAAAGTCTGTTCCTGATGCATTAAATCTTCGAAGCCAGATAATGCAGATTATGGAACTCGCTAACATGACCACTGATCCGCTTGTTAGAGAAAAAATAATGACAATTGTTATTGCAGGTGCCGGGCCTACAGGAGTTGAAATAGCGGGTGCTTTATCTGAATTAAGAAAACATGTATTGCCCAAAGATTATCCCGGACTTGATTTCTCTGAAATGAAAATATATATAATTGAAGGCGCTGGTCGCATACTGCCGCCTATGTCGCTTAAGTCAAGTGAAAGAGCACAACGTTATCTTGAAAAAATGGGTATTATTCTCAAACCAAAAGCTTTGGTAGAATCTTATGATGGGCAAAATGTTACTTTAAAAGGTGGCGAAAAAATTCCTACTTACACAGTTATATGGTCTGCAGGTGTTAAGGGCGATGTGATGCAAGGCTTAAAACCTGAATGGGCAGAGCGTGGCAGGCTGCTTACTGATGAGTATTGCAAAGTAAAAGGCAGCAATAATATTTTTGCTATCGGCGATATTGCTTTAATGAAAACAGATAAATATCCAACGGGCCATCCGGGTGTTGCACAGCCTGCCATACAAATGGGCAAATATTTGGGTAAGCATTTAATAGATTTTCATAACCAAAAACCTGTAAAGCCTTTTAAGTATTTTGATAAAGGCTCCCTGGCAACTATCGGCCGTGGCAAGGCTGTAGCCGATCTTCCGCACAATTTAAGTTTTGGTGGAAGACCTGCCTGGTGGATATGGCTCTTCATTCATATTTCATTTTTAATAAGCTTCCGCAATAAGATTCTAGTCATGACGAACTGGATCTGGAATTATTTTACTTACGATAAAGGCAACCGTTTAATCATCCGCCCTTATATAAGAAAAGGCGATGTTATTACAAAGCAAATGTTTGTATTGAATGAAACGGAGTAGTTATGCTGGAGGTTGCAAGTTGGAGATTTCATTGAAAGTTAAATGCTGCTTGCCTATTGCTTTTTGTCTATTGCCAATTGATTTTTTATGCACCGAGCTTCATTGCTACTATGATTCTTTCGTTGTGTCACTCACTTTTACGCTTTGTTCTTTAATCACCACTCACCATTTATAAACTAACTTTAAATATTAAGTTATTTATCACACCTTAGATGCACCAATTTTAAAAACTAACGCATGAAAAAACTCATCACCCTTGCTATTATCCTTTTGACTATACAAAATGCATTTGCGCAAACACTTGACAGCACTGCAATTCGCAGAATTGGGGATTATGGAAAACTTTGGTGTGGTTTAAATTTGTTTCATCCTGAAATGGCTTATAATAAAATCAATGCAGACAGCCTGTTTACCGACAATATTGATGGCTTGCTAAAAGATCCTTCTGCTGCATCTTTTAAAAATGCAGTACAAAAAATGATTGATCATTTGCATGATCCTTATACGACGATTGAAAACAATAATAAAAATGCTCATGATACAATTAATATTCCACCCAGGCAGCATTTAAAGTGGCTGGATGTTATTTGATACATTAAAAAATGCACATGACATTATTATAGACTTTCGGAAAACACACTCCAACATTGATGAGGATGCTGCATATTATGAACAAGGATTTATGAAGCAATTGATCAGCTATTTAACGGATCATTCGTTAGATTATCCTTCTAACAGAACCCGTATTCATTATGGTCATGAATCAGAGACCTTCGACATACCATTTTATTTCCAGGGATGGTTTTTGCAAAACGGAACTTTAATTAATTCAAGCTCTAAATCTATCCACAAACCTGTTTGCCTGATCGTAAACAAGTTTAATAATACTATCAGCAATTCAATAGCTGCTATGCAAAATGAACACATCGCGAAAGTATTGGCTGATGATGGTCTTGGCAATTTTGAATCGTATAATACCTACAAAATGAAACTTGCTGATAGCGTTAAGGTGACTATTCGCTTAAGTGAAATAATTTATACAGATGGCAGTAAAATATTTTCACCGGACGTAATTATCAAGCGTGATAATCCTAATACAGATGACACATTGATCCACACCGCTATTCATTTATTAAAATCGGACAATGAAAATAGAAGGACAACAAACCAGCAGTTACAGAATTATTTTGTGAGCAGTAAAGTGGAAGGGTATGACAGCCTTATCTACCCGCCTCCATCACTCAGGTTGCTGGGACTAATGCGGTACTGGAGTGCTATCAATTATTTCTGCCCAAACAAAGATCGCATTACAAAAAACTGGGACAGCGTTTTATATGAGTATGTTCCCAAATTTATACAGGCAAAAGACTCGCTTGAATATTTTCTTACAGTTGCCCGTTTAATTAAAGAAA
>WNFY01007517.1_pt1 | contig 11716 bp, 6 predicted proteins | sample 5400091 | NCBI WGS metagenome assembly WNFY01 (sample SAMN13153364, study PRJNA577476) | soil metagenome | isolation source: 60 cm soil or saprolite under grassland replicate 1 | place: USA:California | collected 2016-06-15 | reverse complement strand
AGAATAAGAACAAGTATTCTATTTGTCAAGTAAGCAGCTGTGTGAAGTTCATCACAAACATCTGCCTTTTAATAACGATTCTGTAGTGAGCAACGATATTCAGACCAATTTTAGAGGGACTTTCGGGGTCGGTTTGAAGGGTTGTGTTGCAAAAAAATCCCCATGGAACGCAACGAGCGTGAAGGTTCTCCTTCTTGCTCAGCTTAATACTACAGTAACACTTAGCCAAGGATGCTCAATGCAAAACGACTTCACAGGCCAGGTTGGAAAAACAGCTTATAGAACAGCAATCAGCCTCTGGAGCCACCTCACCTTTTAAGTGTCGCTGTAGTATTAAGCTGCCACTCCAAACAGGCTGGCGATTTGTGGCAGCAAGGAGGCAGATTTGCGCTTGTCGTGCTACTGACGCAAACTGGCTACGTCTCATTCTAGCTGCGCCTAATTTAAAAAAGCTCACTTCTGATTCTTTGACTCTTGGTTCCATTGCAGGGCTTTTCGGTTTACCCGAAAGTCCCGAAAGAGGGAAAAAAGAAGCCATTGCTTGCTAGAATAGGAAGATCTTAAAACCCCTAAGAAAGCGAGGAATGACTTGGATGTACCTTAACACATTCGACGAAGTGGAACAAAGTGGGCAAGAGTCTGTGGCCATACATGCGGCATCATTGTACAGCGAATTCGAAAAGGTGAAGGACGGGCGTGGAAAGAAAGGGAAGCGTTATCCTCTCTCACTGATTTTAACCTTACTCCTGCTGGGGAAAATGGCAGGAGAAACCACCATCAATGGGATAGTGGATTGGATCAAAGAGAGGAAAGGGTCGCTCAAACGGCAATTAAATTGGCCAAAGCGATTTCCCGTCAATTCGACCTATAGCTATGCCTTAGCTCATTGTGACGGGCAAGAGGTGGCCAAAGCGATAGCGCAGGTGATCTTAAAGGCCAGAGCAGTAGAGGAATGTGGGACAGAACCCAGTCGATTACTGGCATCCACTGAAACTGGGGAGAAGCTGGTTCATACGGCAATGGATGGGAAAGTGTTACGTGGGACGCTGGGTCATACCAAAGAAGAACAGCCATCAGTGCATCTGTTGTCGCTCTATGAGTGTGAAAGTGGCATTGTCATCGCGCAAGAAGCCGTCAAGAGCAAGGAAAATGAGATCACCGCAGCAACGGCGTTATTACACCCATTGCTGGTAAAAGGGAGAATCATCAGTGCCGATGCGATGCATACGCAAAAAGCATGGTGTGCAGGGGTCGATGCCTATGATGGATATTACCTATTAGTCGCGAAAAAGAACCAGCCTGGAGTGCGTCAAGATGTACTTGATTTTTTTGCGGATAAGGAGCTTGACCAGGGGGAATGGGACTATCACAAACAGGTCCAAAAAGGGCATGGACGACAAGAAGTGCGAGAAATCTGGACAAGTACGCAGATGAACGAATGGTTTGAGAAAGAATGGGCTGGGATTGCACAAATCTTCGTCATCCGCAGATACGTCAAACAAGGGGAACAAGAGCGGGAGGAGATGGTCTCTGGTTTTACCAATCTCCCCAGAAAGAAAGCCAAAGCGAAGCGTCTGCTGGAGTTGAATCAAAAGCACTGGAGGATTGAGAATCGATTACATTATCGGCGTGATGTGACCCTGGGGGAAGATGCTTGTCAAGTTCGTGTGAAGGGTGCTCCACAAGCATTAGCTGCATTAAATGGGGGAATACTGGCGTTCATGGATTGGTTGGGCGTGAGCAACGTCGCTTCCCAGATGCGGCATTTTTGTGCATACCCCCAAGAAGCGCTACAATTGTTGCTTGGCAGGCTCTCGCGGTAGGACGGGTAAACCGAAAAGCCCTGGTTCCATTGTGTTCAAAGTTGTAACCCCCAACGTACTCTGCTATACTTTCCTAATAGTAAAGCGTTACTTATAGTTATTTCTCTCATTACTAACAATAGGGGGATATACAGGGCATTATGTTCGAAGATCTGCTAAAAACTTTTACTAATCGGCGTGAAGCAATTGCGCTCTTTGAGCGAATCCGGCAGCGCGATTCTCATCAATCGTCCTGGCCACTCCTTCCAATTTTGACATTTATTGCTCCAGGTGGTAGCGGTAAAAGTACCCTCATCGAATATCTCATTTCGGGGCTTTGATCTAGGAGCATCTATCGCCTTCAATGCTCCTTTAGGAAGCCAACTGCCTCACCCCGACAAGGATGCGGTTCGAGAGAGCCTCAAATTCGCGTTGCCCGTGTTTGGCTCCATCAATAAGATGGGCAATGCGCTCGGGAACATTTATCCGTACATTCCACCACTCTTAGTAGGAGTAAAATGGGCAGAACAGTTGGCCTGGAGGATACAACCATTACAACAATTGCTGCTCCAGCTGGAGCATGCACCTAGCTGGCAGTGGTATCAGACGCAAGAGGCAGACATTGGATTGTACACAAATGCTGGCATCCGTGATGTACTGTTGCGCCTGCATGCGTTGAGTGTATCAAATCGCCCAGGGAAAGAAGGAAGAAATTATTTAGTAAATCATATCCTGCCTGCTGCTTTTCTGGCAGATCTCCGCGATGCACTTGATGGTTCCAATAGTCCGAGGACCTGGAATGCTTCAACCAATATTGTCCTCTTCCTCGATGGCTTTGATGCTCTATTGCAGAGTGCTCACGCAACTGGTATCCATTTGCTTGAAGTGCTGGCTTGTACTGAGCATCGTAAACGCGGAGGAACCGATCCACTACTCCTTGTGGTTGGCAGCCGGGAAAGGCTGCTTGAACTGACTGGGACAGAACAGCATTTCGCTCAGAATCCATCATTTGAACAACAGACTAATGTAGAGAATGATGTGAATGCGAGAGAAGAGGCAGACGAACGCTATGTGCGCTGGTCTCGGCAACTTCCGAGTGAGGCACGCTATTTACGGTTGAGCGATCTCTATTTGCCATATTGGCTGCACGATTTTGGTCTAGAAGACACCCGCCACTTTCTCGCGCAGCTTGATAGGCAAGAGCAAACAGTAGTATTTGCAGATGAGGCGTTGGTTCATTCCATACATTATGCAACACATGGCCACCCACTTTACCTGTCCCTGGCTGCTGCCGCTGTTCTTGAGGCCCGAGCCCGTAGCCAGCACCTGACTCATGAAAATTTTGAACAAGCACCAGTACCCCGGCTCTGGGATTTAGCACCAGGGCACGAAGATGAACGTATTGGAGACTATCTACTCGACCTCTTCTTGCGTCAGCTCTCTCCAACTGAGCGCAACGAACTCATCTTCTGTGCAGCACCTCGCTTTCTCGATGCTGCCATCGTGCAAACCGTCCTGCAACTACCGAACAATGTAGAAGCGAGAGGACGCTGGGATCATTATCATCGACTTACTTTTGTTCGCGCTCTAGATGATGAGCGTATCATTTTGCACCCTATCGTGCGTACCCTGCTATTACGGCGTTTACCTTCAGACAGGAGAGACACAAGCGATTATCACCGGGTACATACTCGATTGAGAGAGTATTTCCATAATCAGGCTCAAATGCAGATTGCAGGGCAGAGAAGGGCTGAGCAACAGGCCCAAGTCGAGGAGGCCTACCATGCGCTGGCATTGGGAGACCCTGAGCTCGCCGTCAGCCTCGGTATCTTCGCGCAACGCGAACATCTCACCACGTGGGAACCGCTGCTTGAGGCAATTGAACAAGCACCCACCGGCCTCATTTCTCCTGGTAGTGAACAATGGGCCTATGAAGCATTACGTCTAGCAAATCAGCACCATTACATATCTGATTGTGTGACTGCAATCGTCCTCTATGAGTCGCTTCTTTCGGCTTCTGATGAGGCTACACTCGAATTTGCTAACATACAAAACAACCTCGGTCTGGCCTATAACAGTTTGCCAGGAGGAGATCGACAAGCAAACCTTGAAAAGGCGATAAACTGCTACCAACAAGCTTTGCAGGTCTATACCAGGGACGCTTTCCCTTCCAACTGGGCAAAGGTACAACGCGATCTTGGCGTAGTCTATCGCAATTTACCAGGTAGCGATCAGCAAGAGAACCTGAAGAAGGCAATAAATCATTATAATACCGCCTTACAAGTCTACTCTCGAGATACTTTCCCTCTAGATTGGGCGATAACACAGAACAACCTGGGTGTGGCCTATAGCGACTTACAATTCGAGGACCGAGAAGCAAACCTGAAGAAAGCGATAGAAAGCTATGAATTAGCCATGCAAGTCTACTCTCGAGATGCTTTCCCTGTGGATTGGGCAGGAACACAAAATAACTTGTGTCTAGCCTATACGAGTTTGCCTGGAGAAAATCGAGAAGCAAATATGGAGAAGGCGATAGAGTATTGCAAGGCTGCCTTGCAGGTTTATACTCGTGAGGATTATCCTCTAGATTGGGCGATGGCACAAAACAACCTTGGTAAGGCATATGCCAGCGTGACCACCGGAGATCGACAAGCAAACCTGGAGAAAGCGATCGGCTGTTTTCAGGCAGTATTACAAATCTGCGCTCGTGAGGCCTTTCCTGTGGAATGGGCAAGAACTCAAATCAATCTCGGTAATGCTTATAGTGACTTGCTAAAAGGTGATCGCAAAGCAAACCTGAAGAAGGCGATAGAGTGCTACGAGGAAGCACTGCAAATCCTCACACTCAAGGACTTTCCAGTAGATTGGGCGAAAGCTCAAAACAACTTGGGTGCATCCTACATCACTTACATTGACTTACCAGAGGAAGATCGACAAGTTAAGCTGGAGAAGGCAATGAGATGTCTTGAGAATACCTTGCAGGTCTACACTCAAGAACATTTTCCTATAGATTGGGCTATGGCGCAGATGAACTTGGGCATTGTCTATATCCACTTAGAGCAGGGGGATCGACAGGGTAACCTGGAGAAAGCCATAAACTGCTTTATAGCTTCACTGCAAGTCTACACCCTAGAAGCTTTTCCTCTAGACTGGGCACTAGCACAGTATAACTTGGGCGAAGCTTACTACTATTTGCAAAAGGGAGACCGGCAGACTAATCTGAGGAAGGCGATCGAGTGCTACGACGCAGCATTAAGGACTTTTCGCTCAATGCAAATGAATGATTACATCCAGATCGCGAGCAAAAACCTTGAGGAGGCTCAAGAAGCCTTACAAAGCTTATGACATTGGGGCTAAAACGTAAAACGATAATCTTATGCGAATCGATATGCTTTCAGGGAGTCCGGGTCTTGCGCCGCATTCAGTGCTTCTACATGTAGAACTGAAAGATCAAGGTGCCAGGCCACTCAACTAGGGAGCGAGCCTTTTTTGTGATTACGCAATTAGAGTGAGACTTACCCTACTTCAGGGAGTGAAGCTTTTTTACCAAATGGTATAACTAGAGTGGGATTCACCCCGTGCTCGCCAGTGGGCCGTTGAGATGTCCACTCCGCTGTTGCTTTACGGTCAACACCAACCGTCTGCCATCGGGCAGTTGGGCTCCGTCTGTATTCACTTTTCGACAGAGGTCCTGCAAATCCCGTCCCATTCCTCGATGATTGAACGGGGAGAAGTCAAGCCTCACCTCGGTTTCCGTGGCGGTGACCCACCCGCTCAACTGGAAGAACGGTATCAGGCGTTCCCATCCACAGGACTGATAACTTTCCCCAAAGTAGTGATCTCGGACCCACATGCCCAGATTGGCGAGTCCGACCTTCAGTAGCGTCATGATCTGATCTTTGGTGTTATCCAGTTCCTGCATTTCGCGTTCGCATGCTCGAAGCTCTTCTTGCTGGCGCAGGACGAGTCGCAGAGCTCGACAGGACTGTTCACAGTGGTTCAGTTCGCGTTTTCCTGCGACGCTGGTGGCCTCGAGCAAGACGCGCCGGTGATGCACTTCCCACTCTGCCTCCAGTTGCTGGGCTTTGGTGGCAAGCAAGTCAGGCTCACCGGACTGGCCGATGGTCTCCAGTGCTGTGACTTGTGCCAGCAAGTCCTGCTGCCGTTGTTCCCAGATCACGACTTGCTGTGCTCGCACCTGGTTGCACTCACCCATCTGGCGGAGCCGCTTGCGGCTCTGTGCCGCCAGGCGGTGCAAATGCGCCAGGCGCTTCTCCAAGACCGCTCGTTGTTTGACCAGTTCCGAGTTCACGACTGGCTCTTTCGCATACCCGTGATTCGTATCCAGATTCAGTGGGATGAGCCAATCCCGGATCGCATTTTCCTGGCAGTTCCACCGTCGAAAGTAGGTGAGTGCTAACTCCACCGCATTGGCCTGCTTCGCCGTCGTCACGACAGGGATGAGCTTTGGTCGAGTTAACGCGGGCAGTGCAGGCGTGGCCTGCCACTCCGGCTCCCAGAACTGCTGCTGGTCCGGGGCTAAATCGGCTTTCCATTGCTCGTCCTGTTCAGCCTCAGCTTCACAGACAACCCGCTTGCGCCAATCCCGGATCAAGGCAACCTGAACCGCCAACGGCTGGTCAGGCTGTGTGGGGCGTGCCAGTTGAAACCGGGCCGCCGCCACTTCACAGATCAGCTTGCCAGATCGATCCGAGCGCCAGGGGAGCCACTCCCCGACTTCCGTAAACGATCCCTCATCCTCATACTGGTTGCTGCGCAGCAGTGTGATGACCTGCCGTCCTTCACAGTGGAGTTGGTACAAGAACTCCGCTGCCATGCCTTCTCGATCCACCACCAGACAATCCAACTGCACCAGATCAATCGCCCGTTCGTATCGCCGTAACAGCTCAGGGGTGCCAATCGTGAGATGCTGATCGCCTCGATGGGTGGTGGCCAGCAGGGGATGACCCCGATTGTCATGCAACAGCACTAATTCTCGACACCCCAGGATTTTTCCTCCCAGCTTGCCCACCGGCCCCCTGGGAACTAACACATCACTGTAGACAGCTTTGCGATGTCCATCGACGTAGAAAACCGCCCTGTACTCCTCCTGCTCTTCCTGGGTTTGCTCGTCGTGCCATAAGGCCCACGTCCACTGTGCCACCGCATCGGTGAGACCCTCATCAGCCTGAGCATGCGCCAAACGAGAGAGAAACTGCTCGACATAGGCATAGCTGTAGGCGCAGCCGCGGCCAGTTACCAGCGCCAGCAGGGTTCCTGTGTAGGTGCGCAGATCCCAGGTGCGAGCCAGACCTGCCACAGGCAGAAACAGCAAGGTCAGCATGAGTCGTTCTACCACTGCCAGATTGAGTGGCAGACCACTGGGGAGTACCGCACTAGCTATGCCCTGGATTGTGGTCCCAAGCGTTGCCAGCAACCCTGTCTGGTGAGCTGCCGCCAAAAGCAGAAGACTCCCAATTCCTTCTTGCCACACCGGCTCAGGTTCCGTTAGTTTTTTTTCGCGCGTCCCCTCCACGGCGCGGTGACTCCCGCCTCCGCACGCACGCGATTAATGTGTCCACGACTGACCTCCAAGCCAAACTGCGCTTGGAGGTCTGCTTTGACCTGGCTCGAATAGACCCCCGGATGCTGTGTGCAGTACTCCACAATCCAGGTGCGGATCGGCCCCGTCAGCTTGTACGGGTGGCCATGCCTGTCGTCGAGAAACGGCCGTTCGCTCCGCTCCGGGTCACGCGCGAATTGCACGAGACGATAGGCCGTCGATCTTCCTATGGACAAATCTGCCTTGGCCATTGCCTGCTGCCAAGACTGGCCTTCGAGCATACTGGCAATTAGTTGTAAGCGAGCCATGCGCTGGGCGTGAGCTTTCATCTGTACCATCCTTGGAGAGAAGAAATTTCGGTCTCCATATCAAAACCGTGACCGCATTGTACCATTTTCTCACTCTAGTTGTGCCAATTGGCAAAAAAGCTTCACTCCCTGTTGCACAGGGAGTGAAGCTTTTTTGCAATCGGCACGGCTAAACTGGGATTAGGTCAGGTGACATTGACAAACAGAAGTCGGTTAATAACAGTGCAGGAGCGGCTTTGTTGTTGATAGGCAACTGGCCTGAACCACTGCGTTTGACTCTAAATGCATCAATGCGAAAAAAAAGCTTCACTCCCTGTTGCACTGGTTGCTGTCGAAACGAGCACGAAGCCGCTCCATGACTGCTATCATCAACCATCTCCCGCCTGACGAGAAACTTGGGCTTATCTCAATCTAGACTCACTAACCTTAAGAAGGCTCACTTCCTTGAGAAGAGGCTGTCACAGGTTGCCTCTCTCACTTTTGATGCGCCCTCACGAAAAATGGTAGACTCCCTGATCAGATGCGCTGTTTTTTCATTTACCGTGACTCCCTGTTAATCATTTACAGAAATTCTTACAGAAGCATATTCTGGATCTAATTTATGCAACTCATCTCTTACCCTTTGGCGCAACTCGATGGCTGGTTCAACACAATATGTGCGGAATTCCAGCGGTGAAAGCTGTAGATCGGGGAACAAAAGTTTTAGATACGCAGAAGCCAGACGCGAGATTGCTTTGCGATCACGCAAATCATTGCTGCCCTCAAGGTGCATATGCATTTTGACATAATCTGCATATCGCACCTCACCTCGTAAGTAATGGAGAACTTCTGAGAAAAAGTCGCCTTTAAAACCCAAGCTACGAGAAGGGGTCTCTTTGGAAACACGAGGGATCTCCCATCCAGGAATAATTCCATGAATGCGATCAATAAAGGCAGTTTCTTGAAGAAAGTTGGGAATCTCTTGAAAGAGACTCTTTTCCAGATTTACAGGTCTATAATCGGCATCCAGCGTGATATTGCCGAGCATGACAAACCCTGCTTCTGCGGTCGCTTCTGTGTTCCCACGAGTAAATTTTCCCGATTCAAGATAGACTTTTAATCCGGCAATCAGCTCTCCTGTAGCATCTCCTGTTATAGATTGGACTTCATCAAAGACCACAACATCGTAGCGCGTAATCAGACCCGACGTGTTCGTGACTTGGTTGTGAAAAAGCACAGCTGGAGTCACTTTTCCTCCACTGACAACACGCGCGTATCGGGAAAGATTGTCGTAGACGAACGATTTCCCTGTCCCTTTAGGAGCTAACTCTACCAAATTTACCCTGGCCTCAATAAAAGGAAGCATTCTGGTAATCAAAAGCAACTTTTGGCGTTCAGTATAGATCAAAGGGTTGAATCCCATGCTTGATATCAGCATATCTCGCCACTCTTCAAGCGAAAAATACCGGCGGCATTCAAGATAGTAATCAATATCAAGCGCCCCCACTTGAAATGGCTTGAAGCTTCGCATCCATACCTCGCCTTTCTTACGATCCTCTTCATCAGGCGGGAGATAGTACAGTTCTCCAACTCCCCAGACACCGCTAGTCAATAACAAGGTATGCTGATCGACAATATATCCATCAATAAAAGCGTCGTTCATATCAAGAAACGAGATGCGGAGTTGACGTTGGCCTGTTTTGAGATTGACAGAAACGCTATAATCATCCAGAAGTTTGACGACTTCCTGCTTGAGCAATGCATCTTTGATGACATCTTTCTGCCCCTTTGCAGGCAAATATTTGGCGATAAACTGGGCCACATTCGCGCGAGACTGATTGCTCAGTTCGCCGTCCTCTATGTAACGTGAGAGAATCCACTCACCAACATAGGTTGGAATTGCTCGTGCGCCAAATCCTGCTTCATGAATGAGTGATTTATTAATAATGACTTCTGCAAAGTACTCTAAAGCCTTATCCTCAAACGATTGCCGCGGCCTCTGGGCGCTAGAAATCGAAGTCGTCATTGCTTGCCTCCACGAGAGATTTCAAAGTGATATCAACTGTTTGATCTGGAGTTGCAAATGTCCGCCCCTGACATTCATAGCGTACTCTCAGTATCAGAGAGCGCGTATTAGCAGCGCCAGCTACCTTGCGAAATGTTGTAAGAAATTCTGCTTGCAAAATCTGTTTAGGTGCCAAGTTCGCGATAAATACCTCATCCGCATCTGCATCCACAAGCCGTAAACTAAGTGCCTGTAATGGGAATGTGTTGGGATTCCCTAGTTCTACATGGATGCGCGATTTTACTGCGTATCGGAACTCTTTGTTTATAACATGCACTGTAGGATGATCTGGTATTACTGGCGTAGAGGTGAAGCGCGCAAAAGGAATAACCACCTCTTCAGGCGTCAGACCACCATGTACGTAAAAGTGCTCTTGTGTTTTAAGGAAACGATAATATTGTCGAGCAATAAGATAATTTTCGTGTGTTTTAAACTTCTTTCGATCAATAAGATAGCATTGGGTGCTTGCTACTTGAGGTAGATTTCTCAGGGTTGCATCAGAAAGAGGAAGGAACCGATGGTGTTTCTTCTCTTCAGAAGCCAGCGATTTGAAAAATTTCTGATCTATGACATTCACAGTCTCCTGGGGAATACGTGTCGAGCCATGATCAGATATGACATAGAGATTCAGACGGTGTTCTATCTGAAAGCGCTTGGTAAAATCGGCAACCACTTTTGCAAGAGCAACGAGATGCTCATGAATCACCTCAGCATGACTTCGGCCAGTATCACGGTTATCTTGATGCAACGCGATATCAAGAAGTAGATAGTTGAGAAAATAAACGCTGTGGGTAAGATTACGCTCCTGTCGCAGTTCTCCGATATTTTGTAGATATTTCACCCTTTTCTCGTTGAGAATTGGCTCCCATGTTTTGGCAACTACTGTGGGGTAAGGCATATCTTTGAAATCAACTTGGTTACCCTGCCCTGCAATAAGAGCTCTTTTACTTATGTGTGTTGCTGTAGGGATAAGCGAAAAGAGTGGTTTCACCTCTTTCAATGAAAATCCTTGTTGGTTAAGCTGCTGCCGCAAATCTTCAAAATATACGAAATTTAAGTTATCTATAATAAGTATAAGTGTAATAGCATCTTTAGAGTTTATATATTCACGCTCTTGATAGAGGGCATTGAATGCAAAATGTTGAGGTTCCCCATTTTTCAGTGTTATGAAGTGCTCGTAAAACCAATCTGCGAAAGAAAATGCGTAATCGGCTACAACAGGATCGCGTTTGGTTTGGGCATCCAGCCATACGTAGTAAGGCATGTAGAAGTTGACAATCCATGTTAGCCATTGTAAAGCACTCCACGAAGGGTCTGGTGCCTCAGGAACTGCGGGTTGTAGCATTCTACGCAATCCAATAAAGACTTGCTCAAGTGTGTTTCTTATCGGATAAAATCGTTGGATGATATGCTGGAGCATAGCCTCTGTGAGATACTCGGGATGACGCTGAATCAGCCGTTCGATGTAGTTGAATTCTTCAGGAAGATATCCACTCATCTGATTGAGGAGGGTTTCTACGTCTGCCGAACTAGTTACTTGCTCGCAACGACCTGTGAGGTAATATTCTATTTGCTGGAAAGCTGCTGATATGTCCTCATTGTTATACTCCAAATCTCCTAGTTCCATACGCACTCTTTTAAAGAGATCCCACGTCTCCTCCTCAAGTATCTTACATCCTACTGCTAGTGGATAATGCTGCAATACTTTGTATGATAGAAGATCGTGTCTGAGAGAGACAGGATCATCCATCAGACGTTGCACAATTGCCCTAGTACATTGAGGTAGAAATAGTTCCATGATTAAGAGATCCCGGTATAGGTCCACTTGATGGGCTTGGCCATAGTCCGATTGTAATAGGCGATGAAGGCCAGAATCTGATCGCGCAAGTCGTGCAGCGAGACGAAATTGCCCCGCTTGAGCAGCTTGCGAAGCAGAATACTCAGCCAGATTTCCACCTGGTTCATCCAAGAAGCATGCTTGGGCGTGTAGTGAAACACG
>WNFY01005266.1_pt1 | contig 11719 bp, 8 predicted proteins | sample 5400091 | NCBI WGS metagenome assembly WNFY01 (sample SAMN13153364, study PRJNA577476) | soil metagenome | isolation source: 60 cm soil or saprolite under grassland replicate 1 | place: USA:California | collected 2016-06-15 | reverse complement strand
TTGGCGGGATCTATCGTGACGTAGCGCTGCGCTTCGTTCCGGTGACGTTCATCGAAAACGTTTTCGCACGCGCGTTTAATGTTCTCAAAAACGATCGTCGCGTTGAGGTCCGCTGTTATCTGGATAGTAAGGGACCATCGAACGTGAAACGTCGGCTGACCGTCGAATTGCGCGATGGCCAGAGAGTTGTCGCCACGCAAAGTCGCGACGTCTCTACGGAGGCACCTTACTATGACCTAACGCTGAACAATCTCGGCGCGATCGACTTGTGGAATCTGGAGAATCCAAAGCTCTATCAGGTTCGCGTGTTACTGTCTGAAGGTGACCGCACGATTGATGACTACGAGACCCGTATCGGCTTTCGCGAAGCGCGTTTTACACGAGAAGGTTTTTTCCTGAATGGGAAGCATCTCAAGCTGCGTGGTCTCAATCGGCACCAGACCTATCCTTATGTGGGCCAGGCCATGCCGGCGCGCGTGCAGAAACGCGATGCGTGGATTCTCAGGAAACAACTAGAGTGCAACATCGTCCGCACTTCCCATTACCCACAGTCTCCTCACTTCCTCGATGCCTGCGATGAATATGGTCTGCTGGTCCTGGAAGAGATTCCCGGTTGGCAACACATTGGCGATCAGCAGTGGAAGGATCTCTCAGTCAGTTATGTTGAGGCGATGATCCGGCGCGATTGGAATCATCCGGCAATCATCATCTGGGGCGTGCGCATTAATGAATCCGGCGACGACCACGACTTTTACACGCGCACCAATCGGTTGGCCCACTCGCTTGATGATTCACGTCCCACGGGCGGCGTGCGGTACAAATACGACTCCGAATTGCTTGAAGACGTGTTCACGATGAACGACTTTCAGATTCCGCTCAGACCTCCGAATCACCCGCTATACCTGAATACCGAGTTCATCGGTCACATGTACCCGACCAAGCGCAACGACAATATTGAACGAATCACCGAACATGCCATGCGTCACGCTCGTGTCCATAACCAGTTGGGCTCCGAAAAAGGGTACGCCGGGGGCATCGGCTGGTGCGCTTTTGATTACAACACTCACGCAAATTTCTGTTCCGGCGACCGCATCTGTTATCACGGAGTCGCGGACATATTTCGCATACCCAAGCCTGCCGGCGGTTTCTATAAGTCGCAGTGTGATCCGGCCGAGGAGATCGTATTGGAGCCGGCCTTTGACTGGTCCCGTGGAGACCGCAATGAAAGCTTCAGCCTGGCAATGGTTTGCTCAAATTGCGAACGCCTTAAGATCTACATTGGCAAGCGACTCGTTGCGGACATTGAGCCAGACCGGCAGAACTTCCCGAATCTCGCTCACCCTCCTTTTGTCACAAACATTCGTGACGGATTGCGTGGAGGTTGGGGTGACCTGAAGCTCGAGGGTTATATCAACGGTAAGAACGTGATTACAAAGACGCTGTCCGGCAGAGGCGCGGATCGTCAACTGCACATAGAGCCTGACGATCTTGAGCTGGTAGGCGACGGTATTGATGCGACGCGTGTCGTGCTGCGCGTTACGGACGAGTATGGTGGGAGCCGCCCGTTTGCAAACGCGGCAATCGGGTTAACCATCGATGGCCCTGGTGAGATTATCGGCGACAATCCGTTCTCGCTTTTTGGTGGCGTGGGCGCGATCTGGGTCAAAACAAAGGAGAGTGCCGGCACTATCCGTCTCAGCGCGAAGCATCCGGTGCTGGGAGAGAAGTCAGTGGCATTGGTTGTGAAGGGTTCCCCGGCGACAATACCAATCTTGTGAGTCCCGAATTCCTGGAGGAATAAGGTGGTGCGGTCCATATTAAGACGATTAGTGCTGGTGATGTTTTTCTTCGGAGTTGCGTTCCTCTCTGGAAACGCCCAGAGCAAAAGTTCTTTGACAGAGACTCGCTATTTGTCCGGAACTGGAAAAGACGATGCAGTGCAATGGGATTTCTTTTGCACAAGCGGACGCCGCGCGGGCGTCTGGACGAAGATCCCCGTTCCTTCTTGTTGGGAACTGCAGGGCTTCGGTGGTTACAACTACGGCCGCGATCGGCCGGGGGAGACTAACCCTATTGCTCGCGAACAGGGAAAGTATCGGATGCAGTTTGTTGTTCCAGCAGCCTGGAAAGGCAAAATAGTCCACCTCGTTTTCGATGGCTCGATGACAGACACAGAAGTGTGGGTGAACGGCAAGTCGGCTGGTCCAACTCATCAAGGTTCATTCTATCGCTTCAAGTATGACATCACTCCGTTGGTAAAATTTGGAGCATCGAATCTCTTGGAGATCACAGTAAGCAAAGTCTCTGCAAACGAAAGTGTGAACAACGCCGAGCGATTTAATGTTGATTACTGGGTCTTTGGCGGCATCTTTCGTCCGGTCTACCTCGAAGCTTTGCCGACGCGCTTCGTTGACTGGACGGCGATAGATGCGCGCGCCGACGGAAGCTTCTCGGTGGATGTTCATCTCGACGGTGATGCATCTGCCTCCGGCAAAGTGACGGCCCAAATCCTCGACGCGCGTGGAGCAGCGTTTGGCAAGCCGTTCAGCGCGGATGTCTCTTCCGGTCAGAACGTGGTGAAGCTGCAGACGAAAAGCGCGGGACCAGGACTGTGGACTGCAGAGACGCCGAACCTCTACCGCGTGCGGCTCACGCTGTCTGGAGTGAAATCGGTGCATACAGTCATCGAGCGCTTCGGATTTCGCACATTCGAGGTGCGGGCCGGCGATGGACTGTATCTAAATGGTCAGAAGATCACGCTGAGGGGTGTCGACCGTCACAGTTTTTGGCCTGAGACGGGCCGTACGCTGTCACGCAAGATTAGCTACGACGATGTGCGGCTCATCAAAGAGATGAACATGAATGCGGTGCGCATGTCTCACTACCCTCCAGACGCGCATTTCCTTGAAGCCTGCGACGAACTCGGCCTCTACGTTCTGGATGAACTGGCCGGCTGGCATCGCAGCTACGACACGCAGACAGGCCAGCGACTGATTGGCGAAATGATACGGCGCGACGTGAATCACGCGAGCATTCTTTTTTGGGACAACGGCAACGAAGGGGGCTGGAACAGGGAGAACGACGGCGAGTTTGCGAAGTGGGATCCGCAAATGCGCACAGTACTTCATCCCTGGGAGATGTTCAATCACGTCAATACGGGGCATTACAAAAAGTATCCGGAGTCTCAGCGAATAATCGCCGGACCGGACATCTACATGCCGACAGAGTTTCTTCATGGGCTCTATGATGGCGGCGCTGGAGCCGGACTTTGGGACTACTGGGAGTTGATGCGCAAGAACAGGCTTGGAGCCGGCGGCTTCATTTGGGCGCTGTTGGATGAATGCGTGGCCCGCACCGATCAGCATGGACGTCTTGATTGCGCGGGGAACCAGGCTCCTGACGGAATCGTGGGCCCGCATCGCGAAAGGGAAGGCAGCTTCAACACCGTGCGTGAAATCTGGTCACCTGTACAGATACTTGCAGCGCCACAATTGCCGGAGGATTTTCGCGGTTCGCTTGCAGTTGAGAATCGGTACGATTTCACGAACCTAAAGGCGTGCAGTTTCACCTGGCAAACGGCACGTTTTCCTTCTGCTGATGAGAGTAAGTCGGGTCATATAGTGTTGGCCGCCGGAACGGTGGTTGCGCCAAGCGTCCCGCCGCATGCTGAAGGGGTCGTGCAGCTTAAGTTGCCCGCGAGTTGGCGCAGGGCCGATGTGCTATATCTCACTGCAAAAGATCCAGCGGGCCACGATCTCTGGACGTGGTCGTGGAGACTTAAGAAGGAAGCGGATCTTGCTTCCTCTGAACCGAAAGCAAATACTCAGACGCGCGAGGAGGGCGGGCTGCTGGTAGTGCAAGCCGGACTGCTCGAACTGCATTTCAGTAAAACCACGGGCAGACTGGTCGCAGTTAGTCGCAATGGAAAAGCAATCCCGTTTGGCAACGGCCCGCGGTTTGTTGCTTTCCAGCGCAACGACCGGAAGTATGCCGACGTTGCGGGACCGGGTTCTTTGACACACTTTACATGGCGGCAGGACGCCGCGGACACTCTCGTCGAAGCCAACTACAATGGCCCGCTGGGCGAGGTACGTTGGCTGATAACACCGGGTGGCGCTGTAAGACTCGATTACGAGTACAAGTTCGTTGGTACGGTGGATATGATCGGGATCCAGTTTGATTCTCCCGAAGCCAGTATGAAAAGGATTCGGTGGCTGGGTATGGGTCCATATCGAGTCTGGCAAAACCGCATGCAAGGCACTCGTCTCGACGTTTGGGAGAACGCCTATAACGATGCGACACCGGGAGAAAGCTGGGTCTATCCGGAGTTTAATGGTTACTTTCGTGATTGGCAGTGGGCCAATTTCGATACTACGGAAGGCAGGATCACCGTCAGCATCGAGGCTGATAATTCCTACCTTGGCATTTACAAACCTAAGGACGGAAAGGACGGTCTACTTGATTTGCCGGACATTAGTATTGCTTTTCTGGATGTGATCCCCGCAATGCGAAACAAATTTCACACTACCGACGAAATCGGACCTCAGTCGAAACCACGGCAAGTCTCTGGGACCACGCACGGAACGATTCATCTAAGGTTTGCCAATCGGTGAAAATTACCTGGCCAGCACGAATTGAGCGGGTCTGGGAGGGCGGCTTACAAGCATCGATAATGATGCAGACCTGCTATTCACTTTTTCCAAGTATGAATCGTACAGGCTTTGGCCTACCTCATGTTCGGTTTTGTTTTCGAGTTCCGTAAGCCTGCGAATCCTGACCCTTGTCTGTACTTCCAGAATATTGCGAGTCGTAGCGCTATCATCATAATTGCCGCAGGTAACTCTCAGTGAGACAATTTTGTAAATGAGCAGGTGCATTTGCAACCTTGGTTCGCGTTCCATGTATCGATCGATCCTCCGTGTCTCTTCGGAATTCATCCCAGCTGTTTATAGAAAGACCCAATTGTTTAAGGATTTCAAAGAATTAGTCCCACCTAACGTCCGGTCTTAATTAACTTCAGCCATACTCGGCAGTAGGATCTTGATGCTGGAATCTGGATCCATACCCAGCTCCGATAATAATGTTCACTTTTCGTTTCTCTTTCCGCCGGAAAAACAAGGGGATTAAGACTTTCTCAATAGCGAAGGCGCATTATGACGGGCCTGTTACTTTGCTCCACCAGTATGTCGGGCATCTGCAGGACCGTTGAAGGTTGCTAGAAGGCACTCTGAAAGGGGTTGCGTTTTTTGCAGCTAAAGCCAAAACGAAAGCTGACCAGCCTCAGTAGTTGCCCTAGCTGATAGCCGGTCGATCCCAGCAGAAAAAGACGTGAAATTCAACAAAGGACAATCCAGACCTGAGATTTGTTCTTAACGAGGGGAATCGAAAGGAGATTCAATGAAAGAGTTTTTTAGGTTCAAGTCGGTCCTGCCACTCATGGCTTTACTAGTGGTCCTAGGACTTTCGTCCGCCGCTATGGCCGACCAGGTTCTGCCAGGAACGGCACTGCCTCCAGGCACCACAGTCACTCCGGTGACAACTTCTTTGTCATCAACAGGAACTATTCTCGGTGTAATCTCTACACCTTTCTCAAATTCGTTTATTAGTGGTACCGCGAGAACTCTGGTGGCACGGGAAAGCAGTGGCTTCCTGACCTTTTATTATCAGGTCGTAAGCACCGGCGGCACACAGTATTCGGATGACATTAACCAGATCAACATGTCGGCTTTCGCTGGCTTTACGACTGCCGTGGCCCAGGTAACAAACGGGTCTCTGCTGGGTAATGGCTTCACGAACGGAACGGTCGCGGCCGGCGTCCTTGGCGCCATGCGCAGCACTGGCGTTGGTAGTACTGTGAATTTCATATTTGACACAGGCGCGTTCCCAGTGGGTACTACCTCGCTCGTATTTAGTATTCAGACGAACGCGGTTAACTTCACCAACGGCAATTTCACCGTCTCTGATGGTATCGTCGTGAACAATCCTGGCTTTGCGCCGACGAACTTGCCCGAGCCCTCAAGCATGCTTCTACTCGGTACTGGCCTTTTTGGAGCAGCCGGTTCGGTAAGACGGCGCTTCTTTGGCCGCAGTTCCTAAGCTTAGCAGACATTTCCTCTTGGACCACCCGCGCAGCACACGCTTTGCCGGGTGGTCTTATTTTTTAACTCTTTACTTCCTTCGCGATCTTTTCGATAAGTGCTTTGAGCTTCTCGGCTTCCATTGATGCTCGCATGAGGTAGCTTTGCCGGAGGTCGCGCTGTGTCTGCTCTTGGGCGAGTTTGATAGACTTGCTGAGCGCATTGGTTAGCGCCCAGGCCACGCGGAGCTTTGAAATCATGCGCGCATTATGACGGAAGGATTTTCGGTTGTGGAGTCATTCTTAATCACGTTTGGAAAAACAATTATCGTTTGCCTGTGAGGCTTCTCTTGAGGACTTCCATCATGTCCAAGACGTTGCCCTTTGCAGGTTCCTCACTCTCCAACTCGACAATGTTGCTGGCCTTAAGCTGTTTGTTCTTCACAAGCTTCAATAGTTGCTCTGTCGCTATGTCCTTGGCCGGCTTGAAGTCCTTCTTTGTCTTCTTACTAATCAACGTTTCAAATTTTTTCACCGCGGCCGGCGGGACGTTCTTCTTTGGAGGTAAACCAACCTCGCTGGGCGATCGCAACTCGTCTGGAAAGCGCATTGTCTCGGCACGAAGGACTCCGTGGTCGGAAAAAATGGCTAGTAGATACTGTTTCCCTCGCATCACGAAGGTGGCAATCCCTGCTTCGCCGGTCTCCTTCATGGCTTCTACCAGTAGCTTATAGGCTTTCTCCGAGTTTGCAGCCGGCGCTAGATAGTAACCGCGTTCAAAATAGAGTGGCGGAATTGAGTCTTCCTTCACAAAGCGAGTGAGATCAATATCCCGGCTCTTGTCAGGCGCCAGGCGTTCCAACTCCTCGTCTGTAACAACTACAAATTTCCCGTTCTCATACTCGTACCCGCGCACCATCTCATCGGCGTCTAAGTCGCGCTCGGTTTTTTCAGAATAATATTTCCGAGCCAGGGCCTCACCGTCGCGCCCGAGCATTCGCAAAGGCGTCCGGCTGGTCTTGATACCCGGAAACAGATTTACCGGTACACTTACGAGACCAAAAGTAATAGTCCCCGACCAGAGCGGCCGAACCCTCGAGTCGCCATCTTCAGACACCCGCTTTTTGCTCGCTCTCTTAGGCAGCGCGTTTCCCCTTCTTCAACGTTGCAATGCTCCTGGCCAGAACACTATCGAGCGCAGTCGTCTTGCGTTTGGACTTGACGCTGCTCAACCTTGGTGCGTGGCCCTTTGCCTTGCGCTCAACGAACTCCATCACACGCTCACGATATTCATCCTTATAGTCAGCAGGATTAAACTCACCCTCAAGCAGGCTAATCAAGTGCTTTGCCAACTCCACTTCTTTTTGAGTGGGCGCAGGGCCGAGTGGCGTCGGCAGATCCGCAGCGGAGATAACCTCATCGGCTGGTCTCAGCGTGTACAACATCAAATAACCATTGTCGGCCCGCAAAGCTCCGGAGTAGGTTTTGTTTCGCATTACCCAATGCGCAATTCCTTCGCGTTCGCGTTTACTCAAAGCGTCTGCAAGCGCAAAGTAGTCTTTTTCATCACCGTCCGGGCCAAGATAGTAAGGTCGTTCATAGTACTGCTGACTAATCTTTTCGGGCGGCACGAACTCACTGATCTCGATCTCTCGAGAGGGTGCAGGGTTAAGGCTGTCCAGATCCTCTTCAGTAAGAATCACAAATTTTCCGGGCTCAACTTCGTAGCCTTTTTGAATCTCCTCATTAGGGACCTCGTCACCGCCTTCTTGCGTCACCATATGTTGCTTGACTCTGGTGCGATGCTTATCCAGGATATGAAAACGGACAGTATGATCGGTGATCGCCGAATACAATTTCACGGGTATCTTGGTAGTGCCGACCTTGATCTCACCCTTCCAGATTGCGCGAGCTGTCATTTAGGAAACCTCCGCTTCCAGCTCTGAAAAGTCAATGCACTCCAGGCAAAGCGTTAAAGCCCGCTCTACCTGCACGCAGTTCGGGCACCGCGGTGCATCGCAGTCAGCGCACCGATATTCCGTCTCGTATAAATACAGGTGATGGCAAGCCGGACATATTTCTGTGCCAGGTTCCAGCCACCAGGGGCTTGCTAATCGCAATTTCGCCATAGGCTTTGAAATCCTATATGCAGTTTGAGTACCACATAAACCAAAAGACCGGCCGTGCCCAGTCTGACCTCCAGTCGCGCGGCAATTGGACCAGCTGAAAACCAAGACCCATCTCAGTGCATTGTTTTTAAACGTTCACAGTGTTTGCAAAGCGATTGGTGTGCGGGCTTTGTTATTAAGGGACGAAGTCTGGATTTTATGTATATCTTGGGGATTTTAAGCCCGCAAACAGTAAGGTTAGGACGCTGCATCTCGACCAGGTGATACACTCTGCTCGTTTCGGCTGCCGCGTACATATCCTGATCATTTGCATACGTCGGGCCATAAAAGAAAAAGGAGCAGCGACTTATGGAAGTCGCCGAAAGAAAAGCGCCTTCAACAGTTAGTTTAAAGCCATTGGAGTGGCCCAGGAATGGGCCAGGGAAAAGCCAGCCTCTTGCTCGGCTGGAAGGTTTGCAAGCGGTTCGCTACTCAGCTAGCTCTAGAGTGATCACAAGATGAAGAGGTTGAGGAATTCAGAATGCGATTGAGAACATTTGCGAGTCTAACTCTAGTGTCGCTGATTGCGGCTGCCCTTTCAGCTTCTTCAACAATCATGTCGCACCGGGGAGTTGCGCAGAGCTCGGATCCAATTTCGGGTGACTGGGATGTGTCCTTTACCTTGCAGGCTACGACGGTTACAGGCACATTCAAGCTCAAGCTCGACGGTCGGAAGGTGATTGGCACAGTCGAAAGTCCTCACACAGGGCCAGGGACACTGAGCAATGGTTCCTGGGAAAACAATATGCTGAGCTTCACTCTCGACTTCAAAACGCACGAATCGATCGTAATCACCGGTGCTCTGAAGGAGGGAAAACTCGTAGGCGAATTTCGTACCGAAGGAATGAAGGGCACTTGGGAAGCTAAGAGGAACCCTGAGCCAATGGCGCAGCGCACAGCGACGCCCACGCCAACTCCAGTAGTCAATGGCTCCCAACCGGTCGTTTCGCCAGATGGCGCGCGCATCGCTTTCCTTTCGAATCGCGACGGTAGCGAAGATTTGTTCATCATCAACCCGGATGGAACCGGCGAGAAACAGTTAACGCATACGCCGGAAGCTGAAACCGGTTTGCAATGGAGCGCGGACGGTAAACACGTCGTCTTTTCAGTTCTGACCAGCGACACTAGCCGTCTCTATATAATCTATCCGGATGGAAAGAACCAGCACGAAATCGCCAGCGTGCCCGGCCGCACTCCGATGCTCGCGCCCGATGGAAAGCGAGTCGTCTATATGGCCGGCACGTGGAATGCAACACGATTGATGGTAGCGGCGCTCGATGGCTCGGGTGCGAAACAGATCAATGACGGCTCGTCGATCGCCTGGAACAATCATTGGTCGCCCGACGGGAAGCGCATCGCCTTCACGGGGCAGAATGATCCGAAGAGTGAACTAGCTGTCTTTGTGATGAATGCGGATGGCTCCGACCGCCGCCAGGTCACTCACATCGCACTCGAAGATGGCGCGGCACAGTGGCCAGTGTGGTCGCCCAGCGGTCGCCAACTCGCAATTCAGGTCAACAGTCGCTCGAACAGGGGCAGTGCGCACATATGGATTGTAGACGCCGCCACGGGAGAAGGACGGAAACTCGCAGCTCACGATCGAACCTATCTCGACGAGACACCTTACTGGTTTCCCGATGGCAAACGGATCGCCTTTCAGAGCAATCGCACCGGACACATGGAAGTCTGGGTGATGAATGTTGATGGTTCGGCGCAAGAACAGGTGACAGGCGCACAACGGCCCGAGAGAAGAGCAAGCCGCTCGGTCGTGAAGGAGGTAGAACAATGAGCGACCACGATACCAAATTATCGCGACGCGATTTACTTAAAGCCGCCAGCATTGCGGGATTGGGCTTGACTACCTCGGGCATCGGCAGCGTACACGATGACGATGATAGTGAAAGTGCGGAGTGGAGCGGCCGAGGCCGTGGACAGGAAACGATGATCGGGGTGAAGTTTGACCCGCGCGATGTGGTGCGCATCGGTATCGTGGGCGTCGGGCTACGTGGCACGAGCACGCTTGGGGAATTCCTGGCGATCGACAAGGTTGTGGTTAATGCGGTATGCGACATTGTTAAAGAGAAATGCCTGCGTGCGGGACAGATGATCGAAAAGGCGGGTCAGAAAGCACCTGCGCTTTACTTTAACGGCGAGTGCGATTTCGAAAACCTTTGCGCTCGCGCCGATCTGGATCTCATTTACATCGCGACGCCATGGGAGTGGCACGTGCCGCAAATACTGGCGGGACTGAATAACGGTAAGCATGTCGGCACAGAAGTTCCTGCAGCTTACACTGTCGAGGATTGCTGGAAAATTGTCGATGCTTCGGAAAAGATGCGTCGCCACTGCCTGATCATGGAGAATTGCTGTTACGACCATTCCGAGATGATGGTGTTGAATATGGTGCGTGCCGGGCTGTTCGGCGAACTGGTACACGGCGAGTGCGCTTACAACCACGATTTGCGTGAGGTTCTGTTTGAGAACGCCAACGAAGGATTGTGGCGGAGGCGACACCATACCTTGCGCGATAGCAATCTGTACCCGACGCACGGACTAGGCCCGGTGGCGAACTACATGAACATCAACCGCGGTGATAAGTTTGACCATATGATCTCAATGAGTTCATCTCACTTGGGGTTGGAAGTTTACCGTAAGGATCATGTACAGGCAGGCGATCCGAAATGGAAAGAGGTTTACAAGTGTGGCGATTACAACACGAGCATCATCAAAACTGCCAAAGGGCGAACCATTATGCTGCAACACAACGTCAGCACGCCGCGACCGTACGACCGTATTAACCTCATCCAGGGAACGAAAGGAATTTTCCGCGATTACCCTCCGCGCATCTTCCTGGATGGGCAAGAGGGCGGACACAGTTGGACCACGCTAGACAAATACAAGGAGCAATACGAGGCATTGCTTTGGAAGAAGCAGGGCGAAACGGCTCGTCAGGTTGGAGGCCACGGTGGTATGGATTACATCATGTGCTACCGGTTGGTCCAATGTATGCGCGAGGGGCTTGAACCAGATATCGATGTATACGACGCAGCTGCGTGGAGTGTACCCGGCCCGTTGAGCGAGACGTCCGTAGCCAATGGCAGTATGCCCGTGAAGTTCCCTGATTTCACGCGTGGCCTCTGGCAAAAAGCACGCATCATGCTTTCCGCCGACAATCATCATTCGCTTGGAAATGCACATTAACGAGCGTGCCTCGATTACACCTGAAGCTACTTCGTGCGTCAACCCCGCTGCCGGCAAAACATCCTCGCGTAGAATTTCCCCAGGGTGCGTCGGTCGTCTCTTTCTGTTGTTCAGCCAATTGTTCGGCATCGCTCAAATCCTTTGTGTGAATTTTCGAGGTCAACGTAGAAAGATCACGTCATGCGCGCTTACGCAGAGTCACATGCGTTGCGCGCGCGCCCTCGATGCGCTCCACGCATTCGTATCCCAATGCGGGCAGATTCAAACCACCAAG
>WNFY01005265.1_pt1 | contig 11722 bp, 4 predicted proteins | sample 5400091 | NCBI WGS metagenome assembly WNFY01 (sample SAMN13153364, study PRJNA577476) | soil metagenome | isolation source: 60 cm soil or saprolite under grassland replicate 1 | place: USA:California | collected 2016-06-15 | reverse complement strand
ACCTTACGCAGACTGAAATACGTGAATATTTCCGGCCAAATCTCTGGCCCAACACGCCGGACATACTTACGGACTTCCTCCAGTTCGGCGGTCGTCCGGCTTTCATGATCCGGTTGGTGCTGGCAGCAACTCTGGGCGCGAGTTACGGAATCTACGGTCCGGCGTTTGAGCTCGGCGAGAACCGGGCTATTCGCCCAGGCAGTGAAGAATATTTAGATTCTGAGAAATATCAGATCCGGCATGGGCGTATTGATAACCCCGATAGTCTAAGAAGCCTGATAGCGCGCGTGAACCATATACGTCATGAAAACTCCGCTCTGCATGGCGATTGGAGTTTGCGTTTTCACCCGGTCGACAACGATCAATTGATTGTGTACAGCAAGACGACCGCAGATCTGTCCAACATCATCGTAGTGGTGGTCAACCTCGATCCTCATCACACGCAGTCTGGCTGGGTCGATTTGCCAGTGGAGGCGTTCCAACTCGATCCGCAGCAACCGTACCAGGCACACGATTTGCTGACCGATGCCCGCTATTTTTGGCGCGGGATACACAATTATGTTGAGCTTAATCCGCACGTGATGCCGGCGCACATTTTCTGCATTCCGCAGGCTGCTGCGGGCTGAGTTCGATTTCGATTATTTTCTGTACCGGAAGAACAAAGACACGAGAAAGGCTCCTCCGAGGACATGGCGAATTCACTTGCGACCAAGGAATTGTTGGCGAGCTTTGGGAAGAGTCTGCCGCCGATTCTACCGGAGTTCTTGGCGCAGCGTCGCTGGTTCGGTGGCAAGGCGAGAGTGATTCGATCCATCGAAGTATCGGATGTGGTGCTGCTTCTCTCACCTGATCCACAGGTTTATCTGTTTCTGATTGATATCGAGTACGCAGCCGGGCTTGGAGAAATGTATGCCCTTCCTCTGCGATTAGCGATGGATGAGGAACAATCCCTCGGAGGGGAACCGGCTCCGTCACTAAGAATTAATTGGGAAAGCAGTTCAGGGAAGATTGTTTTGTATGACGCACTCTCCAACCAGCCATTCCTGACATTTCTGCTCGAGGCAGTTGCGCGAGGGCACCGCTTCACCGGTGTTCGCGGTGAAGTTCGAGCGACTCCAGCCGCTGCCCTTCGTCCCATTTGGGAGCCGTCACAGGGTCCACTGACGCCATCTTTGATGAAAGGAGAACAGAGCAACAGCTCTATCGTCTATGCCAAGCGCTTGATGCTCAAGTTGTTTCGCCGCTTGGAGGAAGGCCTTAATCCCGACCTCGAGATTGGCTCATTTCTGACCGAGAATACTGAGTTCAAAAATGTGCCCACACTGGCGGGACATCTGGAGTATGTCAATAACGATGGGAAACGAAGCACTCTGGGTATCCTCCAGAGCTACGTTCCAAATTACGGAGATGCATGGCAGTACACTCTGAAGGAGCTCGCGGCCTACTATGAACAGGCTCAATCCGCAGCCGGGATTCACCTCGGAGAAATTCCACATGCACCAATCCTGGCCCTGGCTGACTGCGAAGTTCCGCCTGACGCAAAGCAAAGGGTTGGCTCTTATCTTGAATCCGCCCGGTTGCTCGGCATCAGAACCGCCCAGCTTCATGTTGTTTTGTCCGCCACCCGAGACCAGCCTGCTTTTGCGCCTGAACCCTTTGCCGCCGCACAACAGCGGGAACTGGTGAAATCCACGCTTGATCTCATCACCCGGACATTTCAGTCGCTTCGCCAGCAAATGGAGAGACTGCCACAGGGCGTGTGGGGAGAAGCCAACAAAGTCCTGAAGCTCGAGGAACGACTGCGTCAGCGCGTCAGTTTGCTTGAAGGATTCAAGATTTCCGCGATGCGTACTCGCATCCACGGCGACTACCATCTGGGGCAAGTCCTTTTCACCGGCGACGACTTTGTCATCATCGATTTCGAGGGAGAGCCCGCCCGGCCCTTGCTCGAGAGGCGAAGCAAAAATTCTCCCTTGCAGGACGTTGCCGGAATGCTACGCTCGTTTCACTATGCGGCCTACGCGCCGCTTCTTGCAGAAATCAGTGGCCGAGAGGTTACGCAGGAAGGCCTTAATTCTTTGGAGGTCTGGGCGCAATATTGGCAAACGTGGGTTTCTGCTACTTTCCTGAAAGCGTACCTGGGAACTTCGGGCTCTGCCTCTTCTGTGCCTCAAAACCGTGAAGAGCTTGCCGTCCTTTTGGATGCCTATGTCATCACCAAAGCCATATATGAGCTCGGGTATGAACTCAACAACCGCCCGTGCTGGCTACGGATTCCATTGCAGGGTGTCTCAAAGCTTCTTGAAGCCGGTTAGAGCTGGTTTCGAAACAAGGCTTCTTTTCTCGACGCTATCCGACGGCCAAAACACGTCGCCTGGCCATTTGCTATCCGTTAAACTGAGGTGTTAACAAGGCAGCCGGAAAATTAGCGAACAAACGCGTTAGAGGAATAGATTCAGTATTGCCGTGCCTCTCAGATCTGACTAATTCACCAGTGAATAGATTCTCAAATCGAGTCTCGACGGACGGCGGAAGTTCGATTCTGGTATCTGCCCAAATCTCGCGACTGCCGAACATATTGAGTTTGCCTCCGAGTAGCTCGGCACAGAGTCGTGGCATCGCAGTTATCAACACTTTATCGGTTTTTTTTCGCGCAAATGCGAGCACATGTTTCGCCTTCTCACCGATGACGGGCAAAGGAATGTATTCGCTTTCGCGAAACAACTCTGGCCTCTGGTTCCGCAGGCCGAGCATTTTCCATAACGCGTACAACTTAATTTGACCATCTTCCATGTTTTCCGCCAGTTCGCGAGCTCTCTGTGCTGTGATCTGACGGCTCGACTCGAACCTGGTTTTGATCAGCTGCAAGGTCCGGTGCCGTGCTTTGTAATCCACCGGGCGGCGGTTATCTGGATCTACCAGACTGAATTCCCAGAGTTCGTTGCCTTGGTAAATATCCGGAACGCCAGGCGCCGTGAGCTTGACCACGGTTTGCGAGAGGCTGTTCAACATTCCAAAGTATGCGGTTTTGCGTTGGAATGGCAGGAAGCTGCCCCGGAACTCTTTGGATTCCAGAACAGATTTCGCAAAACGCGACACGGCGAATTCGTAGTCTTGATTCGGATTTGCCCAATTCGTGTTCTCCTTCGCTTCTCGAATGGCTTTGCGCATGAAGTCGCAAATGCGCTCAACAAAATTCTCGTCCGGGCCTCTGTTGTCGAGACCGAACGGCCAAGCGCCGATGAGAGTTTGATAAAGCAGATACTCATCGTTTGCAGTCGGAGCTTCGATTCCACCGCAAAGGGTCTTTTTGTCCAGGTTCAGCTTCCGCCAATCGCGAACATGCCGATGCCAGGCAAGCGGCATCTCGGAAAGCACGTTGATGCGCGCGCGCACATCCTCAGAACGCTTGGAGTCATGAGTGGAAGTTGCGACCATTTCGTTCGGCCATGCCTGGGCTACATGCTCCATCTTGCGGTGAAACTCTTCTGGAGTGATGCCGAAGCGAAATGGGTCCCCACCAACCTCGTTCAGTGAAATCAGGCGATTGTAGCGGTAGAAGGTGGTGTCTTCCAGCCCTTTCGCCATCAGTGCACTGGTGTACTGTTGGAATCTCATCGCGAAGTGCTTCACGGAGCGCTGATAGAACTGCGGGCGTCCCTCAAGGTGGCTGGTCAGAAGAATCTCACCAATGAAGTCATATACCGAAGACTCCGCTGCCGTGCTTTTCGCTTTCGCACAGCTCACAGCTTCATTAATGTAGGCGCGATCGCTGGCGGACACCTGTTGTTCAGTCACATAGGTCCGGTAGACGGGGAAACACGCAACGATCTCGCCAAGCGCGTCGCGCAGACTCTTGAGAGTGAAGTCGCAGGTGTGGCGGTCGGCAAGCGCAATACGGCTTAAATGATTGGCCATGACATTCAGTTCGCTATTGAGCGAGCGATCCATGACCAGTTTCTTGCATTGGTACACCAATTCTTTGAAGTCTGTGTGTTCGCCAATGAATAAGCGATAAATTTGGTCCATTTTCCGTTCCGCGGCCGGATCGACAAACAAGCCGTTGACCAGATTCGAGAAGGTGTAGCCAGTTGTGCCGTGAATCGGCCAGTCCGCAGGGAGCTTTTCTTCAGACGCGAGGATCTTTTCTGCAACGATGTAGTGGCGTTGTGCGTCGCGATCTTCACCCACAGAAGAATCGCCGCCGCACTGTAATCGCTCGAAGTACTGCTGTGGGTTGTAGAGGCCGTCTGGATGGTCTATCCGCAAGCCATTGATCTTTCCTTCTCGCAGCAACTGCAGAACGAACTCATGGCTCTGCTTGAAAACGTTGTCGTTTTCCTGACGTAACGCGGCGAGATCGTTCACGTCAAAAAATCTCCGATAATTGATATCGTCGGCGGCAACTCGCCAGAAGGCGAGGCGATACGCCTGCGCTTTAATGAGCTCGTGAAGAGCATCGAACGAAGCAGGATCGCCGGCATTGCCGTTGATGCGTTCGACGGCCTGTGCCAGGAAGTGCGCTATGGCACCAGAACGGGCACACAGTTCCGCCAACCGACGCTTGTGAATCTCTTTATCACGCAGGCGTTCAGCACGCTTTTCCGGAGCAGTTTCCTCCCGTCCAGGCAAATGATTGAAGGCTGAAATCAGGCTTTGGAGCTCCAAAAGATCTCCGTTTTCTGCATCCAGGCGGTACGGCAGAGCTTCAAGCCCGTAACTCAGGATTCGCGGGTATTCCCGGGGATTTACTGGAAAGCGGTGCTTGAAATAATGAATGCTGAAGTCACCTTTTTCTTTGTCAAACTTGAGACGCAGTTCAGCACGATCGAGGATAATCCCATACTGGTCCCCGAGAACTGGGACCAAAACTTTGCCCTGCAATTCGTCTTTAAGCGGATACCAGTCAATATCGAAAAACTCCGCATAGGCAGACGCTTCCCCATTCTCCAAAACATCAAGCCACCAAGCGTTGTCAGTGCCCATAATTCCCATGTGATTGGGAACGATGTCGAGGATTTGCCCCATGCCATGCTGATGCAAGGCCGCAACGAATTTGGCGTAATCCTCGAGAGTCCCGATTTCTGGATTGATTTGATGGTGGTTAACGATATCGTATCCATGCATGCTGCCGGGCCGGGCGCGCAAATAAGGAGAAGCATAGCAATGCGAAATACCGAGCTTGGCGAGGTAGGGGACAAGTTCGGCGGCTTGCGAAAACGTGAAATTGCGATTGAATTGCAGGCGGTACGTGGAAAGAGGTATCAGCGGTGGCTTCATGCCTTCAAAAACCACACAGATGAAAGTGGCGGCACGTGCTCCCGAGTTGGTATGTAGCTCGCATCTGTCGTGTAAAGCAACTTGCCTTCTGGGTTGTTTCGAAGAACCGTCGAGTCCTGACCAAGGTTTGTAATTAACTCCAAGCTGCCACCTTTTGCGAGTTCCCAGCGGACATGAACCGCCCTCGAGCCCAGCACATCATACTGCGCCAGTACAGGTACGATGTTTTTGATTTGCGGCACGATCTTCTCACGTCTGCATGTCAGCAATTCTCGATAAAAGGTTAGCCACTCGCGATGCGATTCCTGTTCGAGGCAGGCCCAATCGAGTTTCGAAGCAAGAAACGTTGCCAAGTCATTGGGGTCAGGGATACGGGCTTGCGCCTCCGGAGAACGAAACTGTTTGAAACGCGCGAATTCAGTGCGCCGTCCATCCCTCACTTTATCCGCCAGTTCGGAAGCGAAGTCGCAGAAAAACAAAAACGGCGTCTCTGCTCCAAACTCCTCTCCCATGAACAATAACGGAGGAGAGGGTGCGAGCAGCAGAACCGCCATTGCCGCTCTCAGGCCCGCGGGACCTCCGAGACTTGCGATGCGCTCTCCTAGAGCACGGTTTCCTATTTGATCGTGGTTCTGCAAGAAGGAAACAAAGCACGTCGGCGGGAGTTCGCGGCTCGGCTCCCCGCGCGATCGACCGTCACGAAATGCCGATGGTTCTCCCTGGTAAGCATAGCCCTCGGCAAGACAACGCCCCAAGCGTTGCGCAGGATTATCGGTGTAATCGGAGTAATAGCCGTCCGTCTCTCCTGTGAGCAGCACGTGAAGAACGTGGTGGATGTCATCGTTCCACTGGGCCGTGTATTGGCAGGGATTGCCCAGGGTGTCACGGCGTAAATAGCGCGCCGCGTTATCGTCATTTTCGAGAACGAGATGAATGTGGCGTTCGTCCCCGAAGTTATTACGAATTGTTTCCGCGATTTCGACGAGAATGTTCGGACGCGAGTCGTCGGCAATCGTATGGACGGCGTCAAAACGAAGACCATCAAAATGGTATTCCTCCAACCAATAAAGCGAATTGTGAATGAAATAGTCCCGCACGACGCGACTGTCAGAACCGTCGAAATTGATGGCTTGTCCCCATGGAGTGCGATGGCGATCGGTAAAGAATTGTGGCGCATATAGCCACAAGTAATTCCCATCAGGACCAAAGTGGTTATAAACGACATCAAGGAACACCATTAACTCCTTGGCGTGCGCGGCATCAATGAAATGCTTCAGATCTTCCGGGCGACCATAGCATGGCGCGGGAGCGTAGGGCAGAACGCCATCGTACCCCCAGTTGCACTCGCCGGGAAAGCTGGAGAGAGGCATCAGCTCAACCGCAGTAATGCCCAGCTCAGCCAAGTAGTCGAGTTTTGCTTCAGCCCCAGCGAGAGTTCCTTCGCGAGAGAATGTCCCGACGTGTAACTCGTAGATCACCGCTTCTTCCCAGGGCCTTCCGTTCCATCCTGTATCCCGCCATTCGTACGCAAGGGGATCGATTATCTCGCTTGCGCCGTGCACAGTTGAAGTCTGAAAGCGAGATGCAGGATCAGGAACACTGTGCTGGTTGTCAACCTTAAACTGATATTGAGTACCGGCGCGGGCTTCCGTTACAAGTTCGAACCAGCCGTCATGCAGTCCGCACATGGGAAAGTCGCTTTCCAACCCGCAGAGGCGTACTGCGACTGAAGCGGCTTTCGGCGCCCAAAGCCGGAAACGAACAGTACCGTCCGGACGGCATTCTGCCCCAAAAGGCATTTCGTGCTGGCGCTTCATGGGGCGGGGTTGCGCCTCCGGTCAGCCCCGCGCACCCGGTCAGAGGCGCGTTCGACCAGCAGCGTCAGAGACCGCGCCTGCAGTGGGTAAGAAGCGCTGCCGGAAAAGAACCTGTTGCCATCGCCGGATATTTGACATGAGGTATCAATCAAGGCGATCCAGCCGGCGCCCAACGGTGGTGCCGGCAAAGTAAACGGGATTTCCTCAAAATGCGCATTCATCAGCAGCAGGAAGTTTTCGTCCTGAACGCGCTGGCCACGCTCGTTCACCTCATCGATAGCGGCGCCCGAAAGTGCGACCCCAAGGCAGCGTGCGAAATCCTGGTTCCACTCTTCGTCTGTCATTTCTCCGCCATCAGTGCGGAGCCAAACGATGTCCTTAATCTCCGCGCCTTTTATTTTTCTACCCTGGAAGAATTTGCGCCGCCGGAACACCGGGTGCTCCTTGTGCAACGCGATCAGCTGCCGAACGAAAGCCAACGTATTACGGTCCATGTGCTCGGGAGTCCAATCGACCCAGCTGATTTCGTTGTCCTGGCAATAGGCATTGTTGTTCCCGCCCTGAGTGCGCCCGATCTCGTCTCCGGCGAGCAGCATGGGAACGCCTTGCGAAAGCAAGATTGTTGCCATGAAGTTCCGCTTTTGCCGTGTCCTAAGCTGATTCACTTCGGGATCGTCGGTGGGACCTTCAACTCCGCAATTCCAGCTCCGGTTGTTGTCGGTACCGTCGCGATTCTCTTCGCCGTTGGCTTCGTTGTGCTTGGAGTTGTAACTCACGAGATCGTGAAGGGTGAAACCGTCATGCGCGGTAACAAAATTGATGCTGGCGTAAGGCTTGCGGCCGCTGCGCGCGTAGAGGTCACTCGATCCAGTGACGCGGTACGCGAGTTCCCCGATCAGACCGCCGTCCCCCTTCCAATAAGAGCGCACCACGTCACGATATTTGTCATTCCATTCCGCCCAGCCAACGGGAAATTTGCCGACCTGATATCCACCTTCTCCAAGGTCCCAGGGCTCGGCGATGAGCTTTACCCGAGAAAGGATCGGGTCCTGATGAATGATGTCGAGAAATGCGCCAAGGCGATCGACTTCGTGCAACTCGCGTGCCAGGGTCGCTGCGAGATCAAAGCGGAAGCCGTCAACGTGCATTTCCAAAACCCAGTAACGCAGGCTATCCATTATTAGCTGTAATACGCGGGGATGACGCATGTTTAGTGTGTTGCCAGTGCCCGTGTAGTCTATGTAATAACGTGGATCATCGGGGACCAGACGGTAGTAGGCGGGGTTATCGATGCCCCGGAATGACAACGTCGGACCTAAATGATTTCCTTCGGCAGTGTGGTTGTAAACCACATCGAGGATAACCTCGATTCCCGCCGAATGCAGAGTTTTTACCATCGTTTTGAAATCGTTGATGCTGTTGGTAGCGCAGTAGCGAGGTTCGGGAGCAAAGAAGCCGATAGAGTTGTATCCCCAGTAATTGCGCAGTCCGCGCTCAATCAAATTGCGATCGTCGACGAATGTATGCACCGGCATCAGTTCAACTGCGGTGATTCCGAGTTGGGTCAGGTGATCAATCACCGGCGCGGTCGCGAGCGCAGCGTAGGTCCCGCGCAACCCCGCCGGGACTTCAGGATGTTGAATCGTAAAACCTTTGACGTGCAGTTCGTAAATGATGGTGCGGTGCCAGGGCGTATGCGGCGCGCGATCTGCTCCCCACGTGAACGCAGGATCGACGACCACGCCTTTGGGCATGCCAGGAGCACTGTCACGGCGGTCAAACGAGAGGTCCTCATTTCGGTGCCCAATTCTGTACCCGAAATGTGAGTCGTGCCACTTCAGTCCGTTTTGAATCTGCTTGGCATAGGGGTCGAGTAAGAGCTTGTTGCGATTAAACCTGAGGCCCTTAGCGGGTTCGTACGGGCCGTGCACACGATATCCGTAAAGCACCCCGGGACGGGCTTCCGGCAGGTAACAGTGCCAGACCTGGTCGGTTTGCTCACGCAGTAGAATGCGCTGAATTTCACGTCGTCCAAATTGATCGAACAGGCAGAGCTCGACCTTCTCGGCTGACTCGGAGAATAGGGCGAAGTTAACGCCTTCTCCGTCCCATGTAGCTCCGAGGGGATACGGTCGCCCGGGCCAGACGATTGGTTCGGTTTGCTTAGTCAATAGATGGCCTCGAGAAATGCGTGTTCCTTCCTTGCTTGCGGGAATCAGATCTGCATGGCCAGAACACGTCAACGCTCTCGAAGCTCATGAGACGCCGGCGGGAATGAGCTATTTGGCGGTCGCCATCAGTGCGGCTACTTGCACGCCTCCGCCTACTGCTAAGGTGTCCTCCAAAAGCCCAACCGCAAAGTCGGGCATGTCCCGGCTGAGGCTCTTCCGAAGATGGTAACCGCCAAGAGCTCCCGCAACGCTCCTAGTCCGCCGAGGAGTGCTCCTTTGGCAAGCGGTTGCTTAACGGCACCGCAAACTGCCGCTCCATAGATTGCACCCGATGCAACCCGTGAGGCAAGTGGTCCGCCGTTCAACCGGCTAGGGCTGAAGGGCAACTTGTCCACAATTATTTCGCTGATTGCAAGCTCAGTGATTGCTCGTGAGGCTCTGGCCGAAATTATTGTGGCAAATGGCGAACTTCCAAGATGAATCCATCTTCGCTTTGCCGCCCAAGCGATAACCGCCGGCGCACGGGAAAAGACCTCGCCTAATTAAGAGAGCCTTTCGGTCTGTTCCTTTGGGAGAAACACCAACGGAGAATTACTCCATTCGTGGACACGAGGCCGATTATCAGGACCGATCCGAGAACCTGGTTAAATTGTTAAATGGGAATCTTGGGAAAGGAGAGTGGTTGCTACCTGGCCCTCTAACTTCGTACGGATGCAGGGTTCCTTGGGCATTCAATTCGCGCAGAAGTTTGGCTATAAGGCTTGAGTGAGTGCATACGCCTGAGTCACGGTCAAACAGGAAGGAACTCGCGGCTTTCCTCGTCGGCCACCTTTGTCATTCCCTTCGCTCGTAATGCTCAAGTGCGAACCGGAAGACGGCACCACAAGTAAGCTGATCAACGAAATGAAGGTCGGCTGCCCTCGTGCAGTTCAAGGACCGGCGTTTCCTTCTGCCTATTTTGACGGTTGACTTTCGTCCTTATGCCCGAAATCCAAACCAAAGTGTGGTTCTGATTTTGTTCCGGTGATCTTTACCGGGACCTCGGTTCCGGCGCCGTGCTTGCTGAAGAACGGATCGACGGGCTTCAGCAGGACAGACCGCCATCCAGTGACCATGCGCGACAGCCTGGCGTTCATGCGAGCTTTTCCGTGAAAATCAAACTGATTTCCATCGAGGCTGTACTTCCCGGTCAGATTAATCTCCGTTCCAGGTATTTCGAAATGCAGACGAGAAAAGGTAAGCAGACCGCTCGCCAAGGAAAATTTACCGGACATTTCCGATAGCACATCCGGAACTTCTCCCTTCGCTTCCTTTGGCCGACCCCGGCTCCGCATACTTAAAGCATCCAGCTTGGATTGCACCTTCTCGTTACTCAAATGCGCTCGTGAGACCAGAAAGTGTCCGGCTAAGCGGATTCGATCGCTCACATCTGCGTCTCCTGCTGGGAGATCAAATCTTGTGCTGAGCTCTGCATTGCCGATCATGACAGGGGGCTCAGTTCGAACTCCCAACGTGAGCAAGTCCTCGATTCTTGCCCGCCCCACCGCAACGTCAAGTAAGATCCTGTGCCCTTGCGGATTCTTAACACGCAAAACCGAACCCTTCGCTAGTATGGACGAATGCGAAACCATTGCCTTGACCGGCTCTAAATAAGTGTCTCCGCTAGTCCCGTCGACGATGGCATGAAATTCGGTCCGCAGGGGTACGGGATGTCCGCTGATCGCAATTCGAAAGTCGGGGGTTTCGGTCTTTCCATCTACCGTAATGTTTCCCAGCGTGCCTTCGTACTCGCCCGTTGACGAAAGAATCCCGCCGATTCCCCTGATAGTGCTGAGGTCTGCATTGCTGAAGGAATATTTGCCGCGCACAGGTGTGGTTCGTGGATCGTCCGTCTGCCACGGTCCAAAGAGCCCATTAGACCGGATGTCTCCCACGGGTTTGGGATTCACCAAGGTGGCCGTGAAGAAGAGTGGCTGCCCCGGACCTATTTCTCTCATGTCCAAATGGCTGATATCGAATTCGAGCGGCAGCTTGTCGGGTTTGAGGGTATTGATGACCAGTCGTGCGTCTTCGCAAAGGAACTCATCCACATAGATCTTAATTTTCCTCTTTTGCATACTGATGCCAGTTCGGTCTTGTCCTTTTGGGGGAATGTCCAGCTCTAGGCCCTTCAGGTAAACACGATGAACTCGCATCGGAGTGCGCAGAAGATTGAGGATGCCAGCGGTGAAACGGAACTCGCCGACGGAGATCAGCGGCTGAATGCCCGGCTGATGAATATTTGTGTCATTTTTCCCGAATATTTTGAGGTCTCGTCCTGAAACCTGAAATCCATGGGCAACCGAAACATGAAACCCTGTCAACTCGACCGGGGCTTGAAATCGGGACGAGAGCGTCTCTACGATCCTGGCCTGTAGGATCGAATCGGCGTGATAGATGGCGAAGATGAGCGTT
>WNFY01013632.1_pt1 | contig 11723 bp, 10 predicted proteins | sample 5400091 | NCBI WGS metagenome assembly WNFY01 (sample SAMN13153364, study PRJNA577476) | soil metagenome | isolation source: 60 cm soil or saprolite under grassland replicate 1 | place: USA:California | collected 2016-06-15 | reverse complement strand
ATTCATGGTCTTGAAGAATTATTACGCTATGCGGACCGCAACAGCATGGCCCATGGCCGGGAAGTAAGATTACCCTTTTTAAATCATGAATTGGTTGAATTCCTTTTTTCGCTTCCATCAAATTTTAAGATCAGGCAGGGTTGGACAAAATGGATATTAAGAAGTACGATGACGAACATTTTGCCATCACCCATAGTATGGAGACAAGATAAGATCGGACTTGAGCCCCCGCAACATTCCTGGATGCAATTACCGTCTGTTCAGGAAATGATCCATGAGGGAAAGAGAAAATTGGTAAATGAAAAAGTTTTGAAGCCAGAAGTGCTCGATAAAAAGATTCAACCAACATCGGCTTATGAAAAAAATAATTACGATTGGAGGTACTTAGTTTCCGCGCAATATTTACAATATTCTTAGTGGACTTTGTGTAATTCGTCGCGTCCTTTGTGACCAAAATATGGACACGAAGTGCACAAACCTGCCTGCCGGTAGGCAGGGCAAGCAAGGAACCACAATGAACCCAACGAGGGGCTTAAATATTTTAGACGCAGCTAAGGATCAGAACTTATTCCTTACGCCTTCGATAAACTTTTCGACCTCTCGTCTCACTGATATGGCAGATGCATTATGATTATTGACGAGTACTGAAAAGATCAGCAGCTTATTTTTCTTCGTGTATAAAAAGCCGCTGAGCGAAACAACGCCGGAAAGGGTCCCGGTTTTGGCAAAAATATATCCATTCTCAGGTAAATAGTAATTGCTTAAAGTTCCTTCATTGCCGGTAGGTAAAATTGTTTTTACCCTTTCCATTCCAAAATCATTTTTCATTTTATTAAGAATAAACACAAAATCCTGCGGGCTAAACAAATTATAGCGGCTGAGGCCGGAACCGTCCACCCATCTTGGTTTTTGAGGCAGACCTTTGAAATCTGTTTTCAATAAAGTATCAATGACCTTTTCATCGTTCATTACTCCCAACAATTCATTACTCACCATTAACAAAGATTGCTCTGCAAAAAAATTATCGCTGCGGTGCATCATGGGTTTAAGGATTGAGTCAGTGGGTTGGGAGTGAATCAAATTTATTTGAACAATTCCGCCCAAAAAATTTCTTTCAAAAATTTTAGAATCGACTAGTTTGATGGCTTTATGAATTGTGTCTGATAATAATTCAAGAGCTGTGTTTATTCCATTTGTAACAAAGGGAACATATTGTTCCTTTAGGGCTTCGCTACCTTGTGTTATTTCATAAATATTTTCATGAACAGCTCTTTCTACAAAAAAATTTTTTGCCTTCACTGTATCAAAATCAACGATCCAGTTCACTTCGGGAATGGAATAAACAAGTGGTCCATCGCTTCCCTCTTCCCTGATCCATTTAATGACATTACCGTAAATGGGTAAGGGGCTTCTTTCTGCCATGTAATCATCATTGTAATCATTCCATGCCCATCCTGAGCCTAAAGCCTCCTCTTTCCATTTTATGTCTGTCGTATAAACTTTTTTAGTTGTCTTTTGCAAATAATCAATTATAGGTTGTTTTTTAAAATCGGGATGAAGTAAAGTCGGATCTCCGCCCGGAAGAAAAAAGATTGCGGTATCGTTCTCAGCTTTTAAAATTCCCACCAAACTATCTCCCAAATATTTCATCGATGCATAGCAGGTAGGGATTTTTGTGTTACTGGCAGGAACAAAATAATGATCACCCTGGTAATTGTACCAGTATTTATTAGTAGCCGGTTCATAAATGCTGATGCCAACATGAGCGGTGGTAAGTGAACGATCGTTTAAAACGAATTGTTCAGCGGATTTTGAAATTTGTTTTTGAAGACTGCATGATGCAAGAATTAATAATGAAGAATTAATAATTAATAATTGTTTTAAAGAAATCAGAATGTTTTTCACTCTTAATTTTTAATTATTAATTACTAATTAAAGTAAACAACTTTTCCCTCTTCAGCACTTTTCAAAGCAGCTTCAATAATCTTTATTGTTTTAATTCCATCTTCTGCAGGAACAGGATTTGGAGCTTTCCTGGTTAATGCTTTATACACATCATCATAATAGCCCATATAGTTTCCGGGAGTAGAAGTAAGTTCTTTTCGAATCACTTTACCATCAATTTCTGTATGTAACAATCCATCAGGTTGCGATGGAGGGCGGCACCAACTTTCCAGGGAAGGAATGGCGCCTTCATTTAATTGTTGTTCCTGTAAGTCTGAACGTTGCTGGATAAAACTTCCTTTCATGCCATGCAATATATACGATGGTAAGGGTTCACGGGCAATACAGGTAGCCATCAATCGAACTCTCAATTGTGGATAATAAAGAAGGATTTCATAATAATCTTTGGCCTTCACATCTTCACGCATCTTCCATACATCAGCAAACAAAGACTGAGGCCATCCGAATAGTTGTAAAGCCTGGTCAATAAGATGCGGACTCAGATCATAAATGATTCCTGCACCGGGAAGATCACCTTCTTTATGAGCCTTGCCAGCGCCAACCGGACGATAACGGTCATACCTGATTTCGACTTCTCTTAAATCGCCTAACAATCGTTTTTCAAGAATATCTTTCACTGCATGATAATCCCCATCATACCGGCGATTTTGATAAATGCTTAAAAAAAGATTTTTTCTTTTTGCCATCTCATTTATTTCTTCACATTCTTTCACGGTAACAGAAAAAGGTTTTTCAACCACGATGTTTTTTCCTGCCATTAATGCTGCTTTTGAATTTTCAAAATGCAAATGAGTGGGAGTATTTATAATGATGAGTTGTATTGAATTGTCAGCGAGCAGTTCGTCGATTGACCGATACAATTTTGATTTCGGATATCTTTCCCTTGAATCATTTTTGCTTCTTTCAACAATGGCAGCTAATTCATATCCGGGATGGTTTTGTATAAATGGAGCATGAAATAGTTTTCCACTCATGCCATAGGAACAAATACCTGTCTTTATAATGTCCATAAGCCTCACCCTCTTTCCCTCTCCTGAAGGAGAGGGAGGCCGGGCCAGCCGTTTTTAATCAACAATAGTAATTAGGCAATTTCAACTTTCTGTTCATCAATGAGCAGAAAGTTGAAGAGTGCGACGCAACGAAGATGCCATGAAAAACGAAAGCTGATAACATAATAACTATTGACTACTGACTATTGACTTCTCTCAGCCTCTCTCTTGTGCTCTTAACCACCGTTCAGGAATCTCATTACTGCTTGCCAGTAAATAATCTTTGTAACTGCACGCAATAAAACTTCCATTGGGTAACTGCATCCACCACCTTCCTGTTTTTTTACTCTGCAAAAAAGTTGTTTCTACTTCTGCAAAAGCAATATGGTATTCATTAAACGAATCACGCTGATCTAATTCCACTTCTCTTTTTCCACGGCTTCTTCCATCCAATATATACCAGATCATATGAGCAATTTGTTTGGCGGTAAGTTCTTCTTTGTCATGGGAGGAATCAAAGCCGTAAATGCCAATGCTATTTACATTCGGGCTCAGGCCCGCATACCGCATCAGTTGACAGGCCTCCTCGCCGTTCAGGCCATTTGGCGAAACAGAATTCGCAGGAGCATAGCTGTGTGCAATCGCGGAAATATCAAAACTAAATAAACTGCTGTTGCGAATGACAGGTTCCATCTCTTCAATCGTTTCTTTCACACTACCTACCCGGTAACAATCAAAGCGCAGTTTATCCATCGTTTCCAGCATACGGGGATGCACATAATAACTTTGAAAAGCGATGTGATTGTAATGACGAATATAATTGGGCTCGGACGTAAGCAATTCCATTAAAAAATTTTCCTGTCGAAACGGCGAATCAATATTTAAATCGATCAGCGCATCTACACAGGAAGCCTCGATCGCTTTTTCATTATCTGCGTAAGCCCCATATTGAGCCAGTGTCAGATCATGTGAGCCGCCAAGAATGATCACTGTTTTTCCGTCATTGATCAATTCATGAACAACTGTTTTTAGTGCGGCATAAGAGTCGGTGTATAATGAGCCTTCCTTTATATTTCCTATATCTGCAATTTTTACATCAGTATGCCAATAGTATAAAGGATAAAACTGGCGGCGGATGCTGTCAGGGGCATCACTATGTCCGTGTATCAAACCACTTCCCCTTTGTTCGCCACAGCCAACGATCACTATTTGTATGTCATCAAGATCAGGAAATTCCTCTTTGCCAATTTCATTATTAAATACTGAAATTATTTTCCCGATCTGCCCATCTTTATAATCTTCATTTTGCGAAATTTCATGGACATCGACCGGTGAAAGAAAATCTGAAATGTTAAGATAATCAGACATACTGCAATATATGAAGAACCACGATTGTCCGGATTAAGTCCGGGATTATGAGGAAAAATATTTACATCTACAGCAAATAGAAGAACCCGGATTGTCCGGATTAAATAGGGGATTATGGGGAAGAACATTTACCTCGTCTACTAAAAATCTTTATAAATCCTGAAAATCATAGTTCTACTTATTTTTGCTTTATATGGATCAGTTACTACAGCAAATAGAAGAATACAAAAAAGAGATCGATCAATCTTCTACAGCTGATGCGAAGGCTATTGAAGAATTCCGGATCAGGTGGCTTGGAACAAAGGGTATTGTAAAAAGCCTGATGGGCGAGATGAAGAATGTTCCGAATGAAAGAAAAAAAGAATTCGGCCAGGTAATGAATAGCTTTAAATTATTCGTTGAACAGAAGTATGAAAACCTGAAACAAATTGCCACTGAATCAGAACTCCCGACTCCCGACCCCCGACTTGATCTCACTCTTCCGGGAGACCCAATGCCTCTTGGTTCCCGCCATCCCGTTAGTCTCATGCGGAATCGTATTGTTTCTATTTTTCAAAGATTGGGTTTTGCGGTGGCTGAAGGTCCGGAGATTGAAGATGACTGGCATAATTTCACTGCACTCAATTTGCCCGAATACCATCCTGCCCGCGATATGCAGGATACATTTTATGTTCAGCAAAATCCTGACTGGTTATTGCGCACACATACCAGCAATGTTCAGATCCGTGAAATGGAAAAAGGAAAACTACCCATCCGTGGTATTTATCCCGGCCGTGTCTATCGCAACGAAACGGTAAGTGCAAGAAGCCATTGTTTCTTTCACCAGGTTGAAGGTTTGTATATTGATGAAAATGTTTCTTTCGCAGATCTGAAACAAACACTTTATTTTTTTGTAAAAGAAATGTATGGCGGCGATGTGAAGGTGCGTTTTCGTCCTTCATTTTTTCCTTTTACTGAGCCCAGCGCCGAAATGGACATTAGTTGTACACTTTGTAAAGGTGAAGGCTGCAGTGTTTGCAAATATACCGGCTGGCTTGAAATTCTTGGCTGCGGCATGGTGCATCCCAATGTGTTGCAGAATTGTGGTATTGATCCAAACAAATACACCGGCTTTGCGTTTGGTATGGGCATTGAACGTCCGGCTCTTTTAAAATATGGCATCAATGACATCCGTCTTTTCAGTGAAAACGATGTAAGATTTTTGAGACAGTTTACTTCTGCTATTTAGCCTGCCTGCCGGTAGGCACGGTGTCATTCATGCTGACGCTGCGGTCAGCATCCAGATCAGAGACGATAAATGTCTCGATTCCGACCAAAGCGTCGGAACATTTATCGTCGGGACTTATACGTTCAGTAATTTTATTCAGCAATTATTTTCCATAACAATATTTCATTCCCAATTCCATACTGGTGTAGTTAAAATTGTGCAATCCCTGTTGAAATTGGAAAAACAATATTTTTCTTTTGATCGTTTTGTCAAAACCTGCTCTCAATAAAATGGGTTTATCCCTTAACCTGTAGAAATAACCCAGGTATCCGGAAACAGAAGTTTGAATTCTTAAATTTTTTTTATTCCATTCCAGGCCGGTTCCAAATAAAAAAGCATCATCCTGTGGTTCGCGCTTTATTTCTGCTTGCCAAAAATAACCACCTGCCATCACTATCCATTTTACAGCAGGGTGTGAATGAAAGCCCTTCGCAAACGAAATATCAAAATAATAACCCGGGGCATCAGTAAATCTTGCAGCTCTGATTTCTGAAGTTGGAAAGCGATACCCAATTCTTATTGCAGATTGTATATTTTTTGCTTTATTGTTAAGCAATTGAATGTTTGTATTCAAATGCACATCACCATGGGCATAATGATCATAATAGTGAGTCGGAAATACATGCCTTTCAGTTTTTATCTCGTGACTCATGGTAAAATGTTCAACAGGTACCCAATAAGCATCAAACGATATTTTATTTTTTACCAGGCAGTAGTTGGCGTACAGAGAAATATCCTGTGTATGGTCATCATCTGAAAAATAAAAATCGGTGCCCAGGCCAAAACTGTTAATAGTATCAATGCTTCCATTTGTAATACGGGGCACAGGTAAAGCATTGGGGCCCAGAAAACCCGGAGTAAGTATAATATAGTGTTCCCAGGTGCTTACGCCATCCCAATGGACTGTATTTATCCACCAGTCATAAGATTGGGCCGAAGAAAATAAAATGGTACAGCACATCATTGCTGTTAGAAATAATGATCTCATAAACGGGTAGGTAAATCAACTAAGATCAACCAGCATAGCTATTAGGGACACAGCAGCTAAAACACCAATGATTAAATTGAATTTCCCTCCACTTCCCGGAGCCAGGAATGCTATGAATAATCCCAATATACCCAGGCCAAGCGCAACTTTTGCGAATATATTGGAATCTTGTTTCTGAAATTTCTGATCATTTGTTGTAGTATCATTTTCAAAGCGATTTCCAAAAATATTTTTGCTTACAACTTCTTTCCAGTCACTTCCCATCGCAATCCCTAGTCCTGTATTACTGGCTATTGCAGTATTATTACATTTTATTTCGGCAAATGGTAATAGGAATAAAAGAACTGCAATTAAAAATGCTGCAGTGGCCGGAATTTTTGTGCCGAAGAGACCGGTAGAAGATGCAACCGGTGCAGTTGTTTGGGTTTGTTGTACAGGTTCCATTTTTTGGTTTGGTTTGGAAAAGATAAGAGAAACCGCCGGGAAATCAATCAGGCCATCAATATTATCTTTACATTTTACTTCAAATATGATCATCAATACAATTTGTGTTTGTGGCGCAGGTACAATGGGCAGTGGCATTGCCCAAGTATCGGCAACAGCAGGGTTTAATACGATCCTGTATGAATTGAATCAGGCTGTTCTCGAAAAGGCAAAAATGTCAATTGAAAAAAATTTGCAGACTCTTGCTGAAAAAAATAAAATAACCCTTGAAGAAAAAGAAAAGATATTTCAACGCGTTCATTTTACTACAGATATTAAAGAATGTATCGCTGAAGTGATCATCGAAGCCGTCATCGAAAACCCTGAAACTAAAATTGATTTACTCAATCAACTGGCAGCAATTAATAGTAATAAAGTTATTTTTGCTACCAATACTTCTTCTCTTTCAGTTACAGAAATCGGTAATAAGATTTTAAATCCTCAGCAGGCCATCGGCATGCATTTCTTTAATCCAGCGCCTTTGATGAAATTGGTAGAAATTGTAAAGGCAGAAAAAACTTCAGATCTGGTAGTCCAGGATGTCACAGGGCTGGCAAGACAATTAGGAAAGATCCCGGTTATTTGCAAAGATTCCCCCGGTTTTATTGTCAATCGGGTGGCAAGACCTTATTATATTGAATCATTGCGGTTGATCGAAGAAGCTGAAACTAATTTTGAAACAATAGATGCTTTGCTTGAATCTGCCGGATTTAAAATGGGACCTTTCAAACTGATGGATCTTATCGGGAATGATATAAACTACTCAGTTAGCTGCAGTATATATGAACAATTAAACAATCCCGAACGTCTAAGGCCCTCATTCATTCAAAAAGAAAAAGTAGAAAACAAAGAATTAGGAAAGAAAACAGGTAAAGGCTACTATCAATATTGAAGGTCTTTTGATTTAAAATTGACAATTTACAATTAGCGATTGACAATGGTTTTAGTTACAGGCGGTACAGGTTTTTTGGGTTCTTATATTATTAAAGAACTGATTGAAAAAAATTATCCAGTTCGTGCCATTCGGCGTTGTACAAGCAAGCTTCCTTTTTATATCTCTCCTGAAATATTTGAAAAGGTAGAATGGATGGAAGGAGATATTTTGGATACAGTCTCTCTGGAAGAGGCAATGGAGGGGGTAGATGCAGTCATTCATTCTGCAGCCATGATCTCATTTTACAAAAATGATAATGTACAGTTGTACCAGGTAAATATCCAGGGGACAGCCAATGTTGTAAATATGGCTCTCGAAAAAAATATTTCCCGGCTTGTGCACGTTAGTTCCGTGGCGGCCTTAGGCCGTACTAAAATAAGCAGCGATATAAATGAAGAAAGAAAATGGCAGGAAGATAAAACCAATACTCAATACGCCATTAGTAAATACAAAGCTGAGCTGGAAGTATGGCGCGCCATGGGTGAGGGGTTGAATGCGGTGATCATTAATCCAAGCACTGTTTTAGGTTTTGGTGATTGGAATACTTCAAGCTGCCGGATATTTAAAACTATTTATGATGAATTCGCGGCTCTTCCGGGATTTTCCTTTACATCTTTACAGGAAAGTATCCATAAAGCCTGCAAAAAATATCTTAAAACAATAAATCAGGCACAACCATAGTTTAAGAACTGTATCTTTAGAAATGTAATTTTTAACTATGAAAAGCTGTCAATTATTTTTAATTCTGTTAGCCTTATTAACTTCTACAAATCTTTTTAGCCAGTTTGTTGTAACCGGAACGGTGGTCGATTCTGCCAGCAAAGAACCTTTGTATGGTGCGTCTGTCTTTTGTCAGAACACCACATCAGGAACCACCACCAATAAAACGGGCGAATTCTCATTGTCATTGAAATCCGGAGGGTATGAGCTGATCATATCCTTTACCGGTTATCAAACTAAGGAAGTTCGTATCAGCAACAATGATAACAACCCGTTGCAAATCGAATTGGTAAAGGAAGAAAAAACAATGGGCGAAGTGGTAATCCGCAGCAGTAATGAAGTAATGGATGGTTGGGAAAAGTACGGTAAATTTTTCCTGGAAAATTTTATTGGGACCACTCCCAACGCAACACTATGCAGTTTACAGAATCACGAAGCACTGCATTTTTATTATTACAAAAAAAGTGATAAACTCAAAGTGCTTGCCACCGAACCTGTACAAATTTCAAACAATGCTCTTGGTTATAATCTTCGCTACCAGTTAGATTCATTTATGTACTACTATAAAACCCAGGTGAGCTCTTACCGCGGCTATTGTTTTTTTACCGAGATGGAAGGTAGTTTCCAGGACCAAAAAAAATGGAGTGAGAACCGGAAAAAAACCTATTACGGTTCCAAGCTTGAATTTATGCGTTCTTATTACGACAGTACTTTAAGTGAAGATGGCTTTGAGGTAGCGCTTCTCAACGAAAATAAGAATACCAAATTTGATATAGTCAGCAATCCGTATGATACTAGCTATTATGCAGTTGATGACAGTACAAAGGAAGTAGAAGTATATTATCCCCGAAAGATCAGCGTTACGTTTAAGAAAAAACCGGAGACAGAATATCTGCAAAAATTTAAACTACCGGAAAATGTAGGTGCCCAAATTTCTTACATTGATCTGCTTGATGGTATCATAATAAAAGAAAACGGTTATTTCTATGATCAGAAAGATTGGATAAACCAGGGTTACTGGAGCTGGAAAAATTTAGCCGATCTTTTGCCGTATGATTATATACCATAGAACCACGATTTTCACGATTAGGGAAATTTAGAGGAAAAATTTTTTGTTCATCAAATCCAACTGTCCTCTGTATCCTGGTTCATTATTTTATTTTTCCTTATACATCTTTTTTAATCCCATTAATCATAGTTCGATATATTTCCGGAATTCGTTTTATCCAAACCAGCTCTTTCATTTTTTCCTTCGCTTCAATGGCAGGAGAACCAAAATAATTTTTTCCTCCTTCCAGAGAAGCCGGCGTTCCGCTTTGTGCATATAAGACGGCGCCCTTACCAATGGTAATTGTTTTACTCACGCCTACCTGTCCCCAAAGTATCACTTCATCCTCGATAATTGTGGAACCGGCAATACCAACCTGGGCGGCAAACAAACAATTTTTTCCAACCACTGTATCATGACCAATATGAACCAGGTTATCGATTTTTGTACCAGTCCCAATGATCGTATCGCCACTTACACCCCTGTCAATGGTGCAGCCGGCACCTATTTCTACAAAATCTTCAATGATCACCCTTCCACAGCTATTCATTTTTTTATAATGTACCTCACGATTTGTTTTTTTATTGTAATAAAATGCATCGCTGCCAATAACTGTACCTGGTTGTATAATTACATTATTTCCGATAGTACAATGATCCAATACGGTAACGTTTGGATAAATAGTGCAATTCTTTCCAATGCTTACATGATTTCCGATATATGCATTCGGCATTATAACGGTTCCCTCGCCAATTCTGGAAGTATCACTAATCATTTTCATAGAAGGGGTAAAAGGCCGAAAATGATTTACCAGCTTTAAATACGCTTCGAAGGGATCATCAACAACCAATAAAGCCTTTCCTTCGGGACAATCTGTTTTTTTATTGATGATGATAAACGTGGCAGCCGAATGCATGCAGACTTCATAATATTTTGGATGATCAACAAAGACAAGGTCACCCCGTTCTACTTTATGTATTTCATTGATACCGGTGGCTTCTCCATCCTTATCACCGATTATTGTTGCCCCTATAAATTCTGCGATCCATGATATAGCGACAGGTTTTTCAAAATGCATATAAAGAATTTTGTGCAAAGGTAATTATCGCCTGTTTGTACTCTCTAAAGAAGCATTTCTGTTAGTTTTGATGTTTTTGAATATTTCCTTCGAAAGTTATTTTTTTGAACTTTTTTTGTGAAAAGGTGATTATAACTATCAATTTTTTTTTAAGATCATTGTTTAGCTGATGCGTTAAAAGATTCAGATAAAAAACTCATTCTATTGAAACATTGATGAATAAAGGCTATCAGCCCATGTAAAATATGTTGACGCAATGAACATTCATTGAGGTTTATTACTTTTCTTATCTAGCTTACAAGAACATTGGAGAAAATCGTCATCCTTATCCACAAGTAAATAAAAAATGTTAATAAAATTCTTTACAAAATTTTTTTATATAGCAAAAATTATTTTTAATATTGTGTAGGGAAATTTTTTTCCCGGTACTTACTAACCCATCCATTATAATTATCCCGACTTCAGTCGGGATTTTTCTTTTATCTCTTTTGCACAATTATCTGCCGGATATTATTGTAAATTCTGTCCTGGTTTATCATATTAATTGCAATACAATAACTTTACCACAAACTAAAAAGAGATTCATGCTTAAATCCATGACCGGTTTTGGGCGGGCCGAGCAAACTGTTGGTGATAAAACTTTCCAGGTAGATATAAAATCCCTCAATGGTAAACAGTTTGAATTACTGCTTAAGCTCCCCGGCTTTTTAAAACCACTTGAATTTGATATTCGCCGTATTCTTTCCAATAATCTTGGTCGTGGCAGTGTAGATTGTACTATTAGCCTGAAAGAAACCGGCAATGCAAAACCTGTATCTATTAATACTGAGCTTGCGAAAGCATATTACAAGCCATTGGCGGAATTATCTGAAGCCCTCCACCT
>WNFY01010532.1_pt1 | contig 11726 bp, 9 predicted proteins | sample 5400091 | NCBI WGS metagenome assembly WNFY01 (sample SAMN13153364, study PRJNA577476) | soil metagenome | isolation source: 60 cm soil or saprolite under grassland replicate 1 | place: USA:California | collected 2016-06-15 | reverse complement strand
GCTCGGGCGAGAACGCGACGGACGCTGGTCGGCGAGACGTTGAGGCCGAGCTTGGCCAGCTCGCCACAGATCCGCCGGTGACCCCAGCGCGGATTCTCGCGCGCGAGCCGCAGCACCAGATCCTGGATCTCTTTCGGCAGCGGCGGTCGTCCGCGCAGGTCCGCAGGCTGCCGCCACTTCCGGCGCCCGAGCGCCCGATGCCATCGCAGCAGCGTGCGCGGAGTGATCAGAAGCGCGGTGCGCGAGGAACGTGGCAGGTGGCAGGCTGCCGCCGCGAGCAGCGCCCGATCGGCAGGCCGGAGCTTCGGACGCTCAACCTGGCGACGCAGAACTTCGAGCTCATGACGAAGCACCATCAGCTCGACGTCCTTGACATCCAGGCCGCGGCGGCTCCGAACAAGCGCGCCTAGCAAGGCCCGCAACGCGAGGTAGAGAAAGGAGAAGACCATGCCGCCGATCCTCCCAGTCCGCCCAACGCCGAGGGCGACACGAATATTGGCACCCTTCACCCTCCTCGCGTGAGGCTCGTGTTATCACTTTCGTTGACACCCTGGCCGGGTTGTCGCCCGTTCAGGAGACACAAGAGCCCGCTTTGCGGGCCTTTCTCGTATGGGCCGGGCAGGGATCGAACCTGCGACCTTGGGATTAAAAGTCCCCTGCTCTACCAACTGAGCTACCGGCCCCGCCGTCGAGTTTACGTTCCCATGCATCGAGCAGTTGCTCGACGTTCCGCCGCTGCGCGTCGGTGAATTCGAACGTCGCCACGAGGCGTCTCGCCTCTCCGGGATCGTTGTTCTCGACCGCCGCTTCGAGGTGCTCGCGCATCGGGGTCGGCTGCTGAAGCTGTCGGCGCAGCCAGCGAAGCAGGCTCACCTGCGCGGCTTCCACGGGGCTCAGTCTTACACGCCTAGACCGATTTTCCGCACATGTCGTCGCGTTTGAGCGCCGGTGGTGTCGTGGTTGGTTCAAGGAGTGAGGAGTTGGAGCAGGAGCTGCTGGACAGGGCGCGGTTTGGCCAGCCGTGTCGGTCCGTCGCGGATGCGGACGGCGGCGAGGTCGGAGAGTTGGTCGAGGATCTTGCGCCCGGTCGCGCGGCCGATGCGCTGGGCGAGCAAGCGCCGCTCGTCGGCGGCGAGCGTGGCCAGGCCGCGGCGTACCTCGCGTTCGATCAGCCCGTAGAGCAGCAGCGCGAGGCTGACGATGGCGACGAGGGCGGCGATGCGACGATTGCTGTGCAGGAAGACGGGGCGCACGGCGAGCGGCCCCTTGAAGTCGGTGAAGCGGCTCTCGATGAGGTGCTGGCGCTTGTAGGCGCGGAAGAGCTCGTCTGCGGTGAGGGCGTGGTCGTTGCTGACGAGGCAGTAGCGGCCGTCGAGCAGCTCGGCCTCGGCGAGGGCCTGCTCGTCGACGCTGGCGTGCGCCTGCGGCCGGCCGTCCTGCTCGGCGATCGAGAGTCGCAGGAAGCCATCGACGCGGCGGCGCTCGAGGATCGCTTGCGCCCGTCGCTCGACCTCGGCGGCGGTGCGGCGAAACTGGCGGACACCGCGGTTGAGGCGGGCGAGCTCCTCGTCGGCGCGCGAGCGCTGTTTGGCCCGCTGCTTGCGAGCGGCTTCGCGGTCGTCGAGGGAGAGGACGTAGAGGGCGCGCAGCTCGTGACCGCCGACCTCGATCGTCGCTTCTTGGCCGAGGTAGCGGGGCGGGCGATTCCGGTGCCGCTCGGCGCTGTATGCGAGCGGCTGGAACTCGTCTTCGGCGAGCGCGGCCAGGCTGTGGCTGAGCGGCCCGTCCTTCGGGTGCGGGCAGAGGAAGCGAAGCTCGCGCGCGCTGAAGGCGCGCACGTTTGCGGCCGAGAGCAGCTTCGAGTCGCCAACCACCAGCGGCGGCTGCTTCTCGGGTAGTGCCGCCCGCAGCGCGTCCAGGCGCTCGAGCGCCGGCTCGACCGCTTGCCGGTCCTCGGCGTTGCCGTCGAATGCTTGCCCGCGCAGCGGCACCGCCCCGTCGGCGGCGAGCCAGAAGCCGGCATGCACCTGTCGCTCGATCGTCCGCTTCGGCGTGCGCCCGTAGCGGACCTGCGGGTAGGTCTCCTCCTGCTCGTCGTAGCTGCCGGTGAACGACAGCTGCGTCAGGTCCCAGTGCAGCTCGGCCAGCTCGAGGCCGAAGCACTCCACCGCCCGGCGGGCGATCAGCCCGAGCACCTGATCGAGATGATCAGCGAACGCATCGAGCGTCCGACCCAGCCGGTCATCGTTGAGCTTGACCGGCGCGATCGCAAGCGTCTCCTGCACCGCAAACCGCTCGCCCCAGTCGGCAAACGACGAGAGCGGCCGCGGATGCGTGAGCCGGTTACAGACCATCGCCTCCACCACCTGCCCGTGCGTGTAGTCGGCCACCGAACGGATCGGGCAGAAACCGTCGACCGCCTCCACCAACCCCAGCCGATCACACAGCGCCTTCACCACCGGCAGCGCCCCCGCCGTCCGCACCACCAACTCCCGCTCGCTCTCCACCACCGCCACCTTCGACGACCGAGCACGGGTCCCTACACGCTATGTGCGGAAAATCGGCCTAGGGGTGCGCGATCCATTCGGCGAAGAGCGGGTCGACGATCGTCTGCTGCATGCCGTCGCGCTCGACGTCCGCGGTGGCCTGCAGCCGGCTCAGGGCGCCCTGCGCCGTCGTCTTGCTCAGGTCGAGGCGCTGGAGAACGCTCTTCTTGTACGGCGAGCCCCTTGTACGGCGAGCCGTCCGGCCACCACCGCGCGGAGCGTCTTCTGCTCGGCGAGGTCGAGGCCCCGCCAGTGGGCGTCGAACTCCGGCTCGAGCTCGGCCAGCACCGCCTCATGCGCCGCCTCGCGTCTCGCCGTTCCGGTCGTTGATGTCCTCGGGATCGAGCGGCTACGCGGGAGGAGTGTGGGCGCGGCGCCGGGGAGTGAGGGGTTTTGACGCCGCGCCCGAGACTCCGCAGCGGTAAACGAGACCCCGAGTCTCCACTGACGGTACCGCACGCGCGGGAGTCCAAACAGGAGACTTCTGAAAATGGGCGGTGACGGGCTCGAACCGCCGACCCTCTGCGTGTAAAGCAGATGCTCTACCAGCTGAGCTAACCGCCCGGATCGTGGTACACGGTACACATGTCATACCCGGCCAAGCCCAAGCGGCAGCGCGCCCTCGAGCGGCTGCGCGGGATCTGCCTCGGGCTCCCTGAGACCAGCGAGCGCCCGAGCCACGGCGCGCCGAGCTTCTTCGTCCGCGAAAAGAAGTGCTTCGTGATGCTGGTCGACGACCACCATGGCGACGGGCGCTTCGCGATCTGGTGCGCGGCCCCGCCCGGGAACCAGGAGCTGCTCGTGCAGGCCGACCCCGAGCGGTTCTTCCGTCCCCCGTACGTGGGCCACCGCGGCTGGCTCGGCGTGATGCTGCACGGGAAGGTCGACTGGGACGAGGTCGCCGGGATCGTCGAGGACGCGTTCGCAACGGTCGCGCCGAAGAAGCTGCTCGCGTGATCGACCTCCTGCGCGACCTCGTCGAGCTCGAGTCGCCGACCGGGGACGTCGCGGCGATGCGCGACCGGATGGCCGACGAGCTGCGTGCGCTCGGCGCCGAGGTTGCGCTCGACGGGGAGCACGTGCGCGCCGACTTCCCCGGGGCCGGTGCGCCGCTGGTGCTGCTCGGGCACGTCGACACCGTGTGGCCGCGCGGCACGCTCGCGCGGATGCCGTGGCGGCTCGAGAACGGACGCGCGTACGGCCCGGGCGTCTTCGACATGAAGGCCGGGCTCGTCGTGATGGTCGAGGCCATCCGGCTCGCGCGGACCGCGCGGGCCCTGAGGGTGCTCCTCACCGCCGACGAGGTGCGCGTGCCGACGCTCGCCGAGCGAGACCGGCTCGACGAGCTCCTGCGCACGCTCGAGCCGGAGACGCCCGGCACGCGAATTGCGGCCGAGGGCGGGTGGACGCGCCCGCCGCTCGAGCGAAGCGAAGGCTCGACCGTTCTCTTCGAACAGGCGCGCGCGCACGGGCGGGAGCTCGGTCTCGAGCTCCGCGAGACCGCCGCCCCGGGAGGCTCCGACGGGAACCTGATCGGCGCCCTCGGCGTGCCCGTGCTCGACGGGCTGGGCGCTATCGGCGCCGGCTCGCACGCCGACGACGAGCACGTGCTCGTCGAGTCGCTGCCGATACGGGCACAACTCCTGGCTGCGATCTTGCGCAACCCGGGTTTGTAGTCATATCGTCCTCCCGTCACATAGTCGTGAGGGGAGGTACGCATGGCTCAGCAGGCAGACGAGCGCATGATGATCTCCGAGCGGATCGCGCCCGGCATGCTGCCGCGGGTCCTCAACACGACGGACATGACGATCATCTTCCTGGCGATCGTTCTGTTCATCGTGCAGGCGTCGGTGATCCAGCCTGCAGGCCCGTCGGCATACGTCTACTGGATCCTCGGCTTCCTGCTCTTTCTGATCCCGGGGGCGATCATCACGGCCCAGCTTGGCCAGATGTTCCCGCAGGAGGGGTCGCTCTACGTCTGGACGCAGAAGGCCCTCGGCCCGTTTTGGGGTTTCTTCGCAGGCTTCTGCGCGTGGTGGCCGGGTGTGCTCGTGATGGTGGCCACGGCCGACCTCGTCGTGACCATCTGGCAGTTCATCCGACCGGGCGACCTGGCGAAGTCGTGGCAGCAGATGATCGTCATCCTCGCCGTGTTGTGGTTCTCGGCGTTCATGTCGATGTTCCGGCTGCGGATCACGCAGACCTATGCGAACCTCGTCGTCTTCTTCTACGGAGCGGCGATCTTCGTGATCGGCCTCGCGGGCGTGCTCTGGCTCATCGGCGGCAACGACACCGCCAACTCGTTCAGTGGCGTGCACAACTGGCTGCCCGACCACACGAACTGGACGTTCTTCGGGCTCGTCATCCTCGCGCTGCTCGGGATCGAGGTGCCGCTGAACTTCGGGGTCGAGATCACCCACATCCGCGCGATCAAGAAGTACCTGCTCTGGGGTTCGCTCGCCGTGATGGCCGCCTATCTGTGGGCGACCTTCGGGAACATGGTGACCGTCCCCCTGAAGGACAACAACTCGACGACCGGCATCCTCACCGCCGTGCAACACGGCTTCTGGGGGTCGCACACATTCGCTGTGATCGTCGCCCTCGTCGTGATGTGGTTCTTCGTGTCGAACACCGTCGTCTACAACTACTCCTTCAGCCGACTGTTGTTCGTGTCGGGGCTCGAACGGCGTCTGCCCGCGGCACTCGGCCGCGTGGATGCACGCAAGGTGCCGAGGAACGCCATCCTCGCCCAGACCGTGATTGCGTCGATCTTCGCGGTCGTCACGTTCGGCCCGTGGGCGCAGAACGGCAACTTCCCGGCGCAGGTGTACCTCGTCTTCCAGGCGGCGGTCACCGTCATCTGGTGCCTGTCGATGGTGCTCCTCTTCGGGGACGTCTTCCTCGTGCAAAGGGCGTTCCCGCAGCGCTTCGAGGAAGTGAAGGTCGCGTCGACTCCGGTGCTCTATTTGTGCGGCCTGATCGGCGTCGCCGCGTCGATCGTCGGCGCGATCGTGACGTTCAAGGACCCGTGGAACGGCGAGATCTTCAGCGTCACGACGTGGCGGGAGTGGCTCGCGATCGTCGGCGGGGTGTCGGTGCTCGCCGCCGTCGTCATCTACGCGATCAGCGAGTACGTACACCGTCGAGAAGCGCCAACGCCGACGATGACGCCGGCGGCGTGACGGCGAAGGACGTCGTCTCCAGCGCGGACGAGGCGGGTCTCCGTCTCGTCCGCTTCCTCTGGTGCGGCAACGACGGGACGATACGCGCGAAGTCGTCGGGACGGCACGGGCTGAAAGGGCGGCTCGAGAGCGGCATCGGCCTCACCGTCGCGATGCAGGCGATGAGCGGCCTGGACCAGCTCCAGCCGGTGCCCGGGATGGGCCCGGTCGGGGAGATCAGGCTCGTCCCGGATCTCGACACGTTCCGGGTGCTGCCCTACGCGCCGAACACCGGCGCCGTGCTCACCGACCACGTGGGGCTCGACGGCGAGCCGGCACCGGTGTGCCAGCGCTCGTTCCTGAAGCGGATGCAGGCTAACCTCGGCGAGCGCGGGCTGCAGCTCCGCGCGTCGTTCGAGAACGAGTTCTCGCTCGCGACGAAGGTCGACGGGGCGTACGTGCCGATCGACTCGGCGCTTTGCTTCTCGACGATTGCCGCGACCGCGTCGGAGGACTACGTCGACGAGCTCGCCGGCGCGCTCGAGGCGCAGAGCATCCCGCTCGAGCAGTACTACGCCGAGCTCGGCCACGGGCAGCAGGAGATCTCGACCGGTCACGCGCCGGCGGTGCAGGCGGCGGACGAACAGCTCCTCGTCCGCGAGACGATTCGCGGCGTCGCTTCGCGGCATGGGCTGATCGCCTCGCTCGCGCCGAAGCCGTGGCCGGAGAACGCCGGCAACGGCGGGCACGTGCACTTCTCGCTTTGGGAGGGCGACCGCAACCGGTTCTTCGACGGCTCGCAGCCCGACGGGCTCTCCGGCGACGCGCGCTCGTTCATCGCCGGCGTCCTCGCGCACCTGCCCGGACTCTGCGGTCTCGCCGCGCCGAGCTTCAACTCCTACCACCGGATCATCCCGCAGTACTGGGCGGGCGCGTTCACGTGCTGGGGCTACGACAATCGGGAGGCGCCGGTGCGCGTCGCGTCCGTCTTCAGCGGCGCGGAGGAGGAGTCGACGAACGCGGAGCTGAAGGCGTGCGACGCGACGTGCAATCCATACCTCGCGCTCGGCGGCCTGGTCGCGGCCGGTCTCGACGGGCTCGAGCGCGGGCGCGAGCCGCCTGAGCCGGTCAACGTCGATCCGGCGACGATCCCCGAGGACGAGCGTGCGCGGCGCGGGATCGTGCGCCTGCCCGCGACGCAGGAGGAGGCGCTCGACGCGCTCGCGGCCGACGAGCTGCTCCTCGGCGCGCTCGGTCCGACGCTCGCCGATTCGTACCTCGCCGTCCGCCGCTCCGAATGGACGGCCTACTCCGCGGGAGACGCGGCATTCGAGCAGCAGGGTCACTTCGAGAAGTACTGAGCGGGATCCCGCTCGTCGACCACCACGCGCACGGCGTCCTCCGTGCGCATCCCGCGAGCCTCGACGAGTTTCGCGGGCTCTTCTCCGAGAGCCCCGACCCGCGCCAGTGGCCGCACGTCGCCACCGGGGTCACGTACGGCCGCGCGATCCGAGCGCTCGCCGACTTCCTCGGTTGCGAACCGACGGAGCGAGCGGTGTACGAACATCGGCTCGCGAGCGATCCGGCCGAGTACGCGTCGTCGTTTCTGCAAGCGACGAACACCGAGCTGTTGCTCGTCGACGACGGCTACCCGCCGACAGGGGTCGGTACGTCGTGGGACGAGCTGGGCGAGCTCGCCGGCTGCCGTGCGCTGCCCGTACTTCGGCTCGAGACGCGCGGCGCGCATGCCGCTGCCGAGACGGCGACGGCGCGCGAGCGAGGCTACGTCGCTCTGAAGACGATCGCCGCCTATCGCGGCGGGCTCGACCGCGTGTCGGAGCACGTTGTCGCATCCCTCGAGGCGAACGAGGCGGGCGGTGACCCGCTGCCGGTGCAGGTGCACTGCGGTTTCGGCGACTCGGACCTCCACTTGTGGCGTGCCGACCCGAGCTATCTGAAACAACACGTCGAACGGTTCCCGGACACGACGTTCGTGCTGCTGCACTGCTGGCCGTTCGTGCGCGAGGCCGGCTGGCTCGCGCACGTCTACGGCAACGTCTACTTCGATCTCTCGCTCACGATCCCGCACGTTGCGCGGCCGGCCGAGGCGGTACGCGAGGCGCTCGAGCTCGCGCCGGTGTCGAAGCTGCTCTACGCCTCCGACGCGGCGCGGACACCCGAGCTGTACCTGCTAGCAGCGACGTGGTGGCGCGACGCGCTCGCGGAAGCGCTCTCCGAGCTCCTGCCGGAGAACGAGCGCGAGTCCGCGGCGCGGAGGATCTTGCGCGACAACGCGCTCGCCGTCTACCGCCTCTGAAGTGCGGATTCGCGTTGGGATGCTGGACCCAGCTCAAACCCGTACCGGCACGTCTTTCGGCGTGCTTCTGCGAGTCGACCGGCTGGCGCCGTCCGCTGTCGCTTCCTGCTTCAGCGAGGTGGGTTTCACGCTGGCCAGGGCGAGCGTCAGAGCCTTCCTCTCCACAGGCGTCACTTCCCGGCGATCCACCGGTAACCCCGCCGCGCTCAGTCCGAGTCGGCGGAGATTGATCGCGGCGTTCTCGTCCCTATCCAGGGAGAGGCCGCACACCTCACAGTCGAACGTCCGCTCCGACAGGCGGAGCGTCTCCTTGATGACGCCGCAGCCGGAGCAGAGCTTGGACGACGGGTAGAACCGATCGGCGACCACGAGCGTCGAGCCGTACCAGTCGCTCTTGTAGCTGAGCTGGCGCCGCAGTTCGCCCATGCTCGCATCGCTGATCGAGAGCGCGAGATGCTTGTTCCGTTGCATACCGCGCACGTGCAAGTCCTCGAGCACGATCACCGACTTGGTTCTCGCCAATGAGCTCGAGAGCTGGTGGAGGATCTCCTGCCGCCGGCAGGAGATCCTGAAGTACAGCCTGGCTCGGCGGAGCTTCGCCTTCTCGCGGTTACGTGAGCCGCGCTCCCTCCGCCCGATCTGACGATCCAGCCGACGCAGTTTCACAAGGTTCTTCCGTAGCGCCCGCTGCGGCTCAACCACACGAGTTTCAACGCCGTCATGGATCACCGCGGCGTTCGCCAGTCCGAGATCGACGCCAACAACATCGCTCGGCCTCATGACCGGCTTCGGTGCCGGGATCTCGCGCTCGCGTTCAACACACAGCGAGACGAACCAGCGGTCTGCGCGGCGGCTGATCGTCGCCGAGAGCACCCGCCCATCGAAGCCACGCTCCCGGCATGTCTCCTTCAGTCGTACGCGGCCGATGTTCGGCATCCGCAAGTGCCGCTCCTCGAGCGTCACCTCGTACAGGCGCGCCGAGTCGCGCTCGCCCTTGCGCTTGAACCGCGGATAGCCGGCCTTCGGGCCGTCGCGCTTGACGCTCTTGAAAAACCGCTCGAAGGCGACGTTCAAGTCCTTCAAGGCGGACTGGCCGATGTGTGCTGAGACCTCGTACAGCCACGGCGCCTCCGACTGCTTCAACGCGACGAGCTGCGCCTTCAGATCACCCAGCCGCGGACGCTTCCCCGTCAGCTCGTAGACGTGCTTCGACTCCGCGAGACCCCAGTTGTAGACATACCGGGACGCGCCCACGCTCTTCGCCAAGAGCACACGCTGCTCCAGGTTCGGGTCGAGCTCGAACCGGAACGCCTGTTGGATGACTCGCCTCTCCGAACGCACGTTCTCATGCTAGGCACGCGCTCGGATCCTCCCAGACGGAAATCCGCACTTCATACCGCCACTAGCCGGAGGAGACGGTGACCGGAATCCGCTGCACGCTGTTGTTCGCGTAGCCGCCGACGTTCCACTCCGGCTCGAGCGGCTGCCCGTTCCCCGCCTCGTCGGTGGTGCGGCAGCACAGAGTGTGCCGGCCCGGTATCGCGCTCCAGCGGTACGTCCACGAACGCCACGCCCAACGCTCGCCCGCGTCGTGCGCGAGTTCGGCCCGCTGCCAGGTCTCGCCGCCGTCGTCGCTTACCTCCACCTGCGCGACCGGCGCCTGACCGGACCACGCGCGACCTTCGAGCAGGTGCTCGCCCGGCTCGGCGATCCGTTCTCTCGTCAGGAACTCTGGAATACCGGGCGGCACCATCAGCGCGCGCGGCAGCATCCGCGTCAGCGCCACGCCTTCGTCGTCCGCGTCGAGTCTGAACCGGTACGCCTGCTCCTGCTGGTAGCCGTCGAAGGGCCGATCGACTGCGGTGATCGCCGTCAGCCACTTCACGTTCGTCATCCCGTACCAGCCGGGCACGACGAGCCGCAGCGGTGAGCCGTGCTGCGGGAGGAGCGGCGCGCCGTTCATCTCGTAGGCAAGCAGCACGTCGTCGCGCGTCGCCTCGTTGAGCGGCAGGCTTCGCTGGTAGCTCTGCTCCGCACCGCCGTCGATCCCGCGATCGAGGCCGGTGAACAGGATCTCGACCGCGCGCTCGGTCAACCCCGCCTCGTCGAGCAGCATGCGCAACGGGACGCCGCGCCAGCGCGCATTCCCGACCGCCTCGAGCACCCACGGCTGACTGGCCGGCATTGGGTCGAGGCCCGCGCGGCCGTTCCCCGCGCACTCCATCGTCGAGGAAAGCTCGGTCGCGTCGCGACCGCGAAGGTCGTCGAGCGAGAGCGACAACGGGCGCTCGACGTCGCCGCCGATCGTGAGCCGCCACGAGACGGCGTCGACGGCGGGGATGTCGAAATGGATGAGGAGGTAGTGGAGACCGACCGGCGTGATCGGATAGCGCAGCGCCTCGAGCGGCATCCCGTGATTCCGCGTCGCCAGCTGGACCGCCTGCACGGTCGAAAACTCTTGAACCGCCATCGTCACGGAAAGGCTACCGCTCTGTGCCGCCTGTGAACCAACTAGCAAAAGGACACTTTCGGCGGCAGCCGCCGGCCGGTACCACGAAGGGCGACCCCTTTCAGCGACCGATCGGAGCCGCCCATGCACCGCACGCACGTACTCGCAGCACTCCTCGCTGTCGGCGCGCTTCTCGCCGCACCCGTCGCGCACGGCGCCGGGTCGAGCATCGTCGTCAGCCAGGTCTTTGCAGGCGGCGGCAACGCTGGTGCGCCTTTCACGAACGACTTCGTCGAGCTCTTCAACCGGAGCTCTGCGCCGGTCGACGTCAGCGGCTGGACGGTTCAGTACGCCTCCGCGGCCGCGACGTCCTGGCAGTCGACGCCGCTCGCCGGCTCGATTCAGCCCGGGCGCTACTACCTCGTGCAGCTCGCCTCGGCGGCGGCGGTCGGCGCCTCGCTCCCGGCGCCGGACGCAACCGGCACGACGAATCTCGCCGCCACCGGCGGCAAGATCGCGCTCGTGCGCGACGGCACCGCCCTTGCGTGCGGCGCGACCGCGGGCAGCTGCTCGACCTCGGCGACCCTCGAGGACCTTGTCGGCTACGGGTCTGCGACCGACTACGAGGGTACGGGCGCGGCGCCCGCGCTCTCGAACACGACAGCTGCGGTCCGCGGCGGCGGCGGCTGCACCGACACGAACGTAAGCTCCGCCGATTTCGCGACTGGCCCGCCGGCGCCGCGCAACTCCTCGTCGCCGGCCGCGGCCTGCGCGGGAACCGTGCCGGTGAGCACCGCATCGGCCACGGCGAGCGTCGACGTCGAGCTTCAGCCGGTGCTCTCGATCGCGCTCGAGCGCACGGCGATCAGCTTCGGCAAGGTCTTCGCCGGCGACACGCCGCCGCCGATCTCCGAGCGCGTGACGGTCGTCAGCAACAGCGCTGCCGGCTACGCCCTGACCGTGCATCGCTCCGCGTTTTCTCCGAGCGACCTGCCGCTCGCGATCGCCGTGTCGCCTACGGCCGCGCTCGTCCCGCTGCCGGTTGCGCCTGCCGCCGACCTGCTCGTCGCGACGACCTCCGCACCGAGCGCCGGCGTGGGAGACGTTTGGCCGACGAGCATCGGCTTCGCGGCGCCGCTGCCGGTGTTGACCCCGGGGCGCTACACCGCGACGCTTACGTACACGGTCGTCGGGCGATGATCGTTGCGCCGCCGCCTGTTGCGCTCTCGGCGTCGCCTCCGCGAGTGGTCCTC
>WNFY01006236.1_pt1 | contig 11726 bp, 7 predicted proteins | sample 5400091 | NCBI WGS metagenome assembly WNFY01 (sample SAMN13153364, study PRJNA577476) | soil metagenome | isolation source: 60 cm soil or saprolite under grassland replicate 1 | place: USA:California | collected 2016-06-15 | reverse complement strand
GTTCATGTCGGGCCGCTCTCCCCTCACACTCTCGCGCCACCACTCACGGAGAGGCAGGCAGCGTACTCAACGTGTCCGCGGAACCGGCATCAAGCCCATCCGGCACCGCTGCCGACGGTGTGAGCGCGGGCGCGATCACGACCTCGACCGCGACCCCGACCGCGACCCCGACCGCGACCGACCCCCCGTCCACCTTCCTCGACCGCTCGCACGCCATCCTCGAGCACGGGATCTTCGACACCGTCGCGTGGTTCGACCGGATCTTCGCCGACGACAGCAACGTGGACTTCGGCCGGAACGACTCTGCGCTCCGGTGGCAGAACGAGGTGCGGCTCGCCGATGACCGCGGCGTCGCCTACCGCTCCGGCGTGCGGATCGACCTGCGGCTGCCGCAGGTCGAGAGCTGGTTCCGCCGCTGGCGCATCATCGTGTACGCCGAGAACCTGGCCAACCAGGCCACCTTGCTCGCCGAGGACCCCTCGAACCCCGCGCTGACGAGCGCCACGGGGCCGGGCCACGCCGCGGCGGAGCTGCGCTACGACGTGTTCCGGGCGGTGCTCGCGCACGTCGACCTCGGCGGTGGCATCAAGATGGAGTTCCCCCCCGGCGCCTTCGTGCGCTCGCGCTTCCGCTCCACGCTACGGCTCACGCCCATCACCCTCGGCCGCGTCACGACCACCGGCTTCTTCGACACCCAGCAGCGGCTGGGGAACGCGAACCAGCTCGAGCTCGAGCAGCAGCTCGGGCCGACGTGGCTCCTGCGTTGGAACAACGTCGCCACCATCACGCAGGTGAGCCGGGGATGGGAGTGGGGCACGGAGACCGCCCTCATGAAGGCGCTCTCCCCGACTCGCGCGCTGTCGCTCTCGGGCGGCCTCGTCGGCTTCACGGAGCCGGGCGCCGTGGTGAAGCAGTATCGGGTCGCGCTGCGCGTCCGCACCGACGCGTGGCGGCGATGGGTGTTCGTCGAGGCCGAGCCCGACATCTCGTGGATCCGCGACGACCTCCTCGCGACGCGGCGCCGCGTGCTCGGCCTCACGTTCCGCCTCGAGATCCACTTCCAGGGCAACCCCGAGACGGCCCGCTGAGCCTCACCGCCTCGCCGTCAGGCGAGCCCGCGGAAGCGCGCCAGGGCGGACTTCACGAAGCGCGACCGCACCTGCTCCGTCGCGAGGAGCGCCTGCGCCGGAGGCAGCCGCACGATCGCGTCCACCGCGTGGTGGAGGAAGCGGCTGCCGAGCCCGGCGCCCTCGTCGAAGAGGAGATCGGCGAGGCGATTGCGCTCGAGCGCCATCCGCACCGCCTTCTCGACGGAATTCGCGGGGACGCGCGGCCTCTCGCCCGACCGCACCAGGCGGAGGGCGCGCTTGTGGCAAGCGTCGGCGCAGACGCCGCAGCCGATGCAGCGCTCGGCGTCGACGCGCGGCGCGAGCGCGTTCTTCTGCACGCCCGTCGCGCGGCGGGGCTCCATGGCGATGGCGCCCACCGGGCACGCGCGCGCGCAGCGCGAGCACCCGGCGCAGCGCTCCGCGTCGTGCGCCGGCGCGAAGCCGCTCGGGTTCACGGCCGCGAGCCCGTAGTCGTTCACGGCGCGCAGCTGCTCGCAGCAGCACCCGCAGCAGTTGCACACGAACGTCGGCCGGCTCATCACGTTGTCGGCGATCTGGACGAGGCCCTGCTCGCGCGCGCGGGCGAGCACCTCCAGCGCCTCCTCGCGTGCGACCGCGCGGCCGAACCCGCGCCGCGCGACGAACTCGGCGCCGCCGTTCAGGGAGAGGCAGATGTCCAGCTCGGCGCCGCACGACTGCCCCACGTGCTCGGCCTTGTGCCGGCAGTAGCACAGGGACACGGCCCAGGCGCGGGCGCCGCCGACCACCTCGCTGGCGCGCTCCCAGCCGAGGACGTCGGGCAGCGGTTCGTCCGCGAGCGCGCCCTCGTGCACGAGCGCGCGGCCGACGACGGTGGGGTGCCCGAAGGCCTCTCGCGCGAAGGTGGGATCGCCGTGGGTGTACGCGTGGAGCGCCTCCGCCATGCGCTTCTTCGGGATGGAGTCCTTCGCGCGCATGAGCGAGTACTCGAAGAAGCCGACCACCGGCGGCGAGAGCAGGTAGGCGCGCTGGCCGGTCCTCGGATGGACCAGGTCCATGACGAGCCCCTTGTCGCACATCGCGTCGAGGCGCGGGGCGAGCTCGGCCTCGGCGACGCCCAGGCGCGCGGAGAGCGTCGCGAGCGGCGCCGGGCGCGCCGGCAGCCTGGAGGCGAGGAGCGCCTCCTCCGGCGTGTAGAGGATCTCCAGGATCTCGCGCCATCCCTGCCAGGCGCGCGCGCTGCCGGGCTCCGGCAGCGCCATGGTGCCGCGACCGAGCCGCGCGACGAGCCCGCGGTATTCGTCCTTGAGGCGTCCCAGGTGTCCCATGGGCGAGAGCCGTATCACGGTCCGCGGCGCCCGGCCTGCCCCCCAGGCGCCCTCCCGCCGTGCCAATCCGCGCGGAAGCGACTATAGTCCCGCGCCCTCTCGCCGCGCAGCCTCTCGCGCCAGGACGTTCCCACGTGAAGTCGTTCGCAGACCTGAACCTGTCGCCGAAGACGTTGCACGCGCTCGAGCGCGCCGGGTTCGAGCACCCGACGCCGATCCAGGCGCAGGCCATCCCCCCCGCGCTCGCGGGCAAGGACGTCATCGGCACGGCCGCCACCGGGACCGGCAAGACGGCCGCCTTCCTGCTCCCCATCATCGAGCGGCTCTCCGGCAAGAGCGGCACGCGCGCGCTCGTGCTCGCGCCCACCCGCGAGCTGGCCCTCCAGATCGGCGAGGAGCTCGAGCGCTTCGGCCAGGCACGGCACGTGCGCGGCGCGGTGGTCATCGGCGGCGTCGGCATGGGCGGGCAGACGCAGGCGTTCCGGGAGCGGCGCGAGGTCGTCATCGCGACGCCGGGGCGCCTCGTCGATCACCTCAGCTCCCGGACCGCGCGCCTGGACGAGATCGAGATCCTCGTGCTCGACGAGGCGGACCGGATGCTCGACATGGGGTTCAAGCCCCAGCTCAGGCGCGTGCTCGCGCACCTCCCCAAGGTGCGCCAGACGCTGCTCTTCTCGGCCACGATGGCGGGCGAGGTCGCCGACTTCGCGCGCGAGCACCTGCGCGACCCCGTCCGCGTGGAGGTGGCGCGCAGCGGGACGACCGCGGCGCGGGCCGAGCAGCGGGTGTTCCTGGCCGGCCACGAGGAGAAGCTGCCGCTCCTCCTCGCGCTGCTCGAGGGCAACGACCTGTCCACCCTCGTCTTCACCCGGACGAAGCGGCGCGCCGATCGCGTCGCGCGCAGCCTCGAGCGCGCCGGCCATCGCGTCGCGCGCATCCACGCCGATCGCTCGCAGGGGCAGCGGCGCGCCGCGCTGGACGGCTTCAAGGACGGCACGTACCGCGTGCTCGTCGCGACCGACATCGCGGCCCGGGGCATCGACGTCGCGGAGATCGGGCACGTGGTCAACTTCGACCTCCCGCACGTCCCCGAGGACTACGTGCACCGCATCGGGCGGACCGCGCGCATGGCCGCGAGCGGGCGCGCCTCGAGCTTCGCCTCGCCGGAGGAGATGGACCAGCTGCGCGGGATCGAGCGGCTCACCCGCGCCGAGGTCCCGCGCGCCGAGGTCCCGCGCGACTCGACCGTCTTCCAGGACGAGCTCAAGCGAGCGGGCGACGTGCGGGACCACTCCGGGCCGAGGCGGCACTCGGGCGGAGGGCGTGGCGCCGCCCCGGCGAGGGCGCACGTGCACGGGCGCTCGTCCGGTGGCCGGACGGGACAGCATGGCGGTTCCCGTGCGGGGGTCGCGCATGGCGCGGCCTCGACCACGGGCGGGGCGGCGAAGCCGAAGCTCCTCGGCTCGTGGGGGCCGAAGCGCCGCCGCTGACGCGCTCGCCGGGGCCGCTCGCCCCGCAGGCCCCCGGATTCCGTTTACGACCTCGCTCGGCGCCGTTACGTGGCTCTGCATGAGCGGCGCGGCGGCGTCATCGGCTCGCCCTCTCGCCTCGGGACTGACCGCGCAACGGCCGGCTCGACGCCGTGCTGGAGACGGGGGCGCCGTCGCCAGCGCAAGAGATGCGAGAGATGCGAGCGTGACATGAGAGAGCATTTCGTTGCGCTCGCCGCGATTCTGAAGGACCCCCTGCTGCTCGTGTCACGGGAGGGCAACGTCGTGGCCGCGAACGCGGCCGCCGCCGAGTCGCTCGGCGCGGGCGAGCTCGAGGGGCATCCCCTGAGCGACGTCGTCCGCGACACGCCGGAGGAGCTCGCGCGCTTCCTCGCCGCGTGCGAGCGCACCACGTCCCCCCTTGCCGGCGCGCTGTGGCCTGTGAACGGCAAGGGTCGGCTCGTCCGCTGCGAGGGGGCCCGGCTGCCCGGCAAGGATCCCGTCCCGCTGATCGTGGTCCGGATGTGGCCCCACGAGGACGCGAGCCACGTCGCCCAGCTCACGTCCGAGATCGGCCGGCTGAAGCGCGAAGTGCTGGACCGCAAGCTCGCCGAGGCAGAGCGAGAGTCGGCGCTCGTCGAGCTCGGCCGCTCCGTGCGGCTCGGCGAGATGCTGATGGCGGTGCTGGGGCACGACCTCCGCAACCCGCTCGGCGCCATCATCACGTCGGCCCACCTCGCGCTGCGCCGCACGGGCGATGCCTCCACGCGCCAAAACCTCGAGCGCATCACCCGCAGCGCCGCGCGCATGACCCGGATGATCGAGCAGCTCCTCGACGTCACGCGGCTCCGCCTCGGCAAGGGCGTCCCGCTCTCGCGCGCGCCGCTCGACCTCGTCGAGGTGCTCGGCCAGGTGGTCCCCGAGGTGGAGCGCGCGCAGGGAGGGCGGCACGTCGACGTGCGCGTCGAGGGGGACGGCTCGGGCGAGTGGGATCGGGACCGGCTCGCACAGGTGCTGTCGAACCTGGTCTCGAATGCGTGCCAGCACAGCCCCGAGGACTCCACCGTCATGGTCCGGGTGAACGGCGCAGGCGCCCGCGAGGTGGTGATCGAGGTGCACAACGAGGGGGCACCCATTCCCGCCGAGCTCATCCCGTCGCTCTTCGATGCCTTCAGCAGGACGACCGAGTCCCGCGGGCTCGGGCTGGGCCTCTACATCACCCACGAGATCGTGGCGGCGCACGGGGGTCGCGTCACCGTGAGCTCCTCCGAGAGCGACGGCACGCGCTTCATCGTGTCGCTGCCGCGGCGCCATCCTGCTCCGCGCGAGGACGAGCAGGGCCCTCGTCCCGGCGACGACGCGCCGGACCGGATCATCGCCGTCGACGTGGAGGCGTCACCCACGCCGACGCCGTGACGGGGCGCGCGGCGGTCATCGCACCGCCGCTACCTGATAAGGACGGCGGCGATCAGCCGCCGACCGCGCGGACCAGGCCCGCCGAGCGATCGCCGAGCCCGTCGCGGCGGGTGCACGCCGCGATCAGCGCGCGGAGCAGGTCGTCCACCGCGACCTGGCGGGGCACGTACCAGACTGCCGCCGAGCGCGCCGTTCGGCCCACGCGCACGCCGACGTCGACGCGAGGTGAGCTGAACACGTCCTCGTCGGTCCGGTCGTCGCCGACGTAGAGCACGGGGCGCGGACCGGCGCGGCGGAGCAGCTCCTGCAGCGCGGAGCCCTTGTCCGGCGCTTCCGCCGGGACAATGTTCATGACGGCGCGCCCGCCGAACACCCGCGCGCGCTCGAGCGCCGTCGCGACGCGGAGGACGAGGCCGCGCGCCGTCGCGCGCGAGCGGACGTGACGGTAATGCACGGCGACCGAGAACCACTTGTCCTCGACATCGAGCCCGGGGACGATCCCGAGCTCGCGCCGCAGGGTCCTGACCCAGGAGAGGACCCGGGCGCGGCGGCTCCGGTCGAGCGGGCCGTGTCCGGCCTCCGCGCCGTGGTTCCCGATCACCGCGAACAGCGGGATGTCTGCGACGCGTGCGGCGACGTCCGCGCGCGCGCGGCCGGAGATGACGGCGCAGGGGTAGAGCAGCGCCAGCGCGCGGAGCAGCCGGCGCGTCTCGGGCCGCATCTGGGCCGCGTCGCGGTCCCCGACGATCGGCGCGAGCGTCCCGTCGAAGTCGAAGGCGAGCAGCGCCCGCCGCGCGGCAAGGTCGTCGAGGGCACCGCGCCCGTCCACCGAGAGGATCGTCTTCATCCGTGTGCCTCCTCGCTACCCCGCCCCTGCTCGAGCGGCTGGAGCCCCATGGACAGCCGATCCGCGAGGCGCCCGTGCTGCCGGACCCGCGCGGCGTCCGTGAGCATCCGCCCTGCCCATCGGTAGACGTTGAACTCCGCCACGTAGCTCCGCATGGCGCGCATGCGGTCCGCCTGCTCCCGAGCCGGCATCGCCACGGCCGTCGCGAGCGCCGCGCTCGCCTCCTCCAGGTCGTATGGGTTCACGATGAGCGCCTCGGTCAGCTCCCGGGCGGCCCCCGTGAATCGGCTGAGGACCAGGACGCCGCGCTCGTCGTCGCGCGCAGCGACGAACTCCTTCGCGACGAGGTTCATCCCGTCGTGCAGGCTGCTCACGTAACAGACGTCGGCGGCGCGGAGGAACCGGAATACGGCGCTCGGCGCGTGGTTCGCGCGCAGCAGGATCACGGGCCGGTACGTCCCGGACGAGAACCGCTGGTTGATGCGCGCCGCGAGGTCCTCGACGCTCTGGTGCAGCACGCGGTACCGCTCGATGAGCGTGCGGCTCGGCGCCGCGAGCTGGACGAAGGTGAAGCGGCCGCGGAGGTGCGGAAAGCGCTCCAGGAGCCGGTCCACCGCCTGGAGGCGCTCCTCGATGCCCTTCGTGTAGTCGAGGCGATCCACGCCCACGCCGAGGAGCGCGTCGGGCCGGAGCCCCAGGTCCGCGAGCACGGTGCGGCGGCACTCGTCCGCCGGCGCGGTCTCCGCCGCCGCCCGGTTCGGCCACTCGATCGAGATGGGATAGCTGCGCACGAGGGACTCACGGCCGCCGAGCACGACCGCGTGCCGCTCGCGGTCGATGCGCGCCTCGAGGTGGCGCTCCACCGATTCGATGAAGTTGTTGCAGTGCGCCTGCGTGTGGAACCCGAGCACGCTGCTGCCGAGGAGGCCGGTCAGGAGCTCCTTCGCCCACGGGCAGGTCGCGAACCGCTCCGCGGTCGGCCACGGGATGTGCCAGAAGGTGATCACCGTGGCGCGCGGCAAGCGCCGGCGGATGAGACGCGGCGCGAGCGCGAAGTGGTAGTCCTGGACGAGGACGATGGGATCGGTGCCGCTCACCTCGTCCTGGACCGCGTCCGCGAAGCGCTCGTTGACGAGCTGGTAGTGACGCCAGTCGCCTGCGCGGAAGACAGGCCGCGTGTGGGCGGTGTGGCAGAGCGGCCAGAGGCCCTCGTTCGAGAACCCGTAGTAGTACCCGCGCTCCTCCTCCTCGGAGAGCCAGACCCGCCGCAGCGAGTAGGCGTCCTCTCCGGGCGGCACGCTCACACGGTCGTGGCGGTCCACCGTCTCGCGGTCGGCGCTCCCGCTGCCGTGGGCGATCCACGTCCCCGAGCACGCGCGCATCACCGGCTCGAGCGCGGTCACGAGTCCGCTCGCCGGCCGCACCACCTTCAGGCTCCCGCCGGACGTCCGCTCGTGCAGGTACGGCTCCCGGTTCGCGACCACCACCACGCCCTCGCCGCGTAATGAGCGCTCGAGGGTCCGGTGCAGGCGCTCCGCCGACCACGGTCCGCCGCTCGCGCGCGATTCCTCGGCGGCGAGGTCGGCCGCCATCCGGCGGACGTCCGCGAGCAGCGGCTGGAAGAGGCGCTGCGCGGGGCGCGGCGCGAACGGGGCGCGGCCCATGATGAGCAGGCGCCGGAGCTCGCGCGTCCAGGAGCGCCAGGACATGCGCTGCAGCAGGATCGTGAGCAGCGACGCGAGCACGGCGACGACCGCGAACACCGCCGCGGTCATGCGGCCCATCGCGCTCTGCCGGTGGGCGGCGTAGCTCATGTCGTGGACGACCATGACGCGGCCGAGCTCGTCGTCCGCGTCCCGGATCGAGACGACGCTCACCCGCACCGGGCGCCCGTCGAGCACCGAGGAGAAGTCCACGTCCCCCGAGGACGGGGACGCGCCGGCGCTCGCGGCCTCGCCGCCGGCGGGCTCGCAGCCGAGCGAGACCGGGAAGCCGCGGGTCCGGGCCAGCGTCGCGCCGGACGTGCTGCAGGCCATGGCCCCGACGATGCTATCGCCTCGCCCGATCTCCTCGAGGACCGAGGAGAGCCGCCGGCGGTCCCCGGCCGCGAGACACGTTGCGAGCGTGTCCCGGGCGCTGCTCATCGCGATGTGGACCCGGGTGGTCGCGTCGCGCTCGAACCAGGAGCGCGCCGTCGTGTTCAGCAACGAAGTGGCGCCCCAGGCGAGCAGCGCGAGTACAGCAAGCAGCGGAATCAGGACCCTGCCGAGGAATTGCACCATGATCATGGTACGTGGCGACCCTCGTCGACTGCAACGAAGGTGGCGCACCTACACGACGGACTACGCGCTCCCGCCTCGTAGGCCTTCCAGCTCCTGCCATCTCGCGTAGAGACGCTCCACCTCCGCCGAGATCGCGTCGAGCTCCGCGCGCAACCGAGCCACGCCCGCCCCGTCCTTCTGGTACGTCGCCGGGTCGGACAGCGCCGCCTCCAGCGCGCGCTTCTTCTCCTCCGATGCCAAGATGGCCGCCTCCATGCCCTCAAGCTCGCGCTGCTCCTTGAAGCTCAGCTTCCCGGGGCGGCGCGCACGCTCGCCGGAGGTCGCCTCGGGGCGCGCGGGAGCCTTCTCCGCTCGCCGGCCCTCGACCGCCGCGGGCGCGGGAGCGGCGGCCTCCGCCTGGGCCTTGAGCGTCCGGTAGGTCTCGTAGTTCCCCGGGTACCGCACCGCGCGCCCGCCGCCCTCGAAGGCGAGGATGGCGGTCGCCACCTTGTCGAGGAAGTAGCGGTCGTGCGTGACGAGCAGGACGCTGCCGTCGAAGTCGAGCAGGAGCCGCTCGAGCGCGTTCAGCGTGACGAGATCGAGGTCGTTCGTGGGCTCGTCGAGGACGAGCACGTTGGCGCCCTCCAGGAAGAGGCGCGCCAGGAGGAGCCGGTTCCGCTCGCCGCCCGAGAGCGCCTTCACCTGCATGCGCTGCATCGTGGGCGGGAAGAGGAGATCGTCCAGGTAATCGCGCAGCGCGACCTTCCGGCCGGAGAGCTCGACGAAGTCCTCCCCCTGCGACCCGGGCGCGCCGCCGCCCGCGGCCTCGTACACCGTCTTCTCGGGGTCGAGGCGCGCGCGCTGCTGATCGTAATAGGCGACGCGCGTGCGCTTGCCCGTGACGACCTCGCCCGCGTCCGGCGCGAGCTCGCCGAGGAGGACGCGCAGGAAGGTCGTCTTGCCGACTCCGTTCGGGCCGACGATGCCGACCCGCTCGCCGCGCTGCAGCCGGAAGCTCACGCCCTCCAGCACGGGACCCGCGCCGAACGACTTCGCGAGCCCGTGCGCCTCGATGACGATCTGCGAGAGGCGCGGCGGCGCCGCGACCTGGAGGTCCGCGACCTTGGGCCGGGCGAAGCCGCGCTCGGCCATGAGCGTGCGCGCGCGCTGGATGCGCGCCTTGCTCTTCGTCCGGCGCGCCTCGACGCCCTGCCTGAGCCACGCCACCTCCTGCGAGATCCAGCGCTCGCGCTTGTGCTGCCCCGCGGCCGAGAGCTCCTCGGCGACGAGCTTCTGCTCGAGGTACGCCTCGTAGTTGCCGGGGTAGCTCGTCACCCCCGCGCCCGGCGTGATCTCCACGATCCGATCGACGAGGTCGTCGAGGAAGTAGCGGTCGTGGGTGACGAGGAGGAGCGCGCCCGAGAGCTGGTCGAGCTCCTCCTCGAGCCAGTCCACCGTGTCCGCGTCGAGGTGGTTCGTGGGCTCGTCGAGGAGCAGGAGGTCGGGCCGCGTGAGGAGCGCGCGCGCGATGGCGACGCGCTTCCGCGTGCCGCCGGAGAGCGACGCGACCTGCTGGTTCCACTCCTTCACGCCGAGGCGATCGAGCAGCCGGCGCGCCTCGTGGGCGGTGTCCCAGCCGCCGAGGTGCTCGACGCGGTCGGAGAGGACCGCCAGGTCGGCGAGCAGCCGGTCGTGGGCGGCCTCGTCCCGCTCCGCCTCGAAGCGCGCCACCAGCTGCGCGTGCGCGTCGAGCGCCGCCCGGAGCGGCGCGCGCGCCACCTCCAGCTCGGACGCCACGGTCGCGCCCTCGTCGAAGGTGGGCTCCTGCGGCAGGTGCGTCACGGCGGCGCCGCGCCGGAGCTGGAGCTCGCCGCGGTCCGGCTCGGCCGCGCGCGCGAGGATGCGCATGAGCGAGGACTTGCCCGAGCCGTTCACGCCCACCAGCCCGACGCGCTCGCCCTCCTCGATCGTGAAGGTGAGGCCGTCGAAGACGGTGCGGCTCCCGAACGACAGGCGCAGCCCGGCGGCGTGGAGGAGCGTCACGGCGACTTCATAGCACGGGGCCCGCGCGGCACGCCCTGGCACTTCCACACCGTCGTCACCGACGACGTCTTCTGCCTCGAGGCCGAGCTCGAGATCGGGCTGCGCGGACCCGACGAGATCGTGACGCTCCGGCCCGGCGAGCGCCAGCGGATCGCCCCCGGGCGCGTCCACCGCGTCGTGAACCGGTCGGAGCGGCCGGTGCGCTACCTGCTCGTCCAGGCGATCGGGAAGTACGACTTCAACGAGGTCGGGGAGTAGCGCCTCACCGCCGCGGCCGCGGCCCCATGGCGCCGCGGACCTCGCGCGGGACGCGCAGCACCTCGTAGAGCACCTCGTGGCGCGTGAGCCCGAGGGCCTCGCGCTGCACGACCACGTACCAGAGCCGCTCCCCCGCCTCCTCCAGGAGGTCGCTCCGCCGCGGCCCCCCGTGCCGCAGCGCGGAGAGCGCCGCCTCGAGCGCCTCGACCGCCTGCGCCAGCGAGCCGGCGCGCTCCTTCACGAGCTGCTGCTCGATCGCGGTCTGCGTCTCGCTGACGCTCACGGACGGGTTCTAAGACAGAGCCCCCGGGGAAGAAACCCTCACGATCCTACAGATCCGCGGCGGGCGCCCCCCGGGGTTAGATCGCTTCACGCGCAACGGAAACCGGCGACGTTTCCACGTGTTGCACGTATTGTTGTGGTTCTCCGCAAGAGGATGGTCGCACAGAGTGCCCGGTAGGGCCTTGGGGATGGGCTGCCACATGATCCGCACCGTCGTTCCGTGGAGCACATTCCCGAATCTCGGGACCGTAGCGGCGCTCCTGGAGCGCGACGCTGGCGAGCTCTCGGAGTTGCTTGCCATGCTGCCGGCGGGACTGGAGGGCGTGGCGCTCGTCGAAGCGGACGAGCCGGTTGCGCTTGGGCTTTACGTCTTATCTGACCTCGCCACCGCCGGCCGTCTCAGGCTCGCTTGGCTTTCTGCGCGCGAGCCGGAGGCCGCGGCCGAACTCGTTAGTGCGGCCGAAGTGCGCGCCCGCGCGGAAGGCGCGCGCTTCCTCCAGGTGAGCGAGCGCCGCGCCCATGGGATCGGTCCGCTGCTCGTTGACCGCGGTTACCGACCGGTAAACGCCATGCTTCGCATGCTCCGCACGCGCACGCGGCCGCTCGGGTCACTCCCCGACGGCTTCCGTGAAGTCTCGCTCGAGGAGGCGGGGGTCGATGCCTGGGTTGAGGTCGAGCGGGAGAGCTTCCGAGGTATTCCCTTCGCCGTTTCG
>WNFY01019019.1_pt1 | contig 11729 bp, 7 predicted proteins | sample 5400091 | NCBI WGS metagenome assembly WNFY01 (sample SAMN13153364, study PRJNA577476) | soil metagenome | isolation source: 60 cm soil or saprolite under grassland replicate 1 | place: USA:California | collected 2016-06-15 | reverse complement strand
GCGGGGGCGATGGAAGGACGAGGCGCAGAGCCTCGGTGTGTCGTACGAGGTGCGGGTGGAGAGCGGACCGGTGCCTCCCGTGAAGGGAATCGCGGCGGAACTGCGCGAGGTGTTCATGAACCTCCTCATCAACGGCCTCGACGCCATGGCCGGGGGCGGGCAGTTCGTCTTCCGCGTGTCCTGCGATTCGGAGACGGTGACCATAGCGGCCGAGGACACGGGAGGCGGCATGTCGGAGGCGACGCGGCGAAAGGTGCTGGAGCCCTTCTTCACCACCAAGGGAGCGCGCGGGACCGGGCTCGGTCTCTCCGTCTCCTGGGGCATCGTCAAGCGTCACGGAGGCACCCTCGACATCGAGAGCCGCCTGGGCGAGGGCAGCGTCTTCATCGTCCGCCTCCCCGTGAGCAAGCAGGTCGCGGCGGTCGAGGTCCGCGAGTGGGCGCCGCACACCGCCCGCAAAGCTCACGTGCTCGTCATTGACGACGAGCGTGAGGTTCGATCGGTGCTCCGGGACATGCTCACGTCCGTCGGGCACACGGTGGTCGAGGCGGCGAGCGGTGAAGAGGGATTGGCGCGCTGCGAAAGCGAGTCGGTGGATCTCATTCTCACCGATGTCTCCATGCCGGGCATGTCGGGCTGGGACGTCGCCGCCGCGTGCCGGCGCCGCTTCCCTCGAGTCCCTCTCGGATTCGTCACGGGCTGGGGGGACAGACTGAACCAGGAGGAAGCGATGCGCTCGGGCGTGCGGTTCGTTCTCTCCAAGCCATTCGCGCCGGTTGAGGTCCAGACGCTGGTGGCGGGCGTCCTCCTGTCGCCGGGCCGGAGCACGTAGGAGCGGTCAGCCGAGATCGGGTGCGCGCTCCGGCAGCTCCACGCGAAAGGCGGCGCCCGTTCCCGGCCTGGTCACGAGAGCCACCGAGCCGCGGTGCTCCTGGGCGATCTCCAGGCAGACGAAGCCCACGTGCTTCGTCTCCGGTATCGCCAGCGTCTGTATGGTGAGCCGGCGAGGGGCGGGCCGGCCCCGCATGGCCTGGATGGCATTGGCGATCAGATGCGCCGCGAGCTCGTGGAGGCGATGCGCGTCGCCCCAGATGGTGGGCAGTCCCTCGGGGAGGGCGAGCACCACGTTCACCTTGGCGCGCTTGAGGGCGTAGTCGAAGAGATCCACCACCTCTCGCATCACCGTGTTGATGACCACCTCTCCCCGCTCGCTCGGATAGTCGTGGGCGAGGGCGGTGAAGCGCCGGACGATTTGCCCCGCGCGCTGGGCCTGTTCCGCCATCCTCTGCGCTTGGTCCGCCACCGGGCCTGGGCCCGCCATCTCCTCGATGACCCGGGCCTGGGCCAAGGCTCCCGTGAGCGAACCGTCCAGCTCGTGGGCGAGGCCGCCGAGCAATTCCCCGAGCGCGGCCATCCTCTCGCTCCGGAACAGGGCCTGGCGCTGCCGCCGCGCCTCGGTCCGCCCCCGCTTGAGAGTGTCCACGGCCAGGACGACGCCGATGATCACCGGCTCCCCCTTTCGAACGACGCGCCGGCCGTCGGTTTCCACGAGCACGATGCCGCCATCCTTGCGCACGAGCCGGAAGCTCGCGCGAAAGGTCTCGCCGCGAAAGCGGCGCTCGATGAGCGATGGCGTCGAAGTACTGCTCCGTTTCCGCGAGGAGCGCGGTGCGGCGCTCCATGACCGTGACGATCTCGTCGAGGGCGCGCGCCATCTCGCCCGGGTGCTGGGCCAGCTCCCCGCGCGCCGTGGGATCACCCGCCGCGAGCCGCCGTGTCAGCTCGACGAGGGAGGCATCCATGGTCGCGTCCAGGCTCCGGCCGCGGACGGCCGCCGCCTTCTCGTCCGATGGGTGTGGTAGGCCACGTGGATCACGTCTCCTGATATCGCGTGTGCGAGCGGGGCGTCAAGCCCGGGGTGCCGAGGCTACGACGGGCGCGGTGGGCCGCTTCCTTTGGTGCCGCCTCCCCCTCTGATCTCTACCTTGACTCCGGGCGAGAGCCGGGGCTGGCCGTCCGTGACCACCTGCTCGCCCGCCTGCAGGCCCGAGGCGATCACGGAGTCGCTGCCCTGGGTGCGCGCCACCACGACCCGGCGGTTCTCGACGGTGGAATCGGGCCTGACCACGAAGACGTACGGTCCTTGGGCCCCCGTCTGCACAGCCTGTGACGGCACCACGAGCGCGCCGGGATCGACGGCGAGGGTCAGGATGACGTTGGCGAACTGGCCGGGCCACAGCCGCTTCTCCAGATTGGGGAAGCTCGCCTTGAGCCGCACCGTGCCGGTGGTGGGATCGATGGCGTTGTCCACGAAGGTGACCACGCCGCGCTCGGCTTTCTTCTCGCCGGACGGCAGGGCCTCGACGCTGAGCGATCCCGCCTGCATGTACTTCTTGATTTCGCCGAGCTGCTGCTGGGGCACGGTGAAGGAGACGTAGATGGGCTGGATCTGGTTGATGACGAGAAGCGTCGAATCCGATGTCCCCCCCGACCTGACCACGTTGCCTTCGTGCAGCATCAGGCTGCCCGTGCGCCCATCGAGAGACGACTTGATCTCGGTGTAGGCGAGATTGAGCCGCGCCGTCTCCACGAGCTGCTCATCGGCGCGCACGAGCGCACGCGCGGTGGCCACCGCGGCATGGTCCGCCTCGATGGTGGCCTGGGCCGTCTTGAGCGCGGTCATGAACTGGTCGTACTGCTCGCGCGCCACGAAGCCGCCCACCACCAGCTTCTTGTAGCGCTCCTCCTCGACGCGGGCATTCTCGAGCATGGCCTCGTCGCGGGCCAGGTTCGCTTCGGCCTGGCGCACCTGCGCCTGGTGCTGGGACATGGTGGCCTGAGCCTGCCCGAGAGCAGCCTGGAAGGGACGCCGGTCTATGGTGAAAAGCATGTCGCCCTTCTTCACGTCCTGGCCTTCCTTGAAATGCACGCGCATCAGCTCGCCGCCGACCTGGGCCTTGACCGACACGGCGGAGAAGGCTTCGACACTGCCGATGGCCTGAATCTGCAGAGGCATCGCCTTCTGCTCGACGTTGGCCACGGCTACGGGCACCGGCGCCTGCGGGCGCTGACCGGACTTCGACTCGCCCTTGGACTCCGCCTTCTTGGAGCAGGCGCCCGCCGTCAAGACCGTGGCGAGGAGCAGCCCCAGTCCCACGGCGCGGTACGCGATGGTACAGCGCGACCTCATGAACCCCCGTCTCCTTGCCGTGCGACGACCGGTCCGGGCATCTGCAGGGTGGACTCGCGCCGCCGACGGCTCAGTCTCAGTCGGAGGCGCTCCATGTAGAGGTAAATGACAGGAGTAGTGTACAGGGTCAGGAGCTGGGATACCAAGAGTCCTCCCACGATGGTGATGCCGAGGGGACGCCGCAGCTCGGCGCCCACTCCGGAGCCGAAGGCCAAGGGCAGGGCCCCGAGGAGGGCGGCGGCCGTGGTCATCATGATGGGCCGGAAGCGGAGGAGACAGGCCTGATAGATGGCGTCCTCGGACGACTTGCTCTGATCGCGCTGGGCGTCGAGGGCGAAGTCGATCATGAGGATGGCGTTCTTCTTGACGATGCCGATGAGCAGGATGATGCCGATCATCGCGATGATGTTGAGATCCCCCCCGAAGAGAAGAAGGGCGAGGATGGCGCCCACCCCCGCCGAGGGCAAGGTGGAGAGGATGGTGATGGGATGAATGAAGCTTTCGTAGAGGACGCCGAGGACGATGTACACGGTGATGAGGGCGGCGAGGATGAGGATGGGTTGGCTGGCCAGTGACGCCTGAAAGGCCTGGGCCGTCCCCTGGAAGCTCGCGCGAATCGACGCGGGCATGTTCATTTGCCGCTCCGCCGCCTGGATGTTCGCCACGGCATCGCCGAGGGCAAAGCCGGGGGCGAGGTTGAAGGACAAGGTGACGGCGGGGAAGAAGCTCTGGTGGTTCACGGCGAGGGGGGTCGTCCCCTGGGAGAAGTGGGTGAAGGCGGAGAGGGGCACCTGGTTGCCCGTGCTGGACTTGACGTAGATCGACTTGAGAGCGTCCGGGTTCTGCTGATAGGCGGGGGGCACCTCGAGGATGACGTGGTACTGGTTGAGCGGCGTGTAGATGTTCGAGACCTGGCGCTGGCCGAAGGCGTCGTAGAGCGTGTCGTCGATGAGATGGGGCAGGATGCCGAGCCGCGAGGCGGTGTCGCGATCGATGACGAGCGAGGCCTGGAGCCCGCGGTTCTGCTGGTCGGTGGCCACGTCGCGGAGCCCTTCCACCGTCCGGAGCCTCGCGAGCATCCGGGGGGCGAAGGCGTTGAGCTCGTTGAGGTCCGTGCTCTGTAGGGTGTACTGATACTGCGCGTTGCTCATACGCCCGCCCACTCGGACGTCTTGCACCGCCTGCAGGAAGAGGGTGGCCCCGGGCACGTGGGCGAGCTTCCCGCGCAGGCGCTGGATCACGAGGTCGACGGGGACCTTCCGCTCTCCCCACGGCTTGAGCACGACGAACATGCGCCCGGTATTCGTGGGATTGCCCGTGCCGCCGGAGAAGGCGACCACGTTGCTCACGTCGGGATCCGCCATCACCGTGTTGACGAACTCCCGCATCTTGTCGCGCATGGCGCCGGACGAGATGTCCTGCTCGGCCTGGATGCTGCCCACGATGCGTCCCACGTCCTGCTGGGGGAAGAGTCCCTTGGGCACGATGGTGTAGAGGTAGACGTTGAGGCAGATGGTGGCGAGGGTGACCACCACGGTGAACTGCCGGTGCCGGAGGACCCAGCGCAAGGTCCGATCGTAGAGGCCGGTCAGCCCGTCGAACGCCCGCTCGCCGAACCGGTAGAGCCGCCCGTGCCCGGCCGCCCGCTCGGATCGGAGGAAGCGCGAGCACATCATGGGGGTGACGCTCAGCGAGACGAGAAGGGAGATGGTGACGGCGATGGTGAGGGTGACCGCGAACTCGCGGAAGAGCCGACCGACGAGCCCGCCCATGAGCAGGATGGGAATGAACACGGAGACGAGCGAGATGGTCATGGACAGCACGGTGAAGCCGATTTCCCGGGCGCCGCGGAAGGCCGCGGCGAGGGGCGATTCGCCCTCTTCCACGTAGCGCGTGATGTTCTCGAGCACCACGATGGCGTCGTCCACCACGAATCCCGTCGAGATGGTCAGGGCCATCAGGGAGAGGTTGTCCAGGCTATAGCCGCAGAGATACATGCCGCCGAACGTGCCCACCAGCGACAGGGGTACGGCCACGCTGGGGATGATGGTGGCGGAGACGCTGCGCAGGAAAACGAAGACGACGAGCACCACCAGCACGACGGAGATGAGCAGGCTGATCTGGACATCCTTGAAGGCGGCGCGAATGGAGGTGGTCCGGTCGAGCGCCACCGCGAGTTGGATGGAGGGCGGAATGGAGGCCCGGAGGGTGGGGAGAAGGTCGTACACCCGGTCCACCGTCTCGATCATGTTGGCCCCGGGCTGCCGGAACAAGACGAGCACGACGGCACGCTTGCCGTCGGCGAGCCCGCCCGTGCGGACGTCTTCCACGGAGCTGACCACGGTGGCCACGTCGCCCAGGCGGATCGGCGCGCCCTTCTGGTAGGCGACGATGACCGGCCGGTACTGGTCGGCGTCGAGGAGTTGGTCGGTGGCGTTGATCGTCCACGCCGTGGTGGGACCGGACAGCTCGCCCTTGGGAGAGTTGGCGTTCACCTTGCCGAGCCCGGCCCGAACCTCCTCCAGCCCGTAGCCGAGGGCGCTCAGCTGCCCCGGATCGACCTGGACGCGCACGGCGGGCTTGGCGCCGCCGCCTACGAAGACCTGCCCGACTCCTTCGACCTGGGAGAGCTTCTGGGCGAGGATCGAGTCGGCCGCGTCGTATAGCCGACCCACGGGCATGATGTCCGAGGTCAGGGCAAGGATCATGATGGGCGCGTCGGCCGGGTTGACCTTGCGATAGCTCGGATTGTTGGGCAGGTTCTGGGGAAGCTGGCTGCGCGCGGCGTTGATGGCGGCCTGCACGTCGCGCGCGGCCGCGTCGATGTTCCGGTTCAGATCGAACTGGAGCACGACGGTGCTGGCTCCGAGCAGGCTCGTCGAAGTCATCTCGGTCACGCCGGCGATGCGTCCGAATTGACGCTCGAGCGGCGTGGCCACCGCGGAGGCCATGGTTGGCGATACGCGATGATGCCGGCGAGCAGGACCCCCACCGCGAGGAGCGAGGTGCCGATCGGCCGCCGGATGAAGGGCGCGGAGATGCTCACGGCCGCCGGCTAGTCTGCGGCCGCCGGCGCGGGCAGCGCGCCCGGACCGGGGACGCGACGGAACCGCTTGGCGAGGCGATCGAAGTACAGGTAGACGACGGGCGTGGTGTAGAGGGTGAGGATCTGCGAGAGGATCAGACCGCCCACGATGGTGATGCCGAGCGGCCGCCGCAGCTCCGAGCCGGTGCCCGTCCCGAGGGCGAGAGGCAAGCCGCCGAGGAGGGCGGCCATCGTCGTCATCATGATGGGCCGGAAGCGCAGGAGACAGGCCTGATAGATCGCTTCCGCGGGAGGCTTGCCCGCTTCGCGCTCCGCCTCCAGGGCGAAGTCGATCATCATGATGGCGTTCTTCTTCACGATGCCGATGAGGAGGATGATGCCGATGAGCGCGATGATATCGAGATGCGTGCGGAAGAGCTGAAGGGCGAGGATGGCGCCCACCCCGGCCGACGGCAGCGTGGAGAGAATGGTGACGGGATGGATGTAACTCTCGTAGAGCACGCCGAGGACGATGTAGACGGTGATGAGGGCGGCGAGAATGAGGAGGGGCTGGGTGGCCAGCGAGGCCTGGAAGGCCTGGGCCGTGCCCTGGAAGCTCGGCCGGATGGAGACGGGCAGCCCGATCTGCCGCTCGGCGTTCTTGATGGCGGTGACGGCGTGGCCGAGGGCGACCCCGGGGGCGAGGTTGAAGGACAGCGTCACCGACGGGAATTGTCCCTGGTGATTGATGGCGAGGGGCGTCGTGCCCGGTACGAAGCGGGTGAAGGAGGACAGGGGCACCTGCGCCCCTGACGCGGACTTCACGTAGATGCTCTTGAGCGCGTCGGGATTTTCCTGGTAGGCGGGCAGGACCTCGAGCACGACATGGTACTGGTTCAGCTGGGTGTAGATGGTCGACACCTGGCGCTGGCCGAAGGCATCGTAGAGCGTATCGTCGATGAGCTGCGGCACGATACCCAGGCGCGACGCGGTGTCGCGATCGATGTCGAGCATGGCCTGGAGCCCGCCGTTCTGCTGATCGCTCGCCACTTCGCGAAGCTCCGGCAATTCCTTGAGCTTGGCGATGAGTCGCGGCGTCCACTCCGCCAGCTCGCGCGAGTCCGCATCCTCGAGGGTGTACTGGTACTGGGTCCGGCTCACGCGATTTTCCACCGTGAGGTCCTGCACCGGCTGCATGTAGAGGGTGATCCCCTCCACGCCGTCGAGGGCCGTGTGAAGGCGGCGGATGATCTCCGTGGCGTCGGCGTGGCGCTCTTCGCGGGGCTTGAGGTTGATCTGGATGCGCCCGCTGTTCGGCGTCATGTTGGTGCCGTCGATGCCGATGAACGAGGAGAGGCTCGCCACGTCGGGATCCTTGAGGATGACGCGGGTGAGCGCCCGCTGCCGCTCGGACAGAGCGGTGAAGGAGATGGTTTCGGGGGCTTCCGAGACGCCGAGGATCACCCCGGTGTCCTGCACGGGGAAGAATCCCTTGGGCACCACCACGTAGAGCACGATGGTGAGGACGAGGGTGCCAATGGTCACCACGAGGGTGCCCGGCTGGTGGCGGAGAACCCATCGCAGAGTGGTGGCGTAGCGATCGATCATCCACGTGAAGGCGCGCTCGGTGAGGCGATAGAAGCGCGTGCGCGAGGCCTCGTGTTCCCCGCGAAGGATCTTCGCGCACATCATGGGGGTGAGGGTGAGGGAGACCACGGCCGAGACGAGAATGGCCACGCTGAGGGTGACCGCGAACTCGCGGAAGAGCCGGCCCACGATGTCACCCATGAAGAGGAGGGGGATGAGCACGGCAATCAGGGACACGGTGAGAGAGACGATGGTGAAGCCGATCTGCTCGGAGCCCTTGAGGGCGGCGTGGAGCGGCGAGTCCCCCGCCTCGATGTAGCGCGCGATGTTCTCGATCATCACGATGGCGTCGTCGACCACGAAGCCGGTAGAGATGGTGAGGGCCATCAGGGAGAGGTTGTCGAGGCTGTAGCCGAGCAGGTACATCACGCCGAAGGTGCCCACGATGGAAATGGGCACGGCCACGCTCGGGATGATGGTCGCGCTAAGGCTCCGCAGGAAGAGGAACATGACCATGACCACGAGGGCGATGGTGAGGATCAGGGTGAACTGCACGTCCGCCACGGAGGCGCGGATGGTCGTGGTCCGGTCGGTCAGGGTGGTGATCTCGATGGAGGAGGGTAGGGAGGCCTTGAGCTGGGGCAAGAGGCGCTTGATGCGGTCCACCACCGCGATGATGTTGGCCCCGGGCTGGCGCTGGATGTTCACGATGACGGCGGGCGTCTCGTTCATCCAGGCCGCGAGCTTGACGTTCTCGACGCCGTCGATGACGTTGGCCACGTCGGACAGCCGCACGGGGGCGCCGTTCTTGTAGGTGACGACGATGTTCTTGTACTCGTCACTCGACAGGAGCTGATCGTTCGCCCCGATGGTGAAGGCCTGCCGCGGCCCCTCGAGATTGCCCTTCGCCTGATCGACGTTGGCCTGCCCGAGGACGGCGCGCAGGTCTTCGAGGCCGAGCCCGTAGGAGGCGAGCGCGGTAGGGTCGGCCTGCACGCGGACGGCGGGCCGCTGACCGCCGCTGATCGAGACGAGCCCCACTCCGGGGAGCTGGGAGATCTTCTGGGCGAGGTTCGTGTCGGCCAGATCCTCCACGCGGCTGAGGGGCAGCGTGTCGGAGGTGAGGGCGAGGGTGAGGATTGGCGTATCGGCGGGGTTGACCTTGCTGTAGATGGGCGGATTGGGCAGGTCCCGGGGCAGGTAGGTGGAGGCGACGTTGATCGCCGCCTGCACCTCCTGCTCGGCCACGTCGATGGGATGCTCGAGGGTGAACTGGAGAGTGATGAGGGAGGCGCCGAAGGAGCTGGTGGACGTCATCTGGTTGAGACCGGGGAGCTGGCCGAACTGGCGCTCGAGCGGCGAGGTCACCGATGAGGCCATGACGTCTGGGCTCGCCCCGGGGTAGAAAGTCAGGACCTGGATGGTCGGATAGTCGACCTGGGGGAGGGCGGAGATGGGCAGCTGCGTATACGCTACGCCGCCCGCCAGAAGCACGGCCACGGTCAGGAGCGTGGTGGCGACGGGCTGGAGGATGAAGAGCCGGGATGGATTCACGGCCACACTCTGCGCATGGAAATATGGTAGCGCAGCCGGACGTCGCGGACACGGCCGAATCGAGGGTAATCACGCGACAAACGTGAAGAAATGTGAAGCGCCCACGAGGCTGATCTGGCAGGATCAGCGCCATGAGCATCGACCCCTCTGCCGTGAAGCCCCGCTCTCGGGGCCTGCTCTGGAGCTTCCTCGTGGGATTCCTGGTGGTGGGCGTGCCCTACTGGCGCATCCCCTACAACAAGGCGACGTCGGCGGCGGTGATGGGGGGCGCGATACTGATCGGCGTGATTGCCCTCATCGCCCGCGTGCTGATCGAGGCGCGCTTCTTACGCGTGGTCCTCGTCCTCGCGGCCGCGGTTCCCGCGGCGGTGATGGCCCGCGTGGTGGTCGACACGACGCGTGACCCCACCTCCCACAATCTCTGGCCCTTCGAATTGGTGATCGCATTCGCGGCGGGGCTGGCCGGAACGGCGCCGGGCACGCTGCTCGGGAGCGTGTTCCGTCGCCTGCTCGGCAAACGATAGACTTCAACAGGATCCGGAGGATTCCCATGCCTGCCATCGAGCCCGGCCGTCACGCCCCCGCATTTTCTCTCCAGGATCAGAGCGGCAAGACGCACAGACTCAAGAACTACGCGGGCCGGCCCGTGGTGCTCTATTTCTACCCGAAGGACGATACGCCCGGCTGCACGCGCGAAGCCTGCGCCTTCCGCGACACGTTGCCGGATTTCAAGAAGGGCAAGGTGGCCGTGCTGGGGGTGAGCATCCTCGATACCGAGAGCAAGGCCAAGTTTGCGCGGAAGCACAGGCTGAACTTTCCCCTCCTCGCCGACCCGGATCACGAGGTGGCGGAGCGGTACGGCGCGTGGAAAAAGAAGAGCATGTACGGGAAGAGCTTCATGGGTCTCGCGCGCACGACCTACCTCATCGGACCCGACGGCGTCGTCGCGCGTCGCTGGGACAACGTGAAGGTGGACGGGCACGTCCAAGCCGTGCTGGAGGCCGTGGAAGCGCTCTAGGCGGAGGCCTCGCGGCGTCGGGCGCCTGCGGATCCGGTGTATCTTGGGGGGGCTCGCCCATGTACTTCGACCGTCGGCTCTGGGCATTCACACGCGGCGTGCGGCTGCGCATCACCGGCACCGTGCTCCTCGGGCTCCTCGCGGTGGGCGCGGGCATCGGGCGCCTCGCGCTTTTCGGCTGGCTGCTCGGCCGCGTGATCGCGGGCGATCCGTTGCGCGCGCTCCTGCCCCTCATGGCGCTGACCGCGGGGGCCGTCCTCCTCCGGAGCACGCTGGACTACTGGCGCGCCATGGCCGCCCACCAGACGGCCGCCCTCGTCCAGAGCACCCTGCGCCAGGCCATCTACGAACAGGTGACCGCGCTCGGCCCTGCCCACTTCACCCGCTCCCGCACGGGCGACGTCATCCTCTCCATGGTGGAAGGCGTCCAGCAGCTCGAGGTCTATTTCGGCCAGTACTTGCCCCAGCTCGCGGTGGCCGCCCTCACCCCCGTGCTCATCTTCGCCTTCGTCGCCTTCATCGATCTGCCCGTGGCCCTCGTCCTGCTCGCGGCGGCGCTGGCCACGCTGCTCGCGCCGTCGCTCTGGCATCGCAAGGACAGCCGCGAGAGTCTTTCCCGCCAGCAGGCCTATGCCGCCTTCGGCGCGGAGTTTCTCGACTCGATCCAGGGACTGACCACCCTCAAGGCTTTTGGCCAGAGCGGAGCGCGGGCGCGCATGCTCGGAGAGAAGGGGCGCGATCTCTTCCAGAGCACCATGGGCGTGCTGGGGGCGAACACGTTTGCGCGCGGCATCACCGATACCGGCATGGCCGTGGGTGCGGTGGCGGCGCTGGGCTTGGGTGCCTGGCGGGTGCGCGAAGGAGAGATGACGCTCAGCGCCCTCCTCGTCGTTCTCATGCTGGGGGTCGAGGTGTTTCGGCCGCTCCGTGAGTTACGCGTGGTCCTGCATCAGGGCATGCTCGGTCTCTCCGCCGCCGGCGGCATCATGCAGATCCTCGAAGCGCAGCCCCGCGTGAGCGATCGGGTCACCCCACTCCTCGACGCCGCCTCGCTCTCTCCCATCGTGGCCTTCGAGGACGTGAGGTTCTCCTACCCCGGTGGGCGTCGGGTAGCCCATGACGGCCTGTCCTTCGAGGTCAAGGCGGGCGAGCGTGTGGGTATCGTGGGGCCGAGTGGCGCGGGCAAGTCCACCGTGGCCCGGCTGCTCCTCCGCTTCTACGATCCGGAGCGCGGCCGGGTGACGATTGGCGGCCGCGATATCCGCGACCTGACGCTGGATCAGCTCCGCGGCCTGATCGCGGTGGTGAGCCAGGACACCTACCTCTTCCACGGGACGGTCGAAGAGAACCTCCGC
>WNFY01005259.1_pt1 | contig 11729 bp, 10 predicted proteins | sample 5400091 | NCBI WGS metagenome assembly WNFY01 (sample SAMN13153364, study PRJNA577476) | soil metagenome | isolation source: 60 cm soil or saprolite under grassland replicate 1 | place: USA:California | collected 2016-06-15 | reverse complement strand
GGGAGCAAGACTATTTGCGACCAGCGACCTACAAGCCTTTGCCGATTACGTGAAGTATCGCCTTTTTGCGACAGTTGTTTCTGAGGGCGACGAGGCGATACTTTTTAACCCTGCTCAAACTCAGTTCCTTGGAAAATTAACAACCTTGCAATTCATTCCGGCAGCGGTAGATTTTTGGGATTCACGTTTGGCCAGTGTTGTTTCTACAGGTACGAGCGAAGTCGTGAACTATCGTGATCACCGGGCCGGATTGCTCAAATTATGGGAAATTCTAAGCAAAGAGGTTTTGACCGAATCAAGAATCTTTGGATTCAATCTCACAAAGGCTGGATTAATTCCTAAGGTTACATATGGAGACAATGGAAGAGGAATCCTAATCACTCCTGATCCGCAATGTTTCCCTAAGCAATACTCGAATCTTAAGTTGTGGGAATTCCCATGGGCATCGGTGGCATAAATGGATCTAACAGCAAGCATAGGTCTGGAAAGAGTTCAGCGAGCAATCGCAACATTAATGATGCTGAATATCAACGATGCTTTAACTACACAGGAAGCCATTTGGTCAGCAAGAGATGCTGCTTATTTCTCGGCTTTTGGGCGAACCAATCCCAATTGGACGCTCGAAAGAATTTCTCCGGACAACATCTTCTCCGGAATTATTCCGAGCCTTATCGATAGTCCACCAGAGAATTACCCGAATATTTGCGTGATCGCTTATGCGGCAAATCCATCAGGAAGTAGTGATTGGGGAGAGAGATATTTGCAAGCGGTAGAGGTCCAATTCATGGTCAAATCTTTGACCGATGAAGAAGAGGTAAATGCTCGGATTCAAAGAACATTAGAGGCTGCACATTCTGTGCTAATATCAGACGAGAATAGAAGAATTCCAGATTTTGAAGATTCCTCAATTGTTCCACAGATATCATCAATGCCAGCAGTTGAAATAAGCGGTGTATTCGTTAGACATTTGAGCACAGATCCAACAGATAGGTCTTTTTACCAGCACGGTACTTTGACTTATCGAATCGAGAAATTCTCGACTTATTAGGGGGTAAGGCATGGGACTCTATAAATATGTAACTAATAACGACCCACAGGACGGAACCGCAGAGATTCGTCTTCCTGGGCGCAATCCTGTGCCTGTTGGAGGAGAAGTCGAACTCAGCAAAGAGGAATATGATCTTCTGAAGACTCGTCTTAACCTCCGTGCAGTGGGTACTGAAAAAGGGCAAGGGAATCAAAAGGGTGAAGAGTCACCCGTATCAGCAGGCCGAGAGGGAGGTGAGAAGTAATGGCATTTCATAGGTACTCTGTAAACGACGACAACTTCATTCGCGGTGCAGCTAGGCTGCTTTTGGCAGCGGTCACGCAAGCGTTTCCAACATCGATTGCCGATATTGTTAGTCTGACAAACTACAATGCTCAGACAGGATGGACAGATGCCGGTGCAACCAAGACCGGAATCACCATTTCTAACAACAATACAGAAGAGACTTTCGACATTGATCAGGAGTTGGCGGACATCGACTCTCGGCCTACGGGCTATGAGTACGCTGTAGCAACAGCGTTCGAAGAAGCTGATCTTGAACACATGCAGATCGCTTGGGAGGGCGGAACCATCGCCACGGTCGGATCTGAGCGACAAATGGGAGTGGGAACTCCTGCTGTCTATCTCAAGAGACGACTTGCTGTTGTTTTCCAGAAGAGCAACAACAAGCTAAGAGCGTTCATTTTCCGAAAGGTACAGCGTTCACCGCAAGAATCCGTGGCGGTCTTCAACAAGACAGGCGAGCAGCAAACATTTGCAGTTCGCTTCAAGGCTCTACCTGATCCATCAATCGCCAACGTTGATGAGCGCGTATACATGGTGTTCGATCAGTAACAGTAAGTAGTCCAGTCGCAACCGGGCGGTTGGTAAAACAACCGCCCTTTATCTAAGGAGTTTTTGTGATTGTTTATAACAAAAGTATATACAATTACTACCTCAAGAATCACACACACCTTCTTCCGTCTGGAACCTCTTTGGCTGTCGACGATGCTGAATGGGAGCTAGACGACGAATTGGCTAGAGCGATTGAAACTTTGGACAATGCGAAATATGTGTTTGTTTCAAACCCTCCTGTAAATTATCCTAGAACCAGAGCTTTCCCTTATGTTGTAAATATCATTGGTCCAGGTTCGGTCTTTGAGCGCGTCGGCCCAATCGCTATCGCATTCGATGATCCAGATTTTGCAACAGGCATAACAGTGACAAAAATGAATCCAGGAGATTTAGTGCTCGACACTTGGCTTGTTGTGCCGGAGACTTTCGATGCTAGCACTGATCTAAAGTTATGGGCGAACGCGCGTGGCGGCGATTCCTACCTAAGTGGCGGCTCAATGAGCCTCAACGAAGCGACCGGCGGCACGGATGTAACTTCAAGCAATTCATACATTACCGATGGCCTCAATATGGCTAAAACGACGCACACTCTGGTAGCTGCTCCAGTTGCAATTATGCCTGATACACAGGGTCGAGCCGATCTATATGTTGGGATCATAAGGGACAATGTGAATTCTCCGAGTGGCGCTTCGCAATCTTATAAGCGTACGGCCACAGTAACGATCAATTGGGATGACGCAAATCTTTACGGAGATGGAATCAACCTCGGAACGATTCCAGCAGGCGCGATCTTCGCCGGGATAACGATTAGGCCGATCACAGCGTTTAATGGAGGCGGAGGCAATACCTTCACAGCCAACACTAAGACTGGAGTCGATCTGAACACAGGAAGTCCAGATTTCTTTGGTAATCAGAACGAAGCAGATAGCGTCGCCGCAGTTAATCGTATCATCGATATGAACCGCTTAATGATTGCGGACACTGATGTGATCGTTTTCAATGACGCTATAGGCGCGACACAGGGCCGTGTTGAAATTTTCCTTGAATACGTCGAAGCGCCGTAGGCCGCAATCGAGCTTCTAGCGATAAAGGATAATCATGAATGATCTTGGAAGACGAATCCCAACTGACTGGAAGCACATCGATAAGTTCCCGTTGACCGCTTTGGCGACTACAGATAGACCCACAGGAGTTCCTGTGGTGATTGGAGTCAATTGGTACACAGATTTTGATGATCCTGTCAAAGATCCGGAAGGAAGATGGTGGATTGCGAAAAACGGAATCAGAGGAAGTGTAAGAGGAGGACATTGTGTTTGTCTCAAGCCTGGAAATGTCATAGATCCAATCAACTGGTGGGTTTTTTACAATCAATTGTCGGAAGGGAAGTGTGTGGGAGAAGGGGAATCCCGCTTAATGAGTTTGCTTAATCGAGTTCGTTACGACGCGACCTGGCTTTGGCATAGAGCGCGACTCACAGATGAATGGACCGACAACGATGATTTAACTGACCCAAATCAAGGAACGAGTGTTAGAGCCGGTCTAGAAATTCTGAGAACAGAAGGACACAAACGCTGGACGCATCATGCAGAAAGCAATGGCGCTGTTTTGATGGATGGAATTTCAGCATATAGGTGGGCGACCGATGTGGACGATATCCTCAGAACCTTGCGATCGCCATTAGCAAGCCATTTACAAGCTGTACCTCTTCTCAATTCTTGGGGGCAGGTATATCCGCACATTGTTTGGATGCCAACAGAAATTCTTTCGAGATTACAAAAAGAAGACGGAGAAATGGGAATTGTAACTGATCGATGATAGAATTTGAAGAAATACATATTGATTCAGAAGCTTTTCGAATCAAAGCTTATCAAGCAGGATTCTCTGTACAGCGACATATTAGAGATTGGGTGGACGATCTTTCTCAAGAAGTCGAAAGAAAAGCTAAAGAATTTGCACCGATTGGAGCGGCACCACCTGTTGGATCTTCTCGAAACCCAGGGGAACTAAAGAGACACGGAGTTATAAGAATTCCTGCTCATCATTTTCAAGCCACACCTGGAGATGGTGGAATGCCAGGAGAAATCGTAACAGAATTTCCGTCATATGGTGGGGGATTTACTGTCAGAGGAGGAAATCCGGCGAACACAGGGCAATTCAGCAGAGTAGAGTTATTTCAATCTCCAGGACATATATTTACAGGATTCGGAGATAATTTCTCTTCTTATACAGCATCGGTGCAACTAAATCCTGGCATTCCGCACTCCAAATGGGTTCATGAGGGTACTGGATTATATGGGCCATTTCATAGTCCAATTGTCCCCACAGTTAAGCAACATCTGGTATTCTGGTATAGAGGAAGAAAGTGGTTAAAGAGATCGGTACGTGGTCAGCGTCCGCAGCCATTTCTGACCGAGGCGTTTGAATATGTGAACAACGTCTATGCTCCTGCTAAACTTTCAGAACTCCGAGCGGAGATTTACTCGGACTTATAACCAAAGGAGGCGATTTAAGGTGTCGAACGAGAACACCGAGCCAAAGGACTCAACAGAAGTCCTTGTACCATCAGAAGAAGAAAGAAGAATTACAATTGGACAAGGAGATTATGTCTTTGAATTTACTCAGCGTCCTCTTAGCTTCTTTCAGAAATTGGAAGTTTTTTCAGTTCTTGGGCGCGCGCTAGAAAAGTCGATGTCCGGACCTGATGGACTAACCTTGAGTGAGCTTTTCGAAGGACCAGCGCCGCTAGAAGCAAATCTCAGTGCAACAAATTACCGCGATGCTGATACATTTGTAAAAGCAATCGCAAAGCTAGTTCAATACACACCAGAATTGCTTGCGGAACTTTATTGCGTGATTCTTGCGGTTCCTCGTGGTCAGCGAGGTCTTGTTACAGAAGTCATGGAATTGCCGGAAGCAGAAGGTGGACTCTCGGACGAGGATGGTTTCGGAATCCTAGAAACCTTTGTTGATCAGAATTGGAATGTGATGGTTGATTTTTTCAACAATCGAGTGATTCCTCTGGTGAACAAGGTGAACAGCAAGGTCCAAGGATCACAGCCATCGAAGCCCTCGAAGACTACTGCAACCCGCCAGAAGCACCAATCTGGTTAGCAGACGGTTCATTTAAGCCTCTAGGTGAGATAGAGGTAGGGGATGATGTGATGGGCTTCACACTCGCAGAAGGGCGATATGGATGTGACGAGCTTTGTACGGCAAAGGTTCTGAGCATCAAAACCAAAATAGATAGTATTGTGAAGATAACTTTGTCCTCTGGAAGAGAGGTGCGCTGCACCAAAAATCATAAATGGTTGACAAGAAAGTATCTGAGCAGCAGTTGGGACTATGGGGTGGCTAAAGAAAAACAATATTTGGCGCATGTAATTGATCCTACGCCGATAGTTCCTACCGAGTTGGAGCGACTTGCTGGATGGTTAGGTGGTATATATGACGGTGAAGGTAGTGGCCGACAATTGGCTCAGAGTGAAACCCACAATCAGAATCTGTATGCAAAAATTGGAGAGGCAGCGGAAATACTTGGACTTAATTTTTCGGCTTGTAAAAACTGTTATTACATAAGAGGTGGACGCCAGGGATATGTCAATTTCTTGAACACCGCAAAACCGCATAGACGAGAATCCATTTTGAAGTTAATCAGAACCAGGCTACTCAAAAACAAACCTGACAAAATTGTAAAGATCGAAAACCATAAAGAAGGAGAAGTTGTTTGTTTGGAAACAACATCCGGGAATTACATCGTTTGGGGATACGCATCAAAAAACTCGGCGCACCACGCAGAAAGTGTAGAGAATCTCCTCGCTTGGCCTTGGCTAAGATTTGAGGAGATGTTCGATGCTCATGCTAAACGCTTAGCGGTTGAGCGAGTCATAGAGTTAAAGAACGCCATGGTTAGCGGCGTTTGGGCAAATTCAAATTACGATGACGGAGAAAACACAAGAGCGAATCTGCTAGCTAGAATCGATGACTTTTCAGAATCAGCCATAGCGGGGATATATGGTCAATCTTCCGAAGAGGAATACAAAGACGATATGGAAAGTCCATTCTTTAAGGCTATGAAAGTTCCAAAGATCGACCCGAATGTTAAACATGAAGCCTTAGGAGAGCTTCCCTGATGGGTGATACCCACTTTATCCGAGTTATAGTTCAAGGTTTTGACCGACTTTCCGGTGTTGTTCGCGATGCCGCCAATAAGTCTGGCCCCGCTCTGGACGGACTAAGAAATAAGTGGCGCGAGCAGAAAAAAGCCAGCGACGATGCAAATGTATCGCTTCGTTCTGTTGCACAAACAGTCGCGACAGAAGGAGATAAATTTGAGATAGCCAGAAAGAAGGTTGATCGTTTCAATGACTCTCTCGGAAGGCTAAAGCAAAGACTAAGGAGCGGCGGGCTAACTCCAAGAGTCAAAGAATCTGATCTTTTCCCTGAAACTCCAGAAGAAGCATTTGTCCGTGCTGGCAAAGAGGGAACAGGAGGTCCACGTCGAGGCGGCAGATTCGTCTCAAGAACAGACTTTATTGCTGAAGAAAGCAGAAAACGACAAGCTATTCTGAGTCAAGAAAATAAAATTGTCAATCGGCTCGGAATCGACTACAAGAAGCTTCGAGAACAAGCAAAGACTAGGTTATTTGTTCTTGATGATGTGATCCGTGGACTCAAAGAAGGATTCCGTCAGGTTTCATTCGAGCAACCTGTTACCGCTGCCGAATCAAAAAGAGCAGCAGCAGAAAAGCTCGATGAATTTGATAAGGGACAAAAGGCAGAACGAAAGCTTATAGAGGATGAGAATATAAGACAAAGAGGGGAAGTCGAAAAACAATTAAAGGGACAAGAGTCACAAATCAGATCATCTCTACTTAGGAGAGAAAGACTAAGAGACGAATTTATCAATAGAGAAGAACTAGAGCTTGATAAATTCAAGATTAAAAGAAAGGCTGATCTCAGCGATGAGATTGCAGATGATCAAAGGGTTTTGGCAAGCAGAGCTAAAAAGAACAAAGAGTTTCAGCCAGCGGCTAGAGAAAGAGTACAGGCTGCTCGGATTAGAGCGGCAGAAGAGATCGCTACAGAAGAAGCAGCAACTCAGAGAATTATTACAGAAAGGCAAAGACGATATCAAACCGTGCATCGTGGACGTTTGGATCAGATCAGAACAGAAGAGAAAGAAGAGCTTAGATCCGCAAATGAGACTTTCAGAAAGCGCATTCAAAACTTCGATGAAGAAGCTCGTACAAGAAGAAGAGATTTCCAGGCTAGACTTATCTCTGAGCGCGGAGATCTGCCAAGCCTGATCAGGGCACAAACCGCTGCGAGCAATGAGAGAATATCACTATTGAGCGCTGGTCGTGTCGAAAAAGGCACAGCTTTAATGGCCAGAAATCTGAGCGATCTCAAGCGAGGGTTTAGAGGAGCAAAAGAAGGTGCCGAAGAATTTGAAGGAGAAGCTGGAAAAGCTCAAAGAGCATTTGCTCAGGTTGGAGCAGAAGCGGGAAGAGCAACAAAGAGTGTTGGCAATTTTGTCAATCTTAGATGGTTGCTTGTTGTTGGTCTAGTTCAGACTCTTGTCACTGTTGTTGTTCAATTAGCAGTTGCTCTTGTTGCAATAGCTTCATCTGCTGTTGTGGCTGCCGGTGCTCTCGGTAGCGCCTTGGTTGCGGGTATCTTGCAAGCACTTCCTGTTGTTGGACTTCTTTATGCTTCGTTCCACCAATTGGCAAACGCAATGAAGGTTGTTCACCTTCGTCAGCTAGCAAGAAACAAAGATTTTGTTGATACCCAAGCGCAAGAAAAGGCCCGCAAAGATTCTGCTCAGTCGCTTGCTGATGCCCATTACGGATTGGGCCAAGCAATTAGAAGTGTTGCCGACGCTGAACGAGGAATTCGGGATGCTCACCAAAGAGTTACCGACGCAGAGAAAGAGCAAAGAGATTCAGTAAAGGGTCTTGCTCAAGCTAGACAAAATGCTGCTAGAGCGATTATTGATGCTAATTTCGCCGAGAAAGATTCTGTACTTTCACTACAAGAAGCTGAGCTTGGTGTTCTCGATGCCAAACAGCGTCTAAAGGACTTCGAAGATAAACAGAAAAGAAGTAAATCTGAATTGGCAGACGCTCAAGCCGCTGTTCGTGAAGCTCAACAAAGACTTGCGATTGCACAAAAGGAAGGCGATCAAGCCGAAATTTCTGCGGCAGCGAATCAACTTGGCATTGCCAAAAGCAATGTTAGCGCAATTCAAGATCAAGTTTCTCAAAGCTCTAATCAGCAGAAGGAATTGGAGCTTGGCGTTAAGCGCGCAACTCTTTCTGAGAAAGAAGCTCGTGTTCAAAGAAAGAGAGCGCAACAGGACGATATTGTCAGAAGGCGTCAAGGCGTCGAGGGATCACCAGAAGTATTGGCCGCTCAAGATAGAATCAAAAACGCCAACAGACAATATCGTGATGCTGTTCAAGGAATAACAGAGGCCGAACAAAGACGTAAAGACGCCGTTCATCAAGTTACGCTCGCACATAGGTCGCTTGCTGACGCAGAAGATGCGGTAAGACTCGCTGCTGACAAGATGAGCACAACCCAAAGAAATGCTCAGAGAGAATTCAAGAAATTGTCTCCAGCAGAGCAAGAATTTGTCCTAGCGCTCGAAAAATTCAAGAAACATTACAAGAACGCTTTTGGTCCAATTACAGACATTATCATTAGTTCTGTCACTCGCGCTCTCAACAGAATCGGTAAACTTCTGGATGATCCGGCTATAACTTCTTCATTCGGAAATCTAGCCACAGAGATCGCCAAGATTGGAGATAATTTCTCTAAGTGGGTCATATCTCCAGAGGGAAGAAGAGACATTCTTTTCTTTATCAATGAGTCTGCCAAAAATCTCCCAACAATTGCCTCCGCCGCCGGACATTTTGCTCGTGCTTTATTGAATATTGGAAAAGCAGCTTCTCCTATTTTCAAGGATTTGGTTGGAGGCATTGATCGAGCAGGAAAGAGGTTGGATGATTTCTCATCTAAGATGGATCCGGAGAACATATTCCATCACAGAGAAACCGAGCAAGCAACAAGTCCTCTAGAAAAATTCTTGGGTTCGGCGGAAAAGCACCTAAAGGCTTGGATCAATCTGACCAGGGCAATTGGAAATCTGCTTGGCGCTCTCATTGGTGTTTCTGCCGGTTCTGGCCTCAAAATGGTCAACGGTATAGCTGATGCATTCGACAGAATGGCAGACAACATCAGGAAAAACCCCGAGCCAATTCGGAAATTCTTTGAAAGAGTTAGAAAGTCTCTTGGAGAATTGCTTCCAATTCTAGGCAAATTCTTCATTGACCTTCTTAACGCAGTCACTTCCAAGGAATTCAATGATTTCACGAAGTTCGTGCTTCAAACAATGATTCCTGCGCTTGTTCTTCTCATTAAGGCTCTAGGAACCGTAACCGCTGTACTAAACGATTTTACGAAGATTCCTGTAATTGGGCCATTGATCAGAATGGGAATCGAAATCGCAATAGTTTCACTTGCATTTCTAAAGCTATTCCCAGTTTTGAAGATAATAACCACAGGATTCAGAGCGTTGGGTCGAGGAACAATTATTGCAATTGTAGTTAGCGCAATGGTTGTTCTTTATCAACATCTTGGATTCCTGGAAGACAAATTTGGAAGATTAGGACACTGGATAAGAATTGTCGCAACCCTGGCTGGTGGATTATTTGTACTTAAGTTGATCAGTGCAAGAACTTATATCGGAGCTTTTGCTAAATCAATCGCAGAAAGCGCAATTGTAGCTCTCAAGGATTTGGTCAAACAGCTTGGTAGAGCAATTGCAGCATTAGGAGCGGAAGGAATGGCAGGCTCGCTAGGAAAGCTAAGAGGCGTTCTAATGGGCGGTATTGGTCCAGGTGGACCCGGTGGACTTGCTGGAATGATTGGTAAAGCCGGATTGGCCGCTGCTGTTGGTGTCCTTGCGTTTGAAGCAACCAAAGCAATTCTCCACATTACAGGACTAGATAAAAAGCTTGCTGCCTTTGGCGCTCGTGCATTTGATCTGGTCAGCAAAAGCAAAACAGCTAGAAGCGTACTTCGTCATGTACCAGGAATAAACGTTGCGTCAGAACACAATATTGCTGTCTCAAATATTGTCGAGAAGTACGACAGCAAGGATCTGACTGCTGCTGAATTTGAATATGTCAAACTTCGAAGAAAAGGTCTAAGCGATCGACAAGCATTAGCAAAAGCCAGTGGCGATCATGGAATAGATCCTGGCGATCTAGACATTTACATCCCAGACACAATTCAAAAGAGAAAATATGATAAGGGAGGTCGGATTTCTGGTGAGCGCGAGGGTGCTCCTGTTTCTGCGGTTGTTCACGTCGGAGAGTGGGTGTTGAACAAAGCTCAGCAAATGAAAGTTTCTGAAAGACTCGGAATGACTGTCAATGAAACCAGAATGATGCTTTTTGGAAGCAAAGGGGCTTCTCCTAATCCTAAGGCCAAGACTAAAAGCGTAAAGAATTTTGATCGAGTGAATTTGATCGAACAGGAAGATCCAAATGGAATTGGTGTTTGGTTCATACAAATGAACGATGGAAGCTTTGGACAAGTAACAGCCAGAGATGCCGCAAGAATTTCTGCAACCCATGGATCTTGGATTCCTGGTTACGCTTCTCGTGCTGCTATACTAAGTCCTAAGATCAAGAATGCAATTCCTCGCGGAGGAAGTCTAATGGCCAGAGCTTATGCAAAAGGAGGAATTGTTTCTTACATCGCACCAGGAATAAGATCATTCGCTTCTGGTGGAGTTGTTTCTGGATCTCAAATCAATCCTCCTTCTGGCGGCGGGAATACTGTCCAACAGCACTTTGAAGTTAAGACAGAAGGCGAAAGTGACTGGAATTACATAATGAGACTCGGCGCACAACACGCTTTGGAAAGCTACTAATGTCTATTCTTACTCAACAAGTCCATTTCCCGGACGCAGACAACGATTGGGTGTTCAACGATCAGGCTTCCATGAGGTCAAATTGGAGCATCTCACCCTTCTATTACATTAAGTTAGAAAGTGCAGATGGAATCTACGGGTCTGATATCTCCACCGAGAGCCATCCTGTGCCTAATTTAATCGGAGAGAAGTCCGGAGACGCCTTCCGTAGGGGCAAGGGAGTGACACTTTCTGGGTTTATCGAAGGAAGAAATCCGTACGACCTAGATGTTGCGGCTGATTATCTTGGCCAAGCTTTCTGGAAAACCTACGGCCGCAGGCTAATTTGGTACTATGTCGATGGAACTCAAATTTATCTGGTGTGCAGGGTTTTTAACGATCTTTCGATCACTCCCAATTACAGCACGCTTCAACCAAGATGGTCTTGGACTGTCGGATTGAGAGCAGATGATCCTAGAACTAGAAGAATTGACGATGATGCTGTTTATCCTACCTGGCAGGCATAAATAATGGCTAAAATACTAAAATGCGATGCCTCAGTTGCAGATGCATGGGTTGAAATTGATTTAGGAAGCAATCAGCCAGAAGTTTGGCTTACAGCCGAAATAAAAATGGATGATTTTGCACTTGCAGATTTCCTTCTTTCTAATCCATATATGGCTCAATTTTGGAATCCTGCGCATTCAACTTTTACTGATTATTTTTCAGTTTACGACGTAAGTAATTGGCAAGGCGGTTGGGGTTTAGGACCGCCCTCACCAACGGGATCAGACATATTACATACAATAGAATTGCGTCATGTTAATGGCGGCAATTCAACCTTGTATGTAGACACTATTCAGGTTTATGATTTTTCTCCAGAATCTCTTGGACTTGACACTCGTTTTATTACTATAGGTCTTA
>WNFY01013416.1_pt1 | contig 11735 bp, 9 predicted proteins | sample 5400091 | NCBI WGS metagenome assembly WNFY01 (sample SAMN13153364, study PRJNA577476) | soil metagenome | isolation source: 60 cm soil or saprolite under grassland replicate 1 | place: USA:California | collected 2016-06-15 | reverse complement strand
GCAACATCGAGAATTGGGCCGTATGCCGGATGCTCGATTAAAACCTCATCGCCCGGTTCGATGATCGCGGCCATGGCCAGATGATTTGCCATGGACGTGCCCGCGGATTCCACTACACACCCGGGATCAACGCCGTGGTGTACGGCGATGGCTTCTTGCAAAGGCGCGTAGCCATAACTGTTGTCCCCGTTAATTTCGAGTTTGTCCAAATCGATTGGTAGTTCGCGAAGAGGAAACCAAGCCACGCCACTTGTAGCCAGATTGAACCGCGCGCGGCTCTGCGTCTTGGACCAATGCATGTAGTCGGAATGGTTGTGTCTCATGAGTGGGCTCGTCTGAATCTGCTCCAATAATAGTAAACCGGGAGCGCTGCGAGCATGATACACAGCGCCGTCGCGCTATTGGCGGGTGCCGCAATAATAGCGCTTCCGACTATTCCAGCACAGGACAAGACAAACAGGATCGTGGTGAAGGGGTGCCCGGGCGCGCGGTAAATGCCGCTCTCTGACCCGACCTGACGCCGGCGCAAAATGAAGAGCGATGCTGCCGTCATTCCAAAAAACATGAAATCAACGGTTATTGCAAAATTCAAAATCTCGCCATATGTCCCAGAACAGGCGATAACGATTGCCGCCAGACCCTGAAGAACGATCGCGACGACCGGCGCTCTCGAGCGTCGCGACAGTTTACCGACGCTTTCAAAGAAAAGCCTGTCGCGGGCCATCGCGTAATAGACACGCGGACCCGTCAGCATGCTTTGGCTGAGGAATCCGAGCGTCGAGATTGCGATCCCGACGGCAATCCATTGCGCCCCACGCTCGCCCAGTGCGATCCGCATCACATCAGAAGCCGGAGTCGTTGTTGCGTCGAGGCCTGCTGGACCGAGCACACGCAGACATGCGAGGTTGACTGCAAGGTAGAGCCCGACCACAGCGGCCACGCCCAGCAGGAGCCCGCGCGATAAATCGCGCTGCGCATTGCGCATTTCACCCGCAACAAAAGTGGCGGTTTGCCATCCGCCATAGGTAAATGCGATGGGAACCATGGCGGCACCGACGCTCTTGAGGAGGCCAAATGAAACCGGCTGTGCAAGCAACGGCCCCGATTTGAGAGATCCGCCGCCGAGCGCGAATCCAAGCGTCACGAGTACCGCAATCGCCCCAATCTTCAGCAACATAAGAGCGCTTTGCACGTTGCTGCCGGCGCGTGCTCCCAGACAGTTAATCCCAGTCAGTATGAGTAGCACCGTGGCTGCGATCACGCTGTCGTTCCAAGCCACTCCCGCCAGCGCGCGGAAATAAGACGAAAAAATAATCGCCACTGCGGCCATGCCGCCGGTCTGCGTGACCAGCAGCAATCCCCAGCCGTACATAAACGCAACCGAAGGATGGTAAGCCTCGCGCAAGTAAAGATATTGGCCGCCCGTTGCCGGCAGACGAGTGGCGAGCTCGGCCCAGATAAACGCGCCGCACATCGCGATGAACCCGCCTAGCACCCATACTCCGAGGATCAAAAACGGCGTGTGAACACGGTGAGCCACCTCGGAAGGATTCGCGAAGATTCCCGCGCCCACGATGCCGCCCATTACGATCATGATGGCATCGAACAATCCAAGCTGACGGCGAGGCTTCGGAAGTTCTTTCATTCTGCCGGGCCAGTTAATTTGTAGATTCTGAACCGGGGAGTGGCGTTCGGCAGCGTTGCGACTTCAGCTAAATGGCGTGTGAACTCGGGATAAGACTCCAGCCACCAAAATGTATTGGCCGTGAACACCAGATGCGTTGCCCCGCGATGGCGCAGCCGCTCAAGATCGGCAATCGCCTGGTGGCTATCGCCCGGATTGCCGTTGTAAATCCCATCTTCCTCGAGAAAGTGCCAGCCCTTGCGCTCTGCATAGTAAAATATTGTCGGATCGCCGGTATCGGCCGCGATAATCAACGAATCTGGTGCTGTTGTTTTTCGCAGTTCCAGACCGGCATCGCGAAGTTGAGCAGCTGACGATTCGTAAAGCGGTCGCAGATAAAGGTAGGCAATAATTGCGAACGAGCTCGCAAGCAAGATCGACAATGTCATCACGACAATACGCGAAGAGATTTTCGATCTAAAAAAAGCGCAAGCGGCACCCGCGAAAGCAGCAGCGATTGGCACGAGAGGAAGCTGGTACCATGGATGGCGGTTGCCATAGCCGACTACGATGATGAACAGAACCATCGCCGCGAGCCACCAATGAAACAGCGATGCATATTTCTGGCGTGGCGCGACGAACAAACCGATGATCGCCATTATCGAGAGGACCGGGGTGAGGCTCAATGTTGCGGTCAGTCGCACGATGTTCCAGTACCAACCAAAATTCTCGATCCGGATCCCGCCCTCGCCGAAGAAATGATGCGGATAAAATCTCTCGGCAATCTGATACGCGTGCCAGTACCAAGCGAGCAAAGGCAAGACCGTAATTGCGGCGAAAAACCAAAGGCCGGGTCGTTTCAGAAAATTCCAGCCCCATTTTTGCCACACCAGGAACAAAAGCGGCGCACCGATGACGGCGGTCGGCAATTTGACAAGCAGCGCCAATGAAATGGCAATAGCTGCCCCTACAACAAAGATCGGCCTTTCATTGTCGAGCGAACGCAGGAAAAAATATAAACCAATCAGCGCGAGACTCAGCGAGGGCACATCCGGCATGAACGAACGGCCGGCAAAGACATTCAGCGGTGCGAAACTATAGAAAAACGTAGCCCAAATCGCTGCTTTGCTGCCGAAGATTTCGCGCACGAGCAAAAAGAAAAACGGCAGCGAAATAGCGAAGAAAATCACGGCTTGGCTGCGCCCGATCCATTCGTGAATGCCGGCAAATTTGTAGCAGATGGCCGCAAGAAACGGCAAAATGGGAAATTCAGTGCCGACGTAACCGGGCGCGTCGCCCGCCCAATCAATCTGCGGATAAGCAAAAGGAAAGCCGTTCTCGCTAAAGTTGCGCGCAATTGCCGCGACATCGCTTTGCCGCCAACTCCAATGGTCGATATATGGCTGATTGATCAGGAAAAGCCGCGTTGCCACGGCAAAGATCGACATCATCGCCACAAGCTTGGTCGTGCGCGTCATGCAACCGCGTCTTGACAAACGGCTCAGGTAAAGTCAATCGATTACGCGGGCCGAATGAAAACGCTACGTCTTGACGGCGCACAGACATCTTGTCTGTGGAGCACGCGGCCATCCTGGTTGCGTGTTTCCACGAACAGGCGAGACGCTCGCTCTTCTCACAGGCTCGCCGCAGCGAGTTCGTCCTGTGGCGGACTGGAAGGTTGTGCGACAATCATGTTTGCGCTGCTGTTTGGTCTATTCATCGGTGGCATGATGTACGCCCAGAACGAGCCAATTCTTGTCCCTGACGCCGTCGATTATCAGAAATTACTTCCCGTTTTACCGGACGCGCCGCAAGGATGGATTGCTGATAAGCCGGAGGGCTCGACGGAAGACGTCGGTGGCTTCAGAATCACAAATGTGCATCGCGATTACCGCAAGGGCGAAGGCGAAAAGGTTCCCACCGCGGCGGTCAGCATTCTCGATTCGGCGGCGAATCCCGATTATGTCACCGCCACGACCGCCGCGTGGAATAACAACAGCGAAACCAGCGAAGGTTACAGCAAGTCTGTCACCATCGATGGTAATCCCGGTTTCGAAGCATTCGAAAAGGAGGGGAAACATGCCACGCTCTGGGTGATGATCGCCAAGCGCTATTTTCTTCAGATCGAGTTGCAGAATCAGGATCCCAAGGAATTGCAGGAATGGGTCAAGCGCATCGATCTGAAAAAACTCGCCGCGATTAAATAATAAGCCAACGGCTCGTCGGTGGATCGACCGCTCCGTCGGGCGATGCTAAATATTTTGCGGCTTCGCCGCCACTTTTAACATCGAGCAAGAGACTGCTCGATCCACCTATTTTCGCTCGCTCGCCTCCCCCGTCATCGGCACGAAACGCACCGGTAACACGGCGCTTTCTTTCAGCTGACCGTTTTTCTTTTCGAGAAGGTACAGCTCCTGAGCGAATCGATTACCGACGGGAATGATCATGCGTCCGCCGTCTTTGAGTTGATCGGTGAGCGGTCGAGGAACGCGGTCGGGCGCGCAGGTCACGATGATGGCGTCGAATGGCGCATTTTCCGGCCAGCCCTTGTAACCATCGCCTACTTTCACATGAAGGTTTTTGTAACCGAGACGCGCGAGAGTCGCCTCCGCGTTTCTCGCCAGCGGCTCAGCGAGTTCAATCGTGTAAACTTCAGCGACTAGCTCTGCCAAAATCGCCGCCTGATAACCGGAGCCGGTACCAATTTCCAAAACGCGATCGCTTGGTTTTGGGTGCAACTGCTCCGTCATAAAAGCAACAATATACGGTTGCGAGATCGTCTGATCATAACCAATCGGCAATGGATGGTCGGTGTAAGCACCAGCGCGCTCATCCGCCGGGACAAACTCCTCGCGCGGCACCTTCGCCATCGCTGCAAGCACGCGCTCCTCGTGAATACCGCGTGTCATCAGCTGCTGCTGAACCATGAGCTGCCGCTGCGCTGCGAAATCCGAAGCTTGCGTCGCCTTTTGGCCGCAACCGCTCGCTGCGACCGCCGCAAGGACCAGCCATTGCCAAACTCGTCGCATCCGACAAAGTAGTGCACATTGCTTGTCATTCCGAGCGAAACCGCCAGTCCGGCTCGGACCGAGGAATCTCTCAGTACAATGTCTGACGAACGCAAAACTCTAGAGCAGCGCGCGACGATGACGGACATCGAACGCCTTCGTCATTCGGCGTCGCACGTACTTGCGACGGCGATCTTGAAACTCTGGCCGGAAGCGCAGTTCGCGGCCGGGCCTCCGGTTGAGAACGGGTTTTATTACGATGTCGATCTTCCACACATCATCGAAAACATTCCGCGTGACGAGAAAATCTCGCTCTATCGCAGCGGCGACTTCATTGATCTCTGCGCAGGCCCGCACGTCATGCGCACGGGAAACATCGGCGCGTTCAAGCTCACGAACGTGGCGAGCGCTTATTATAAAGGCGACGAAAAGAATCCGCAGTTGCAGCGCGTTTACGGCACGGCATTCAAAACGAAAAAGGAACTCGACGATTACTTCGCGATGCTCGAGGAAGCAAAGAAGCGCGACCATCGCAAGCTCGGCAAAGAACTCGAACTTTTCGTTTTCGACGACGACGTCGGGCCAGGACTTCCCATGTTTCTCCCGCGCGGCGCAGTCATTGCTGACGAACTGGAGAAGCTGGCGAAGGAAACCGAGTTCGCCGGCGGTTATCAACGCGTCCGCACTCCGCACATTGCGCGCGAGAGCCTGTACAAGAAAAGCGGCCATCTCCCCTACTACGCCGAGTCAATGTTTCCGCCGATGGAACTCGATGAAGTTGCTGCTGAACGAGTGGAATTGGAAATCGAACTTAACAGCCTGGCCGCTCCAATGGGAGCTGCCTGTCAGCGCGCTTCAGAAGAACTTAACTTTATCTTGCCTGACAAGTTCAAGCTCAGCGATGTCGTCCAAGAGATACAATCCATCGGAAAGAAGGTACCAACTTACCTTCAGGAAATGGTGAATCAGCAGAACGGGATTCTCGCTCGTTTAAATGAGTTGCCGTCGCCAGATCATTATTATCTCAAAGCGATGAACTGTCCGCATCATCACAAGTTGTTTGCAGCGGTGCCGCGCAGTTATCGCGATCTGCCGCTGCGGCTGGCGGAGTACGGGACCTGTTATCGCTACGAGCAGAGCGGCGAGCTGTTCGGCCTCATGCGGGTGCGCTCGATGCAAATGAACGACGCGCACATCTACATGACGCCAGAACAGTTCGAGGCGGAGTTCAACGCCGTGAACGAAATGTATCTGAAATATTTCAAGCTTTTCGGGATCGAAAAATATCTGATGCGTTTCTCGACGCACGATCCATCCAAACTCGGACAGAAATTTGTCGATGAACCAGAGCTTTGGAAACAAACGGAGGAGATGACGAGACGCGTATTGAAAGATTCCGGAATCAATTACGTTGAGGTTCCCAACGAAGCAGCGTTTTACGGGCCGAAGATCGATGTGCAAGCATGGAGCGCAATCGGTCGCGAGTTCTCAATCGCGACCAACCAGGTCGATTTCGCGCAGCCGCGCCGGTTCAATCTCGTTTACAAAGATCGCGACAACACCGAGAAAATCCCGCTCTGCATTCATCGCGCACCACTCGGCACGCACGAACGTTTTATTGGATTTTTAATCGAGCACTACGCGGGTAATTTCCCGCTCTGGTTGTCTCCCGAACAGGTGCGCATTTTGCCAATAGGGGATGATGCGAAAGTACTCGATTACTCAATGTCGATCTTAAATGAGCTGCGTGCGCACCAAGTCCGCGCCGAGATCGACAAGAGCAGCGATAACATCAACGGCAAAATCCAGCGCGCCGAGCAAATGAAAGTGCACACCATGTTTGTGATTGGAAAACGCGACATGGAAGCGGCCGCCATCAGCGTCCGCGTCCACGGCAAAGGAAATCTCGGCGCAAAGCCGCGTGGCGAAGCAATTGCCGAAATTTTATTGTCGATCAAAGAACGGCGCGGTAATTGAACCGGTCTCTCTTTTTCTTTGGTCTGGGAGTCGCGCTCACGAGCGGATGCGCGCGACAGGAAAGAATTTCGGGACCGTTGCCGCAGGAGATCTTTGTTTGGCAACGCGTTTGGAATGAACAGGTCGAAAGCGCGTTGCTCAATGTGCGCGAAGCGGCGGCTGGTTTCGCGGTGCTTGCGGCGGAGATCGATCTTCGCGGGGGCGAGCCCAAAGTCTTTCGGCCGAACATAAATTACGCGGCGCTGAAAGGATCGGGCTTGCCGATCGCACTGGCAATTCGGATTGATCCTTTCGGCGGACTGTTTAACGAACAGGATCGCGTCACCCAAGCGGTCGTTAGGCTGGCGCGCGAACAAGTAAAGAGCGCGCATGATCACGATGTCGATCCTACGGAGCTGCAAATCGATTTCGATTGCGGGGAAAGGAAGCTCGACGGTTACCGGAAATGGTTGCTGAAAATCCGCGAAGCGGTTTCGCCATTGCCGGTCACGCCGACGATGTTGCCCAGTTGGCTGAAGCATCGCGAGTTTCACACGCTCGCGCGTGAGAGCGGCGGTTTTATATTGCAGGTGCACAGTGTCGCTTTGCCCGAAAAATTGGAGGACACGCGCAGGCTGGCCGATCCAATGCGAGCGACGGCTTGGGTCGAGCAAGCGGCGCGGATCGGTGTTCCGTTTCGTGTTTCGCTGCCGACCTATTCGTACCTGGTCGCCTTCGATGCGTCCGGAAAGGCTTGCGGGATTTCTGCGGAAGGACCATTGGCGCGTTGGCCGCGGGAAGCGCGGTTGGCGCGTTGGGAAGCGCGGCCAGAGGAGATGGCGGAGTTAGTGGCACGATGGAAACGCGAGCGGCCAAAGATGTTGCGCGGCGTTTGCTGGTATCGCCTGCCGATTGCGTCGGACAATTTGAACTGGAGCTGGAAAACGCTCGCCGTGGCGATGCAAGGTCGTACGCCGAAGAGCGGGCTGCGTGTTGTTGGATCGACGTCGCAACCGAGCGAGATCAGCGTGATCAATGAAGGCGAGATGGACGAAGCATTGCCGGAAATGATTGAAGCGCATTGGAGGGGCGCCAGGCTGGTCGCGGCGGATGCGCTGCAAGGTTACGAGTTAAAGCAGCCGCCGCGTGCGAGCAGCCTCACGTTCGAATTGACGGCGCCGGGCAAGGTTTTGCGCTTGCCGCCGGAAGGCCATCATAGTGTAGGATGGATTCGCTGTGAACCTCCGACGCAGATTCAACTTTCGGTGGCTGATCCTTCTCGGTCTGCTGGCGCTGCATCGGTCGTCGCTCGCGACCGGCATTGAAGAACCAACCCGCTGGCTGGGGCTTGGCTCAAAAATAATTCTCGATCCGCCCGAGTTTTTCTTTGAGGTTGAGACGAGACGTATCGCGAAGGATTTACGTTCGGAATTCAAAGCAAATGTCCCGCCAGGCATAGAATCAGAACGGAGTTATCGAAAGCAGACCGATGAAGCCGACGCTGCGGACTTTGATGAGGCGATCAAAACCGGCGAGTTGCAACCACCGGATCCACAAAAAGCGCGCGACGCGCACAATGCTGCGATCAAAGCACTAAATCGGACGTCTCAGAACGAACAGTCAACTGACGGAATTGACACCAGCGAGTCGGAGTCGCCGCCGCTGCCATCATCCGGATCGTCATCGACGACGCCATCAGTAACACCGCAGCCTTCAGCTCCCGCAAAGACCATCAGCAACATGCCTAACGAATTCGCCAGTGAGTTCGCTGATTATCATCGCGGCGCTTTTGCTTATCACGGCGGAGATAAAGACGCGGCGCAAAGAGCATGGCAGGCATTGCTCAATCGGCCCGCGAGCGAGCGAAAATATCGGACAGCCTGGGCGGAATACATGCTTGGGAAAATGGCGTTGGAAGCCGATCAATCAGAGGATGCGCGCGCGCATTTTCATAAACTGCGCGACGAAGTAAAAGCCGGGGCGATCGATTCGTTAGGCCTCGCCGTGGCGAGCATCGGTTGGGAGGCGCAGATGGAATTGAAGGCGCAACATTTTCCTGAAGCGGTCCGGCTTTATCTCGAACAACGCGCCGCCGGCGATCTCGTCGCCGTGGATTCGCTGCACGCATTGATGAACGAATTGATCAAGGCGGCGCCGGATCTGATGCCCGCAATGAGCGATCCGCTTTTGCAACGCCTAACGACCGCAGCCGCGCTTTGCGGGATCGGCGCGATGGAAGGATTCAGTGAAACTAACGAACAACAGGAGGGCCCGAGCAGTTGGCTGCGGCTGCTCGAGAAAGCGGACGCGAAACAGGTGAAAGACGCCGATTGCGTAGCATGGATGGAATACCAGAAAGGCGACTATAACGCTGCGGAACGCTGGTTGAAATTGGCTGAGGCGGAGTCGCCCTACGCGCTTTGGCTAAAAGCCAAGCTGGCATTGCGTGATGGCAAGATCGATATCGCGGCGAAGCTGCTCTCTCGCGCTCTTCCGACGCTGCCCTCGGAGAAACAGCTTGAATCGCGCTCCATGCAATTTGAAACGATGCCGGGCGACGTTTCCAAAGGCGATCTCGGTTTGTTGCGCGTGGCTCGGGCCGATTTCGTGCCCGCGGCGAAGTTGTTTCTCAACGTCCGCAACTGCGACGACGCCGTTTATCTGGCCGAAGGTGTTTTCACCTTGCCGGAATTGAAACAGTTCGTGAAGGAGCTCCCGGAGAAACCGAAGAAGGAAAATGAAGATTTCGAGGAAGATGATCGAAAAACATTCCGGGAAATCATCGGTCGGCGGTTAATGCGTGCCGGAAAATTCGCCGAGGCGCGACCATATTTCACCGAAGAAGAGCAGAAGGCGCTCGATGAATATGTCGATCTTATAAAAAAAGGAAACGACGCCCATGCTGCAAAACAAGATCGAGCGGACGCGCTTTGGAAAGCGGCCAAGCTGGTTGCAGACCATGAAGGACACGCGCTTTTCGATTACGCATTGCCTGCCGCGATGGCGGGACGATTGGCCGGTCGCGAAGTTCAGGAGGCGGAAGTGGCGTTTTCCGCCGGAAAAATTTCCTATGGCGAGCCGATCAAATTCGTTCCACCAATCACAGAAACGGAGAAGAAACGTTTGAAATCAAACATCAGACCGGCACTGCATCGATACCACGCAGATTACATCGCCGCCGACCTCGCCTGGCGCGCCGCGCAGCTTATGCCGGACAACGACGAACGGACCGCGAAAATTCTCAATACGGCTGGTTCGTGGTTGAAAAACGGCGACGACAAAGCGGCCGACCGTTTTTACCAGGCGATCGAGCGCCGCTGCGCGAAAACGAAAATTGGCGAGGAAGCAATCAAGCGTCACTGGTTTGTGGACACCACGGAGACACAGGACGACTCGAACTCCGCGCCCGAACAGCAGCCGACACCATAGGGACCGCCAAGATTCCAGCGCGCACAACAAATGAAAATTGACACGATGTCCGTAATCGGAAAGCGCGACATGGACGCCGACGCGGTAAGCGTCCGGTTCCATGGGAAGGGCAACTTCGGCCCGAAACCCAGAGCCGAAGCGATCGCCGAAACTCTGCAGTCGATCAAAGAACGCCGCGCGTGAAAAACCTAGCAGCTCTCTCTATCGGATTGTTCTGGACGTATTCTCTGGCTGTTTCGCTCTACGCCAGTGAACACGTCACGTGCAAATCGCCTGATGGGGAAATTTGCACTGGGTTGCGTTCATGCTGGCTCACAGCCTTACAACGGCGACACAGCACTTGCCGACATCTTATCCTCGATTAAAGAGCGACGCGCGTGAGTAAGATGAAAACATTTTTGCCTATCATCTTCATTTGTCTCGCTCCGCACTTCTCATCATCGTCGCGAGCAGATGACCAGATAAAAGATGCATCTCCGGATGGAAAGTTTGGGATGCTACTAACGGCAGAGCAAGAAGGCGGTGTAAAGATCCAACTGATCGAGCTCAGTTCACGCAAGGTCGTGCTCGATCTGGCTGAGAGTGGGGCTCCGCATGCGAAAGATTGCAAACTTCTTTGGACGTCGGATTCACAACGTGTCGCTTTCTACGAAGCCGTTCACCGCGGTGGCGAAACGATGGTCTATTTTCGGAATGACTCCGGATTTACCGAATCACCTTTGCCGGAACTGGGTGGTTGCGCCACCGCGGCCCAGAAAAAGGAACTCAAGGCCAAGGGCGTTCTTAAATTTATCGAATACAACGCGGTGCCTAAAGAGTGGCTCAAGTCGGGGGCGCTAGTCCTTGTTGACGACCAAGGATGGGAAACCATGGACGGAGAATTGCGAGGGTGCACTCAAACTGTCACGATTGCATTTGACGCTAAACACAAAGCGTCGGTGCAACGTGTGACGGGGAAAAAGCCAAAAGAATATTGAAATCAGACGACCGAGTTTGTTTCTCAAAAAGGACGCCGACCGGCGTCAGCGTCCGCGTCCACGACAAAGGCAATCTCGGCGCCAAACCCCGCTCCGAAGCGACCGCGGAAATCTTACTGTCGATCAAAGAACGCCACGACTAACGAGTGAGTGCCGCGATCGACGACTGGGTAATCTCATCGATTCTCGCGGCGGTGACATCGCCAAGAAATTGAAGGCGGCGGCGTTCCTCTTCTCCCTTTCGTGCGAAGGCTAGATAGGTCTTCAGCCCATCGTCGCGCATCTTGACCCATTTTTCCTGTGCCTTGCGCAGATCACTCGCGTCGTCGTTGTTCAGCCGACCTGCACGCGCTGCGCAGGCTTTAGTGAGCTTCTCATCCAGCGCATCGAAACGCGCTTTGAGTTCCGGCTCTGACGGCAATGGATCGATCGGTTCGGCGCAAACAACGTCTGTAGCATAGTCGTAAACAAGCTTTGCGACGGTCTTGTTTAACCCGCGGAGATAGGGTGTCTGCTCGAGCGTTTTTGTCCGGGTATTAAAGTAAACGTAAACGGGACCGCGCTCGCTCCCTTCCGCGTACAGGCCGACGAGCAAACGACTTGAATCGAAACTCCAAGCTCGGAATTCTGTTCCCAAATGGTCATAGTCTCTCTCCGTGCCGGCCACAAAATCGCTCTTCTTAAATCCGCCGTTCTTGATTGCGTAGCTTTGAAGCGTCTTCGTAAACGACCCCTTTCCTT
>WNFY01008468.1_pt1 | contig 11735 bp, 10 predicted proteins | sample 5400091 | NCBI WGS metagenome assembly WNFY01 (sample SAMN13153364, study PRJNA577476) | soil metagenome | isolation source: 60 cm soil or saprolite under grassland replicate 1 | place: USA:California | collected 2016-06-15 | reverse complement strand
AATAGCGAAAAAAGGTGCGCGAGGACATCATCACCGCATCGGCAATGTCCTGGATGGAGGTGTGCTCGTAGCCCTGCTGCTGAAACAGTCGGAGGGCGGCCTCTTCAATGGTGGCTTGCGCCAGACGTTTCTTGCGTTCTCGCAAACTCATCGGCTGCGAGTCATCGTCCTGAGAAGAGAGCGTGTCGTTCAATTTACTTTTTTCTCCTATTGACTTTTGTCATTTATGACATTTTAATCCAAAAAGACACACGTGACAACTGGAGACAGTATACACGTTGGTTGATTCTTTGCGTTGATGATTTTTTGAGGGATGTGCCTCAGCGGTTTTCTCCCCCTGAAGCCACATCCAGAGAAGGAGCAAGAAGATATGCGTTTTGAGCAACAGGTCGCCCTGGTAACTGGTGCCGCCTCTGGCATTGGTCGCGCGCTGGTCCAGCGCTTTGTGGCTGAGGGAGCAGCCGTGATCGCGGTTGACATCGTGGAAGCACCACTCCAGGCTCTGGTCGCGGACCTGCGGGAACAAGGAGCAACGATTACCGGATGTACTGCCAATGTCGCCTCAGATACGGATGTGGCATCCATGCTGACCACTGCGACGTCTACCTATGGACAGCTCGATATTCTCTGCAATAATGCGGGGATTATGGATCTCATGGCCCCTGCGGCAGAGGTCTCCCTGGATCTATGGGATCGTGTTCTGGCCGTCAACCTGAATGGACCCTTTCTGGCCTGCCGGCGAGCGATCCCCCTGTTCTTAGAACAGGGCGGAGGCAGTATCGTCAATACCGCCTCCGAAGCGGGATTACGTGGCGGGGCTGCGGGCACCGCCTATACCGCTGCGAAGCACGGGGTGGTGGGACTGACCAGGAGTATTGCCTTCCACTATGGAGAACGTGGTATTCGCTGCAATGCGGTCTGCCCTGGACCTGTCGCGACCGCCATCGGTGTTGGAAATGGCGTCCCCAGTGAAGCAGGTATGGGCAGAGTGTATCCGTTTCTCAAGGCCAGCGCTCCCTCGCGGGTCGCTGCCTGACCTCCCCACTTCTTGAGTACTGAGAAACACGCTCATATCCTTCCCGTAAGAAGTGAGCACACAAGCAAAGGAAACAGAAGATGAGGAATCGCAACAGGATCGCGATCATCGGTGCGGGTGCTGCCGGGCTCACGACCGCAGAGTCGTTACGGCGGTCCGGATTTGGGGGCAAGATCATGATGGTGCATGCGGAGAGCACCCCTCCCTATGACCGTCCTCCCTTATCCAAGCAGGTGCTTGCTGGGACCTGGCCGCCCGAGAAGGTGCTTTTGCGTTCGCCAGCCACCCTCGAAAAACTCGCCCTCGACTGGTCTCACAGGGTGCAGGCCAGCCATCTGGATGTCGAAGGACACCGCGTTGCACTCTCCGATGGTCAGCATCTGGAGTTTGATGTGGCCGTGATCGCAACCGGTCTGACGCCTCGTTCCCTGGCCTCATCAGGCCATGATCTGCAAGGAGTCTTTGTCCTGCGCACGCTTGATGATGCGCTCGCCTTGCGACACGCGCTCGCGGCAGGGAAACGGCTGGTTGTCGTGGGTGGCGGCTTCCTGGGCTTAGAAGTCGCCGCGACGGCCCACCAGTTGGGCCTGGAGGTCGAGGTGATCGAGCCCTTGCCCGTCTGCCTGGAGGGACCGCTCGGCAGAGCGATCGGGGAGCGGGTGATGCATCTGCAAACAGCCCACGGGGTGCGTTTGCGCAACGGAATCGGGGTCCGTCGTCTGATCGGCGACCAGGAACAGGGCAACGGAGGAGCAGTTACCGCGGTTGAGTTGCAGGATGGCACTAGCGTGCCAGCAGACGTGGTCCTGGTCGCGATTGGTGCTCAACCGGCCACTGACTGGCTCGCGGGCAGTGGTTTGACGCTGCAGAACGGCATTGTGTGCAATACCTTCTGTGAAGCTGCCCCAGACATTTATGCCGCAGGAGATGGGGCCAACTGGTACCATCCGCACCTCCAACGGCATCTGCGCCTGGAACATCGGATGAATGCCACCGAACAGGGCCAGGCGGTCGCGAGGAACATCCTGGGCGAGCGGCAGCCCTTCGCGCCGATGCCTTTCTTCTGGAGTGATCAATTTGACGTGAAGATCCAGATGTATGGCGTGGCCTCCCGTGGCGCAGAACTGCGGATCGTCGAAGGGGCGCTGCACGAGGACCGCTTTGTCGCGGCCTACTATGAAGAAGGTGAACGCCTCGTCGCGGTTCTGGGCTGGAATAGCCCGAAGCACCTTCTGTCCTATCGACAACGGTTGCTTGCGGCATATACACCGTCTCAGGAAGCCAATGCTGCCCTCGAACACCAAAAGGTTTCTGGCGTTCTCTAGCGTCTCAAGAGAAACAACCATGTGATAAGGAAATAAAAAGATGAAGGTTATAGCATTGACCAATCGATGTATTGCGAGTGGGGCCTGTGTTCTGGCCTGTAGCCAGGTGTTTAACCAGCGCGAGAGTGATGGTGTCGTGGAGCTGCTCCAGGAACGTCCATCCCTGGAGCTTCTGAAAAAGGTGCAGCAGGCGGTCGCGGCGTGCCCTTCCCAGGTCTTCGTCGTGGAGGAGGAAGAGGATCTCTCCGAACTCACGCTGACCACAAACGATGAGGAGATGTGATCGTCCCGCTTGCAAAAAGCCAGTCCCAGAGAAGGAAGATCATTATGAATACCTCGAATCAGACCGTACCAGAGAAAGCGATGTTCAGCCTGTTTAGCGGTGATAACCCTGAACTGGTTGCGAACCCCTTTGCGCTGTTCGCGCAGATGCGCTCCGTGGGTGCCGTTATGCCTCTCCCGCTCCCCTTCGCGGGAACAGATCGCCAGGTCTGGGCGGTCACGCGCATGGAAGAGGCAGTGCAGATTCTCAAAGATCATGCGCATTTTACCGTGGACCCCCGCCCCATCGGGATCAACAGTCCTTGTGATGACCTGATCAGCCAGTTGATCGCCATCGAAGAGGAAGGAGATCGGCTCAGCGAAACGGAACTGCTCTCGATGATCACGCTGCTGATCTTTGCCGGCCATGAAACCACCTCGAACTTGATCGCCACCGGCACCTTGATGTTGCTGGATCATCCTGCTCAACTGGCGAAGCTCAAAGCCGACCTCAGCCTGGTGCCCACGGCGGTCGAAGAACTGCTGCGCTTCAATGGGCCAGCCACCATCGCGGGACCGCGTTTTGCCACCGAAGACATCGAGCTCGCCGGGCAGCAGATCAAGCAAGGGGATATGCTCTTTCCCATCCTGGGCTCGGCGAATCGGGATGAGAGCCAGTTTACGCAGCCAGAGGAGCTGGATATTGCGCGCACGCTCAATCACCATCTCGCCTTTGGGCATGGCATCCATACCTGTCTGGGGGCGCCGCTGGCCCGCCTGGAAGGAGACATTGCCTTGACCACCCTGCTGGGGCGTATGCCCAACCTGCAGCTGAGCGTCCCCCGTGAGAGCATCACCTGGCACTTCAGTCTGAACTCACGGAGTTTGGCCGCCCTGCCCGTGGCTTTTTAGCTGAGAGAAAAGCCTGCCTGTCTCGTGCGGAGGGGCAGACACGACGGAGTGGGGGAGCCGTTGTCCTTCACTCCGTTCGTGCTGCTTTTCTCAGAGACTCGGGGCTTATCTGAACCGAATAGAATACTGTAGTTTTAAAGAAGATGGAGACGAGACCAGGATCGCCCAACAGCTAGATACAGCTATGAGCGAGAAGCAAGCGTTGCCAGGAAATCTCTCTTCAGCGCAAGACGACAAAATTGTGGCACTTGCTACAGACGGTAACGCCATCCAAACTCATGAAATGATGCCTGCACCTCTGCCAGCATTTGATCCTCAATGGTTAGACAAGTTGGATGCTCCAGGCGGTGCAGTGCGCCTGGAGTCCCCTTTCTACATTACCCGTGAGATAGACGACCAGGCAAAAACGGAGGTACTCAAGAGAGGAGTTACGCTGCGCCTGAAAGGATCACGGCAGATGGGCAAAACCTGTTTGAAGCGCTCCTTGATTACGTGGCGCGTAAGAAACCGCGCCAATACCGTCGTTTTGCTGGCATGTTAGAAATTGATGAATGAGATGATCTTATATGCGCCAGTTCAGCACAAGTATACCGTAATCTCCTCCTGAGTTACGAAATACTGGCTACCAGCGGTGAACTGGCACACAAGAGAGTGATGCTCCTCCTCGGTACTAACTATCTCGACGCTAGCATGGCTTTATGATATACTACGCCGCGATTATACTATGCTTAGCGTTTCCATTTTAGAGCATATTTTCACTATTTCAGAATCCTTACTGTCGAGGCATGTATGAACACCAGAATCGATAATACGCCAAAAGATGATGCGGCTCATCAACCATCTGAAAAATCGGGACGCTTGAAACAACGTACACAACGTTGTTTATCAGGATTTGATATTATTATTTTATGTACTGTGGTTCTTGTGGCACTTATACCTCGGATTATTCTTGCCGGGCAACTTGATGTGGTTACCGACGAGGTTGTTTATATTCTGGGTGGCAAAATATATCTTCCTCTCATAGAGCATTTGAATATGGGGGCGAGCGGCTGGTCTTTTAATTATGAACACCCTCCCTTCGTAAAATTGTTGATCGGGCTGTCAATGGCTTTCAATAGAGTCACGGGCCAGCCGATGGGAGAACTCTTTGCAGCACGCATACCCAGTATTCTCTTCGGCACGCTGCTCGTGGTGGCTCTTTACGTGTTGGGACGTGCGCCATTTGGAAGAGCCGTGGCGCTCCTGGCTGCACTCTGCCTCGCGGTCAGTCCCTGGCTGGTGTACTTCAGTGCCCTGGCTTACCTGGATATGACGATGACTGCGCTCATTACGATCGCGTACCTTTTACTCTGGCACACCATACGACGACCGTGGCTTTACCTGGTTATAGCAGCACTAACAGGTCTGGCAGTTGCAAGCAAGTATACGGCATCTCTTGCTATACCAGGAATGGTTCTCTTCATAGCCTATTATTTCCTCGCGCTACGGCCACGCTTGCCTGTTGAACAACGTCCTCCAGTACCATGGAAATGGTGGCTGGGCGCGATTATTGTGGCCCCACTCACATTTCTTGTGGCCGATCCAGCAATCTGGCCACAGCCAATCGGGCTATTACATCATAGCTTCGATTTTGAGTTTAATCACTCGATAAATGGCCACCTCACATTTCTGGCTGGACAATACAGTTTGCATGTCCCGCACTGGGCCATCCTTTACATCATTGCTACCAAAATTAGCGCATTTGTGACAATTCCTGCGGTCTTCTTTGTTATCTTTGCAGTAGTACAGGTGGTACGCTTCCATCTGCACTCAGGAAATGTGCAGGTCACAGAAGTTGCACCGCAAGCGTTTTTGCTTATCTGGTTAATCGCTATCCTGGGTATGTTTAGCTTGCTCAATATTGTGGTGGGCACGCATTATCATCTACCTATAGCAGCCCCTGTTGCTCTGGCTGGTGCTGCCGGGCTGGCGATCATCTCGCGTTACCGTCGTGGTTCACTGTTTGCTACGCCCAAAACACAGGAAACAACTGATGCAACGCAGAATAAGCTTCCTACAGCAGCCAGTAGACCACCTATCAATCCGCGTGCGGCTATTGTGCTGATAGTACTCACAATTCTCATGACAGGATCACACCTGTTCGGTCTGATTACAGTCCACGCGGCAGAGGGCTACACGAGTGAGTTTTTCCGCAGCGAGAATAATGCTCTACAGATTGCTTATCCTGGCTATCGGGAGGCTGTACAATGGATAGCAGCACACGACGCTAAATCTGCACGGATAGGACTGGTAGCACTGCCCGGCACGCTCAATGGATATTCCAGCAACGCCTCATGGTTCACATATAATCAGGATCTCCCCAGACGCTTTACGTTGAGCGAGGTCCATCCTACTGATAAGAACTTTGCTGACGACTATCTCGTCTGGCCGATGCACCTGGTACAACGCGGCTATACCATTCCAGCCGCCTGGCACGCCCATATTGTCAACATTGTAATGGGCGGTAATACAATTTACGCCTATATACTGTCAAATCCTTCCAATATGGCCTTATAACATGTTTGAGTGGATGCACCAACCAATTTCGCGGTGCGCTAAAAATATTGATATAATAGTACTTTGACAATAGAGAGCGAAGCTATGGTCAGGAGGAGTCATGACACGCAAGGGCTGGTTGCTGTTCACCGCGATCTCGGTGTTCTGGGGCATTCCCTATCTGTTTATCAAAATTGCGGTGCGGGAACTTGATCCAACCATTGTAGTGTTCGCCCGCGTCGGGATCGCGGCTGTTGTTCTGCTACCCGTAGCAGCCCAGCAAAGAGCATTGCAACCACTGCGCGGGCGATGGCTCGCAATCGCTACGCTCTCTCTCGTGCAGACTGTGGGACCATTCTTGTTGATCAGCTACGGTGAGCAGCATATCACTTCGTCGCTCACCAGCTTGCTCATAGCCGCAGACCCACTTCTGGTTGCGCTGTTCGCGCTACGCTTCGATCCCGGTGAGCGGGTCAGGGGTTTACGCCTGGTCGGATTGTTTATCGGTATGGGAGGCGTGATTGTTCTGCTGGGTTTCGATGTCAGTGGAGATGCGCAAAAGCTACTTGGCGCTGCTCTGGTGCTGCTCGCTGCTGCAGGCTACGCCGCCAGTGCTCTGCTCGTCAAGCGACCGACCATTGCCACCTTGCCTCGTCTCGGGGTCGTGGCCACCATGTGTACTGTCGCGACTGTCGTGCTAGCGCCGCTGGCAGTGACACGACTTCCCAACCGTATACCCAACCTGGAGGTGATCGTGAGCCTGGTTGTGCTCGGCCTGATCTGCACAGCATTGGCCTATCTGACCTTCTTCGCGCTCGTGGCTGAGGTCGGAGCCAGCCGTGGCACGGTCTTCACCTACGTTAATCCAGTCGTTTCTGTCCTTCTTGGTGTTATCCTCCTTGGCGAATCGATCGACGCTTTCACCGTGGCAGGCTTCCTGCTGATCATCCTCGGGTCCTGGCTGTCCACTGGTGGTGCCCTACCACCAGGATACCTGCTTCGGACACGCCTACCGCAACAGGCCAACCGGGATGCTGGAGTAACCAGACGAGACACCTCTCCCCGACAGCTACAATGAAAGGACGTTTGGATGCTAGATAGTCACTTCTCATCATCATATATTCGACAGGCGACCCCCCAGGAAGCATCAACATTAAGCACGCTAGCATTTCGTTCCAAACAATTTTGGGGATATAGTTCTGAGTTCATGGAGGCATCACGCCCAGACCTGACGGTTGGCTCCGAATTTATCGCGACGAATCCGGTCTTTCTTCTTGAGGATGCCGATACTATTATTGGGTTCTACAGCCTGTATGATAAAGGGAATAAGACGGTAGAATTAGAGCATTTTTTCGTGGCACCAGAAAAGGTCGGACAGGGATATGGTCAAAAGTTGTGGCAACATGCTCTTGCAACAGCCCGTAGCGCTGGCTTTCACAAAGTGATGATTGCAGCGGACCCTAACGCTGAAGGGTTCTACCGAAAAATGGGCGCGCTGCGAGTCGGAGAGGTTCCTTCAATCGTCGCGAAGGTGCTTCCTGGACGAGTTTTGCCACTGCTTGAGGTCACGTTATGACAAAACAGGGCCCAACACGTGATATCCTCTGGTTATTTGTTGCTACACGCGTTGTTCTTATTGTTATTACCTATATTGCTTATATTCTGCTCACGGCCCCTAAGTATTCGAGCACGCCGGTAAATGTGGCCGCCCTGTTCACGGCCTGGAATCGCTGGGATGCCGCTAACTATGTGCGGATTGCGCAGTATGGGTATGAGCAGAGAGTTGACCTGGCCTTTTTTCCATTATTTCCCTTGCTGGTTAGTGCTATAGGCCACATCCTGGGCAGTTGGAGCTACTTACTCGTTGGAACGCTGATCAGTAATGTGACATTATTGGGAGCACTGTTTCTCATCTATTGGCTGGCGGTGGATGCACTGGATGCGACGACCGCGCAACGCACACTGCTCTATCTGTGTATCTTTCCTACTGCTTTCTTCTTTTTCGCTGCTTACAACGAATCGCTGTACCTCTTGTTTGCAGCAGGAACATTCCTGGCATTGCAGAGGAAGAGATGGTGGCTGGCGGGTCTACTGGGCCTGTTAGCATCCCTGACACGCTCGGTCGGCGTCCTGCTTGTTATCCCTTATCTCTACGAATTGTGGGCCGCTCGCGCACAGGTTTTAGCCACAAAACGTAATATACTTCTCAGCGTGCTCCCGATTGTCCTGATTCCACTGGGAATAGCGCTCTACGGTATCTATTGTTGGGTAACGGTTGGCGATCCACTCGCATTCGTTCATGTACAGCAACATTCGGGACGTTACCTCGCCTGGCCCTGGCAAGGCATATGGCAGGCGCTATCAGCCCTGTTTTTGTTTCATCCACAGGGCTTTGGCTCATCCAACCAGGCACACCTCCTGCTCGACCTCTCAGCGACTCTCGGCTTTATAGTATTGGTCATTCTGGGCTGGCGCAAGTTACGCATGAGTTACAATCTTTGGATGGTTTTTAATATCGTCTATATTCTCCTCTACCCTGCACTGGACAAGCCTGATATCCTGCTCTCCAATCAGCGCTTTGTGCTGGAGATGTTTCCTGCTTTTATGACGCTGGCCTTGCTTGGCGTGCGACATTCACGCCTTCACAAGGCCCTTATCCGTCTACTCTAGAGGCTCCGCAGGAAGTTGAGCCCCGTAGAGGCGTGCCTTGCGTGCGCCGGATCGCTGAGCAGGACGGTGCTGATGCGGGGCGGGATGGCTCACGGGCCACTCGGCGCACGCAAGGCCATTGCTTCCAACTCATTCATTTGTCGACCTGGAGAAGTTGGCGAAGAACCCTCCCAGAAAAGAGGGAAAGCTGCTTGACAGGCTTTAAGGAGTGTGGAAGGACAGATCGGGCCTCATGTGGCTTGCGGCGAGGAGCGCGGTGGGGACGTGGCTCATACTCACGATAGTGCCCTAAGCGCGTGAAGCGCAGATCAGGAGGGGGAAACACATAGTCGTGCAAAGGAGGATCGGGCACAATGACCTGATAGCGGGAGGAAGGACGAAAGAGGTCCTGATCGTGCTGATGAATCTTCGCCCAGACGACCGGGTGCTGGCGCTTGAGGATGATCTTGGGAAGCTGTTTCCCACGAGATGCGCAACGAGCTAGCAGCGAGCAGGCAGAAAACAAACAGGAACTTCTCTCAAAGAAATCCTCCTATAGAATCTCCCCATTGATGAGCTTATGCAGAAGACATTGAAGCTGCCTGTGGAGCCTTTCCTCGGGCGAAGTGAAATGAGGCAGATCAGTTCAGTAAGTTAGGAACGCGCTCAGCAAAAAGTGCTGACACTTGCAGCGGCCTACCAGGAGGACGTTGCGAATGCATGAGTTTCCACGAAACAGAGAGATGTTGTCCGAAAAGCGATGAAGGAAGGGAGAATGGCAATACATAGAGAGATATCAATAAAGAGCATTCGGGGAGCAGAAGGCACCTGAGAAGAACAAGCCGGTGGTGAGAACAGGGTTACGCAGCCGTCACCAAGCCACAGTGCAAATACTGAGCAAGAGCCGCGGGGAGTCCATAGATCGTGATCTCAAGTGGAGAGGCCGTAGCCAGGCGAGCATTGCGAGCCATCCGCTGCTGCCAACCGAGACGCCAATGCGCTCGTTGTGCGCGAGTTTGCACCTCATCATAGCTGACAGACGGATCCTTTTCCGGTTGAGGAGAGCGAAAGGTGATCTGGACGGTTTGCGTGCGAAGCACACGAAGCCATTGACGGCGGAGCTGACAGCGCGGCCAATCTCCCCAAAGAACCGCATGAGGAGCGGGTTGAGGAGGAGGCTCTGGAGGGGGCTGAGTCGGAATGGATGGGGGAGAAGCGAGGGGCCAAAAAACAGCACTGACTTGCCGTGGCTTTTTTGTCGTTGGAGATTCTTGACACTGTTCGCGAAGAGGGCAGGGACGGCAATGCCTCATCCGTGCCCCGTACACAATACGCAGAGAGCCATTGCGTTCAGGTCTGCGTTCTTGTACGGTTAAAGGGTGACCAGCCGGACACCGTAAGGTGCCATCGGGTTGCAGAGCAAACTCTGACCCAGCAAATCCTTTCGTGAAAGATCGGCGCGCCCATTGGGGAGGTCCATACAAGACAGGCTCGTTACTGGAAACCACGGCTTCTTCCTGAGCAGGTGCGCTGCTGGAAACCACAGCCTCTTCCTGAGCAGGCGCAAATTCGGTCAAACACATGGAAGCGGGCGAGAGATGCTGTCCCAGGTCAAGACGAAGATTCCAAATCCATTGATTCATGATTTGCCAGAACTCCTGACCACAAGCGGTGCGAGAACACCAACGATCCGTGTCCTGTTCCCTGTCTTCATCCGAGAGGACGGTCTCAAATGAGCCCCGATGCAGATATAGATCAAGGACATCCGCACAAGTGAAGGCATTCTGCGGCGCGGTCGTAAGAAACAGTTCATACACCGTCTCATCGCGCAGCACCCCGATGGGCGGTTTGTTGGTGGAGGGAGCCGGATGCGTCGCCACAATCAAGCGAACACGAGGACCGGAGGGCAGCAGGGCAATGTCAGGACAATCGAAGAGGGCACGGCTTGCTCCACTCTCGGGATGGCTGGTGTGCTGATCAGATGGCTGTTTGAGACGGGCGGCAACTTCGGGCAGATCAAGCAAGCCATAGTCTTTGCACCGCACAATGACTCCCAGCCCAGAGAAGAGGAGCTTGAGGAGAACGGCAACGGTACCATACAAGCCATCCAAACGGACCAGAATGTGAGACAAGGGCAGACAGAGCCAGCCTGCATAGCTGATGATGGCTTCACAGCCACGCGCTAATTCCTCCTGATAGTCTCCATTGCCAGCACCTCCAAAAGTGCCCAGCCAGTGGTGTGAGTGCGCCTGCAGCACGGTTGTTCTGGTGCGAGCTACCTCTCCTCGCTTGCGCCCCAGATAACCGGGAGCACAAGCCCGGTCAAAACGCCGATGGGCAGTGGGCAGCTCAGCAAGCGAGGGAAGGGCTCGCTGCCGTGCAGCTTGTTTGGTGCCATCGATATCCATCACGAGCCAATGGTGGCCCAGGCGATCCCACAGGCCACCTGGTGGAAAGGTCTGAGCGGTTCGCACGACCAGATCTTCGAGAAACAGCGCACGTAACGCCTCGATCGTTGGCTGGTCCAGGGCGGCAAGAAAACGACTGAGCGTGGAGCGGTGCGGCAGGCTCTTTCGACTGAAGAGCGCCATGAAGGCAGGAGCGAAAGGGCTGAGGCGTTCGTAAAACGCCTCAAGGGTGGGTTCTGCACTCACCGCGTAGCCAATGAGCACCACAAGAAAATCAAGAACCTCATAGGTGCCGAATCTGCGGCGTGCAAAACGGACCCGCTGCTCGATAGCCTGGAGCAGGCCCGACGTTCTGAAGAGCTGCGCTACCACTGCCACTTCACCAAACCAGCAGGGAACAGAGGGAACAACTTCTGAAGCAATCTGGATATGCACTGATGGGTGTGTCATACTATGTCTAATCTCCTTAGTGGGATAGGGTCTATTTTTCTTCCTTCTAAGGAGACACATTTTCGTCTGTTTTACAATGGTTTTCCCTCTTTTGTCTGCAAATGGCTCTTCACCGTTTGCTTGTTGCTAGCTCGTTGCGCATCTCGTGGGAAAGGAGAT
>WNFY01005245.1_pt1 | contig 11740 bp, 11 predicted proteins | sample 5400091 | NCBI WGS metagenome assembly WNFY01 (sample SAMN13153364, study PRJNA577476) | soil metagenome | isolation source: 60 cm soil or saprolite under grassland replicate 1 | place: USA:California | collected 2016-06-15 | reverse complement strand
AACGCAGAAGTAACAATTGCGGGAAAATTATTTCCTAAGAATCTTTCGCGGGTTTGGTATACTGATCGCAAACATGATCTCGCATTTTTAGAAGTGCCGAAAGAAATAATTCTTCCTGAAGTAAAGTTGGGTAATTATGAGGCCATGAAGGATGGCGATCAGGTGGTGGCTATTGGTCACCCGTATGGATTAAATTATACAGCAACACAGGGCGTAATATCAAAAGTCGATCGTATTCGCGATGGATTAAAATTTATACAAATTGATGCAGCCATTAATCCCGGCAACAGTGGAGGTCCATTGGTAAATGACGATGGAGAAGTCATCGGAGTGAATTCATTTATCATTCGCGGTGGTGATAATCTTGGCTTTGCCTTGCCGGTAAATTATTTGCGGGAAGCGCTGCAATTATATCTGCCCAACAAGGGGCAGCCGTCTACGCGTTGTCATAGCTGTAATTATCTTGTTACACCAGCTAATATCGATTCACAGAAATATTGTCCCAGCTGTGGGACGGAAGTGAAATTGCCGGTGATGCCCGAAAAAGAAACAGAACCTGTTGGTGTGGCAAAAACTGTTGAAGAGATTTTAAAAGAATTAGGAAAGGATGTGAAGCTGGCCCGGGAAGGACAAAACAACTGGTCCGTAAAAGAGGGGTCTGCAAAAATCAAGATCAGTTATAATCCCGAAAATTATTTTATTGCCGGGGATGCCTATCTCTGTCAGCTTCCTGCCGATGCAACAAAGATTAAACCGCTTTATCAATATTTGCTCCGTGAAAATTACCACATGAATGGACTGGTGTTAAGTTGTGTAAAGCAAAACATTGTCCTTTCCTCCATTGTTTATGACCTTGACATGACTAAGGAAAGCGGCGTCGAAACTTTCCAAAATCTTTTTAAAAAAGCCGACGAGTATGATGATTATTTAAAAAAAGAATACGGCTGCGTTGGTCGGTTGGAAGAATAGTCGTTGAAATCAATATTGGATACTTATATTTGTTTGACCACAAGGTTAGTAACCGCTTATGTTTAATTTGATCCTGTTTGGTCCGCCTGGCAGCGGAAAGGGAACGCAATCAGAAAAGCTGGTTGAAAAATATGAACTCATTCATTTATCGACAGGTAATTTGCTGCGTGAAGAAATTGCTAACCGGACTCCTCTTGGATTAGAAGCCAAAAATTTTATGGATAAAGGTCAATTGGTTCCTGATGAAGTGGTGATTGCTATGATTGATAGTTGCCTTGAACATCACAAGCAAGCGGTAGGTTTTTTATTTGACGGATTTCCCCGCACAGCAGCACAGGCACAGGCTCTTGATAAATTGCTTGCATTGAAAAAAACTGAAATTGGATTGGTGCTTGCCCTGGAAGTAAGCGAAGAGGAATTGGTAAAACGATTATTAAACCGCGGCAAGACTTCAGGTCGTAGCGACGATACAAATGAAGCGGTTATTCATCAGCGCTTCATTGTCTACAATAATGAAACGGCACCGATAGCAGAGCATTATAAAAAACTAAAAAGATTCCAAGCGATAAAAGGAGAAGGGAGTGTAGACGAGATATTTAATTACCTATGCCAGGCAATCGACAAACGAATGAAAACTCTCGCATCTCAATGATATGGTGAACGAGGCTAAACGGCAGTTTTTGGAAAAGGAATTTATTCCTCTAATAAAACAAATCGGCCCTTCAACCAAGCCACGATGGGGCAAGATGAATGCGCAGCAAATGATGGAACATGTTTCGGGATTCTTTAGAATTTCATCGGGCAAATTAAAGATACCTCTTTCGGTACCGGTTGAGCATCTTCCTAAATACCGTGAATTTTTGATGAGTGAAAAAGAATTTCGTGAAAATACAAAAGCCCCCATCCTGCCGGAAGAGCCCTTGCCTCTGCGACATTCAACAATTGATGAAGCGATTACTGATTTGGAGAACCAGGTAAAAATTTTCTTCAATTATTTTAGTGACGATCCTGAAAAGAAAACGCTTCATCCTGCCTTTGGTGAATTAAATTTTGAAGAGTGGGTCCAGCTGCACCATAAACACGTGAAGCATCACTTAAAACAGTTTGGAAAAGAAATCCCCGCGCCTTAGAACTTCCTCTTGAGTAAAGTGTCTGCCCTTTGCAAACCACTTATCATGGCTTCGTTGACTTTTGAGATTTTTATTTTTTCTGATTCAAGATATTCTATACGCTTCTGTTCATTATTCACCGCAGAGTCCATATTAAATTCATCCATCCATTTCTCCATGGCATAATCGGCAAATGTTAATCTGTTAAATGATGAATCCAATTGCATTTTGTATTGTGCGAGGCTTCTTTGAAGATTAGTGGGAAGTTTGGAAATAGAATCAAGGACATGTTGTATTTTATTTTTTGTCTTATTCAGCTTACTCATCTTCGCCATGCCTGTATTATGACCTTCCATCACTTCATCCATAAGGCTATCTGAATGCGATTTGCCTGCTTTGCTATTATTGTTGCCTGAATTATTACAGGCGATAAATAAAAATGCAAAAGCAAGTAGCCCAGGATTTTTTTTCATTGGTTAGATTTATTTTTTACAAAGATAGTTGTAGCTCCCACGGTGTTTGCCATTTTGTTTTAAACTAATTTCGCTGTTGCGAAATAACTTATTGCTGTATGAAACTTGAAAATTATATTACCGGTAAATGGATTACGGGCGATGGTGATGGGCAGAGTTTATATGATGCCGTAACCGGTGAAGAAATTGCTAAAGCAACTACTGAGGGTTTGGATTTTGGGTCTATACTTGATTATGGAAGGAGCATAGGCAATCCGGCTCTTCGCAGAATGAGTTTTCATGAAAGAGGGAGAATGTTGAGAGCATTGGCTACTTACCTCAATGAACGAAAGGAAAAATTTTACCAGGTTAGCTATAAAACCGGTGCTACGAAAACAGATAGCTGGATTGATATTGAAGGTGGCTTCGGAAATTTATTCAGCAACGCTTCACTGCGAAGAAAATTTCCTGATTTGCCGTATTGTACCGATGGTGACCCCGTAAGCCTCAGTAAAGGCGGCAACTTTATGGGTCATCACATCTTAGTTCCAAAAGAAGGCGTAGCGATTCATATCAATGCATTTAATTTTCCTGTGTGGGGTATGCTTGAAAAATGCGCTGTGAATTGGTTGGCGGGTGTGCCTGCAGTTGTAAAGCCGGCAACCATTACTTCTTATCTCACAGAGGCGGTAGTGCAAGAAATTATCGCATCAGGAATTCTGCCCGAAGGGGCATTGCAATTGATTTGTGGCAGCGCGGGAGATGTGTTGGATCATGTTAGCTCACAGGATGTAATAACATTTACCGGTTCTAAATCAACGGGATTGAAATTAAGATCGCATCCGAAAGTCTTGAACGAGTCTGTTCCTTTCAATATGGAAGCGGATTCGCTTAATGCCATTGTTCTTGGTGAAGACGTAGATCCGGGAATACCTGAATGGGATATTTTCATAAAGGAAATTCGTAAGGAGATGACGGTAAAAGCCGGACAAAAATGTACTGCTATCCGGAGAATTTTTGTTCCGGAAAATAAAATGGAAGATGTGTGGAAAGCCATCGCTTTATCATTAAAGCAAACTACCATTGGCAATCCACTGAATGAAAAAGTAAGAATGGGTTCATTGGCTGGACAAATTCAAAGACAGGAAGTAAAACAACAGGTTCAGAAAATACTGGCGTCTTCCCAAATTGTTTATGGAAGTCTCGATAGTGTGGAGGTGCTAGATGCGGACCCGGACAAAGGTGCGTTTCTTTCTCCCCTATTATTATTAAATGAAAAGCCTTTTGAATCAACTGCCGTCCATGAAGTGGAAGCTTTTGGACCGGTCAGTACAATTATGCCTTACAAGGATTTAAGTGAAGCCATTGAACTCAGCAAAAAAGGAAAAGGCTCTTTGTGCAGCACTATTGTTACAGCGAATGATAAAATTGCCAAAGATTATGTGGTGAGTGCCGGCACTCATCATGGAAGAATGCTGGTGTTAAATGCAGAATGTGCTAAAGAGAGCACGGGTCACGGTTCTCCGTTGCCAATGCTTGTTCATGGCGGGCCCGGTCGTGCCGGTGGTGGTGAAGAAATGGGGGGAATCCGGGGAGTCAAGCATTATATGCAAAGAGTGGCTATACAAGGGTCGCCAACAAGTATTACAGCTATTACAAGAATTTACCAGCAAAACGCAAAGGGAAATACTGATGGCAAACATCCCTTCAAAAAATATTTTGAAGAATTGCAGATAGGCGACCAAATCATTACCGGCAAAAAATTGATTACATCGGAAGATATTGACAGGTTTGCTGACCTGAGCGGGGATCATTTCTACGCACATTTAAGAGATACAGATTTTTCAAACACCATGTTTGACAAACAGGTTGCGCATGGTTATTTTATTATGAGCGCAGCTGCTGGTTTATTTGTTGATAGTTATGAAAAGAACCCTGTGTTGTTAAATTATGGTATTGATGAATTAAGATTTACCAAACCTGTTTATGCCGGAACGGAGATCCATATACGATTCACCTGCAAGGAAAAAATCCCTCAGGATCAAAAACCCGCCCGAACGGCTGAAGGTGTTCAGTCGGGCGGGGATGAAAATGATCTTCCAAAAGGAATTGTAAAATGGTTAGTCGAGATAATTGATGAAACAAACGAACCGGTTGGGATCGCCACCATATTAACAATGGTAAAACGAAAACCTTAAAGCAATGATAAAGGAGATTTCAAATGGCTATGTAAAATCGGAATTTCATAATGGGGTTACGACTATCGAATTTTTTCATCCGCAAAGCAATTCATTGCCCCTAAAAATCTTAGATGAGCTCTCCCAGGCGGTACATCGGGCCGGTAACGATGATGAAACTAAAGTAATTGTTCTTTGCTCAGGAGGTGAAAAAGTATTTTGTGCCGGCGCCTCATTTGATGAGCTGCTGGCTATTCAAAATGCCGAGCAGGGTGTGCAATTCTTCAGTGGGTTTGCTCATGTCATCAATGCCATGCGGCTCTGTTCCAAGTTTATCGTTGCGAGGGTACATGGAAAATGTGTGGGTGGAGGAGTGGGGTTAGTTGCTGCCGCAGATTATGCTCTTGCTACAGAACATGCAGAAATTAGATTGAGTGAATTGGCTATTGGTATTGGGCCGTTTGTAGTAGGCCCTGCAGTAGAAAGGAAAATTGGCGTATCTGCTTTTTCTCAATTGACTATCGATGCTACGATGTGGCGCAGTGCACAATGGGCAGGGCGGAAAGGATTGTTTGCCGAAGTGCACGAAAATACACCCGGAATGGATGAGTCCATTTCAAAACTTGTCCAAGCGTTAATACATTCCAGTCCACAGGCAATGTCCGAAATAAAAAAAATTCTCTGGAAGGGAACCGAAAACTGGGACCATCTTCTATTGGAAAGAGCAGCCATTAGCGGAAGGTTAGTGCTAACTACCTTTACCAAGAATGCAATTGAAAAATTTAAAGCAAAAAAGAATTAAGGAGATCTAAGCCAGGACCAGGCATCCAACATTATGGATTCTACTTTCACCAAAGAAAATTTTCATTCCCTTTGCAATAAACTAACAGGTGCAGATAAACATCTACGCTCTATTGTTAAACAATATGGTTATCCACCGCTATGGAGAAAAACGGCAAGCTTTCAGACACTCATCCACATTATTCTTGAACAACAGGTCTCATTAGCTTCCGCAAGAGCTGCATTAAATAAATTAAAGGAAAGGCTTGGAACCGTAACGCCAAAAAAGCTCCTTGAACTAACTGACAAAGAATTAAGGACCTGTTATTTTAGTCGTCAAAAAACTGGGTATGCAAAATGTCTTGCACAAGCAATCATTTCAAGACAAATCAAACTAAAAAACCTTTCGGTTCTCGATGACGCCGAAATAAGACAACAATTAAAAACCATAAAAGGTATTGGCGATTGGACAGTTGATGTTTACTTATTGTTTGCTTTACAAAGAACGGATGTATTTCCTTTAGGCGACCTGGCAATGATATCTGCATTAAAAGAAGTAAAGCAATTGCCAAAAGAAACCAGGAAGGAAGAATTGTTGAAATTATCGGAGCCATGGCGGCCTTATCGTTCCGTCGCTTCCATGATGCTTTGGCATTACTATATTCAGAAAAGGAAAATAAAATTTTAAACAGCGACTTTTTGTTCTTTCAAAATTTTTCTGATTATATTGACGATCTTCTCTCCTTTCTCCTTGATTTGTTCCTCAGTCCACGATAAACTTATAGCCGTAGAAATGCAGCGGCCCATAACAGAATCACTTGCAGAAAAATCCCGCGATTGTAATTTTTTTAAGGCTGATTGCTGCGCATCATTCATTTGGTGAAGTGTTGTGTTGTTTTTTAAATGATCCCATTTGCGGATATAGTGCCAGTTATTATCATACCAGTAAAAATTGCCGGCTAAAATAGCCTGAGACCTCATTTCACTCACGACGGTTTTGGCAACTTCTTCAGTTGGCAAAAACCAGCTTAAAAAAGTACAGCTATCTCCACCAGGATCAGGAATTTTTCTGAAAGAAATTTCGGGCACCTGTAAGAGAATATTTCTTAATTGTGCATGATTGCGTTTCTGAATTTCTAAAAATTCATTCAGCCTTTTAATTTGTGCCAGACCCACAGCAGCATGTAATTCTGAAATACGGAAATTATAGCCAAGGAAAGGATGCAGATCAGCGCCGCGATCCGCTCCTTTATGATCATGTCCATGATCAGAATATCCATCACACTTCACATACACATCTTCGTCATTTGTTATCACTGCTCCCCCTTCTCCACAGGTAATTATTTTTACAAAATCAAAGCTAAAAGTGCCGGCCTTGCCGATTGTTCCCGCATATTTCCCCTTGTATGATGCGCCGATGCTTTGACACGCATCTTCAAGCAATAACAATCGATGGTCTTTACAAATAGAAACCAGGGCATCCATGTCAGCCATGCTGCCGCACATATGGACGGGCATTACGCATTTTGTTTTTGGGCTAATCACTTTTCTTACAGCAGCGGGACTCAGCGTTAATGTTTCGTCGACATCTGCCAGCACGGGCACGGCTCCTGCGCTTAGCACTGCTTCGAAGCTTGCTACAAATGTGAAACTGGGCATAATCACTTCATCGCCTGCTCCGATTCCCAGGGCTGCCAGGGCCGTTGTTAATGCAGATGTGCCGCTTGATGTTAACTGCGCATATTTACTTCCAAATTGTTCGCAGATTGCTTTTTCCAGCTCTTTGGATTTCCAGATTCCTTTGCGTGGACCATCAAATCCATATCGCATCAGGATGCCAGTTTCCAGAACCTCATTTACCTCCTTACGTTCCGCGTCGCTCCATAATTCAAACCCGGGCATATTCAGTAATTAAGAATTAATAATTAAAAAATAAGAACATCCAAAGTTAGAGAAATGATTGTTTTGAGGTCTAACTTCGATTCTTAAGAAGAGTGAAAGAAAATAGCCGGTGCTGTGTATGATCGAAATTATGCGATGGAACCCAGCAATTAAAACGTGCTTTAATTTGCAGGCTTCGTTGGCAGCCATTCCATCGGTGGAATCATTGCCGGCTCTCTGTAATAATTATTTCTCAAACTATCATTCCAGCCATTTGGATTTCTGTCAAAACTTTTACTGCTGAAATAAATGCTACCCTGAACATCCGGGTATTTTCTTAACAATTGAATCTGGCTGGGTAATTCTTTTGGATTCTTCCATGCACTCGACCTTTCGTCTGCTCTGTAAATACCCTGGCCAATATATAGATGACGGCCGTAGCTGTGTTTGCTCCACCAATCAAGCAATTTTTCATAGGCAATTTTACTATTGCCAATTTCTAAATATAATTGCGGAGCAACATAATCTATCCATCCTTTTTTCAGCCACAATAAAATATTTGCATACAGGTCATCATAATTTGTTTGCGCCGCTTTGCTGTCGCTGCCCTCGGGGTCCTGGTCCTTATTACGCCATACACTGAACGGCGAGATTCCAAATTTTACCCAGGGCTTTTCAATCTTAATTGCTGCATTTAACATGGCAATGATTGAGTCGACATTACTTCTTCTCCAATCATCTTTTGATAAACTTGTTCCTGATTTTCGGTATGAAGCTTCATCAGGAAATTCCTTTCCTGCAATCCTGTAAGGATAGAAATAATCATCCATGTGAATAGCATCCACATCATAGCGCTTCACAATATCCCTGACCACATTTACAACAAATTTCTGTACTTGTTTATTTGAAGGGTCAAAATATTTTTTATCTCCATAGGTTAGAAACCATTCAGGATGGATCCTCGTGATGTGATTGGGAGCGATAGAAGATTTCCCAATTTGAAAATCGGCCCGGTAAGGATTGCACCAGGCATGAAATTCCATTCCTCTTTTATGAGTCTCTTCAATCATGAATTGTAAAGGATCATAATACGGAGATGGTGGATGGCCTTGTACACCTGTTAACCATTGGCTCCACGGTTCATATTGTGAAGGATAAAATGCGTCTGCTGCGGGCCTAACCTGGACAATCACGGCATTCATGCCATTGCTTTTGTGCAAATCGAGCTGGCGGATAAATTCGGCCTTCTGATCCTCCACGTTTACCATGCCCTTAGCCGGCCAATCGATATTGTCTACGGTCGCAATCCACACTCCCCTGAATTCATAATTCACCGGCTTGCTAAGAGAAAGATGCATTTGCTGGCAAAACACGCAAAGACTTACAAGGATGGAAGAGAAAAATAAGGTGGCAGCCTTCATAGGGCACAAAGATATGCCAAGCCCAAAAAGAATCAAACAATCATTGCCATCTTTAATGCAGAAAAAAGTTAATTGTTAGCTGCGAATTTTATCGAGAAGTCTGCTGAGATTTGTGGCTTCTTTCTCTGAGAGATTACTCAAAATTCTGTCCATTTCATCTTGTCTATTATCCAATTTCTCCAATAGTTTAAGCCCTTTATCAGTAATGCTGACATCAACCAGCCGACGATCTTTCTTGCAAATCACTTTTTTCACCAAGCCCTTAGAAAGCAGGCGATCTACGATGCGGCTGGTATCGCTCATTTTGTCAATCATTCTTTCTCTTATCGTGAGGGTTGAAAGTGGAGTAGGATGGTTTCCTCTCAAAATTCGCAGAATATTAAACTGTTGGTGAGTAATACCTTCTTCCGAAACAAACTGTTTAAGCCTCTCAACCGCCCAGCCATAGGTAAACAGAAGGTTAACCATTGCCTTATGACGCTCGTTACGGAATTTATTTTGATGAATATCTTTATCTATTCCCATTCAAATTTTATTGGACGATAAATATAGAAAAGTTTCGCCGTTCAGGAGGACCCATAAAGTTTTTCACAATTCACAAATTCCCCGTTGTGGTATTGGGAAGTATTCAAAAAATAATTTGATTTGTGGTATGAAGCTGTTGTCAGAATCAATAAAAAACTTCTGGGAGGGGTTCCGTTCCTTTTATATCTCCATTTATAATCAAATGAAAAGCTGGTAGGCCTCCGGACTATTTCTCTTTCCTTGACTCTGCCGCCAACTTAAAAATTGTAAAAAGGTGGTGTGCCTCATGTAAGAGGAAAAAATTCAGCCACTGCATTATATTCATGTTTCCAAAAACAGGATGCCCGCCTGTGCGCTCAATGTCTTCTTCTTTCAAAGAAAGAATCTTGGCAATAAGCTCTCTTCTTATTGTTATTAGGTCTTGTACGATTTCTCTTGTTGACTTTGAACAGTTATCATGAAACAGCGGATCCGATTCGGCCGTATATCTGTCAAATTGCGGATTTTCTTTGTGAAGTATTTGCTGCACGCGGTGCATAAATGCATGTTGGTAAGTTGCAAGATGAACTATGTTTTCAAAGATTGACCACTTACCAGTTACAACCTGGCGGCGAATGTGTTCATCCGAAAGGCCTTCAATAATATCAAATAAAGATTTGTGCTGGTATTCCAGTCTCGTGGTAAGTGAAGATTGTAGAGGCATCGCAATTGATTTAGGCTACTAATCATTGCTCCAAACCTTTGTTCCCTCGGAACAGTTAGCACAAATATCAATATTCTTTCTACCCTGCAAAATTTGTGTTCTGAATTTTTTATACTCGCCGTTTTTCCAGATCTCTTTGAAAGGTTTTGTTTTTAGATCGCCTAATTTATGCTGAGCATCTTTATCAAAACAACAGGGAGCCACTAATCCATCCCAGGTAATTACGGGGTCATGCCATAATCGCCAGCAATGGTTGGCAAGGTTGCCTTTAAAGTCATAAGAACCGTCAGCTTTCTTTTTATAACGACTATATTTATCAATGGTTGGAACTAGTTGATTGGGGTCATTTTTATAATCGTATACCTGTGCTGTCTTAAACCACACATCATCCACGCCGATTTCTTTGGCAAGCATCTTCACATCTTCAATCTGGTGCTCGTTGGGTTTTACGACGAGAAATTGAAAGATCACAAATGGTGTTTTACTCCTTAATTCTTTTTTCCATTTTACTATGTTTTTTGTTCCTTCGAGCACCTTGTCCAATCTGCCTCCAATACGATATTGTTGGTACACGTGCTGGGTGGCGCCATCAATAGAGATTATCAATCTGTCCAGGCCACTTTGGATGGTCCTCTTTGCATTCTCGTCATTCAGATAGTGTGCATTGGTAGACGTAGCGGTATAAATTTTTTTCGATGAAGCATATTTCACCATTTCCAGAAAATCAGGATTCAGGTATGGCTCTCCCTGGAAATAAAACACCAGGTAAAGCAAATCCTTTGAAAGCTGGTCAATGGTTTCTGAAAAAAAATCTTTTTTCAACATACCCGTTGGCCGGCTAAATGCCCTAAGCCCGCTGGGGCACTCGGGGCAGCGGAGATTGCACGAGGTGGTAGGTTCAAATGAAATCGAAACTGGGTAGCCCCATTGAACAGGTGTTTTTGTCCATTTGCTGATGTAATAGCTTGCCAGCACTTTAGATCCATTCCAAAAGCGGCGGAAAGTAAGTTTAGAAACCAAATTGATACTATCGTTCCAATTCAACCTGGGCATTGAAAAGTAAAGATACTCAGAAGCCATGATTAACTTTATTGGGAAAATGGAAACCAATGAGCGATATAAAATCTTTTTCATCAGTGATTCGGCTGCAACAATTGATTTCGGCAACCTGATTGAGGAAGAGATAAACAAACGTGTGATTAATTTATTTAATCATTTGTCCCAATATCCCCTGGGAGGGATGATTGAAGCTGTACCGGCTTATGGCTCTGTTGCTATTTACTTCGATATTGCCACACTGAGAAAAAAAGTTTCGCCCCAGAAAAAAGTTTATGAATGGATAAGAAATGAATTGCATAAGCTCATGCGGATTGATATCACAGCGGTTGAGGAAAATTCTGCTCTTATTCGCATTCCTGTTAACTATGAAGAATTTGGGATAGATCTGAAATTTATCGCTGACCAAAAAAATATTTTACCTGAAGAGATCATTCGCCTGCATACTTCGAAACAATACCGTGTTTACATGCTTGGCTTTTTACCAGGGTTTGCATATATGGGACAAGTGGAAGATCAAATTGCGATACCGCGAAAACCACAGCCACAACCGATAATTGCAGGGAGTGTTGGTATTGCGGGCAGGCAAACTGGAATTTATCCACTAAACTCTCCAGGCGGCTGGCAAATAATTGGGAGAACTCCTTTAAAAATGTTTGATAAAGAT
>WNFY01016172.1_pt1 | contig 11742 bp, 10 predicted proteins | sample 5400091 | NCBI WGS metagenome assembly WNFY01 (sample SAMN13153364, study PRJNA577476) | soil metagenome | isolation source: 60 cm soil or saprolite under grassland replicate 1 | place: USA:California | collected 2016-06-15 | reverse complement strand
TTTGAGCAGGTCGCCGACGAGCGTGAGGTTGCCAAGCGATTTACTCATCTTTTCGCCATCCTGGTAGACCATGCCGGTATGCATCCAGTAACGGACAAAGGGAACTCTGCTCGTATAATGTTCGGATTGTGCAATTTCGCAGGTATGGTGTGGGAAGGCCAGGTCAGCGCCGCCGCCATGAATATCTATCTGTTCGCCCAGGTAGTGAATCGCCATGGAGCTACATTCGATATGCCAGCCAGGACGACCGGGTCCCCATGGGCTGGGCCATGCAGGTTCGCCGGGCGCCTGGGCCTGCCAGAGCACGAAATCCAGCGGGTCCTTTTTGCGCTTATCATTGGGGAAGTTGCCGCGTTCATTGGCGATATTGAGCATGGACTGGTAGTCATTCAGACCGATCGCGTGGGCCAGCATGCCAAAGTCAGGATCTTTTTTGACTTCATAGAAGACGCAGCCTTCGCTCACATAGGCATAACCATGCTCTAGTAGGGCCTGCGCAAGCTTGATGATCCAGGGTATTTCATCGGTTGCCTTCACATAGACATCGGGTCGGCGTACATTGAGAGCATCCATATCGCGCAGGTAGCGTTCGGTTTCGCGCCTGCCCAGTTCGTCCCAGGCCAGGCCAAGTTCACGCGCCTTGCGTATAACATCATCGTCAATGTCGGTAACATTTTGTACGTACTTAACCTCATATCCAAGGTACTCCAGATAGCGAATCAGCGTATCGAACGAGACATAAGTAAAGGCATGTCCCAGATGGGTGGTATCGTAGGGCGTCACTCCGCATACATAGATACGTACAGTATCGGTAAGTGGAGTAAATAGTTCAAGAGACTGTGTCAGGGTATTAAACAGCTTCATGTCTTTCTCCAAGGCCAAACAAACTGACGGCGTTTGTTGTGGTAATCTGTGCGATCTCCTCAAAGGTCATGCCGCGAATTTGCGCGAGTTTCTCGGCAGTGTATTTGACAAAGAGTGGCTCATTGCGACGAGCATGAACTGGCCTGGGTATCAGGTAGGGGCTATCCGTCTCGACCAGGATACGATCGAGGGGAGCCATACGTGCAACCTCTGGCAGTGCATTCCCCTGCCTGGTCAGTGGTCCAGCGAAAGAGAGCATAAATCCTGCAAAGTTCAGGCATTCTTCGGCTTGCGCAACATCGCCGGAGAAACAATGAAAGACGCCGCGCAGACCTGCGCCATGAGCACGTAGTAACTCGATCACATCATCATGAGAATCGCGTACATGGATAATGCAGGGGAGATTGCATGCGCGGGCCAACTGGAGATGAGCACAAAAAACAGCACGCTGTACCTCGCGAGGCGAGAGCATGCGGTAATAGTCGAGACCGAACTCTCCGATTGCCACAACCTCTGGTTCGCGAGCCAGTGCGCGTAAGTGCGTACCAACCTCTTCATTATAAGTAGTGGCGTCGTGTGGATGGACACCAACGCCAGCGAAGATAGTGCCTGGATGTGCCTTTGCCAGGGCGAGCGCAGCCTGGCTGGAAGGCAGATCTGTGCCAGGATCAATGATGCGCGTCACGCCTCCGCTGATGGCCGCGTGAATAATGGCTTCGCGGTCGGCATCGAAGCGGGAGGTATCGATATGTGCGTGGCTATCGACGAGCACTACAATATATCCTTTCCGAAAGATAAATAGCAAAAGAAAGAGAGGTATTCTGATCACTTCATTAGTTGTAGTATAGACACCAGTCTGAGAGGGTGTCAAATGGGAATATTTCCCTCTGTGCAAGTAATCCAACGTTCCTTGCTCTGCGTAGAGGTAAGCAACAAGCATAAAAAAGCGCTTTCTATTATGCCTGCGTAAACAAGATACACTGTCTTTGCATTATGCGTTGGATTTTCCAGCAGAGAGGATCGTTATGAAAGCTATTCGTTTTGTTCCAACAGGAGTCCATGCTTACTTTGATTACATTGGAGGCATTGGCTTAATCGCGGCCCCATTTGTCTTCGGCTTCTTTAGTGTAGGTGGAGCTGCCGTGATCATCCCTATGGTATTGGGTGTCGGTCTCATTCTGTATAGTCTGTTGACGAACTATGAACTGGGCATACCGGGGCTGAAGTTTATTCCTATGGCGGCCCACCTGATCTTTGACTTTGTGGCATGCGCGTTTCTCATCGCCTCGCCGTTCTTGTTCGGCTTCATCAACAAGGCTCCTAACGCCTGGTTGCCTCATATCATCGCGGGTGCTGTTGTCATCCTGCTCGTCCTGGTTTCGCAGACACGCTACCAGCCAAAGGTACAGGCGGTGGCGTAAGCTACTCAACCTATGTTAGAAATCATAAAAAGAGGCGCTCCCAAGACGGGGAGCGCCTTTATTGGAAATGTACATGCCACCTGGGCGGCCCTGGATCATGATACCTTCCATTATGACTCCATTTTGACGCGGACGAGATGGATCATGCGACTGTCGAAGTCGCCCACCAGGTTCAGTGGTAGCCCCTTCTGCGCAAGGTATGCGCCACTGTATGTGACACCATTCATAATGTCTGCATAGTGCACTTCTTCCTCCAGGCCACACAACGGAAGTGACACCTGCGTCTCCCCGAATTGTTGTGAGTGTCCCCACACAAATACCACGACCTCACTGCCGTTGCACGCAATATACTGCGAGGCCGCAACACCTTCTGCACGCGGCGAGCGCAGGCGGTAGAGCAGGCCATTCTGAATGGTCGGGCGCACGCGCTTATACGTCGCGATGAAGTCGTGCGCCTCCTCAAGCTCATGCGGCGTCCAGAGTGAGAGATCGCCACCGATACCCAATGAGCCAGCCATTGCAACATGGAAGCGGTAGCTCAATGGTACAATACGTTTAGTCACCAGGTTGGGACAATCGGTGACCCAGCACATCATCACTCGGGGCGCGTAGGCGTAGCTGAATCCCTCTTGAATGCGCAAACGGTCGAGCGTGTCGGTGTTATCACTTGGCCACACCTGCTCAACCCGCGACAGAATGCCCAGATCGACACGACCGCCACCGCCGGCGCATGATTCAAACGCCACCCTCGGATGCCGAAGACGCAACTCATCGATGATCCAATAGAGATTGCGCACATGATCGAGCCAGATCCGCTCGGGGTTCTGCCCGGCCTCATCTGGCCATCCCGGCTCGCTAATACTGCGGTTCATATCCCACTTGACGAACTCAATGTTGTACTGTGAGAGCAGCGTATCGAGTGCCATAAGCATCCAATCCCGCACATCGCTGCGCGCGAGATTCAGCACAAGCTGGTTGCGTCCCTCGGTGCGCGATCGGTTGCGAAAATGGTACACCCACTCTGGATGTGCGCGGTAGAGATCACTGTCCGGATTCACCATCTCCGGTTCAACCCACAGGCCAAACCGCATTCCTAGCGCATTCACCCGCGCTATCAATGGGTCCAGGCCATGTGGGAACTTCTCGCGGTTGACCTTCCAATCGCCCAGTCCCGCATGATCATTGTGGCGTGCACCGAACCAGCCGTCATCAACCACGAACACCTCGACTCCAAGCCGGGCTGCCTTCTCGGCAAGCGCCATCTGGTTGCGTTCATTGACGGCGAATGTCGTCGCCTCCCACGAATTGTAGAGCATCGGTCGTACCGCATCTGGAGCCTCGGGGAATACCTGTTCGCGTTCATAGGCATGCCAGCCGCGGCTGACACCCCCGAACCCTTCGTTTGAGTACAGCCCGACAAACGGCGGTAGCTCCAACCGCGCGCCCTCATCCAGACGATAACGAAAGTCAAAATCGTTCAGGCCACCTGCGCAATGTACTTCACCATACGGTGTCGTCTCCACCACGATCTTCCACGACCCACTCCATGCCAGCGCCATGCTCCACACCTCTCCGCATTCCTCCGAGGCGCTCGCCTCAGGGTCCAGCGCCACCCAGGGATTGAACTGATGGCTCGTCGCCCCCCGCCGACTCTCCAGCACAACCTTCCCCGGACCCAGCATGGCCTCTGCAACCTGCGTCTCCTTCCCCCACCGTCCATGAAGATACGTCAGCCGGTAGCGCTCCCGACGTGGTGGTCGCCAGTCCGCCGAAAGTGCTTGCTCGATGGTGACAGGACCGCTCCCTCCAGTGTTCTCTAACCGGACCCGGCGCTCGATTACGTCATGACCATCATAGATCTGGTAGGAGAGCGTCACCGTGAGGGGATACACCTGGTCGCGAAACCGCAGCCAGAGCGTCTGTCCCGCGCCCGATCGCTCGACGCCATGCTCCTCAAAGATCCACTCGATCATGCGCGTGCCGTCGGCGTACTCCACCTTGAGGCTCGGCTCGCTAAAGCGCATCTCTCCCCATGGCACGTACTCCTCACGGGAAATGCCCGTCAGCGATTCGAACGGCACTACAGACGGTTCTGAGGCGTGAGCCATCTCACTGGCAGTAGCTGCAGCAATACAGGGTCCCCAGTAGATATGCTGTAACGAAGAACCGCCCTCGCTGAGCCCGATACAGTACGTCGAGGCTTCCATCTGGAGAATCCAACACCTGCTCGCCGCATCATAGATGATATCCGCCAATACGTTCCCTCCATTCTACTGCCAGGGCTGTTGCAAAGTGGCCGATGAGGATCCCGTAGGGGTTGTGTCTTGCACCCACCCGCGCTCCCTACCAGAGAGCATGGGGGAAAAGAGAGTCCGCAGGTGGGTGCAAGACACAACCCCTACGAGGACGTTGCAACAACCCTGATTCTACTGCTAACATCCTGGCATTAGCTGGATGATCGTGACGACACGGAAAAGTCAGCGGGCCTGCCCGGATAGGCCGCCAGATCTGCCGCCGGCCCCAATTCCTCCTCTGGTACGCCCAGCCGACTCGCCTTGTCCTCCAACGCAAGACACATGAGATCCACAGCACTATCCAGATCGAGCACGGCGGTATTGATCACCAGATCATAGAGGCCCGGGTCATCGGCCTTCCGATGAAACTGGGCCTGCATGTTGCGGTCGCGGGCACGATCTTTCTCTTGAACGCGTGCGCGGGCAGCATCCCTGTTCGGAACTTCGCGGCGTGCCACATAGGCAACGCGCAGTTCCAGCGGTGCCACGACGCGCAGATGGAGCACATCACGCTGATCTGCCAGAAGGAACTGACCGCCGCGTCCGACAATCACCACGTGCCCCGTTTTAACCGCCGCCATGACAACTTGCTGCATTGTTTCCTGATAGGCTCGTTCGTTCACCGATCCTTGTCTCTCAGCGGCAAAGGCAGTGGGGGACGGAGCGAATGCTCCTGAAGCGCTAGGGATGAACGCCCCGCTCGTCAGATTGCGTATGCCGTTCAGGATACGTGAGAGGGTGCCTTCGACGTGCTCCTCGTCATACCTGGAGACATCCGTTTCGTAGACGCCTAACTCGCGTGCGGTCTGTTCGATGATGGCATGGTCAATCAATTGCCAGCCCAACTTTCGTGCCAGGCGTGCGGCAATTTCGCCGCCGCCGCTGCCATATTGGCGGGAAATCGTCACGGCTCGCATGGCCGCAATGGCTTGCTGATTCACTTCCATGGTTGCACCTCCGCTGTTTCAATAGAGGACTGTTTTATGCCTTCAAGCCGGTCATGGCAATCCCTGCGATGATATGGCGTTGCGCAAGAATATAGACGATCAGCAGGGGGAGGATCGCGATCACCGAGCCGGCCATCACCAGTGTCCACTCGGTGGCATACTGGCCACGGAACTGGTTGAGCATCAGCGGCACGGTAAAGTTCGACGGCGTATTGAGCATGATCAGCGGTCTGAAAAAGTCGTTCCACTGGCCTATGAAGGTGAAAATGCCTAGAGCCGCGAGTGGAGCTCTCAGCAGTGGCAGTACGATTTGCCAGAAAATCATCCAGCGATTCGCTCCATCCACAAGTGCCGCCTCCTCCAGCTCAAGAGGAAGGCCAGATGGGAATGATGGTGAGTTGGAAGGGAATCATCATCGTTGCCAGGAACACAAAGAAGATGATTTCCCGCCCGGGAAATCGAATACGAGCGAAAGCATAGGCGGCCATCGCGCAGGTGATCAGTTGAAAGACCGTCACAGAGAACGCGACAATGGCACTATTCATGTACGCGAGATTGAAGGGCAGAGCATTGAACGATTGAGGGTAGTTACTCCACAAAAATGGGTTAGGAATGAACGACGGCGGGACGGCGAACGCCTGGGCCGTACTTTCTAACGATGTCACCAACATCCACAAGAATGGAACGACCATGATGATGGCCCCAATAATGAGTAGCAGGTGGAGCAGCGCCGTAGTGGCTATCTCTGACATCTTCTTCCGTTGAGTGTCGGCCTGAACGGCCTCCTTCGCTGTTCCTTTTGCGACTGCTTCTTGCAGCATATGCTCACTTCTCTTTCTTCATGTGTAGTCTTACACGTCGTAGTTTACCCAGCGTTTCTGCAAACGAAATTGAACCACAGTCACCACCAGGAGAATGACAAAAAGAATCACTGCAGCCGCGCTGGCCGGGCCAAACGTGGCGGTCTCAAAGCCCAGGTGATAGATGTGATACACCATCGTGTAACTGTCTTTTCCAGGACCACCATTAGTGAGGATGAAGGTAAGGTCGAAGACCTGAAACGAACCGAGAATCGAGATGACCGTCGTAAAGAAAATGGTCGGCGTTAGCATCGGCAACGTGACTTGCCAGAAGAGCTGAAACTTGTTCGCGCCATCCATGCGTGCCGCCTCCTTATAGGAGACAGGAATCCCCTGAAGGCCCGCCAGGAAAATGATCATATTAAACCCCAACCCCTGCCAGATACCAACCAGCGCGATCGATGGAATGACGTAGCGTGTGGTCGTCAGCCAGCCCACACCGCTCGCGTGAAACACGGAGCGCAACACAGAATTGAACAATCCAAAGTCGCTATTGAGCAGAAACGACCAGATCACGCCTACAGCAACCGAACCGGTGATGAAGGGCATGAAATAGAGAACGCGGTAGACCGTCTTGCCTTGCACGTTATTGAGACCAAGCGCAATCAGCAGCGCGAAAAAGAGCCCGCCGGGCACCGCAATGATGGTGTAATACAGCGTGTTCAACAGAGCGATATGTAAATCACTGCTCTGGAGCTGTTCGATGAAATTCTGAAAGCCAACAAAGGTAATTGGTCCCAACCCGTCCCAACTGGCCATGCTCAGATAGAATACTGAGACAAGGGGAATGAGTGAAAATAGCAGCAACCCTAGCAGTTGCGGCAGGAGGAAAACGTATCCCCAGAGGACATCCCTATCCCCCCTATCGCGATATTTCTTTTTCTTCGCGACAGTCAGAGGAGTTTGCAGCGATTGTACTTGATAGTCCATGTCTATGACCTCTCCCTTTTTCTTCGTCTTTTCCCGTCAAGAGACGATGGTGGGGAAGGCCCCTGGATGAGGGGTGCTTTCCCCGTGACCTGAGACGAATGCCTCGTCTCAGGAATAACCTCAGGAAAGACTACTGGCTACTAGCCTGCAGTCCCTTCTGGATACGCGGCTCAGCCATAGTGGCGATTCCAGCCAGAGCGGTTTTGACATCTTTTCCTTGCAGCCAGACAGGGTCCATCGCCGTCTTGATGTCGTCGGTCAACCCGGGTGCATTTCCTTCTGCCGGAAAGAGACCATAGCCAGCGTTACGTGCATCAATCAAGTACTGTGCATGTGCGGGATCGTTGCCGTCGGTGACCACTTTCTCGGCGCTTGCCGCCTGGATCGATGGAACAGCGTTTCCACCGCCCTGTAGTCTGAATGTCTGTCCTTCAGGGGAAACGTAGTTGGTCAGAAAATCAAAGGCTTGATCCGGCAGTTTGGTCTTCTTATTGATCACCATATATGCCAGAGCGACTGGCGCTGGCCCTATCTTGCCGCTAGGAGTGGGGAAAGGAACACAGTCATACTTTATTCCCCCGGTCTTGAATTCGGGCAGGTCCCAGCGACCAACGGAAATAAAGCCAGTCTGACCACTGATCAGTGCAAGATCAGACCCCTGACCCTTGGGCAGGCTGCCGGCATAGATCATCGTCTTTTGGCGTACTTGATTAGCCAGCCAGGTAAAGGCATCGAGCGACTTGGGGTCGTCCTGTGCGATGAAACTGCCGTACCCATTTTTATCGTAGATTTTGCCCCCATTGGTGGTAGCCCAGGCATAGTACTGCAATGACCAGGCATCCAGGACAAAGCCGTATTTGCCTTTGGCCTTGATCTTCTCAATCATCTGCTGGAAGGCATCGCGCGTCCACTGCCCCTGCTGATACATATCAGCAGGCATGGTCGTGATGCCAGCATCCTGCAGCACTTTCTGGTTATACCAGAGCAACAGGGGGTTGCAATCGACGGGTACACCAAAAATCTTTCCACTCTGTGTCTTGGCAGCCCCCCACAGGCCAGGAACAAAATCGCCCGCCTTCTCCTTCGCCTTTGGGCTGTTCAATAACGTATCCAGTTGGGTAACGGTCTGATTCGCGACTAACTTGCCGATATCACCGTCACCGACATAGAAGACATCTGGCGCATTACCGCCATTGAGTTCGGTCAGCATCTTGGAAAAATAGTTGCTGTTGGCCGAGGGAACAAAGGTGTACTGTACATTGGTGTTGTGCGTCTTGTTGTAGTTCGCGGTGAAATCCTTGAAGCGTTGAATCTCACCGGTGTTGGCCCAGTTGGACCACTTGATCGAGGAGGAGCTTCCTCCTCCTCCCATGCTGCCACTGGTACAGGCCGCCATAAATGCTTCGATACTGGAGAGCGAGAGTCCCAGCGCCATAGCCCGGCGCATGAAAGTCCGGCGGTCTATCCTCCCTGTCTGAAACGCCTCCATAAGAGATTGTTGAGAAATGCTCATTGCTACCTTCCTTCTCCCATTGTGATGGGAAAAATAGTGCTACAAAAAAGGAAAATGGGACGAAAAGACAAACCCTTCATTATAAGGGCAAGAGTTGACAACAGGACGAGAGGAGGATGTAAAGAAAAGCGACAAGAATTACCGCCATACTGTTACTCCTCATTGAGCACTGACCAACAAAGACATCCTACCTGAATACTAACTCATGACTAACAAATATTTCCGACGATACATTCTACAGGAGTGTTATGCGTTTTTGGATGGTGAATCCGCCTCTAGAGGGTATACAGAGATTAACGTCAACTGGAGGTCACGCACTTTGCTGAGTAGGCCGTGTAGCGCGGCCTGATCGACCACCTCACCGGTAAGTATCGTTTCCCCGTTCGCCTCCTGAGTCACCACCAGTCCGCCCAACCAGGCTGACCAGCGCTGATCGAGCTTCTCTTTGAGACGAATCCGGTAGACTGTCATCCTTCCTCCTTTCGAGTGACGCTCACTGCTCGAGGATATGCTACAAAAGAGTTCTTCTGAAAAGTATAGTTGAAAGTAGGGGACAGGGCAGGCCCAAAAAGAAGTATTTGCAGGGTGATTTTTGCGGAAGAAACGGGTGAGAGGATTGCGATCTCCATGTTGCCTGGCAAGGTGTTCTTTACTGTGGGAGACCCCAGTACTCGTAGCCGTTGAGTGACACGACTGCTATGTTGGGTGACACGACTGCAAGATGAGGCTCCCCTTTATCGGAATTTGCACTTTGTTACTTTGGATCTAGCATGGTATACTGTCGGGCAGGCGGGCTTATAAATCGCGCCCCTACCGATGCGGTCAAGGCCGGTAAGATCCGATATCGTCGTCAGTTGTCAGTTGTATACTGACGACGAACGACTGACAACAGACAGAGGTGACCAGAATGACCGAATCCTTCATCACCCTGGATGCCCTGCGCTCCTTCTCGCGCGAAGGGCGTGCCCTCATCCTCGACTATGGTGGCACGCGCGTCGCGATTACGGTCCTGACTGATCGCATGATCCGGGTGCGGCTGGCACCTGATGGGACGTTTGCTGCGCGCCGCTCCTGGGCGGTCGCGCGGGCGGATGATGCGTTCTCGGAGGCATCGTTCGCAATCGAGGAGTTGGGCCAGGCGCTCGTGCTGCGAACGGCCTCGCTCACGGTGCAGATCGAGCATGACCCGGGAAGCCTCTCTTTCGCCGGTGCGCAGGGGCAGCCGTTCTGCGCAGACGAGGCGGGCATGCAGTGGGATCAAGCTGCATCGAGGCCGCGCCGGGTCGCCTGTGCCAAGCGCATCGAGGCCGGCGAGCACTTCTTCGGCTTCGGTGAGCGCACTGGGCAACTCGACAAGCTCGGGCGCCAACTGATCAATTGGACGACCGATCCGGCCCATGGCCACGGTCCAGGCACCGACCCGCTCTACCTCGCCATCCCAGTCTTCCTGGCGCTCCGGCCCGGTCTGGCCTATAGCGTCTTTTTCAATAATACCTGGCGCAGCCGCTTCGATATTGGGGCGAGGCGGCCCGGCACCTGGCTGATGGAGGCCGAGGGCGGCGAGCTCGACTATTACGTGGTCTACGGGCCGACGCCGGAGCAGGTGAGCGAGGGCCTGGGCGCACTACTGGGGACGCTGCCGCTGCCACCACGCTGGGCGCTGGGCTACCACCAGAGCCGCTGGGGCCACGCGACGGAATCGGTGGTGCGCGAACTGACGGCCGAGTTTCGCACGCGCGACATCCCCTGCGACGCGATTCACCTGGACATCGACTACATGGACGGCTATCGCGTCTTTACCTGGAACCCGAAGAGTTTCCCCGATCCGCAGGCGCTGCTCGGCGACCTGCGCCGCGATGGCTTCCGCATCGTGACGATTGTCGATCCCGGCGTAAAGATCGATCCCGATTACCAGGTCTACCGGTCAGGATTGGAGCGCGATGTGTTCATCCGCCGGGCAGACGGCGCGGTGTTCCACGGCTACGTGTGGCCCGATGACGCAGTCTTCGCCGATTACACGCAGCCGGAGATACGTGAGTGGTGGGGTGACATGCAGAAAGCGCTCCTGGATGTGGGCGTCAGCGGCATCTGGAACGATATGAACGAGCCGGCGGTGTTTGATCGCCCGTTTAGCCAGGGTGCTGGCCAGGGTGGTGTCGAGGTCGGGACGATCGATCTCGATGCCATTCAGGGTTCCGAAGGCGAGCGAACGACCCACGCCGAGGTGCATAACCTCTACGGCTATGGCATGGCCCGTGCTTCTTACGAGGGTCTACGGCGATATCTCAGCGATGAGCGGCCTTTTGTGCTCACGCGTTCAGGCTTCGCTGGAGTGCAACGCTGGAGTGCCTGCTGGATGGGTGATAACAGTTCCTGGTGGGAGCACCTGGAGCTGGCGATGCCGCAGCTCATGAACATGGGCCTGTCTGGTGTGCCCTTTGTCGGCACCGATATTGGCGGCTTCAACGGTAATGCCAGTGGTGAGCTGTTCGCCCGCTGGATGCAGTTCGGTGTTCTGGCACCCTTCTGCCGCAGCCACTCGATGATCGACACCGAGCACCACGAGCCATGGGCCTTCGGCCCGCACGTTGAGGACATTTGCCGCGAGTTCCTGCGGCTGCGCTACCGACTGCTCCCTTACCTCTACACGCTCTTCTGGGAGGCGGCACAGCGGGGAGTCCCTTTGCTGCGGCCGTTGCTCTATCACTTTCCCGATGACCCGGCTACCTATCAACTCCACGATCAAGTGCTGCTGGGGCCACAGCTTCTGGCGGCACCGATGTACCACCCTGGCCGTGAGCATCGCCACGTCTACCTGCCTGAGGGCGCATGGTACGACTGGTGGACCGACGAACTGATCACCGGACCGGCGCATCTGCTCGCGTACGCGCCGCTAGAGCGCATGCCGCTCTA
>WNFY01012968.1_pt1 | contig 11745 bp, 7 predicted proteins | sample 5400091 | NCBI WGS metagenome assembly WNFY01 (sample SAMN13153364, study PRJNA577476) | soil metagenome | isolation source: 60 cm soil or saprolite under grassland replicate 1 | place: USA:California | collected 2016-06-15 | reverse complement strand
TGACGTTCTATTACTTCGCGGTTCTTAGAATCGATTATAGCAAGACAATGCTGCTCGATCTTGGCCCGCACCCGGACGCGACAGAATATTTTGCACAGGCTAAAGCGCTCGGGAGGAATGCATGGCCTTACATTCAGATCGGATACGATAAACTGCCATCGCGGTATCCTTTCGGCTATCCGATGCTTATGCTTCCGTGGCTGAAGATTCTACCAGGAGCAGACGCCGTGCTGGCACCGTTTCGGACGAATCAAACGATGGGGCTGGTGCTGCTTTTGGCGGTCTTTGCTTTTTATGCGTACCTCGCAATGCCGTTGATGGGTGGGTTTGCAGCGCTCTTGCTAGCGACATTACCCGGCTTCTTCACTTTCTGTCGTTCATCAATAAGCGAACTCACCGCATCCGTGCCGGTTATGTTGGCTTTCATGTTCGCCTACCTGGGACTCAAGGAAGAACGCCGATGGAAAATCTATTTATCTGCGATCTTCCTTAGTCTTTCATTAAACATTCGAATTCAATCCCTTTTCTTCGCGCCATTATTGCTGGCCATGGCTCTGCTTCCGGTAAGAGGCACGCGCCTGCGCTGGTTGCTTCATTGCGCTACAATTCCCGTCGTTTTTCTATTGGCGGCTAGCCCGGTACTCATCTCAAACGCCGTCCAGTTTCATTCGCCGTTCAAGACGGGGTACGACTTCTGGGCTCCCTATTTCAGCGAGAGACATCTTCTGTTTGCCCTCCGCTATATTCCAGGAAACGCGCTTACCCTATGGAAGGAATCCGCCTTGCAGCCGTATGGATATCACGTCGCTCATATGTTTGGCACTGGTACCTGTTTTGTCCCTGCCTTTCTCCTTTTAACTTGCGTGGGATTGCTCTTTGTGCAGCCAAACTGGTTTGTTGGTTGCGCTTCCTTAGCAGGGTTGAGCTATTTTGCAGCGACGGTAAGCTATCTCTTTGGTAGAGATGCGCGGTTCTACCTGCCGCTGTTGATCTTGCTAGTCGCAGTCGCTGTCCTGCCCGTCAACTGGGCCGCAAGAAATCTTTTCGCCGCAAAACGGTTTATTGCAGCAGTGGCTGTCTTACTCCTATTTGTTGCGGCCTGTCTCGGTTACCCCTCGCGCTCTGGCTATAACAGACGTGGCATAAACCGATCACAAGCGTGGGATGCGCTTCATTTTGGGGATGCCCGCCGTCCCTCTCCCCAGTTTGCCGCCCAAAGAAATTTCGCCAGACTGTTCAAACGGGAACCCGGAATCGTGCTCTCCGATATTGACCCTGTTTACTTAAACGCTTTTTTTCCGCGCTCGTTGGTCGCAGCTCCGATCGATGGAAAGCATCATTATAAATGGAGTTACAAATGGCGGTATGATCGGCCGCAGGCTCTCGCCCTGGTCGAACACGGCCTGGAACAGTCCATTCCAATTTACGCTCTCTTCATTTCCCGGAGCGAGATGATCACCGAAAAACCGCGCCTCCCGGCCGTTCCTGGATACGAGTGGCATGTTCTAGACAACTCGCCCGGAAAGGCGACAATTCTACAGCTTGGTCCAATCGGATCAGGTGAGGCGGCACTACCACCGGACTGATGCGTTTCACCGCTCTTTTCCAAAGTGTCGTCCTCAGGACTTAACTTGTGCAACAAGCTCTTCGACCTGCTTTATTCTCAGGGCTGCTTTTGTTAGCAGCTTACCTTCGAGTAAGCGGATTGGCCTGGGGCCTGAATACCGGATACGGCCATGATCGGAATTTTCAGCCAGACGAATTTGTCAGCCTTCGGGGAGTCCTTCAACTGGACTTAACAGCCGGCCGCATCAAGGCTCCTGGCGCATACTTTGAGGGTACGTTCAATTATTATCTGTGGGCCGTGCCACAAGCAGTGCTCAAGATTGCCGGTGCCAAAGATGCACATCTCAGCGACTCGATTACTACGAAAAATCTTTCCGGTCTCTTGTATATCTGCAGATGGATGTCGGTCGTGCTCGATCTCAGTGCAATTGTCATTGTATTTCTCGCGATTAGGGACGCGACTCGACACTTTTACCCATCCCTCCTCGGCGCCCTTTGTTATGCCGTTCTCCCTATGCAAGTCATCTACGCACATTTCATGAGGACTCACATCTTAAGTAATCTGCTGTGCGCTTTGGTGATTTGGCTGTCGTTAAAGCTTAGGAAATCGCCACGATGGCACCTGCTCCTTCTGGTTGGCTTAATTTCTGGTTTGGGAGCAGCGACCCGGTATCCTGTGGGAATCATAGTGGTGATTCCGTGCCTTTACTTGCTATTTGATGGTGGGACCCACTCGACAAACTCGAGCATCCGACTTTCGGGACGGGTGAAAAACTTCGTTTCAACCCAAGTCTGGTTGATTGGCTTGGGATTTGGAATTGGGCTATTTCTCGGTCATCCGATGCTTTTTCTAGACACATCGAGCGTCACGAAAGCGATTACCGGGGAAACGCTAAAATACGCGTCGCTACACGAGTTTACCACGAGTGAGTTCGCTAATCTATCAGTTGTCTGGAGGTATATTACATACCTCATCCCGTTCGCGATGTATCCTCTTCTATGGCTACTTCCCTACTGCGCGATTGTATATATCCTTTTCAGGCCGAATCTCTACAGTTTATCCATCCCAATACTGATCTTCTCACTTTTGTATCTGTATATGATGGGAAAAGGCTATCTTGGTCCTTATTTTGGCAGGATAACCATGCTTTTGTTTCCTGGGTTTTGTGTACTCGTTGGCATAGCATTAGCCAACCTACCCCAAAGACTGAGAGATAAACGCATACTGGCCGTTGCTTCAACATGCGCTCTCCTGTTTGTCATTGGGCCGTCGGTAGTTTTTGATGTCGCATACAGTCGCGCCATGCAGCAGAAGGACGCTCGACAGCTTGTTCAGGAAGATCTCCGGAACTTGATCGGTGATGCGCCAGCGAAGATTGGTATCTTCCGCTTTGGACCTTATTTTTACAGTGTAATGCCCGCCGCCAAACCTCTGAATAGCGAAGAAGTGGAGGTCAGGTTACAGGACCCGGGACAAGACGCTGACTTCTTTCTAGTGGGATTCCCCACTCAAGTTAGCCCCGCGCAACTCAACGCAACTGTTCGGCAGGTTGAGAAGCAAGGCAAATTCAAACATGCAAAAAGCTATCGCGTGCCAGTTACGATTTTTGGGTATGAGTTCAGCCTCATGCACTTTCCTCAAGACATGACGTATCCGTTTCCAACGATTTTGCTCTTCCAAGCAAATCGTCCAACATGACTTGAGGACCGGTCACCAGCACATCATCCAGCTGTAGAACTCCATGCAAAAGCGTGAGAAGGCCATCCTGGCTTCCGAGAGACCTGCTGAATTGCACGCCGGAGACATTCTGCTGCTTCCGGTGGCGATACTCGCATTTTGGACGCTCGCGTATCATTTTGTGCTTATCGTCAGATGGCCAGCGAAAACAATCACGTTGTGCTTCTTAGCCATAGCCATTCTCAGTTTATTTCTGCTAAGGGGGTTATGGAAGAAAACAAACACGACTCCTGGCAAATATTATCGGTTTCATTTCTCTCACATCCTTCTGGTAATTCTGGGTATCGTCTATGCAACTACGGTCCTGTTCGTGCGGCGGCCGAATCAAGATGACGTGGTCTATTTCCATAGAGCTCTGACTCAACTCTTGGACTTGAATCAACCCATCTACCTGCGTCAGACCAGTGTCGATATGGACGCGGCTGCATTTTCGCCAGTTCACCTGGCAACGAGCTATGAGATGCTCATGGCCTTTTTGGGTCACTATCTTCGAATCGATCCTCTTTACTTCTATCAGGTAGTTGGTCATGCATTTGCTGCATTTTCGCTCCCATTTGTTTTCTATTGGTGCGCCCGAATTTTCGGATCACACCGCTGGGTCGCAGCGATCGGTGCCTTACTCGGGATGGGTTTTCTGCTTATGGCTGACGAGTCGCCGCTGGGAGCGCTGCTAGGGGCGGGATTTCCACTCATCGCCGGCCAGTCACTGGCGTCGATCAACACTGCCGGCATGCTTGGGTTTGCAACCGTTTCGGGCTACCTGTGGCAGGGTAAACCGATCGTTTGGATTTTGTTTTTGCCGATCGGCTTGGCACTTACTTATCGGTTCCTAGATCGAGGTAACCGAAGTGATATTGTGTGGCTCACGTTATTGGGCATCGCCGGCGTCGGTCTCAGTAACCCGGCCCTTTACTCGATCCCGGCGGTTATTGGATGCTCCTGGTTAGCTTTCTTCGTGCTCGAGCTAATTGAACACAAAAAACAACTGGATTTCTGGACACAAATTCGTCGTGGCCTACTTCTGATAATTCCGATGATCTATCCAGTCGGAATATTGGCGCTGCTGGCGCTTAACATAATACCCAAACCAATCGACACCCGCATGTATGGACCTACCTCCATGCCTTGGCGCGAAGCAATGGCTTACGTCATCGGAGGTCCGACTGAACACCTGCGCGACGTCGTGCTAATGATTGTCGTGCCGCTACTTATTGTTAGAGGACGGAATGGACTGTTCCTTTTCTTTTATCTGTGTGCCGTGTGGCTGCTTTGTTTGAATCCATTATTGGCGCCCTGGTGGATGAAAAATATTTTCGCATACACTTATTTTCGACTTATCTATCTCCTGCAGTTGCCATTGCTATGCACATTGGTCGCGGCTGCGGGTCCTCGGCTGGCGCACGTAAGCAGCCCCCTTAAAAACCGGGTAATAACTGCGCTGGCGCTTTCAGCGGTGATCGTGAGCTTTTTCTACACCTACCGAAGAGTGTCCATCCTGCCGAGGGATCCGAAACTCGGCATCGGGTGGAAGTCGCCAAGCGAACGCCAGCTGCTTCCCGCGAACGTTGCTTTTGCTAAAGCTGCTGGGAACTACATTGCGCATACCAACCTGCTTGCACCAAACTGGACAGCTAGCTGTGAGTTACCGCTTCTCTTCCCCGAAATGAAAGTCGTAGCTCCCCGACTAGTTAGCCATTACTTTGCGAATGCTGGCAACGCGGAGGAGGGTATTCTCCGTCGCCAGGCGCAAGCTTTTATCGAGGAAGACAACTCCGAAAATCCCAAACGATTTCAACTGCTAGAATCGAAATTTCTGAAGGTCATTGAAACCGGTCGCGCAAATGCCGTTGCCGTTCCCAAAGCTGAAAGCCAGCGGGTATTGGCGACGCTTCAATCGATCGATCCCCGGTGGCATCGCGTGTTGGAAGCTGGCGGGCTGGTCTTGCTCTTACCAGGCAAACAGTCAACCAGCGGCTGGGATCAGAATTCTCCAATGCGATGGAGTATGCCAGTAGCGCGAAATATTACTTCGGTGCTGCAAACAGATTCACATACCAATCCGGGCTTTGCTCAACAGAATCTGAGCGGAAAGGCAGTAGCCCATGATTTGTGATCTGGCAGATCGACATGTTTTTAGCCTGCAGAGTGTCGATAAGTCCGAGCCAGTCCGCTCCAGCCTGTTTCAGGCCGTATGGCCAGAGCTCAAGGAGTAACTTTATATTCGGGTTGTCCACCAGGAGACGATTGGCCCCACGCAAGGCGTGAATCTCATATCCTTGAATATCCATTTTGATCAGGTCAACGCGTTGGCCTCTTTTGAAGTAATCGTCCAGCGCTATGATGTCGATCGGCACCGTGGGACGCGAATCTCCTTGTGGCAAGTAAACGCGGTGATCGACGTTAAGCTCATTCGAAACATAGAGCCTGGATCTTTCACTGCGCTCTCCCACTGCAGCCTGACACAAGCGGACATTTGCCAATTTGGACGTGGCAGATTGCAATCGCCTAAAATTTTCCGGAGAAGGCTCGAATGAATGAACAATTCCAGTCGGCCCGACACAGTGGGACAAGAACTGTGAATAGATGCCAATGTTTGCGCCCACGTCCACCACGATGGAACCTTCGGCCAAGGTGCTTTTCAAGAGCTGCCGCTCCGAACGATCAGTATAGGCTTTGAAAGCGCGATAACACAGGTGGTAGACAGGAAAGGCGTGTTCATAAACTTTATTTCCGATTCCGCGAAGGAGCGAGACCACAGCCATCAGCGTCGCGTCAGGGTTACGGTAAAGAAGGCCGCGCAGAAGCTCGGAAACCGGCGACTGAGCGCGAGGTCGACGCGAAATAACATGCGGTAAAGGAAAAGTGGAACTGGCAGCCTATGCGATATTCCGCCAGTAACCATGTACGACAGGGCGCTGAAAGGCCTGGCGGAACAAGTCGTAAGATCGAAGTTATCGTTCAAGCATTGCAGCCACTCTTTTTTTCGGAAGAAAATTAACCAGGGCAACGCAATGTTGGCTGATGCCAATGGCCCCTGTACTCGGCCTAACTCCGGCTTCGGAATCCGGAAATCGACCGTTTCGTGATGCAGGTACCTGAAAATCACAGTTGATAACGCGGAAAAGTAAGGCTCTGTCGCGATCACTTTTCCACCCGATTTCAACTTGCTGGCCGAGCGGTTCAGAAATGCAATTGGGCTTTTCAGGTGATGCAATACGTTAGTGAGCGTAATAACATCAAGGCTATTCTCTTTGATCGCATCCAACTTGTCGATTTCGTGGCAGTCAAACACAAGGTCGAGATAATCCAGATCAAGTACATCACTCGTAACCACATTCGAGAGAAATTGTTTAAGCGGCGAAGTACCGCTTCCCTGCACAATGATCGTGCGGCTCATTTAACGGCCCGGATATACAGGGAACCGGCAAACTCCGAAATCACTGGCACATTCTCGAGAAGACGACCCAGGGAGTTCAACCGATCAATTAGAGGAACTGGCGTTTTGGGATGCAAGAAATCGAACGGATCAATTCGAACTTCACGATATCCTACTTGTTCCAGCAGGCGTCGGAGCGGCCAGCGAAAGAATGCGGTCTCATCCGGTGAATCGCCAAGTTTTCGCTTAACCCAGGGGACGTTTTTCTGGATCGCGATCTGAGGGTTGAGCATGTTTGGCTCGGTAAAGCTAATTGTGCCGCCGGGCTTCAACACTCGGTAAATTTCGCGTAATGCCCTTTCGATCTCGAGGTGATGTAAAACCGAGCTGCCCACGACGGAATCAAAGACGACGTCAGCATAGTTCAATTCATAGGCGTTCTGGATTTCGTAACGAACGTTTGGTGCAGAAGTGTTTATCTTCGCGATTTCCAACAGTTCGGGAGACACATCTATCGCGACAATGTCCGCTCGTGAGCGCGCCAGTTCCCGAGTGAAATAGCCAGTGCCGCATCCCAACTCAAGAACGCTCATTCCGGGGTCGAGATGTTTGCTTAGCATCTTCACTCGCCTCGCCCAACGTAGTCTGCCAGCGGGACTCTCCCAATTCCAAATCTCTCCCGCCCCATGTTCGGCCAGGAAGCGGCCGTGTTGAATTTCTTTAGCGATGCGTTTTTGCACTAGAAGATTTTCGCGGAATATGAACTCGCACCTGACGTGCGTTCGTCGGCAGTCTCGAGATTCAGGACGTGGTAGCGACCTAATATCCGAGTTTTAGCTTTAGGAATCCGTGCCAGCACATTCTTAGCATGACAAGTCCGTTCCGAAAGACCTTGGTCATCTTTGTGGAACCATAGATGCGTTCCTGATAATGGACGGGCAAGTCGAGAATCTTAAGGTTCAACTTTGCGGCGCCAAATAACAGTTCATAGTCTCCCCAACGGTCCTCGGTTCCCCAGCTTCCGAGCATTGGCTTAATCCGCTCCCAGTCGCTTCTCCAGAGAACTTTGGTGCCGCACAGAGTGTCCTTTACTCTTTGCCCGAGCAAATACGTAAAAGCGACGCTGAAGAATTTGTTACCTAGCATGTTCGCTCCGGTCATTGCTCCTTTTGGCACGGGATAGACCAGGCGCGATCCATTGACGAACTCCGCCTGCCCCGAAACGATAACATCGATAAAGTAAGGCAATTCTTCAGGAATCGTCGTCAAATCGGCATCGAGAATCATCAAAATGTCGCCTATCGCAGCGTTGAAACCCGTCCAGACATTTCGCGACTTGCAAACTCCCGGGCCATGCTCAAGACGAACATTCTTTTCCGGGTAAATCGCCTGCACCCGCAATACTTCTTCAGCGGTTCCATCAGTCGATTGATCGTCACAGAAAATTAATTCTGTTCGGCCCGCCAAAAGTGGAACGCGGCGAACGGCGTCCTCCACGTTTCCTTTCTCGTTTTTGCAGGGAATGATCACTGATACGGCAAGCTCGTTTGGCAAAACCGGCGGAGGCAGCATTCGCGCGACGACCACCTGCGTCATGCAGAGTTTGCCCAGAAACGGCAGGCGCGCGCAAAACCGGTTAAAAAACACCGACAGTAACGGCAAATATTTCGGCAAAATGACGATTCGATGGGTCTCGAGAGCCTCAAAACCGGCGAGCTTTAATAGGTTTCGGATATCGGTAGTGGAAAGCCAGTTCTGCTCGGTCCGCGGCATCTTCATGCCGATCCATTCGGCGAAAGTAACGAATGGTTCCCACAGGTGGTTGTAAGTTGTTACCAGCAGGCGCGTATGCCTCTGGCAAAGTGGCCTTAAATTTCGCAGCGCTTGAAGCACATCCACGGTATCGCCAATATCATTGAAGAGAATGTAATCGAATTTCTCGTCTGGCCTGAAAGCCTGCTGGAACTCCTGCTTGTCTGGAAACGCGACCACGAACTCACAGGACGGACTTCGTTGCTTTGCGATATCCACGATCTCATGGCAGATCTCAACACCTTTGCCATTACTTGGCCGCAAAACGGCCAAGAGATTGCCGGTACCACAGCGAACCGACAGAACCTTTTTCTCCGGTTCTACCAGGAATCGGAACAGACGGTTTAGGAGTTCATAATAGTACTTGTTGCGGTTGATCCAGCTCTCGCGACGAGTAGCAATTTTGGCCAGGTGATCCCGTGTTCGCTCACGCCTTTCCTCGAGTGCGGCTGGCCCCCACCTCTCCGGAATCGGTTCGCGGGGAAAAGCGCCCACGTTTTCGCTATCATTTATTGGCGAACCGATATTCGCCGAACCCGTAGCAGAGCCTGGCACAACAGCTTCTTTCATACCTGGCCGCGCTCGAGATTGTATTTGAAGATCGCATAAATCGCCCTTACGCCGTCTTTCCAATTGATCTTCTTGCCCTCCGCATAAGTGCGTCCGCTATATGAGATCCCCACTTCGTAAATTCTGCACCCTGTGCGAGCCAGTTTGGCGATGATTTCCGGCTCAACACCAAAACGATCTTCCTCTATCTGAATCGACTTGATAAGAGGGGCCTTGAAGGCCTTGTAGCCCGTCTCCACATCCGTCAAATTCAGATTAGTGAACATGTTGGAGAGCAGTGTCAAAAATTTGTTGCCAACCATGTGCCAAAAGAACAGAACCCGATGTGGTCGCCCGCCCATAAAACGGGAGCCCAGAACGGCGTCGGCCTTGCCTGACATGAGCGGCTCAAGAAGCAGAGGATAATCTTCGGGACTGTATTCGAGATCGGCATCCTGCACGAGAATGAAATCCCCGCTCGCAGCCGCAAACCCGCTGCGCAGGGCCGCTCCCTTGCCCTGATTCACTGGATGATAAACGATCCGATCAACCATCGACGAAATCCTTTCTTTGAGCAGAGTCTGCGTCCCATCCTCTGAGCAATCATCCACGACAATAATCTCTCTGCTCTTCAACGGCGCGTTGCGAACTGCTTCAACGATCTTCTCGATCGTGTCCTTTTCATTGTAACAGGGGATTACGATTGAGACTTTCATCTTTGCAATCCAGGCGGAATTTCGCCGGGACAGGCACTTTGTCGTACTCTCGGTATCGCAATTTCGCTGGAGAAAAGGAACGGCTGTGCTTGACTAATAGGTTCGACATTCCTCGTCAGAATGCCTGCGCAAGTTATCAAAATTAGCGGTGCCCGCCAGCACAATCTCAAGAACCTGCACGTGGAGATTCCACGAGAGAAGTTAGTCGTCATTACCGGACTGAGTGGTTCGGGAAAATCCTCGCTGGCTTTCGACACTCTTTATGCCGAGGGGCAACGCCGATACGTCGAGAGTCTCTCCGCGTATGCGCGGCAATTCCTCGATCAAATGGAAAAGCCAAATGTCGATTTTATCCAGGGACTGTCTCCTGCCATTGCCATCGAGCAGCGCAGCGCCGGCGCCAATCCAAGATCGACAATCGCGACCACCACTGAAATCTACGATTATCTGCGGGTCTTGTTTTCTGCTGTCGGTGAGCCGCATGATCCGCTGACCGGTCGGCTACTGAGCCGGCAAACACCTCAGCAGATCGTCGATCAGATCCTCACGTACGAAGCGGGGTCCAAAATAATTGTGCTGGCGCCACTGATCGAAAACCAACTAGGCGAGTTCCGCGATGTGATCGAAAAGCTCAAGCGTGAAGGGTTCGTTCGAGCGCGGATAGATGGTCAGCTTATGGAGCTGGATCGCCCCCAGCCAATCCGGCTTAAAAAGACCAGGCGGCATACGATTGAAGCCGTGGTTGATCGGCTGATTATTCGCGACGGAATTCGCGTGCGCCTGACAGATTCAATTGAGACTGCACTCAAATTGGGCGGCAATCGCATTGGGGTGTTAAGGGAAGTTTCAAAAACCCCCGACGTTCAAGGCTCAATGCTCAAGGCTGAGCATAATGAAATTTGGGAAGAACTCCGTTACTCCACAGATTATGCAAATGCGGAGACCGGATTCACGTTAGGCGATCTAACTCCGAGACACTTTTCTTTTAACAGTCATCTCGGAGCATGCCCGGCTTGCCATGGTCTCGGCACACAGTTGGTCTGCGATCCAGAGCTAATGATTTCCGATCCTGGCAGAACGCTGGCGGAAGGAGCAATCACGCCTTGGCGACGCGGGACAAAGCGGATGCAGGCATACTACCGGCATCTGCAGAAGGCGCTGGTGAAACATTTTCACATCGATGAAGACGTTCCTTTCAGCGATTTGCCAGAACGATTTAAGCAGGCGCTTTACTTCGGCACGAATGGGACGCCGATTGAAATCAGCTTCAGCGATAACGGAGAAAAGAAAGTCGCGAAACCTTTCGAAGGGCTCGTGCCGCAAATGCAGCGGCTTTATGAACAAACCCAGAGCGAATTCACTCGTAACCGCGTTCGCTCTTTTATGACACGCGAACCGTGCAAAGTGTGCAACGGAGCGAGGCTTAAGCCGGAAATCCTTGCGGTCACGATTAAAGATCGAAATCAACGCGAATTGAATATCCACCAGTTCAGCGAACTTACGATCGAAGCGGCCGCCCGGTTTATTGGCGCTCTCGAACTGACTGCGCAGCAACATACCATCGTGACGGATGTGGTGCGTGAAATTCAATCGCGCTTGCAATTCCTGATTGAAGTCGGGCTCGGTTATCTCACGCTCAATCGGCAGAGCGGAACACTCTCAGGCGGCGAAGCGCAGCGAATTCGATTGGCGACACAGATCGGTTCCGGTCTTGCGGGTGTGCTTTACATTTTGGATGAACCCAGCATTGGGTTACACCAGCGTGACAATGGGCGGTTGCTGGGCACTCTGCGCCGTCTCCGCGATCTCGGCAATTCCGTCATTGTAGTTGAGCACGATGAGGAGACAATCCGAGCGGCCGATCATATTATCGATCTTGGCCCGGGGGCGGGCCCGCGCGGGGGCGAAATCGTGGCACAAGGGAAACTCAAAGACATCGTGTTCGCGAAGAATTCTTTAACCGGCGATTATCTTTCCGGTCGCGCGCG
>WNFY01005241.1_pt1 | contig 11748 bp, 8 predicted proteins | sample 5400091 | NCBI WGS metagenome assembly WNFY01 (sample SAMN13153364, study PRJNA577476) | soil metagenome | isolation source: 60 cm soil or saprolite under grassland replicate 1 | place: USA:California | collected 2016-06-15 | reverse complement strand
ATCCTCCGCCTCGGCGATCGGAATTGGGAAATCCTCAGTCACGGCCTTGCCGGGGTCATCGAAGTCACGGAGGATCAGATCAAGGAGGGTGTGCGTTTACTGTTCGCGCTCGCCAACCTGAAAGCCGAACCGACCGGCGCGCTTTCGCTGGGCGCAGTGATGGCCGAGCCCGATCGATTCAGGGGCAAGCGCGTTTGTTGTGTGATCAGCGGCGGAAACGCCGATCCCGCCCTTTACGCCCAGCTCGTCGAAGGAATCTGACAAGCCACTCCGCAATAAAGGCTGCCGCGCAACAGTTACGGACGCGCTACCCAGGCACCTCATCCAATCCTTGTTTGCTAGCTTTCACCAGATGGTGAAGCCAACGATTCAGGACGCGCGTAAGCTCCTCAAGAGCGCGTTCGATTACGACAATTTCCGACCGGGGCAGGAAGCGGCAGTGTCCGCAATTCTTGCGGGCCGGGATACGGTCGTCGTTCTGCCGACTGGCGGAGGCAAATCGCTGTGCTTCCAAGTGCCCGCGCTGCTGATGCCGGGTCTGACCGTCGTCGTGTCACCACTCATCTCGCTGATGAAGGATCAGGTCGATGCTCTCGTCGCGAGGGGACTGCCGGCCGCCTTCATCAATAGCACGTTGACTTCGGGACAGGTCTCGGACCGGCTCGCGCGCGTCGACCGCGGCGAGATCAAACTGCTGTACGTCGCTCCGGAGCGCTTCGACTTCGGTCGCACCGCCGAGCGCTTGCGAAAGGCCGGCGTGTCACTCCTCGCGATCGACGAAGCGCATTGCATCAGCCAGTGGGGACATGATTTCCGGCCCAGCTATCTGAGAGTAAAGAAGGTACACGAGGCCTTGGGGTCTCCGACTACGATTGCCCTCACCGCCACCGCGACGCCCGAGGTCCGCCGTGACATTGTGCGCGAGCTCGCGCTGAGAAATCCCGAGACGATCATCACCGGCTTTGACCGGCCGAATCTCACCTACTATGTCGTCCCAGCGAAGAATGACGCGGAAAAGGAGAAGCGACTCGTCGAGATTCTGCGAACGCACAGCGGACTGGCGGTGATCTACGCTTCGACGCGACGCGCGGTGGACCATTTGACCACTGTTCTCGAGAGCTCGAAGATACCGGCCTCCGGATATCACGCCGGCCTGGATGACCGCAGAAGGCACGAGGTGCAGGAAGCGTTCATGACGGAAAAAATTCGCGCGATTGTCGCGACGAATGCCTTCGGAATGGGAATCGACAAACCCAACGTTCGGCTCGTCGTACACTACGCGATGCCGGGCTCGCTCGAGGCTTACTATCAGGAGGCAGGACGGGCAGGGCGCGACGGGCTGCATTCCGACGTCTTTCTCCTCCATTCCTTTCCCGATCGCTTCACGCACGAGTTCTTTATCAAAGGATCGTATCCGGAACGAGCGGTTGTCGAGAAGACCTACGACGCGCTCAAAAAACTCTCGGACGACCAGGGATTCGTGAGCGCTGAGCCCGAAGATCTCGCTCACGCGATCAAGCCAAAGCCTAATAGTCGAGAGATCGAAGGAGCGCTAAGAATTCTTACGCGTGCCGGCGCCGTGACACTTAGCGGCGGCGAGCACGCTCGCGTGCATGTGCGCTTGCTCGCAACGCCTGATCGTATCAAGCGGGAATTGACCGGCGAGAGTAATAGCGAGCTTGGACTTCTTCGCGCACTGTGGCGTGGCGTCGGGCCGGCTCTAGGCACGGGAGCGGTCGTCGATCTCGACGGGCTGCCGCCCGGTCTCGGCGGCTCCGCCGCTGCGACGCCCTTACTCGAGGCGCTTCAGGATCGTCAGTTCCTTGTTTGGGATCGGTTGGGAAGCGGGCTCTATCTGTCCGATCGAACCGCTCCACTTTCGAGATTCAAGGTTGACTGGGTCATACTCGATCGGCGCCGGGCCGCCGAGCTCTCGAAGCTGCAAGCCGTGCAAAGGTATGCATACACGAGAGAATGTCGTCGCGGGTTCGTGCTTCGCTACTTCGGCGATCCGGCGGCAAGCGCAGCATGTGCTGGTTGTGACAACTGTCTTGGCATTCGGACAGTCGCGGCCGTCGAAAATGAGTCGCCCACCAGGCAGCGACCCGAGAAGATGTCGAGACAGTCAAGATCTCGGGTTCCAGAGCTTGCCGACGACTTGACTGTAGGGCCGGCTGAGGAGCGGCTCCTCGCAACCCTTAAGACCGTTCGAACAGCGATCGCCCGTGAGGAACACGTGCCCCCGTATATTGTATTCTCTGATCGAACCCTTACCGAGCTTGCGGTAAGGCGCCCGCGGTCGCTGACTGCTTTTGAAGGCGTGCGCGGAGTGGGTCCAATGAAGCTCGAGCGGTATGCTGCACGATTTCTCGACGCTATTTCGAAGGCTGATGACACTGAGGCGGCGTGAAGCATTACGCCACCAACCACTGACGGCGAAGTAATGAGAACTCGAATCCGATTAATCCTTGCGTTTGCTTTCTGCGCAGCGTCCTTCGCGACCCTCGCGGCCGGCACACCCTTGGTTGCGTCCGCGCAACAAACATCAAGCGCGGCCGCTGCTTCGCTGCCGTTCGATCCGGCCGTCACAGTCGGGACTCTGCCGAACGGGATGCGCTATTACATCCGAGAGAATCACAAGCCGGAGAAGCGTGCCGAGCTGCGACTCGTAGTCAACGCTGGCTCCGTCCTCGAGGACGATGACCAACGGGGTCTCGCTCACATGGTCGAGCACATGGCGTTCAGAGGTACGAAACGGTTCGCCAGGAACCAGATCTCCAGCTACCTCGAGTCAGTGGGGATGCGGTACGGGCCAGACATCAACGCATTCACCAGCTTCGACGAAACGGTGTACATGATCACCATTCCTACCGACACGGCGGTGATTGTCGACAAGGGATTTCAGATCTTGTCGGAGTGGGCACACAACGTCGCGTTTGAGCCGTCCCAGATAGAAAAGGAACGACCGGTTGTAATCGAGGAGTGGCGGCTGGGGCAGGGCGCGGAAAACAGGATGCAGAATAAATGGTTCCCGATTCTCTTCTCGGGATCGCAATACGCCGAGCGGCTACCGATTGGGCTTAAGTCCGTTCTCGAGACTTACACGCCGTCGACCTTGCGGCGGTTCTATGACACCTGGTATCGACCCGACCTGATGGCGGTAGTCGCCGTCGGTGATTTCGACAAGCGACAAATTGAGAGCCTGATCAAACGCTATCTCGGTTCCATTCCTCGCGCGGTCGATCCGCGAGCGCGTGCACTTTTCCCTGTGCCGCCGCACGACAGCACGCTCGTTTCGATCAACAGCGATAAAGAGGCGACGCGCTCGGTCATCCGGCTCCTGTACAAGCAGCCGAAACGCTTCAACACAACCACTGCTACTTACCGCCAGCATCTGGTGGAAGAGCTTTTCGGCTCGATGTTCAACGACCGCTTCTCTGAGATCACGCAGAAGCCCAATCCGCCGTTCATCAATGCCTCCGCTTCGCAGGGTGATCTCGTCCGATCGGCCGAATCGTTCTCACTCACTGCGATGGTAGCCGATAATGGAATTCAGCGCGGTCTCAATGCTCTTCTCACCGAAGGCGAGCGGGTAAAGCGGTTTGGATTCCTTCAATCCGAGCTGGATCGTGCGAAGAAAGATTTGCAGCGTGGAATCGAACAGGAGTATGCAGAGCGGGACAAGACCAACTCGGACGTGTACGCCGAGTCTTACGTATCCGCATTTCTGCAGTCGGAGCCATCCACCAGCATCCAGTACGATCTCGACGCAGTCGCGCGTCTGCTGCCCGGAATCACACTCGCCGAGGTCAACGAGCTGACGGGCGAGTGGATGACCGATACGAATCGGGTTTTGGCGACGACATCGCCCGACAAACCTGGAATTGCCAATCCTAGCCGCGGCGAGTTGCTTTTGGCGTTCGATGCCGTAAAGGGTGCCGACATCGCGGCATACTCTGAGACCTCGCCGTCCCAACAGCTAGTGGACAGAGACCCGACTGGCGGCAGAGTGATTTCGGAGCGGCAGATCAAGGAAGTTGGAGTCACCGAGTGGAGGTTGTCGAACGGCGTCCGCGTTTTGCTCAAACCGACTGACTTCAACGCCGATCAGATCACCTTCACCTCGTACAGTCCTGGCGGAGCATCGTTGCTTCCTGACGCTTCCTATATCGCCGCTAGTGCTGCCGATCTGATTCCCACCACCAGCGGCGTCGGCAAATTCACCGTGATCGATCTGCAGAAATTCCTTGCCGGCAAACAAGTCAGCGTGTACCCCTCGATCGACGACCTGAGCGAGGGAATTTCGGGTAGCGCCTCGCAGCGCGACGTCGACACAATGCTGCAGCTGGTTTACCTGTATTTCACGCAGCCGAGACTCGATACATCGCTGGTCAACACCTTCATCGGACGCTTCAAGGGCGTTCTCGCCAATCGCAGCGCCAGTCCGGAGGCTGCATTCAGCGACACGCTCCAGGTCACGATGGCCCAGCACTCGGTGCGAGAGCAGCCCGTCTCCGCCGCGATCCTCGACAGAATCGATCCGGTGAAGTCTTTCGATTTCTACAAGGATAGGTTCGCCGACGCGAGCGGGTTCACCTTCGTTTTCGTCGGTAACTTCGAGCCCGATTCCATCAAGCCACTGATCGAGAAATGGCTCGGCGCCCTTCCGTCGACGGGACGCAAGGAAACGTGGCGAGACACTGGAATACGTCCGCCGACGGGTGTCGTGCAGCGCGTTGTAAAGAAGGGAGCGGAGCCGAAGGCACGGACCGCACTCGTCTTCACGGGCCCGTTCGAGTACTCGAGACAAAATCGCTACTATCTGAGTGCGCTCGCAGAGCTACTCAACATCAAGCTGCGCGAAGCACTGCGCGAGAATCTCGGCGGTACGTATGGCGTGAGCGTCAACCCCGGCGCCACCAGGGATCCGCGGCCCTCCTACCGGTTTACGATCGGCTTTGGATCCGCCCCGGAGCGTCTAGAAGCACTCACTGCCGCAGCGCTCGCGCAGATCGATAGTGTCAAGCGCTTTGGAACGACAGCGGAGTATCTCACTAAGGTAAAGGAAGCGGCGTTTCGCGCCCGCGAGACTGCGATCAAGCAGAATGGCTATTGGTTGTCACAGATCTCGACGTTCGATCAAAGCGGCTGGCCGCTAGCGGAAATCCCGAATGGTGAGAAGCTCATCTCCGCTCTCACGGTCGAGGACCTCCAGCGCGCGGCGGTAAAGTATCTGCGAACCGACAACTACGTTCGCGTCTCCCTCTATCCCGAGAATTTTCCAGCAGCCGAGAACCGTTAAAGAGTAACCCAATGGACGATTCGCTCTACTTCTCGGAGCAGCACGTCGCGGTTCGCAACATGGTCCGCGAGTTCGCGCGCAGTGAAGTAGCGCCGGTAGCCGCGAAGCTCGATGCGAAAGCAGAGTTTCCCTGGGCGAACGTCAAGAAAATGGGCGAGCTCGGCTTGCTCGGTATCCCCTGGCCGGAAGAGCTCGGCGGCGCCGGGCTCGATCTTCTCAGCTACATGATCGTGATCAACGAGATGGCGAAGGTCGACGCGTCGCACGCGATCACTATCTCAGCCCATACGACCCTCGGCACATCGCCAATCGTGAATTTCGGGACGCCCGCTCAGAAGAAGCGATACGTGCCGCTGCTCGCCTCCGGGAAAGTTCTCGGGGGCTTCGGGTTAACTGAACCCAGCGCCGGCAGCGACGCAGCGAACACCCGATCGACTGCCGTACATAAGGGGGCACACTACGTCCTGAACGGCAGCAAGATCTTCATCACTCACGGTGGTGTTGGCGAGATCTTCGTCGTGACTGCCGTGACCGATCCAAGCAAAGGCACGAAGGGAATCAGCTCTTTCATCGTGACAAAAAAAGCCAGCGACCTGGACAAGGCCAATGGGCTCGGCATCGGGCACGACGATTCAATTCCTTCGATGCCTGGTTTTCGCTCCGGGAAGAAGGAAGACAAGCTTGGTTGGCGTGCGTCCGACACGCGGTCGCTAATCTTCGAGGATGTCGAAGTCCCAGCCGAGAATCTTCTTGGCGAAGAGGGCGAAGGATTCAACAACTTCATGCGGACATTGGATTCGGGCCGCGTCGGGATCGCCTCGCTTTCACTGGGCATCGCCGAGGGCGCCTTCGAGCAATCGCTTCGCTATTCGACTCTCCGGAAGCAGTTCGGACAGCCAATTTCCAGCTTTCAGGGAATCCAGTTCCAGCTCGCGGACATTGCCACTGAGATCGAGGCCGGAAAGCACTTGATGTTTCATGCAGCGTGGCTGGCGCAGAACAAGCAGCCGTTCGGCAAGCAAGCCGCTATTGCAAAGCTTTACTGCTCCGAACTGGCGATGCGCACTACCATCAAGGCGATTCAGATCCACGGAGGGTACGGTTACACCAAGGAGTACCCGGTCGAGCGGATGTTCCGCGACGCGAAGATCTGCGAGATCGGAGAGGGAACGTCGGAGATTCAGCGACTCGTGATCGCACGACACCTCCTCAAGGAGCTTGCGGATTGACCTATTCCGAGGTCGCAAAGCGGCTCAGACTCCCGCTCGGCTTTCTACTCGGCATTAGCTACCTCGTTTTTGCGCGGCCGACCCCGCTGACATTGGCGGTGGGTGGACTGATCGCTCTGATCGGCGTGATCATCCGCGCCTGGGCATCGGGCCACATCTCTAAGAATGAGCGACTCGCGACAACTGGTCCGTATGCGCACACCAGGAATCCGCTTTACTTCGGGAGTTTTCTAATTGCCGCTGGGTTCGCCGTCGCCGCTCACTGGGCGTTGTTGCTGCTGGTGGTAGCATTCTTCGCGTTTATCTACGCGCCGACGATGCAGCGCGAGCGAGCTAACATCGCGGAAAGATTTCCGGAGGCATACGAGGCGTACGCCGCGAATGTCCCCGTCTTCGTGCCGCGACCTACTCCGTGGAAGGCGACGCATCCGGACGAGGGAGACGGATTCAGCCTCGACCTTTACTTGAAGCACGGTGAATGGAAGGCCGGACTCACTTTTCTCCTCGTGATGGCGTGGCTGATCTGGGTGACGAAAAACGGTGTCGCCGCAGTGTGGCTCATCCATCGCCTTGTGACGGGAGTCTGAGCCTGCCAGTCACATATCTGGTGCCGGGCTGATTTCGGTAGCGATGTTAACTGCTGCCCGTAAGTTGTTGTCGCCGTTGCGGAAACACACCTTGTCTCCGTAAATTTGTCTTTACTGACTGTTGCTTCTCATGCATGGGGAACTCGCGCGACTCGTGGGTCCCGAACACATGGATGAGTGGCGCTGATAGTGAAAAACTCAAGGAAAATCATAACGCGGCCCTGTAGCACGACCGCGCGGACTTTTTTGAACCGTCCTTCGCTTCGCTCGCCGAGTCGCCCTGCGGAGTGGTGAGACGGCAACAATGAAAAGAGAAATCCTCATAAACGCGACTCCGCGTGAAACGCGGATCGCGATTCTGGAGGACGGGAAACTCGTCGAGCTTCTCGTCGATCGTCCAGACAACCGACGTATGGTCGGTGACATTTATTTGGGCCGGGTCGACGCTGTGCTCCCCGGAATCCAGGCAGCCTTCGTCGACATCGGTACCGAGAAGAGCGCCTTTCTCCACGCCTCGGATCTCGTCAGGCAATCCGCCGACGAGGCGGAAGATGAAGACGACGAAGAGGACGAGAACGACGAGCCGGTCGAGAAGAAAAACGGAAACGGCAATGGTAATGGGAGCAACGGCAGCGGACGTCGCGCGAAGGCCCCACTCATTCAGGAAGCACTGAAACGCGGCCAGGAAATTCTGGTCCAGATCTCGAAAGAGCCAATCTCGACGAAAGGACCGAGGGTTACAGCGCAGATCTCACTTGCCGGCCGGTTCCTCGTCTACATCCCTGACTCATCGAAGGTCGGGGTCAGCCGAAAAATTGGATCGGCACCCGAGCGGGCCAGACTCAAGGAGCAGGTCCAGAGTATCCTGCCCGAGAAATCCGGTGGGGTGATCGTCCGAACCGTGAGCGAGGACGTGACACCGGAGATGCTGCAGCGTGAGCTGAATAGTCTCATGTCGCAGTGGAAAAAGATCCAGCGCAAGACGAGTTTTCAGAAAGCGCCTTCTCTCGTGAATCGCGAGAGTGGTCTCACCCGCGGACTCGTGCGCGACATCTTCAGCGACAAGGTCGACACACTGAGCGTGGACTCGAAGCAGGTCTACAACGAGATCGTCGGCTACCTCAAGAACATCGCACCCGATCTGATTCCACGGGTCAAGCTTTACGAGTCCCAGGTTCCGCTGTTCGATACTGCGGGGATCGAATCGGAGATCAGAGACATCTTCAAGCGGCGCTGCGATCTCCCCTCTGGTGGCTATCTCATTATCGAGCCAACCGAGGCTCTCGTCTCGATCGACGTAAACTCAGGCCGCTACACTGGCAAGAAGGATCCCGAGAAGACCGTTTTGCGAACCAACATGGAAGCGGCGCAGGAATTGGCGCGGCAACTCAGGCTGCGCGATGTCGGGGGAATCATCGTTTGCGATTTCATCGACATGGAGACGAAGGCGAATCGCGACCGCGTCCTTCAGGAACTGAGACAACACCTCTCTCGCGACCGCGCGCGGACGAAGGCTTTCGCAGTGAGCGACCTCGGGCTGATCGAGATGACTCGCCAGCGGGTGCGTCAGAGTCACTATCAATCGTCGACCGAACCTTGTCCGACCTGCAATGGAACGGGCCGTGTGCTGACACCAGAAACTATCGTCCGGCGAATGGAGCGTTCGGTGAAGCGAATGGCGGTTGAGGGACGGCGCGACAATCTGCTGGTGAAGCTACACCCCGATGTGGCGATGTACGTTCTCGAGCAGGAGCGCGACCTCGCTCAGAAGCTTCAGAAGGCCGCGAACTTCTCGCTTGAGTTCCGCGATGATCCGCTCTTGAAGCCCGACGAGTTCAAGCTGGTGGTCAAGGCGCAGGGAAGGGACGTCACACAGCAGTACGCCATTGCGTAACAAACGGTCCGGCATTCTCTTCACTTACAAATAACGCGTTGCGGGTTGCCGGAAGCACGGTTGCCGGATTCCCGTAACTACGACACGAACTTTTCTGCTGGCGTGACGGCAAAGGCAACGCCAGTTGCAGTTGCTTTACCATGGACGCGGGTCAGCAAGTTCGCACCGCAGTTCACCGGCAACCCGGAACGGTGCTACCGGCAACCCGCAACGCGTTACTTCTAGATGCGATTCATTGCCATTGCAGTTCCCGGAAGGGTTGACCGACGCGTCAGGCCCAGCTAACTTTCAAGGTTAATTCGCCCCACATAAGGCAAGCAGCATCTATGACTTACGCAATTATCAGAACCGGCGGCAAGCAGTTCCGCGCCGAGTCGGGAAAAACAATCAGAATTCCGAGTTTGCCAGGTGATGCCGGGGCCAAGGTCACCTTCGACGACGTCATCCTCGGCTCCGACGGCGATAAGAAGCATGTCGGTGCGCCCGCTATCAAAGGCGCGCACGTAACGGGCGAGATAGTCAAGCAGGGACGCGGTGAAAAAATCGTCGTCTTCAAGCAGAAGCGCCGCAAGAACTACGCAAAAAAGCAGGGCCATCGGCAGGCGTTCACCGAGGTCCGCATCAAGGATATCGCCTTCGGCAAGAAGAGCGGGGGAGAGAAGTAATGGCTCACAAGAAAGGTGTAGGTTCGTCGCGCAACGGGCGCGACAGCAATCCGCAGTACCGAGGCGTCAAGAAGTTCGGCGGTGAGAAAGTCGTCGCCGGTAACATCATCGTCCGTCAGTGCGGAACGAAGTGGCACCCCGGCCGAAATGTCGGTCTTGGCAGCGATTTCACGATTTACTCCCTGATCGACGGCGTCGTGAAGTTTGAGCACAAGAGCCGGACGCGGTACAAGGTCAGCGTCTACCCGGAACCGGAGACGAGCGCCGCGTAGAGTGTGTCGCGCACAATTGCGTGCGCTTGCCAGCATCGAAAGCCCCGAGAGGGGCTTTTTTGTTGCCATCAGAGCCGAAACCCGCCATACTCCAATGAAACGTCAAAGCGCGGTTCTGCGTAGGATTCAGGGTAGCAACCCATTACACGAGATGACGATGGCATTACTGGACAGACTGAAGCAGGAGCTCGATCGCGCCGGAAAGGCCGCGCAGGATGCGTTCGACGACGGGAAGACCAGACTCGAGGCGTTCCGAACCCGACAGCTAGCAGACAAGGCAGCGCAGGCGCTCGGTTACGCCGTTTATCGGTCGAAAAAGAGCGGTGGAGATCTCGACGCGGCCACGTATGATCGGTTGAGGGCGACACTGGAGACGCACGACACCGATGCGGCGCGGCTCGAGGCCGAAATAGAACTGAGACGCCAGCAGGCATCCGCGTCGCGCCCGTCATCCGGTGCGAGCGCGGGCGGCAGCGCTGCGGGAGCGAACGACACCTACCCGAGTTCCCCGAGCTAAACCGGCGAATGGCCGCAACGGACGACGTGCCTCGCACAACGCCCGAACTCGCCTGCAATCAAAAAGGGCCGCGTCATCAAGTCGCGGCCCTTCACTCATATCAGTCGCGAGGTCGGCTCACTCTGGAAGCGGAGCGTTATGAGTGCCCGGCAAATTCCGGTAGCGCTCGATCAGCAGGTCCTGCCGAGTCTTTTCTTTGTATTCGCGTCCGCGGACGAAAACGTGCTCAGCGCGAGTGGTAAACTCGAATGGATCGCCGCTCCAGACGACTACGTTTCCCTCGCGTCCGGGCTGAAGTGACCCGATGCGATCGGCCGCACCGAAGAATTCAGCGGGCGCGAGCGTGACGGCGCGCAATGCGTCGTCCCACGTCATGCCGTAGGAGACGGCGTTTCCCGCTTCCTGTTTCAGGTTGCGGACGTTGAATGCTTCCTCATCTCCTCCACCCGCATTGCCGATGAGCGCTACCTGAACCCCTGCCTTGCGCAGCAGCCCGGCGTTTTCCTGGCGCTGCCCAAGTGCGGCGAACCCTGCTGGTATGTTGTTCATCGCGCCAGTCAAAACCGGAATGCGTGCAGCCGCAAGCTTGTCCGCCATCATCCACGCTTCCGCGCCGCCGCCGATTATGAGCTTGACGTTGTAATCGTGGGCGAGGCGCATCGCGGCGTCGATGTCGGATGCGCGATCGACGGTAATCAGCAACGGCAGGCGTCCTTCTATCACTGGGATCATCGCCTGCAAGTCGAGTCTGCTAGCCGCGAAAGGGCGTGATTGCGCGCGATCGAACGCGTCACGGTGGGTTCGAAAGAATTTCGTGTCCTCGAGCAGTTCGCGCAGCTTCACGATGATCTCTCCGCGAGAGCTGAGTCCGACTGACAGCGGATTCCCAACTTCGGCGACCATCGCCACCGGCGCCCTGATGATCATATCCGTGGTCGTTCCGGGAACGACGTCTGCCAGAGCAGCTTGACCCGCGACAAGTCCGCCCGTTGGAATGACCACGAAGCTGGTAATGCCTTCTTGGCGTGCCGGTGCGAGCATCACCGAATTCGGATTCAGTCCCTCCCAAACTGTGAAAGCGGCTGCGATGTTGTCCCTGCCGCGTGCGCTCATGTCGCGCGTATCATTTACCGCCGAGACTTCCTGAACTCCTAGCTGCGTCGAAGAGTTGACGAAGCCTGGTGTCACGATTTTGCCGCCGGCGTCAATGCGCTGCGCGCCGGAAGGGATCGGCACGTTAACACCAACAGCGGTGATTTTGCCGTTGGAGATTATGACCGTT
>WNFY01008426.1_pt1 | contig 11752 bp, 13 predicted proteins | sample 5400091 | NCBI WGS metagenome assembly WNFY01 (sample SAMN13153364, study PRJNA577476) | soil metagenome | isolation source: 60 cm soil or saprolite under grassland replicate 1 | place: USA:California | collected 2016-06-15 | reverse complement strand
TGCCTGCGCTCGAAGGGGTCGCGGGAATTTTCGATAATGCTACGACCACGTATCCGCTTTCGGTCGTCGCCGCGGTGCTCATGGTCGTCAACTGGCGCGGTCTGCACGGCGCGTTGTTGCGCGCCCTGCGGAAGCGATATCGCTTCGGGGGTTATTTCATTTATCTAATCCTGCTCCTCAGCGCGCTGGCCTCGCTTCTCAAACCCATTGTTTTCTGGTGGCTGCCGGAGTGGGGCGGCATGGGCCCAGCCGCAGGATTGTTGCAGGTCTCGGCGACGGTCGATGCAGTCGCGTTCATCTTCGAATATTTGTTCGGAGTTTATATTCAGATTTATTTGATAACAGTCTGCATTACCTGGATTCGCGGGGTGAGTTTTGAGGAAGGCGCGCTCTTCCGCTTTGCCATGCGCCGTTTCAGTTATGTGCTGAAGTGGGCGGGGATTGTTGTGTTGTTGAGCACTTTGATCGTGCGGCTGCCGCTGCTGCTGGCCTACTTTACGGATATTCCGAATGTCCTCGATTACCTGCCGCTCGAGCGCCTGGTCATGAGTGGTTTGATCATTGCGTTCTGCTCCGTCCAGATCTCGCTTGCTCTGCATAACGAAACTTTGGCCGCCGCGATCCGCTCTCATCGTCAATTCATCCGCGAGAACGCCGGTCGTTTCCGCTGGTTTTTACTCATCTGCGGAATCCACTTCTTTCTCCTTATTGCCTCCGACGCCGTTGTGCGTGGCGCCATCGGTGACCGGTTGGTCGCGCTTTTTGCTTGGAAATGCATCTTTGTCTTTCTGCGCGGACTCATCACCGGCTGGCTCCTGGCATCATGGGTTTGTCTGTTTCGTCAAAGTGAAACCGGTCGCGTTGAACAGGAGAGTTGGATCCGGTATTAAAAAAGCAGGTAGCGTCGGCGTGAATGTGAATGCAGCGACGATCACCCGCCAGAGCAACTCGAACCTCGCGCTGGCGTTCATTTCGTTGGGACGCGAACGCCGTCGCGACATCACAATTTTTTACGCGTTTTGCCGCGTGATCGACGATATCGCTGATTCCTCGGGGCTGAGTGTGGCCGCCAAACGACTGCGCCTCGCGGAATGGCGCAACATGCTGCGCGCCGCCGCCCCCGGCGAGCCGGCGCTGGCCCGTGACGTTCGCGCTTTGATTGACAAGTACTCGCTCTCGCCCGACATGCTCGAGGAAATTATTACCGGCGTAGAAATGGACTTGAGCATCTCGCGATATGCGACTTTCGATGAGCTCCGCGTCTATTGCTATCGGGTCGCCAGTGTCGTCGGTCTCCTCAGCATCGAGATTTTCGGATATCGCAATCTGGCCTGCAAAGAGTATGCGGTCCAGCTTGGGCTCGCTCTCCAGATGACGAACGTTATTCGCGATGTCGGGAAAGATTTGCGCGCTTTGAGGCTGCTCGAGCGCGCGAATTTTTCGTGCGTGCGGCGGTGCTGCTTCCGCCTGAAGATCGACGCTCGATGGTTGCGGCGGAGATGATGTCTTCGGTTTATCGCGGCCTTCTCCGCCGAATGGAATCGGACAACTTTCGCGTTTTCGAAAAAGAATATCGGCTCAACAAACTGGAGAAAGCCGGCCGGATCGCGGCGCGATTATTGAAGAATTTTTTGAACATGCCTTGTCGAGCAGCCGTCTGACGAACCGGTTGCAAATTTTATTTGGATTCGCCGCTACGATCGCGTCTTAAAAGGGTTAAAAGATTCAAGGAAAAAATTATGAGGAAAAATCATTTAAAAATCATCTCGGCATTTGCTCTTTTGCCGCTGGCTCTGAGTTCATGCGACACACCAACCGGGCAAGGCGCTGGTTACGGCGCGGCTGCTGGAGCAATCATAGGCGGCGCCGCCACTGGTAGAGTGCGGGGCGCGGCCGTTGGCGCGGCCATTGGCGCGGCCAGCGGTGCGTTAGTCGGCGCCGCCATTGAGCAGGATCAAGCCGCGCGCTACGGTCCACCGCCGCCAGGCGGTTTTCCGTTCGCTCGGTTTAGCGGCACGCCCGGACTGTTTTACAGCCCGTACACGAATCGCCTCTACGATCTTCGCGGCGTTCCTCCAGGCGGGTTAACGCGCGATATAGACACAGGCCAGCTTTTCCGCAAACCATAGTGAAGCGGTGGCCGTGATTTGGGGAATTCGCGTTTGCGGGGATCAGCGGGTTTGCGCTTGCAGCGCGTCCACCAGCTTCTGCGCCTCGTCCGTCATCTTCAGCAATTCCGGCCACGAACGGTGATAGTTCTCGCCCGGTAATTTGCGGGTGGCGTCAAAACCCATGTGCGATCCGATGTTCTGCTCGCTTGGGGCGTGATCGAGCGAGTCACTCGGATTTTTGATGAACGTCGTGTCGCGCGCCGGATCGGTGTTGGCGCATAAGCGAAAGAGCACTTCGCTCGTGTTGTGCACGTCGCAATCTTCATCGACGACAACGATGTATTTGCTGAACATCATCTGCCCCATTCCCCACAGACCGTGCATGATTTTGAACGCCTGATACGGATACTGCTTTCGAATGCTCACGAAAACCAGATTGTGAAAAACGCCTTCCGGCGGCAGCGTCATGTCCACGATTTCGGGAAAATTCATTTTGAACACCGGCAGAAAAATCCGAACGCTCGCATCGCCCAAATAGTAATCTTCCATCGGCGGTACTCCCACGATGGTGGTGGGATAAACTGCATCCCGCCGATGCGTGATGGCGGTGAGATGGAAGACCGGATAATCCTCCAGCGCGGTGTAAAAGCCGGTGTGATCGCCAAACGGACCTTCCGGGCGCATCTCCCCCGGCTGCACGTACCCTTCGAGGACAAAATCGACATCCGCCGGGACATCGACATCGATTGTTTTGCAGCGCACCAGCTCGATTGATCTTTTTCGCAGAAAACCCGCGAAAAGAATTTCATCCAGGCCATCGGGTAGTGGCGCGGTCGCAGCAAAAGTGTAAACCGGATCGCCTCCCAGCGTCACCGCCACCGGCATCCGTTCGCCGCGCTCGTAGTATCGCTTCCCATGACGCGCGCCGACTTTGTGAATCTGCCAGTGCATTCCGGTCGTGCGCTTGTCGTAAATTTGCATTCGATAAACGCCAACGTTGCGCGCGCCCGTTTCAGGATCGCGCGTGTGCACGTTCGGCAAGGTAATGAAACGGCCGCCATCTTTCGGCCAGCATTTCAAGATGGGCAGATCAGCCAGCGAAAATTGATTGTCGATCTTATGTACGATCTCCTGGCACGCGCCTTCTTTCACCTGTTTCGGCCGCGCGTGCAGCAGGTGAATTCCCTGTTTGAGCAAAGCAAAACCTTCGCGCAGATCGGTCGGTGGTTTTGCCTTGAGGATAAGCTGAATTTCCTGCGCAATTTCGTCCGCGCTCTCGCGTCCCAGGGCCATGGCGATTCTCCGGCGCGATCCCATCGTATTGATGGCCACAGGAAATTCCGATTTTGCCCCATCGACAAGCGGCTGCTCGAACAAAAGCGCCTTGCCCCCGCCGGGCGATTTCATTTCCCGGTCGGCCCATGCCGCGATGAGCAAATCGGTATCAACCGGGAGGGCGACGCGTTTCAATTCGCCTGCTTGCGCAAGCGCTTCAATGAATTTTCCGAATGAGCGGTAGGCCATTTATGAAGCTCCGCTGCACGCTCGAGGCGCAGGCAAGATTTTAATCAGCGGTAAGGCGCGAGGTATTGAAACGACACTACGCGGCCGTTGGCGAACGTGACCGTCTTGTATGGGACCGGAATGCTCGGCGGAATATAGGAATAATAAAATGGATCGTAAAACGGATCACCGAAGAAGGCAAAGCTGCGATGATGATGCGTCCGGAACACAGCGACGCTCCCAAAACCATAGCCATACCCATAACCGTACGGGCCGTACGGATACCCATAGCCATACGGAGCCGTGGTATAGGTTATGTAAATCCATGTTTCCGTCGCCCGGCCGCGCATGTTGCCCACCGCTTTCTGTTCCGGCGAACCCCACGCCAGCCAAACCGCGTTTTCCGACATCCCGGGCCGAATTTGCCCCTGGCTCACCAGCGCTTGATCTCTGGGCGAGAGACTTTGGAAAATTTCCGGATGATTCGAGATCCGTGTCTCGGTCGTGGAACAACTTGCCAGGATAATCGCGCTAGCGGAAAGACCAAGCGTCAGAGCCCTCGAAAAAAATCGACGCTTCATGCGAAAAATCATACAACCGTAGACTTATGAGTCAATCCTGTCACTTTCTTGATTCAACCTCGCCTTGCCCGTAACGTTGCCCCCGAATGCAAGATCGACATGGACATCGTATTTCTTACCTGCGCGTCTCCATCACCGACCGTTGTAACGAGCGTTGCACCTATTGCATGCCGCAGGAACTCCAGGAGTGGCTGCCGCGCGAAGAGATTCTGACATACGAGGAAACCTTGCGCCTCATCCGCATCGCTGCCGATCTCGGCGTGTCGAAAATAAGAATCACCGGCGGCGAACCGCTTACCCGCCGCGGCGTTGTCGACCTTGTCCGGCAAATCTCGCAGATCTCCGGCCTTCGCGACATTGGTCTTTCGACGAACGGGACATTGCTCGCGCGTGAAACGGGTCCGGAGGTTACGATGGCGGCGGCTTTGCGAGATGCCGGTGTGCGATCAGTCAACATCTCCCTCGATACGTTAGATCGACATGTTTATTCCCAAATCACCGGCCGCGACATGCTTTTGCAAGCGCTCAGTGGAATCGACTCTGCCATCGCCGCCGGTTTCGACCAGATCAAACTGAACGCCGTCTTGATGCGCGGCCGGAATGAAGATCAGTTGATTCCGCTCATCCAGTTTGCTGCGGCGCGTAATTTGATCCTGCGTTTCATCGAGATGATGCCCGTGAGCACGAACGAAGTGCTCGATGAAAACAATTTTATATCGATCCTGGAGGCGAAGCGCGCGGTTGAATCGCATTTCGGCGGTTTGATTCCTGAGCCGGGGTTCCGCACGAACGGTCCCGCGACTTATTATCAGGTCCCCGGCCGTCCACAACGCATTGGTTTTATCGGCGCGATGACGAACCTACACTTTTGCGAAAGCTGCAATAAGCTACGTCTCACCTGCGATGGCACATTGCGTCCATGTCTCGGGAGTTATCTCGAATTCGACATTCTGAAACCCCTGCGCGCGGGCGCGAGTGATAACGAGCTTAAACAGTTCTTTCTCGATGTTGTCGATCGAAAACCCGAACAACACGACTTTCGCAATAATTACAAGCCAAACCGCAAAATGGTCGCGATCGGCGGCTGATCGATGCGACGCCTGACCCACATCGCCGCCGATGGCAGCGCGCGAATGGTTGACGTTTCGGCCAAGCCGCAGAGCGCGCGCACAGCGATTGCGTCTGGCAAAATTCGACTTCGTCGCGAGACGCTCGAGCTGATTTCCAAAAATAAAATCGCAAAAGGCAATGTTTTTGCGACCGCGCGCATCGCTGGCATTCAGGCCGCTAAGCAAACCGCGCAGCTCATTCCGCTGTGTCACACCCTGCCACTCGGCGAAGTCAAGATCGACATCGTTACCTCGAATGATGGTGCCGAGGTGAAATGCACCGCCCGCACGGTGGCGCAGACCGGCGTCGAGATGGAAGCGCTTACCGGAGTGTCCATCGCGTTGCTCACGGTTTATGACATGTGCAAAGCTGTCGACAAAGAAATGGAAATCAGTGGCATTCGGTTAATTGAAAAGACGAAGCAACCGTAGCGGCGGTCTATAACGGCCGTTCGTTCAAAGTTCGGCGCTCACAGAGCGCCGCGATAGTTTCAGCAATGCAACTAACAGTTGGAATCATCACGATCTCAGATCGCGCCAGCGCTGGAGAATATGTCGATCTTGGCGGACCGGCGCTGAAGGAGACCGCGCAGAAAGCAGGGTGGCAGGTCCTTTGCGAAGCAGTCGTTCCAGACGAGGCCGCGCGCATCCAAGAAACGATTCGCTCGTTTTCCCAGCAAGGTTGCGGATTGATTCTGACAACCGGCGGAACCGGCATTGCAGATCGGGATGTAACACCCGAAGCGATCCGCGCCATCATGCGCGTAGAGTTGCCGGGCTTTGGCGAAGTGATGCGCGCTGAATCAATGAAAATCACGCCCAACGCGATTCTGTCGCGCAGCCTGGCCGCGATTGTCGATCTTTCACTCGTCATTGCGCTTCCGGGAAAACCCAGCGGCGCGGTAGAATGTCTTGGCTTTGTCGAGGGCGCGATTCCGCATGCGGTCGCGGTCGCCCAGCGCACACCGACTTCATGCTGATTGTGGAGGGCGCCGCGCTGCCCCGCGTTTGTTAGATCGTTATCAGCGTAATCTCGAGCCGGCAATTAAATCGCAACCGCAGGACGAGTCCGTCCGGTCGGCGGACAGGATGCCAATGCCACTTTTCTTTAATCCGGCCAGATGAGGAGACGCATTAACTCGCGCCCTTTTTTTGTGAGGTGCGCGTCTGCTCCGCGTCCAGCGATCCGGTCTTGGGTGAGATAGGAATAATCGATCCGGCTTTTTTTGACGTAGCTCAGGTCCGGTTGCGTTACCTGTTTGGCGCTCGCCTCGATTTTGAGAGGCAGGCCGGAGCGCGCGAATGAAACTTCCCACGATGCAAAATTGACAACCTCATTTGAGCGCACCATCCACGGATAAAGTTTGGGTAATTCGAAATTCGACGATTTCGGCAGGGTCACTTTGTAAAATGTCTCTTCCCCGGCGATGAACTCCGGAATTGTCAGCGACGTTTTTTGGCGGAGCGCCAGATAAAAACAAGCGATATCGAGTCCCGTAAGATTGATGCCGTTGTAAATGCCGTGGCGGTTTGGATCTTTTTTATAAAACGTGTCGTGCCATGATTCGAATTCGTGACTAAGCATGAAGTTCAACTCTAAATGCAAATGCGCGCGCGCCTGGTTCAGGCCTTGGCCGGTGTAACCCATCACCGCAATGGCTTCGCCGCGATGCACCATTTGATCGGGTCGAACTGCGATCGCGCTCAGATGTCCGTATAAGCTGTAGTAGCTCGAGCCGTCCCAGCGATGTTCGATCACAATATACTTCCCGTAGTTCGAATATCCCGGGACGAGGTTTGTATGTACGACTTTGCCGTCGGCAATGGCGCGCACTTCATCGAGCGGCTCGCCGCGCGCGTCGCGCTGGAGAGGCCGAATGTCGATCCCTTCATGGAACCGTCTATAAACAATTCCCGCCGCCGTCTCGACCGGGTCGCGGACAAAACCGTATTGACCGCCTTCCCATGGTATCGATTTCACCCCTTTGTAATCGCGTTCGATGTATTGGTAGAACGCGGGCCCGCCGCCCGAGAAAAGCGCGTCGTTCGCCGTCGGCAGGACAAGATTGACAACCCCGAAATGATCAGGGCTCGCGAATTCTTTCGGAGTCGCTCTCTCACTCTGCGCCATCATCGAGAATTTCAAGCCGGCGAGCAAGGCGACGACTGCGGCGAGGGGTCGCATCGCCGTTATCGTTTGTGCTCGCCCAGCAAATGCCAATCTTTCTTCATCAATTCGATATCGGCCGCGCTAAGTCCCGAAGCGATGTAGATTTTTCCGTCCGCGACGCGCTTGTCGATTTCGAGTTCGGTGATCGCCCGCCCATTGATGAAGACAAAAAGCAAACCGCCACGGCGTTCGATGCTCAAAGCGTCGAGCGCGATCCGTCCGTGGTCATCGAGTTGAAAAAGCGCGCCGTAGTTTCCGTTGCCGGCCGGATAAGGCTGGAAAGCCACGACATCCCGCTCGGAAATCCGCGCCACTTTTTCAATCGCGATATCTTTGCCGGAGAATTGCGCCCGCACGGAAGTGGCGAAAACCGTCGTGTCGCGCGGGTTCGCTTCCGCGTGCAAGCGAAACATGCAATGTCGACCTTTGGCCGCCGCCATCTGCAGCAAAAAAACGAAGGCAAGCGCCGTCACGCAGGGAGTCTTCATGGCCGATTGATAAAGGGTTTGACAGGATTTGCAACGTTTGCTGTTTAACCCGCTCATGAAACACAGTGCCACTTGCCTTGCTTTGCTGTTCGTGATTGCGGCACAGACTTTTGGCCAGGAAGCCACTCCCGCCCCGACCGCGAAAAAACGAGGCTGGTTCGGCCGAATTCTTCATCCATTTTCTCCGACCCGTCTTACACAGTACCAAAATCCAAAGCTGAACGGTCTTACTCTCGACTTGCTCGTCGCGCCACAAACCGTGAAATTGTCCGAGGTCCGCCAACTTGAGATCAAATTGACATTGACCAATCAAGCCAAGCGGCCCATCCCACTCGATTTCCCGACCGACCAGCGAATCGAGATTTATTTGAAGAATTCGGCCGACGTGATTTTGACAAAGTGGTCCGATAATCATGCCATTACTGAAACTCCCGGGACGGTCCTGATCAATCCGCAGGAGCACGTCGAATACAACGAGACGATCGCGACACGCGATCTCAGCCCAAATAAAGTTTTTGTCGCCGAGGTTTTCTTTCCCAAATATCCGGAACTGCGCATCCGCCAAAAATTTCTGACTGCACCGTGAGTGCGCGTCTGTTTGCCGATTATCATACCCATCCGCAGGGGCATCGGACACAGCGTTACACGCACGCGCTTTTGCAACCCTGGGTCGATTCGGCCAGAAAGGCCGGACTCAGTGAAATCGCCTTCACCGATCATGATCGTTATCATGAGGGGATAGATTTCGATGAGATCGACCAGCTGCGCGAGAAAAATGCCGATGTAAAAATTCGCGCCGGCATCGAGCTGGATAACGATCCGCAAAGTTCGGTCGCGGGGCGAAAATGGGTGGAGAAGAATTGGGACAAACTCGATTTCGTTCTCGGCTCCGTTCATTTCCTCGAGCGCGACGATCAAATGTTCGACAGCGTTCCGGCAGGCGCGGAGCAATTTGAAGGTCGTAACATTGACAAGTTGTATTCGGATTATTTTCGACGCGTGCGCGAAATCGCTGCGAGCGGACTTGTCGATTGTCTCGCCCATCTCGATCTTATCAAGATTCACGGTCATCGCCCGAACTCGGAAATCGGTTCGACTGCCGATGAAACGCTCGAGTTCATTCGCTCGCGCAATCTTGCGATTGAACTTTCCACCGCGGGCTGGCGCAAACCGGTGAACGAACTTTACCCGGGCGATCGCATCATTGAGCTCGCGATGGCAAAGGCAATCCCATTCACAACCGCGTCCGACGCGCATTCCCACGTGCAGCTCGGCGAAAACTTTTCGCGGCTCGCGAACAAGATGTCGATCTTAGGCGTGCGTAAAGTTTGCGTCTACGCGAAACACAAACGCGAACTACAACATCTTCTGTAGCCTCGCTCTATGAGCGCCGAAATGCGACCCCGAGCACTTTCGGGGCTGCTACAGTCCCAACCCACCAGTGATCTTCGACATCTCCGATTGCGCGAGCGCTTTGCCTTGCTCGATCGCCTGCTTCACGCCGCTCAAAACAACTTCCTCGAGAAATTCTACGTCATTTGGATCGACAATTGCCTTGTCGATTTTGATCGAAATCACTTCGCCGGCGCCGTTCGCGATCACTTTCACTTTTCCACCGCCTGCGCTCACCTCGACGGTTTTCTCCTCCAGCTCGGCTTGTGTCTTCGCCATTTGCTCCTGCATCTTTTGCGCCTGTTTCATCAACTTGTTGAGATTCATATGCTGATCTTTGGCTCAGGATTTTATTTCACCTTTGAAAATCTCGAGCGCTTCCTGGATGAGCGGATCATCTTTAAATTCTTCGGCTTTGCGCGACGGCTGCTCGCGCGAACTCTTGCCCGGCAATCCTTCTTTCGCGCTCAATTTTGCGGTCCAATCGCGGCCACTGATTTCCTTGAGCAAGGTTTCGAGCTGCCGGCGATTGCTTGTCGTAGCCAGCGTTTCAATCGCCGATTTCTCATCCGCCGGATAACCGAGAAGAAAATTCCGGCCCTCTGCCCCAAGCACGGTCAACGAATCAACCAGCGTCCGCAAAAATCCTCGCGCCGGAATCTTCGCGCAAACCTGCTCCCAGGTTTTATTTGGATCGACAATCACATCCGATTTCGAGGCCGTGTATTGCGAAGGCTCTTCGGCAACGCGCGCCGATTCCGATTTCTTGTAGCCGCCGTCGGTGATCGCGGCCGGTCCGGCTACAGCCTTTTTTGTTGTAACATCTTTGCCATCACGCAAGGCATTTAAATTCTCGATCACTTCATTGAGCGTAACCTGGCTCAAACTTTGGATCGCTTTGAGGTTTCACTTTGAACACGAGCAGGTCGCGCAGATATGAAATCAGATCGGCCATCAGCCGCATCATGTCTTTGCCGGCTTCGCATTGTTCGTGCAGCAATTGCACCGCCTCGGCCGTGGCCGAGCGCAAAATCTTGTCCGTGAAGTTTGCAACCGTTTGTTGGCCAGTGAATCCAAAAACTTTCAGCACATCGGCTTCACTGATTGGATCGCCGCAAAACGCGACGAGCTGATCGAGCATCGATTCCGCGTCGCGCAGTCCGCCTTCCGCGCCGCGCGCGATCGCGTGCGCGGCTGCCGGTTCGAGAGAAAACTTCTCCTTGTCCGCGATGAATTGAAGACGTTGCGCGATCAAATTCGCCGAAATGCGGTGAAGATCGAAGCGCTGGCAGCGGCTCAGGATCGTCGGCAGAACTTTCTGCGGCTCGGTCGTCGCAAAAATGAATTTCACATGCGGCGGCGGTTCCTCCAATGTTTTGAGCAGCGCGTTAAAGGCGGCCGACGAAAGCATGTGCACTTCGTCGATGAGATAAATTTTGTAACGTCCTTTTGCCGGCGCGTAGCGAACGTTATCGCGCAATTCCCTCACGTCCTCAACGCTGTTGTTGCTCGCGCCGTCGATTTCGATCACGTCGAGGCTGTTCCCGGCGGTTATCTCGCGGCAGTTGTCACACACGCCACAAGGCGTCACCGTCGGCCCGTTTACGCAATTGAGCGCCTTGGCCAGAATGCGCGCAGTCGATGTTTTGCCGATACCGCGCGGACCGACAAAAAGATAGGCATGCGCCAGACGATTTTGCGCGACCGCATTTTTCAACGTCTGCGAGACATGGCTTTGTCCGACCAGATCGTCGAACGTTTGCGGGCGATACTTCCTTGCGAAAACCTCGTAACTCACGCGAGTAATCTAAATGCGTTGCCAGAAGCACGAAAACAGAAAATCAGTTCAACCGGGCGAAATATGAATAATTCCGCGCAAGATCAGCTCTCCGTCTTGTTTTTGGCCGAAGGCGAGCAGCAGCCAGACGCGGTCATGACGCGCCTCACGGACTTCATCGGCAGCGCGCGGGCGACCCTCGATTTCGCCCTTTATGACATGCGCTTCAGTGATGTGCTGAAAAATCACCTCATGGCGGCGTTGCGTGATGCGGCCGGGCGCGGCGCGCAGATTCGAATTTGCTATGACGGCGACAAGCCGCTCAATCCAAATCTTGCCGCCGGTCAGGATCCAGCGCCGCCGGGCACGAGCGCGTTTGTGCAGTCGCTCGGCTTTCCGTGGCGCCGGATTGCCGGGATGAAGTTGATGCATCAAAAATTCATCGTGCGCGATCAAAGCTCAGTGTGGACTGGATCGCTCAACATGACTGATGACGCGTTCACGCTAATGGAAAACAACGTGCTTGAGATCGATTCGCCCTCGCTCGCCCGTTTTTACACGCAAGATTTCGAGCAGCTTTGGGAAAAAGAGAATTTCGACAACACGGGCAACATAAAGACC